>Ga0247823_10004958_pt1 | contig 10604 bp, 15 predicted proteins | sample 13C_PalmiticAcid_2_FD_192426 | JGI IMG/M metagenome (GOLD analysis project Ga0247823, IMG submission 192426) | Soil microbial communities from agricultural site in Penn Yan, New York, United States - 13C_PalmiticAcid_Day30 | ecosystem: Environmental > Terrestrial > Soil > Agricultural land...
CGCCCGCAGTTCTCGCGCGGGCCGCACAGCCACCGCTCGCTGAACGTCTACTCCCCCGACCGCGGCGCCAGGGACCTGAACCCCTCCTCATCAAACTCCCATTCCATCGCGGCGCAGCTCCACGGCGGCAACAGCAGCAGCAGCGACACCATCACCGGCGCCAACGGCCGGGCGAGTCTGGACTTTGCCGGTTTCGGACATGGACACTCAAGAAACCATCACCATGCGCGGGGCTATTCGTATGGATACGCAGGCGAGGGTGCCCGTGGCGATGGATATGGCTACGAAGAAGACGAGGACGACGAGGAGCTGGAGGGCGGGGATCTGGGGTATGCCGCGGCCACGGGCATGGAGGGGAACCGGCGGCAGGTGATTGTGGAGCGGTTGGAGATGGTCAAGGGGCGGAATCCCGTTTTTACGTGGTGTTGATTTATCTAGTGGGAGGTATCATCTGTGCTGTGTTGTGGGCTCCGGGTCTGTCTGGGTCAAGGTCTGGGTTGAGGGGAGTGGGAGGGCGTTGGGTGTGTTACGTGCTACTTTGTACTACTTTTGAGCCGTGGTGTGAGGGCGTTGGGTTGGATTGGATTTAAATTGGATGGAGGGGGGCCTAAAATTAGGGTAGAAATACAGATAAAGCGGCCGTTGCTTTTTGGCACTGGAGTCTTTTTTAGGCTTGTTTTGTTCACGGGTTTTTGTTTGTGCTTTTTCTCGTCTCATTTCCCTGAGTGTTGTGGAAGGGAGGGCCCAGCGAGGCGATGACACGCGATGTGATGTGCTCAACAAGAGCACCACAGACAACACAAACCACCGCTGTCGTGTATTCCCTCCCTACCTCCGTCTTCTCACCACCCACTTTAGAATGACAAATGGAAGGCAAGGGGAGGCTGTCTCTGTTTCTTTTCGTTTTACGGGAAAGGTGTCAGGAAGGAGAAACAAAAAGAAACCAAAGACAAAAAGAAGAAAAGTACAGATTCTTTACAGGAAGGGAAAAGGTAAGTCAGAAAGAAGTCGGAAGATAGTTGCGGCCCGCAGGCCGAGACATGGGCCGGGCCGCCATCAGGCAAGTCAACAGTCCATCCCTCAAGTAGAGAAAAATACAACCTACCCGGCCCATCCAACTCCAAGGAAGCAGGAGAACTGAAGAGAAAGACAAACAAAAACAAAGATCAGGTTTTTTTTGGGGGGGAAGAGGGAAGAGTCATAGGAAGGGTAAAACAGCAGAAAGGTCCAGACGAGAAAGCATGGGTTCAGAAAAGGAGGATCAGTCAGAGACACAACGCAGGAAGAAATGTGTCTCAGATTGTCTCACTTCCCCATTGATCAGGCGCTGCCTCTTCTCACAAATCATTGGTACGGCACCCGGGCTCGACTCCAAGATGCATTCTTGTCGTGATGGCCAATGTTGCTTTGAGGGTGTGTTAGCAGGGGGTTCACAGCGGCGTGCAGTTGGTATGTATGTGCCATCTCGTCTCTCCTTTGAAACAGGAGAGTGAAAATGGCGTCTGTTGAGTGTTTGAGAAAAGCAAGGAAAAAGTTCGGCATCCTGTGCAGTCACAGTCAAGGCATGAGGACCACAAGTATGTGGGCACAGGGCAGGTTGTCGCCTTGTTTTGGGAGGAGAGACAAAAACATGCTCTTCGGCTTCGATGCCTTCTTCTTGTCCACGATCTCGTTTCCCAAAATAGTCCAAGCCACATGCGGCCTCAGAGCGTGAGCAGGCAGGCACCGAAGCGCTTCGGACAAGCAGCGTGGCGGCGCTCAAGAAGGCAACTATGTCCGCCCAGGACTTTTCGGGGCCTGCTGCGCAAGAATACAGTCGACATCATTGACGAGTCTTCCGTGCATGCGTAGTGGTGGCCCCGGGAGTCAGACGCCGCAGCCGGGAGAGCTGGGATGCTGCATTGCTGTTGCTGCATTACAGAACAGCTTCGCCATCCCACCCGCATCGACCGGCATTGAGGACGGCAGGATATCGACGCGACTGGACAAGGAGCCACGATTTCCTCGCTTACGCTTCCCCAGCTATCAGAAGCGACCTTCAGAGCATGCACCCCAAGCAAACACAACTTCACCACCCCTTCCATCCCGCCCGTCTGCACCTTGCTGCTAGCGCCTGCAAAAAGCGCCCCGGGATGGGGTGGTGGCTGGCGGCTGTCCACTCTCCTGGATTTCGAGATGCCGGCAGGCGGGAACCGACCCAGAGGTTCAGCGGGACGAGAAGGGAAAGTAGCTGCCTGGAGATGCAGGTCACCCTGATTCAGGAACCTTCTCCGCGTCCATGACATATGCACCTTTTGCGAGGCCGATCTCCGCGATACCCACCGCGCGCAACTATTCCGTTGTCCAGTTCCGCGCCTCAAGTCGATTCTCAAATGACGGACGGTTGGGAGTCTGGAGGGGGTCATGTGGTCGGGCTAGACCAGACGGCCGTGATCGGAAGCCAGCAGACGGGGGTTTTGCGAGTCTTTCTTTTTCATTTCCGCCCCTCAATGCCCACATCAGCGAGAGACCCGTTTCGCCGTGCTTCTGACCGAGAAAATGATGCGCCAAGGCCGGCGCGCTCGGGAGTGGTCGCCGAAAAGGAGGGGGTGATCTGTCAGGTTCCACAAAACCCGGCCGCTTGGGAAGGCCTAGTTAGGGGGGCTGGGGGTGCGAGCGAAACTCGAGCCAGAATGAGATTGCAGTTCGTTGGTGGGGGTCTGGAGGAGTCCATCATTAACGTTAGTAATGGTTACCTTGCCCATCTCACCACCGCTGTCTCTCGGTCTTGTGCAAGCGACATGTTGCGTCCCGTCGCCCGAGCTGGGCCCCGCGGGCCACACACCATATCACGGAAAACAGGATCTTGCCGAACATGGGAATTTTGAACCTCTGGGCCTGTGTTTCTGCGGCCCTTTGCTTCTTTGCAAGACCGAGTCTGCCGCCGCAACCAGAAGGGGCCGCATGCAGTTTGTGGCGGTCGCACAGGAAAAGGAGGTTGGGAACGGTGGGAAACGTTGCAAAGGACATCCCATCAAGTCCGACCCGAGGCGGTGGTTGCGGCCAGGAGGGCCCTGGTCGTTGCAACAATGCAATCCCTGTCCGCGGTTCGTCCCCTGCCCCATCCGCCTGCACGTCGTCTCCAACCACGACGCGGCCGCGAAGAAGGGAACCTGGTCCCTCGCAAGCCACCGGAATCCGTGGAGCTCCATGGACTCCCCACGGCTGACGTGCAGTTTCCCCCGACAAACGGAAGGGCGCATGACCCGGGCAGGCGTTGCGACCGGTTTTCTTTGCGTGCGTGTGCGGGATATCTGCAGACCAAGTCGCGACTTGACCCTTGTCCTGGTTAATCTTCGTTTGGTTCCGGAGCGGAGATGGCTGGAAAGTGTTTCCCGGGATAGCCGCAAGTCATCCTTCTGAAACTCGGCCCCAGTGCTCGGGTTCCCTCCCAGCAATTGTGGCGCCTGCAAGGATCATGGTTACCAAGATGAGGGTACTGGTGACCACCTCGCTCTTGGACCCTGTCAACGCACGCAGCAATGCTGACATGGCCTCGCGTGCTCGTTTGGGGGAACAGCCTTGCGCTGAAGCCTCGGCTGCATTGCAGGTTCCGTTTCGCGAGCTGAGCTTCGGATTCGTGCCCGCCTTTCCATTTCATAATGTTGCGAGCTGCAGGGGTTCAAGACGGCCTCTTCGTGATGCCTAAAGCCGGGGAAAATGAGTTGGCTCTGCACAGGGTCTCGTCGACGCGGCCATCCCACAGCCAGCTGCTCGAACTTTAGCCGCAGGAGATAAACGAGTCACCACCGGTATTTGATTGACCTCGATGAGAGACGGCCATTCTCGCACCGACGTTTGTTGGCGGGTATTGCCGCGCAAATCCGCCGGCTGTGAGGGTCGGGGACCGGACCGTTTCAGCTCGACGACCCAAGCAATTCGCAAGCCGGGCACCCCCATGACGAAGGCGGTGTCCCAGACAACACCAGGACCCGTCGGTGTGGTTTGCGCACAGATGCGTGCGGGCAATTTACCAACCGGACGGGAGCCGACAAGACATGAGGCGCCCGTCCCCAAGCTGCTGGGAATGGGTACGTACCGCGCACCCCTGCATTTCGGCCCGGTTCGCGACGGACATCAGCCAATGTCCTCGCGGAGCCCCCAGCCTGTCAGTGGGTGTGCCGCTTGCTCATCGGGGTTCTCGCTCTTGATGCAAGGCCGTCTTTCCTCCGCTCAGGCCATTTCCAAGTTTCAGAAAGGAAGAACACGGAGTATCTCACGCACCTATCGCCCTTGTCAGCTCACCTCGCCGGCAAAACAGCCAAGCCAGAACAGGGAGGTGGGCTTGGGGGATGAGATGCCAACCGGGGTCAAAGCAGATGATCGATGTTTTGCAGCAGTGGGATGTCACCACAGTAGTGCCCGCTTCATGGGGGGTCAGCGGGAATTTTGGGAGAAAAATCCTTCCATGGTCCTTCCGAGCCCCGCTGGCTGGAAGACCCCTGACGGCGCCGTTCCGGTGGGGCGGTGCTGGGAGTTCGACAGACTGGAAAACCTTCCGTGCGATCCCAGGACCATGTCCTCGGGTTTCTCTGGGGACCCCATGGAGGCGTGGGCAGTCCTCGGTGCGGTGTGTCCAACAACTCCTGGCCACACCACGGCGTCGCCCCTGCTTGACGTCAGATCTGTACGACAGCCGAGAGGCCCAAAATACGGTCCTTGAGCAGGGCTGGTGCCCATCGGCCGCTGCTCCACCACGAGTGGTCGCTCATGCCAAGTTTGCCGGAGGTGTTCCACTCTCCGGGAACGACCAGGTTTGCCTGCCTGTTTGACCCTGGAGTTCCAAATGGCAGGTCCATATGCGAAGTCCCTTAATGGACCCCAAAGTTATATTATACGACTGATGGGGTAATCAACCCAACCGTGGCCATTCGCCCAGCCATCCCCCGAGAGGCGTGAGGTGTCCCTTGCCAGACACCAGCCCAGACAGACTCGCAGCGCACCCGGCAAGGCGCATGGTGCCCTGTCGACCAGGCCGTGGGTTCTGGGCGCTGCATCAGGCCAAGAGTGTCTTAGTCCCCGGGACCTCCCTTGATGAGGGGACACGTCGAACTGCCAGTCAGGCCAGCGGGCACTCCAATCACCTTGCAATATCTGCAGGTTTCAACCGGAGCTAGCGGTGACCGGTCGACCATCCGGCAGAGCGGAATGGCATGGGTGGGAAAGACGTTTCACCTGTTTCAATCAGAATAGAATCCCGGTTGCATGCGGGGGACTTCCGGAACCCCAGAAGCCTGCAGACCCAGGTGGAAGCATGGTTCGCAGGCGAAGCTTATCGAGGCAGCGGCCCGTCCAGAGGGAGAACGCCCGTCCACGTAGCCGGAGGCCGTGTCGTCCTGGCCAAAGGCGGTGTAGTGCCCCCAGAGCCTGAGATGCCGCGAGTGGTCAGCCACCGTCTTCCCACCCGCTTCGCTGGGACCGTCAGGTCAGGGACAGGGGTCCCGGGACAGCCCTTTTCCCAGAGACTTAACGACAATGCGCCAGCAACGCCCTCTGATCGACAAAACCATCGTGGCGCGCAAACCGCCCTGGCGGGCCAATCTGAACGATTTGGCGCGGGATCAGGGCCCACCAAGCGAGCATTGCTCATTTCAAACGTGGGAGTGCCGCAGAGGGAAAGCCCCATGGCCCGACGCCGTCCTTGAAGCCCGTCCCGAGGAGCAAGGGGTCGTGAAGTATCTCCGCCCACGCTCGCAAACCCGCATAAGGCCATGTCGTTAACTCCTCATGATGCCTGAACCCAAGTTCCTGGTCTCCCCACTCGAGCCCCTGGAGCCAAACTTTGCAACTTTTTTTTGGTCCTCGGCGTGTGTGTTTTGTTTCCCCATCGAGATTTGCCACATCGCGGGAGTAGGGAAGACCCATTCCCGCAACCATGAACGAAGGGTGTGTGATTCGCCGTTTGGATACCGACTCGACGCCCATGCAGAGAGGAGTCGCTAAGCTGGACATAGCGATTCCCAAACAGTCCCTGTCGACAACACATACCGAGAAGTCGTCGTGCACGGCAACCGAGAGTTCCAGCGATATGCCTTGGAAAACGGGGTGTACTTTGCGCCGATCGACGATGTAAGCGGGGAGCTCGGCCTTGTCGTCGATTGTTGACCTGACCACAATTCGATGGGGGAGCAGGACGAGATCGATCGCCTCCAGTATATGCACCAAGTCTTCAACATGATGTTCGACAACAGGCTTATATTCCCCCCCATACCGCGCCCGCGGCGAATCCTCGACTGTGGATCTGGGTCGGGTGCGTGGGCCATGGAGGTGGCCGAACAACATCCTGACTGCGAGGTATGTGAACCCGCTTCTTGATGATCCCTTCGTCGTCTGCTAGAAGAACATCGGTGGCGCCAGAGCTGGAGGAAGATACCGGATCGCGTCTGCGGTGAACTCCCCAGACAGGTCTGTCCTCTTGCTGACCATTCTGACCGCGCAGGTCATTGGAATCGACGTGTATCCGTATCCGGTACCAGAAGACATCCCACCCAATTTGGATTTCCAGGTGGACGACCTCAACAGCCCGTACGAAAGGTTGATCGCAAGGGCTAGCCGGCGTGTATTGCTGACATGGTGCCAGGTCAACCTTTCCCTCAAACTATTTTGATCTTGTGCACAGCCGGATGATGTCTGGCGGGATTCATTCGAACAGGTGGACGAATTATCTCAACGACATTCTGCGCATTCTTCGGCCTGGAGGCTGGTGTCAGATGGTCGAGATCTACTTCAACGCCCAATCAGATAACGGGACGCTTACCTCAAGTGAGTTTCTTTGGGCAAACGGGGTGGAAGCCAAGGACGCTGACACAACGAACAGATCATGCTCTTCAGGTGTGGTCGCAGAGTTACATGCAAAGCATACACCCCGCAAAAGACCCCAGGGCGCCGCTGCGGCTGCAAAACTGGATGACACAAGCGGGCTTCGTTGAGGTCGAGTCGCGATTGTTGACTTTGCCCCTGAGCGGATGGTCGACAGGTGCGAAGCCCGACATGCAGACGTGCTGGCTGCCAGAACCCAATGCCTAACAACCTGCCAGACCCTCGAGAGCATGCCATTGGCATGGCAAACCGGGCCAACGCCCACCGGCTCATGTCTTCCCTCGCAGTATTCCCCTTTGCGCAAGCCCTCAGGTGGGTGACTGTTTCCCGCTGGTTGCAGCTCGCGCAGGCGAGAACCCATGCTGATGTACTGCCGCCACAGTATGTCGAACACCGACATTCAGCTTCTCGTAGCGCAGGCCCGCAGTGAAGCTGATAATCCGGCCTTCAAGGTAGGATGCAACACCAACGTTGTGGCTTCTGGCAGCGTCGTGAATCCTAGAATGGCTGTGTGAGCTGGCTGCTGATCCATCGTGGGAGCTGTACAGGCTTATTTCCCAGTGTAAGAGACCGTCCACGCGCTCGTCTTCTGTTGGTTTCGTGATGGTATGACTGACGACTCAATCCCAGGTACGTTTGTATTGGTCGGAAGCCAGGGAGTAGCAGGCATCACCGGCACAGCGACAGCCGGAGCCACCATCCCTCGAAAGGGGGGAAACATAGCGACTCGAGAAAAAGGGCGAGGCACGGGTGAGACGCGGGACGTTGACGTGCGTTGCTTCATTGAGTTAGAGGGTTGCGGGCGGTGTATCCAGGGCGCACAAGTTAGACGGTCGGGATAGAATTCAACGAGACATGACCAGCCATGCCATGCGCAACCACAGCTTCGAGAACGCGGGAACTCAAGGCAGTTCTGAAGCTTGCCCCTCGCCATTTCTGGCGTTGCCCGGTGCTGCGTCTTCCAAGGCGATGGGAGAGTGAACAGTCGGCTGTTTGTGGGCGATGGCACGGAGAGGATGGCTGGTGCGTTGAGCGGATGATCGAGTTGGAAGGGAATCGGAAGGTTGCTTGCGCGGTTTCCTGAGGAATGGCGAGTTAGTGGGAGGAAGAGTTTGGGGGTCCCTTCCCGCAGATGCTTGGAAAGAACTCCGACTCGTCGGCCGGATCAGTCAGGAACACCCCAGGCCGGGAAGGCGCAACTAGGTCTGGACCACAGATGCCTCGAATCTGAATCCACCCCCAACAACCCACAACAACAGGTTCGAGCAAGTCCAAGCAGCTTATTATTGACACAATGCGGAGAGATGAGCTCCTTTCTATCAACGAGGTGCGACTGGCTAATAATTCACACCCGGCTGGTCCACCAAATCACGGCTCTTCCATCCCGGTTCTGGGTCCGCCCGCTAAGATTTGCACGCCCGGTTTGGGAGACACCCACAAGACTGGACGTTATCGCCCAACAACACACTGGAATCGCCCATCTGTGGTCGGGCAGGTACCGTAGCCGGACCAAGGTCCGCAACAGCCTGTGCCAGCACCCAACTCCTACCCCGCTGTCCCGCCTCACCACTTGTTCCGTCGTCTGGCATCCAACCTCTGTCGTAGGCCACCGTCCGTACCCGTCATATGTTACCGGCACTGTGTGCTGGGAATGGGCGGCCAAGCAACCTGGAACATCTCCCGTCCCCATCGCTACTCTCCGCACAAGGCCAAGCCTTCGACACCCATCGACGATCCAAATGATCGAGTGCCCGCGGGTGCTGCGAGCACTCCCCCGACCCTGGACAGTGGGACCCGTGGTTGGCGCTAGATTGTCAGGTGATTTGGTGGCAGTCCCGACCAGCCAAAGCGCCCTCTCAAAGCCTCGCGGTTCAACCCTACGATGCCATTCTGAGCTTTCAAGCGGCGCATGGCAGCTGAAGGACAACCCAGCTATGAGCTGCATCCAGGATCGCGGGGGTCGCCTTTTGCCAGCGATGGGGGAGCAAGCCCCATGCGTGATGTCTGAGCGTTTGACCCACTCCGCATCGGTGATGGGACGCTTTGAACCAATTGACACCACTGGCCGGGCTGCATTGGGGCGCGCCAATCGGCGTGCCAATGGGCTTGCTTGCCGTGCCGATCTGCGTGGCCCAGCAGTCTCGATTTCCAGCCGAATTTCTGTGCAACATCACTCTTTCTCGAAAGCTTCTCGACGCCGACAAACCGCAATTGACCCCCGACCGCCGCGTTCCTCGTTTGCAGCTCATTCCTCCTCAAGTCGCCAAAGCTTCCGTTGCCTCCTGACTCCGTCGCACCGACAACAATGGCGAGTAGGATCTCCCCCTTCCTCCTCCGGAGCTTCAGCCGGCCAAGCTTGCGACAGACGGCGTCGCTGCGCGTAGCCCGTGCCGCGTACTCGACCGAGGCGCCCCCGCCGCCGCTTCTCGCAAAGCTCAAGACCGACCTCAAGACGGCCATGAGGGCCAAGGATACCAACCGTCTCGCCGTCCTCCGCTCCGTGCTCGCGGCAACGCTCAACGCCAGCAAAACAGACAAGCCCATCCAGACGGACGCGCAGCTCGTCAGCCTGCTCCAGAAGACGGCCGGCAAGTCGCAAGAAGCCGCCCAGGAGGCAAGGACAGCGGGCCGGGAGGATTTGGCCGAGAAGGAGGAGGCTCAGCAGCGGATTCTCGAGGAGTATGTTGCTGGCAGTGGCGTGAGGGAGGTTGGGGAGGCCGAGATCCGACAGCTCGTCGAATCCACAAAGGCCGCTCTTCTTGCCGAGGGCGTCCCCGCGAAGACGCTGGCGGGGCAGGTGACCAGGAAGATTCTGGCGGCAGGGGGCCCGTTGGATGGTGCTCAGGTGAACAAGAACGAGGTGGTCAAGATCATCATGGAGACTTGCAGGCCCCAGTAAGACTCCAACAGCACTTGCCGCAGCGGATGGGGTGCGGCATCAAACGCATCCTCCATTTCGTGAGCTGCAGCGACGACGACAACAACAACAACTGTAACATGTGTAATATCATACTAGACACGGCGGCTTTGGTGGGGTGGACTATACAGACGCTCGGGTTACGGGGGTCACACATCAAGATACCCACCGATCTGAGGATCCCTTCTCCTCTTCTCTTCATTGGCCCGATCTCCGTCTTATGATGTATGTATCAAAAGTGTGGGAAAATGCGCGGGCTGGAAGGGATCAGCAGGGGCAACGTCCCCGTATGACGGCCACACTCGTCACTCCGCACGATCTCTCTGTGGGGGACGATTGGGGCCGACCTAAAAACGATCCCCCCAGCCGGTCAGGCCACCGATGATGCAGTGCATCGAGCGTGGTGGCCTACATTGGCTGCCTTGTGCTGTCGGTTACAGTATCCGCAGAACCCTTCCCGAGTCAGGACGTATCTCGCAGAGCTCGCATACGACACTCATCTGTGCCCATTCCTCGTATGATAACGACGAGCCATCGTACTGCCAACAGGCGACCATCTCTACTTCATCACCCTGAAATCTCTGGGAGTGAGCCTCAAAAATCCCCTTTCCACATCAAACGGCCGTAACACTGCGTTTAGCGAACGCCCGCTCATACCATCTTCCTGTCGCTGACGAGGTTTCGTGTCATTTCACCAATACATACCTTACCTTTATCTCAAAACCTCACATTCACCACTCGTCCTCAAGTGAACCAACAGCCATGGCAACCCCTCTCTCAACCTACCTCACCCTCGAAGGCGACAACATCACCCTCACCACCCCCTCCC
>Ga0247823_10004959_pt1 | contig 10601 bp, 4 predicted proteins | sample 13C_PalmiticAcid_2_FD_192426 | JGI IMG/M metagenome (GOLD analysis project Ga0247823, IMG submission 192426) | Soil microbial communities from agricultural site in Penn Yan, New York, United States - 13C_PalmiticAcid_Day30 | ecosystem: Environmental > Terrestrial > Soil > Agricultural land...
ATGTAGTTCCTGCGTTTAGACAACTTAAACAGGAAACAATGTGAACTAATTTTTTAGTTTTGTGACGCGGGGGCGATGATTTTTTTATTTCCTGCTGTTTTTGAGCGAGGTATGCTTAGGTAAAGCATACCATGTTTTTTAACCTGAATCTGTAAAACACCAATTGATCTGTATGCAGAGCATTGCACGCCGTTTGGGGCTGCTGGCTGTTGGTTGCTTCAGCAGCCTGCTGGCACTGGCACAGTATGGAACCATCAAGGGAACGGTAACCGATACCGTGATCCTGATGGGCAAACCGCTGGCCGTTATCTCCGTTTCCCGCACCAGCGATTCTGTGCTGGTCAACTTTACCCGCTCCGGCAAGGATGGGCAGTTCCTGCTGAAAGAAGTGCCTTATGGTTCGTACTTCATCAATGTGTCGTACCCGGGATATGCCGACTATGCCGACCGCATTGTGCTGAGCCAGGAAAAACCCGAACTGAACCTGGGCGATGTGCAGATGATCAACAAATCTAAATTCCTGAAAGAAGTACTCATTTCGCAATACAAAGGTGCGGTGCGTTTTAAAGGCGATACTGTGGAGTATGCGGTAGATAGTTTTAAAACTGCTCCCAATGCTTCGGTAGAAGACCTGCTGAAAAAACTGCCGGGCATACAGGTAGATAAAAACGGTAAAATCGTGGCCCAGGGCAAAACGGTGGAGAAAGTGCTGGTAGACGGTGAGGAGTTTTTTGGCGATGATCCTACGATTACGACCCAGAACCTGCAGGCAGAAGCGATTGAAAAAATCCAGGTGTTTGACAAACAAAGCGAAGAAGCGGCCTTTACCGGCATCGACGATGGGGAGAAAACCAAGACCATTAACCTGAAACTCAAAGAAGATTTCAAGAAAGGTTATTTCGGAAAACTGGCACTGGCCGGCTCACCCAACTGGTGGAACAACTCAGCGATGGTCAACCTGTTTAAAGGTTCGCGCAAATTTTCGGTCTACGGCATCATGAGCAATACCGGCAAAACCGGGCTTGACTGGAAGGAGAACAGCCAATACGGTGGTGGTGGCAACAGTGAGATGATGGAGGGCGATGGTTTTGTGTATTTCTACAGCGAGTCGAGCGATAACTTTTATTATAGCGGAGAAGGCTTGCCGGCCAGCTGGAGCGGCGGTGCACATTACTCCAACAAGTTTTGGGACAACAAGGCTAATGCAAACCTGAACTACAAGTTCAATAAGCTGAATATAGAGGGCAACGATAATTCAGTCACACAAACCACGCTGGCTACCGGTTCTATTTTTAATACCAACCGTGAAACCGATTTCTCCAGCCGATGGGGTCATCAGCTGACCGGAAAAGGCGAAATCAAAACAGATTCGCTGAGCACCCTCACCCTCAAAGTAAATGGTGGCTATACGAATGGAGAGACCAACTCGCTGGTTAAAAGTGATACCAAAAACGAAGGTGGTACAGTGCTCAATACCAGTGAGCGCAACAATGAATCCACTTCGACTAACAGTAATGCTTCAGCCAACCTGATCTGGAAAAAGAAATTTAAAAAAGACGGCCGCTCCCTGATGGCCGCCGGTAATTTTAAATATGACGAAAAGGAAAGCACCGGTTTTATGCGGGCACACGATGTGTACAACGACTCACTGGGCAATCCGCTGACGGTGAACAACCTGGATCAGAAAAAGGATATCCGCAACCATGGCAACCAATACAGCATTAACCTCGACTATACCGAGCCGCTGGCTAAAAAACTGTTCCTGCTGGCCGGGTATGATATGAGTTATGCGATGTCGCAATCGTACCGCAAAACTTTTGACCGGGATACCTCGGGTGATTATGATAAAATGAATCCGCTGCTGAGCAATGATTTTGAATTTACGAACCGGCTGCACAAGGGCGAGCTGGGCCTTAAATACGCGACCTCCAAAGTTATAGCCAGCTTGCGGGCAGGTGTGGGCAGTACCCGCCTGCTGCAACATGACAGGCTGGTGAATAAAGACTTCGAGCTGAACTACATCAACTTTTACCCTTCTGCCAATATACGGTTCATCCGCAGCCAGGCATCAGGCCTGAGTTTTGGATACAGTGGTTATACCAACCAGCCCAATATCCGCCAGTTGCAACCGGTGGTAGATAACAGCAATACCCTGTCTATTTACCTGGGAAACCCTGCCCTTACACAGGAGTTCACCCACTCGTTCAATGCCTCGTACAACGACTATAATTTTATGAGTGAGCGCAGTATCTGGTTGTCTGTCAACGGTAGCTATACCGACAATGCTATTTCTACCAGCGAGTATATTGACGAAAGCGGTCGTCGCGTTACACAGCCCATCAACGTACACAACAGATTCAACGGCGGATCTTACTTATACTTCGGAAAGAAATTAAAAAAGCTGAATCTGTATGCCGGTGTTAATATGAATGGCGGTCTGGGCCACAGCCTGTCTAAAGTAAACAATGCCGACAACAAGACTTTCAATGCCAACATGAGCCTGAGTCCCAATATTTCTTACACCAAAGAGAAAATGCTGGAAGTGAGCGTAGATGGTGAAGTGCGCTATGACTATGCTACTTACAGCCTCAATACGGCTTCCAATATTGGGTACTTTACGTTTCGTCCCCGTATCGATGTGAAGGCAGAGCTGCCCTGGAAATTACAGTTAAAGACCGACTGCAGTTACCTGGCGCGTCAGAAAGTAGCCCGTTTCGACGACAACCGTACTGTGCTGTTATGGAATGCTTCCATCTCGCGCAAACTGCTTAAAAAGGATGCACTGATAGTCACCCTTTCTGCCAATGATATTCTGAATCAGAACCGGGGTTTTGACCGTGTTACCTCACCCGGTCAGGTGGTGCAGCGCGATTACCTCACCGTAGCCCGTTACTTCCTGCTGGGAATCACCTGGAACTTCCGGGGTGGTCCGGGCAAGGATCTGGCCGGCCCTAACAACGAAGATTAACCTCACTGCAAAGCCAAACGAAAACAGCAAACCATGAAACGATTATTCCTGATATTGATGTGTGTTGGTGCTGCGCTGAGCAGTGCTGCCCAATTCCTGCAACAGGGCAGGGTGGTGTATGAAAAGAAAATGAACGTGGAAAAAATGATGGGCAACGACAGCTGGGCCCAGAACATGAAAGGTAAAATTCCCAAATACAATATAACAGAAACCGAGCTGTATTTCCGCAACGGCGAATCGGTATACCTGCCCGTGCAAAATGATGGGGCCAGCAACAATATGATGAGCTGGATCACGAACCGCATGAGCAACGAGGTGTACCGCAACGATACCTCCGGCCTGATGCGCAACCGCAAAACCATTTACGGCACCGCCTACAATATCGAAGACTCTGTACCTCACCTGAACTGGAAACTGAGCAACGATACCCGCACGATTGCCGGTTATGAATGCCGCAAAGCCGAAGCCCGCCTGTACGACAGCATCCTGGTAGTAGCTTTTTACAGCGAAAAACTGGTGGGCAATGTAGGTCCCGAAACCATTGGCGGCCTGCCCGGCATCATCCTGGGATTGGCTATTCCGCGGATGTACACCACCTGGTTTGCCAAAGAAGTGCAGATCATGACCGTACCCAACGACAAAGTGACGCTGAACATGAAGGGCAAAAAAACGACCCGCAGTGTGTTTGAGAAAAACGTAACCGATGTGATCAAGGACTGGGGGGATGAGTGGCGCAAAAAAGCATGGCAGCTGCTCATTTAACCGCTTGTATTTTACATGTATAAGATTTGTAACTTGATGGCGTTTAATGTCATGTTATGAACTTTGCAGGTTTAGGTGCGAAAAAAGGAATTGACGATACGGGCTTTGGCACCAATGCCCAAACCGAAGGCCACCGGCTCACCAACAAGGATGGATCGGTGAACCTGCGCAAAACCGGGTTGCCCATCTGGCAAAGGCTGAGTTTTTACCATTACTTTATATCCATGAAACGCTGGCGGTTCCTCGCCAGCATTTTCCTTTTTTATACCACCGTCAACATCCTGTTTGCCTGCATTTACCTCCTCATCGGAGTCGATCACCTCAATGGGATCACGGCTGCCGGTACCGGGTTTGAGCAGTTTACCACGGCTTTCTTCTTTAGTTCGCAAACCCTCACTACGGTAGGGTACGGGCATATCAGTCCGGTGGGACTCGTGGCCAATATTGTGGCTGCGCTGGAGTCATTCATCGGCATCCTGTCATTTGCTATGGTCACCGGTTTAATGTACGGGCGTTTTTCCAGGCCGCGGGCGTTCCTGCTTTTCAGTGAGCATGCGGTGGTGTCGCCGTTTAAGGAGGGCAATGCGCTGATGGTGCGCTTGGCTTCGGCCAAAAATAACCACCTCACCGATGTGGAGGCCCAACTCATCCTGGCCTTTCATGTGGGCGAAGAAGGCAAGGTGTATACCCGCTTTTTTCCGCTGACCCTCGATATCAAACGCATCAGTTCCATGGCCGTGAACTGGACGCTGGTGCATGAAATTGACGCAAATAGCCCTTTATGGGGTGTTTCCGAAAATCAGCTGCGCGAAGCCCGGGCAGAAGTGATGGTGTTTATCCGCGGATTTGACGACACTTTTTCCAATACCGTACAGCAGCGCACCTCCTACCAGGCCTCTGAAATCGTTTATGGCGCCCGTTTTGTGCCCATGTTCCGCCGGTCGGACGATATGCGGACGACCATCCTCGACCTGGCCGATCTGGGCCGGCACGAACCTGCTCCATTGAAAGAATCTAAAATATAATCTGCCCTGATATTGTAAAATATAGCCAACCAAATTATATTTGGAATACGTCTAATTAGTAACTGTAGCCGTTTCTGCATCAACTGTATTCAAATTATCAGGTCTATGAGAAAAATTTTATACATGCTCATGGGGGTATGTCTGCTTGCCACAGCATTCCCCAGGTTGTTATCTGCCCAGTCCCTGCCAGCGCTTCAGCCCGAGCAGGACGCTTGTAATGCCCTGCAATTATGTGGTGGTACTTTCTTCACCCCTTATTCGTACACCGGTTTTGGCGCGGTCAGGGAGCAGTCGCAGCCCGCGGCCTGTTTTGACGAGTCCAACTCGGTTTGGTTCCGCATTGTGGTAACCGCCCCGGGTACCATCGTGTTTACCATCACCCCGGTGAATACGAACAACGACTACGATTTTTCGGTGTACAATGTAACCGGGTTGACTTGTAACGATATCAATGCCACTACCCGTGTTCGTTGTAATGGTGCCGATATCTTTTCCAGCCCCGGTGGCCTCACGGGTCTCAACACTACCTCTGCCGTGACTACCTCTGGTCCTGGTGCCGGTACGCCCTACTGCATGGCTATTACCGCTGCCGTGGGTGATGTGTACCTGCTGATGGTAGATAACTTTGAGACGGTGAACGTAGCCGGTTTCTCTATCGATTTCACAGGCTCTACCGCCAGTTTCTTCGATGCCACACCGCCGGCTTTCAAAAGCCTCACTACTTCCTGTACCGATCTGGGTAAAAAAGTAACCGTAACCCTTACCGAGCCGGTATTGTGCAGTTCTATTGCTGCCAATGGTTCCGACTTTTACCTCACTCCCGGTGGTACCATCACCAGCGCTACCGGTATCAACTGTACCAACCCCGCCGGTTATACCAACCAGGTCGTGATCAATTTTGCACCTGCACTCGCCGGTGGCACCTATACCCTGCACTCCAAAACCGGTACAGATGGTAACTCGCTGATAGACCTTTGCGGCAACCAACAGGCGAGCACTGATGCGATCCAGTTTACAGTGTCGGATAAAACCCCGCCCAAGTATAAAAAAGTAGATTCGCCTGCCTGCCAGGATATTTACCTCATCATGGACCGGCCGGTGCGTTGCAGCTCTATTTCTGCTACAGGATCGGAGTTTTACATCCTGGGTCCCTCCGCTACGCCTATCGAGTGGGCCAAGGGCCTGAGCTGTTCTGCTACCGATACCCTGATCGATACCATTCACATTCGCCTGGTGAACCCCATCCTGGTAGATGGTTCTTACACCATCAACAGCCGCATGGGTAATGATGGTAACAGCCTGCTGGATTCCTGCGGTAATGAGCAGGCGTTCAATGATAAGATCCGCTTTACGGTGAACTCATGGGGCGGGTTAGTGACTGCTGCGCCCAAGGATACCGCTATTTGTGCACCGGGTTACGTGAACCTGCGCGCTACACCGCATACCACGCCTCCGGCAGGTGGTTTCAAATATGCCTGGAACCCGCCGCTGTATGTGAACGATTCTACCGCAGCCAATACCTTTGCCTACGTGGATCAAACGACGACCTTCATTGTGCGCACCATCAACGAAAGAGGTTGCGTAGTGCGCGATTCATCCCGCGTGGTAGTGTCCAGGCGCAATCCTGTACTCAGTCCTACTGATACTACTATTTGCCCCGGCGACCGCGTGCAGCTGGTAGCAAGCGGTGGCGTAACCTACCGTTGGATCACCACCGACACCAAGTCCATCAGCTGCCTGGATTGTGCCACCCCTGTGGTACTGCCGCTGCAAAACCAGACTTACAAAGCCATCATTGCTGATAAATACAAATGTGCCGATACCCTGGAGTTCAAGGTGAAGCTGTACCCTGCTGCACTGGTCACCATTGCCAACCAGGATACCCTTTCCAAATACGGTACGCCTGTAAAACTGAAAGCCACCGGTGCAGACAGTTACAGCTGGCATCCTGTAAAAGGTATTGACAATCCTTACAGCGATCAGCCTACCGTTAATCCTACCGAGCCTACTACCTATGTGGTATCCGGTCTGGACGAAAATGGTTGCCTGGCTTCCGACAGTGTAAGGATCAACCTCGACATGCGCGACAAAATATATGTGCCCACCGCCTTCACTCCCAACAAGGATGGTGTGAACGATGTTTTCCGCATCAGAAACCTCACTTTCCAGAAAGTAATTGAGTTCCGCGTATTCAACCGCTGGGGTCAGCAGGTGTTTGATGGCGTAGGTTCCGGCCAGGCACAAACCGGCTGGGATGGCACCATCTCTGAAGAACCTGCTGCCATGGGCAATTACCAGTACCTGATACGGGTAGCCTATCCCGACAGCTATGTAGAACTGCTCAAAGGAGATGTACAGCTGGTACGATAAAATAAGGAAATACAGTTAGTGTATAACCCCAAAAGGGTCGGCTTATCGGGATTAGCCGGCCCTTTTACTTTTAGGTAAGCAGGATTACGTACCTTTGCATCCTCCATGAATCTGCAAACCTTACTGCACGGTTATGTGAATGACCCCCGCCTGAAACATCTGGCGGCAGGCATCGCATTGTTCGATCCCCAGCGTTTTGTATTAAAAGGCCTCAACGGCTCTTCTTCCATCCTTGCTTCGGTAGCGGTATGGCAGCAGAGCGACCTCAACCACCTGGTTATCCTTAACGACAAGGAAGAGGCCGCTTATTTCCACAACGATTTTGAGGGACTCACCGACGCGCTCGATATCTGTTTCTTTCCCGACTCGTTCAAGAAAACGGGCTTTTTTAACGAACTCAACAGCAGCCACGTGATGCTGCGGGCCGAGGCACTGATGAAATTCAGTCATGCCGAAACCCGCAAAAAAATGCTCATCACCTACCCCGAGGCACTGTTCGAAAAAGTAGTGAATCCCCGGAGTTTCAACGACAGTACCATCCAGATCAAGGTGGGCGATGCACTCAACATTGATGGGATGCTGCGACAGTTTGTGAGCCTCGGTTTCAAACGGGAAGACTTTGTGTACGAGCCCGGCAGTTTTGCCATGCGCGGCGGTATTCTCGATATCTACTCTTTCGGTAACGAACATCCTTACCGGGTAGAGCTGTTTGGCAACGAGGTGGACAGTATCCGGATCTTCAATCCCGAAACACAGCTGTCGGAGAAGAAGCTTTTGCAGGTCACCATCATTCCCAACATCGAAACCCGCTTCGAAACCCAGGAAAAGATTTCGCTGCTCGATTACCTGCCGCAGAATACGGTGGTGTGGATCAAGGACCTTGATTTCCTGCTGGGCCGCTTTGGCAGGCTGGAAGAGCAGGTGCCGGAGAAAGTGACCCTGGTGGATACCTTTACCGATGCAGACGAAGACCTGCCCAAAAACCTGACCCGGGCTGATTTTGAAGAAACCGGCGACTGGCTGCGACAACTGAAGGAGCGTACGCTGATCGAGTTTGCCAACGACAGTATTTCTTACCTGCTGCATGAAGAGATTACCGCCACGGTAGATTTTAATACCATTGAGCAGCCTGCGTTTAACCGCAACTTTAACCTGCTCATTGCCGACCTCAAACAACGGGCAGCCGATAAGTACAACATTTACCTGTTTGCCGAAAACCCGCGCCAGCTCGAGCGTCTCCGCAGCATCTTCGAAGACCTGCAGGCGCATATCGATTTTGTACCCGTTCCGGCAGCCATCTCCAAAGGCTATATCGACCACGATCTGAAAGTGGTGTGTTATACCGATCACCAGATATTCCAGCGTTACCACAAATACCGCGTTAAGCAGGCTTACTCCAAGGGCAAAGCCATTACGCTGCGAACCCTCAAGGAACTGCAACCCGGCGATTACGTGGTGCACATCGATCATGGTGTGGGCCTCTACAGCGGCTTGCAGAAGATTGAGGTGAACGGCAACCTGCAGGAAGCCATCCGAATCATTTACCGCGATAATGACATCCTGTATGTCAACATCAACTCGCTGCATAAAATAAGTAAGTACACCGGTAAGGAAGGCACACCACCCAAGGTGAACAAGCTGGGCAGCGATGCCTGGGAAAAGCTGAAAAGCAAAACCAAGAAACAGGTCAAGGAAATTGCCTTCGACCTCATCAAATTATATGCGACCCGCCGGGCCACGCCGGGCTTTCCGCACTCGCCAGATACCTACCTGCAAACCGAGCTGGAAGCCTCGTTCATCTACGAAGACACCCCCGACCAAAGCAAGGCTACGCTGGATGTAAAACGGGATATGGAAGCGCCCCACCCGATGGACAGGCTGGTGTGTGGTGATGTGGGTTTTGGTAAAACCGAAATCGCCATCCGCGCCGCTTTCAAAACCCTGGTAGATGGCAAGCAGGCCGCTATCATGGTGCCCACTACCATCCTGGCGTTTCAGCACTTTAAAACGTTCAGCAAAAGGCTCAAGGATTTTCCCTGCACCGTCGATTATATCAATCGTTTCAAGTCGGCCAAGGAGAAAAAAGAAACGCTAAAAAAACTCGAAGAAGGCAAGATCGATATCATCATCGGTACCCATGCACTGCTGGGCAAGGATGTGAAGTTTAAAGACCTGGGCGTGATGATCATCGATGAAGAGCAGAAGTTTGGTGTAGCCGCTAAAGAAAAGCTCAAGACGATTAAAACGAATGTGGATACGCTCACGCTCACGGCCACGCCTATCCCGCGTACGCTCTCTTTCTCCCTGATGGGTGCGCGCGACCTGAGCATCATCAACACCCCACCGCCCAACCGGCAGCCGGTACACACCGAAGTGATGGTGTTTGAAGAAAACTTTGTGCGCGATGCCATTTACTACGAAACTGAACGGGGTGGCCAGGTATACTTTATCCACAACCGGGTACAGAGTTTGTCAGAAATGGCGGTGCTCATCCAGCGTTTGTGTCCCGATTTGTCCATAGGTTTTGCACATGGGCAGATGGAAGGGCAGAAACTGGAAAAAGCCATCCTCGATTTCATCGATCGCAGGTACGATGTGCTCGTTTGTACCAATATTGTGGAGAGCGGTGTGGATATCTCCAATGCCAATACGATTATCATCAACAACGCGCACCAGTTTGGACTTAGTGATTTGCACCAGCTGCGCGGCCGGGTGGGCAGGAGCAATAAAAAAGCATTCTGTTACCTGCTGGCTCCTCCTTTGAGCACCATGGCTACTGATAGCCGCAAACGCCTGCAAACACTGGAACAATTCAGTGACCTGGGCAGCGGTTTCCAGATTGCCATGCGTGATCTCGATATTCGCGGTGCCGGCAATATGCTGGGTGGCGAGCAAAGTGGTTTCATCACCGAAATAGGTTTGGAGATGTACCAGAAAATCCTCGACGAAGCCATCCAGGAACTGAAGGAAACTGAGTTCAAAGATGTGTTCTCCGAACAGTTCAAAGTGAAGCGCGATTATGTAAGCGATTGTACCATCGATACCGATCTCGAAATACTCATTCCCGATGCGTATGTAGAAAGCATTGCAGAACGTTTATCGTTGTATACGCAACTGGATAACTGCAACACCGAAGAAGACCTGCAATTGTTTGCACAAGGACTGGTAGACCGTTTTGGTCCGGTGCCCAAACCTGTCCAGGAGTTGTTCACCACCATCCGTTGCCGCAGACTCGCCAAGAACCTGGGTTTTGAAAAACTGATTTTGAAAAACGGACAAATGCGCCTTTATTTCATCAGCAATCCCGACTCGGCTTATTTCGAAAGCGACCTGTTTAACCACATCATGTTGTACATCCAGAAGTCGGCCAACAACGCGCGGTTAAAGCAAGTGGGCAAAAATTTCATGCTCGTTGTAGAGCGGATGAAAGACATGGCGGATGTGTTATGGTTCCTGGAAGGAATGCAGTATAAAGA
>Ga0247823_10004960_pt1 | contig 10597 bp, 10 predicted proteins | sample 13C_PalmiticAcid_2_FD_192426 | JGI IMG/M metagenome (GOLD analysis project Ga0247823, IMG submission 192426) | Soil microbial communities from agricultural site in Penn Yan, New York, United States - 13C_PalmiticAcid_Day30 | ecosystem: Environmental > Terrestrial > Soil > Agricultural land...
TCCCTACTGCGCCAATTGCGTTGCTTGAGCCAGGTCTGGGTGCGCTTACCCGGCTGATACATCGAGTCGACCCGCTTGGCGACCACCCCCTCCTGCCCCTGTTCCCGGCTGGCCCGCATCGCCTCGGCCCCCGAGCCCGCCAGCAGCGCGGAGACATTCATCGACGGCGCCAGTCTGCCCAGCGCCTCGAGCACGGCGCGCCGATCGCTGTACTTCTTGCGCAGCAACGAGGTGCCGTCGAGAAAGAGCACATCGAAGGCGACGAACACCGCCAGCGCCGAATCCGCTTGCAGTGCGGAGATATCCGACAGCCCCTTCGCGTCGAGGACCACGGCCTCACCGTCGAGGACCACCCGGTGCCCGGCCAGCTCGCCGCCGAGCGCGGCGAACCGGGGGTAGCGGGCGGTGACGGTGTTGCCCGCGCGGCTGCGGACGGTGACCGTGCCGTCGTCGATCTCGACGATCACCCGGAAGCCGTCCCACTTGGTCTCGAAGGCCCAGTCCCCCGCGTTCAGCGCCTCCACCTCGCCCGCGGTGGCGAGCATCGGCGACAGACCGCGCGGGAGGTCACCGGTCGCGCTGTCGTCCACCGGGACTCGCGGGGTCTGGTCGCGCATGAAGTGCATCAGCCACTGGTCGCCGTTGGTGCGGATGAAGGCGTAGCGGCCCCGCAGGCGGTCACCGACGAGTTCCACGATCACTTCGTCGTCGCGCCACTTCTCGGTGCGGTAGGTGCCGGAGTCCCAGATGGTCATCTCGCCCGCGCCGTACTCGCCCTTGGGGATGGTGCCGTGGAAATGCAGGTATTCGAGCGGATGGTCCTCGGTGCGCACGGCGAGCCGATTGTGTTTCGGTTCGGTCGGCGGGCCCTTGGGCACCGCCCACGACGCGAGCACGCCGTCACGTTCGAGCCGGACGTCGTAGTGCAGCCGACGCGCGTGGTGTTCCTGGACGACGAAGCGATCGCCGGGGCCCGGCTCCGGCGCCGCGGCGGGCACCGGCTCGGGGGTGCGCTCGGGGTCGCGCATGCTGCGGTATCGGGTGAGCGCGTCGGGTCGGCTGGGCAGCGGCGGGTCGAGATCGGTCAGCAGGTCGCCCTCGGCCTGCCAGCGCACGAGGACCTCGTCGAAGCGCAACTGGCGCAGGGACTTCGCGTCCTCGATCTCGGCCCAGCTCCGCGGCGCGGCGGCGTTGGGCTCGGCGCGACCGCGCAGCGAGTACGGGGCGATGGTGGTCTTGGCGGCGTTGTTCTGGCTCCAGTCCAGGAAGACCTTGCCAGGGCGAGCCGACTTCGCCATCGTCGCGGTGACCAGATCCGGGTGCAGCTGTTCGAGATTGGCGGCGACCTGCTTGGCGACGGTGGAGGCGCCCCGCGAACTCACCGGCCGGTCCAGCGGCACGTAGACGTGAATTCCCTTGCTGCCGCTGGTCACCGGGAACGCCCGCATCCCGATATCGGCGACCATGTCGCGCACCGCCAGCGCGACCAGCGCGCATTCGGCCAGCCCCGCACCGGGACCAGGATCGAGGTCGAACACGATCCTGGTCGCGGGGCCGCGCTGGTCGCCGTCGAAACGCCACTGCGGCACATGGACTTCCAGGGCCGCCTGCTGGCCGAGCCAGGCCATCCCCGCTTCGGAGTCGATCAGCGGGTAGGTCACCTTCCGGCTGGAATGCTCGATCGCCCGGCGCTGAATCCACGCCGGCGCGTGCTCGGGCAGATTCTTCTCGAAGAAATCGGGATGATCCACCCCGTTGGGCCACCGCTTGCGGGTGACCGGCCGCCCCGCGACATGGGGCAGCATCGCCTCCGCGATCGCCGAATAGTAGGCGATCACCTCGCCTTTGGTCGTGCCGGTCGCCGGGTACAGCACTTTGTCGAGGTTGCTGAGCTCAACCTCGATCGCCGGCTCACCCGGCGGACCCCGGAACTCCCGGCGGACCATCGACGCGGTTCGGCGGCGGGGACCGATAGTCTCCGGCCCCCGCGCACCGAATCAGGCCTGCGGTCCCGGATCGGTCGGGGCGGGGCCGCCTGCGGTGCTGCCGGGGCCTGCCTGCGGCGGAACGACCTTCTTCGCCGCGTCCTTGCCCTTCTCGATCTTGTCGCTGTACTTGCCGCCGGTCTTGTCGTCGATGAAGGTGCCGGCCTTGTCGACCGCATCGTTGATCTTGTCGGCGTTCTGTGCGGCCGCTTCCTTGCCCTTACCGAGCAAGCCCTTCAAGGTATCCACGAGACTCATCTGCCGATGTTCCTTTCCCGTAAGAAGCTGTCACTCCACATCCTCCCACCACGAAACCCGCGGTGGGAGGTCATTCGGAACCACCCGCTGGCCCGGCTTGGGCACCACCGTGGCGGTACCCGCTTCGGCCGCCGCGGACACCAGCCGGTGCACCGGCTCGGACCATCCGTGGAAGGCGAGGTTGAAGGTGGCCCAGTGGATCGGGACCAGCAGCCCGTAGCCGGGGTCGCCCAGGCACAGGTCGGCGTGCGCGCGCACCGCTTCCTCGGGATTCATGTGCACGTCGGTCCAGCGCTCGTCGTAGGCACCGATCGGCAGCAGCGTCAGATCGAACGGGCCGAGGACCGCGCCCGCCTGCGCGAAGGCCTTCGTGTAGCCGGTGTCGCCGCCGAAATAGACCCGCTTGGTGGGTCCGGCCAGCGCCCAGGACGCCCACAGCGTGGTGTTGCGGACCAGCCCGCGGCCGGAGAAGTGCCTGGCCTCGGCGCAGGTGACGGTGAGGCCGCGGTCGTTGTCGTCGCGGCCGAGCGAGACCGAGCCGCCCCAGTCGAGTTCGATGATCCGGTACTCGGGCACGCCCCAGTGACGCAGGTGCGCGCCGATACCGGTGGGCACGACGAACGGCGCGAGCTGCTCGTGGACCAGGGCGTCGACGGTGGCCTTGTCCAGATGGTCGTAGTGATCGTGGGAGATGATCACCGCGTCGACGGCGGGCAGCTCCGACAACTCACCGGGGACCGGATGCAGCCGGGCCGGGCCGATCACCGGCGACGGCGAGACCCGCTCACTCCACACCGGGTCGGCCAGCACGCGGTAGCCGTCGAGTTCGATCAGCGCGCTCGCGTGCCCGTACCAGGTCACCGCCAGCGGGGCGGCCTCGGCGGGCGGAGCAGGCGTCTCGAGCGGGACCGGACGCGACGGCCTGCCGACCCGGCTCTTGGTCAGGCCCGACCACAGCAGCGACGGCGCCGCGCCGGCGGCCATCATGCTGCTCGGCTCGGTGTTGTGGAACCGGCCGTCGCGATACGACGACTTGCCCAGTGCGCTCGGTGCGATGTCCGCGGGGCCCGCGCCGAGGGCGGTGGGCAGTCCCCACACCGCACGCGCTACCCAGGCGAGCCCGAGCGTGCTCGCCACCGACCCCGCAACGCGTGCGAGCCGCATCAGCGGCCCACGAACTTCGCCGGGCGCTTCTCCTGCCGAGCCAATCGGCCCTCCTTGGCATCGTCGCTGGTCCAGGCGGCTTCCAGGGCGGCCCGCTGCTGCGCGCTGGCCGGATCGCGGGTGCCGTCGTCGTTGAGCAGCAGTTTCATCGCCTGCAGCGACAGTGGTGCGAGCGCGGCGATGGACTTCGCCCAGTCCTGCGCGTCGGCGAGGGTGCCGAGCTTGTTGGCGAAGCCGAAGGTGTAGGCGTCGGCGGCCGAGACCGGGTCGGCCGCGAGCAGGATGGTGCGCGCCGGACCGCCGCCGATCAGCGAGACCAGCCGCGAGACCGTCCAGCGGTCGACCGAGATGCCCAGCTTGGCGGCGGGCACCGCGATGAACGCGTCCGGCTCGATCACCCGCAGGTCCGACGCGATGGCCAGCTGCACGCCCGCGCCGAGCGCGCCGCCGTTGATCGCCGAGATCACCGGCACCGGGAGGGATTCGATGGTGTGCAGCATGTCGAGCAGGCCGCCGAGGAAAGACTCGGAGTAGACGCCCGACAGGTCGGCGCCCGCGCTGAAGATCGGACCGCGGCCGGTCAGCACGATGACCCGGGCGCCCTGTGCCACCGCGTCGAGCATCGCTTCGCGCAGCAGTCCGACCAGCTCTTCGCTGAGTGCGTTGCGCCGTTCCTCGCGCTGCATTTCGATGGTGATCACATCACCATCGCGGGTCACGCCGAGCATGCATCCTCCCCAGAAGTACCGACACCGTGGATGCCATAACTCTGCCACAGGCAGCCGTCGGCGCCCGGTAAGGCGATAGCATCGGCGGCTGTGGCGACCGACTTCGACATCCTGGTGATCGGTGCCGGCCAGTCCGGTCTCTCCGCCGGTTACCACCTGCGCCGCCTCGGGTTGGTCCCCGAACGCGATTTCCTCATCGTCGACCACGCGCCGGGTCCGGGCGGGGCCTGGCAGTTCCGGTGGCCCTCGCTCACGCTGACGACCGTCAACCGGGTGCACGATCTGCCGGGGATGTCCTTCGCCGAGACGCTGCCGCCCGGCTCGGAGTCGGCGCCGGCGGCCACCGCGGTGCCGCACTACTACGAGCTCTACGAGAAGCGCTTCGACCTGCGGGTTCGCCGCCAGGTGACGGTCGACGTGGTCTGCGATCGGACCGCCGACGGGCAGTCCTGCGCCGGTCGCGGAGAGGTGCTGCACGTCGAGACCGACGGCGCGGGGACGCTGCGCACGCGCGGATTGATCAACGGCACCGGTACCTGGGAGCACCCGTTCATCCCGGTCTATCCGGGCGCGGACACCTTCACCGGCCGGCAGTTGCACACCCGCGACTACCGCACCGCCGCCGAGTTCGCGGGCAAACACGTGGTCATCGTCGGCGGCGGCATCTCGGCGGTGCAATTGCTCGACGAGATCTCCCAGGTGACGTCCACCACATGGGTCACCCGCAGCGAGCCGGTGTTCCGTTCGCTGCCGTTCCGCGAGGAGGACGGTCGCGCGGCCGTCGCGATCGTGGAGGACCGGGTGCGCCGCGGGCTCCCGCCCGGATCGGTGGTCTCGGTGACCGGCCTGCCGCTCGACGAGCGCCTGCGCGCCGCGCGCGATCGTGGCGTGCTGCGGCGGCAGCCGATGTTCGAACGAATCGAGCCGACCGGGGTGCGCTGGGCCGACGGACGGTTCCAGGACGCCGACGTCATCCTGTGGGCGACCGGGTTCCGCAGCGCGCTCGACCACCTGGCGCCGCTGCGGCTGCGCGGCCCCGGCGGCGGCATCACGATGACCGGCAGGCTCGCCACCCAGGTGGCGGTCGACCCGCGGGTGCACCTGATCGGCTACGGACCCTCGGCCAGCACCATCGGCGCCAACCGGGCGGGCCGGGCCGCGGCCGCCGAACTGACCGACTACCTGGGGATCAAGCCAGCCCGGCGCTGAAAGTGGCCGGATCGGGGCCGACCCGGGTGCCGGTATCGAGCCGGTTGATCGCCTCCATCGCCTGCGCGTCCAGTTCGAAGGAGAGCACGTCGAAGTTCTCGGCGATGCGCGACGGGGTGACCGACTTCGGGATGACGATATTGCCCAGCTGCAGATGCCAGCGGATGATCACCTGCGCCGGCGTACGGTCGAGCTCCTTGGCGATGGTGACCACGGTCGGGTTGTCCAGCAGCGTGCCCTGCCCCAGCGGGCTCCACGCCTCGGTGGCGATGGCGTGGTTGGCGTCGTACTGGCGCAGTTCGCGCTGCGCGAGGGTGGGATGCAGTTCGATCTGGTTGACCGCCGGGGTCTCGCCGGTCTCGGCGATCACGGTCTCCAGGTCGATCACCCGGAAGTTGGAGACGCCGATCGAGCCGATCCGGCCCTGCGCCTTGAGCGCCTGGAAGGCGCGGAAGGTGTCGACGTAGCGACCGGCCGACGGCACCGGCCAGTGGATCAGGTACAGGTCCAGATAGTCCAGGCCCAGGCGCCGCATACTGGCGTCGAAGGCGCGCAGCGTGCTGTCGTAGCCCTGCTCGGCATTCCACAGCTTGGTGGTCACGTAGATCTCGTCGCGGGGGATGCCCGAGGCGCGGATGGCGCGGCCGACGCCCTCCTCGTTGCCGTAGATCGCGGCCGTGTCGATGCTGCGGTAGCCGACTTCCAATGCCTCGGCCACCACCGGGGTGACGTCGTCCTCCGGCACCTGGAACACACCGAAGCCGAGCTGCGGAATGACATTGCCGTCATTGAGCACGATGGTGGGAACAGGGCTGCTAGCGCTACGGAAGGTCACCCGTTCGACGGTAGAAGTGGTTCGCCGTACCGTCAACGACGCACCCTCGCGTGTTTCCCCCGGTTCCGGATCGGGTAGGAAGCGGGGCGCCGGTCAGTGAACAACCCCGGGAAGACCGATTCGCCGGTATCGCGCCTGCCGTCGGGCCCGCAGTTCCGCCGTCGGCGCCGCGCGCAGGGCGGCCAGTTCCTCGGTCACCGCGAGCACCATGCGCCGGGAGAAGGCGACCGGTTCGTCGGCGGCGTCGGGGTGTTCGTCGACGATGCGGTCCACGACGCCGTCGGTTTGCAGGTCGAGCGCTCGAATGCCCTGTGCCGCAGCCAGTTCCGCCGCGTGCGAGGTGTCACGGAAGACGATGGCGCTCGCACCCTCCGGCGGCAGCGGGGCCAGCCAGCCGTGACCGGCGGCCAGCACCCGATCGGCCGGGAGCAGGGCCAGCGCGCCGCCGCCGGTGCCCTGGCCGAGCAGGATCGACACGGTCGGGGTGTCGAGGGTGACCAGGTCGGCCAGGCAGCGGGCGATTTCGGGGGCGAGCCCGCGCTCCTCGGCCTCTTTGGACAGCGCGGCGCCGACGGTGTCGATCACCAGGACCAGCGGCAGGCGCAGCTCCCGGGCCAGCGCCATCGCCCGGCGCGCCTCGCGCAGGGCGGCCGGGCCCATGGTGTGCTCGCCCTGCTGGCCGGAGCGGTCGTGGCCGAAGACGACACAGGGCTGTCCGCCGAACCGGGCCAGCGCCAGCACCACGGTGCGATCGGATTCGCCCTGGCCGGTGCCGCTGAGCGGAACCCGTTGGGTCACATGGCGAAGCAGGTCACGGATGCCGGGACGGCCGGGCCTGCGGGTGCTCAGTACCGAATCCCAGGCGCTCGCCGTGGAAGCGGCGGCGGTGGCCGGACTGCGTACGGGCGCGGCCCATCCCGGCTCGGCGGTGACCGGCAGGACGACGCCGCTCGCGACGCTCAAGGCCCGGTGGGCGATCCGGCGGAACACCTCGACGGTGACCACACCGTCGATCACGCCGTTGCGGTAGAGGTTCTCCGCCGTCTGCACGCCGGGCGGAAAAGGCTTGCCGTACAACGCTTCGTACACGCGAGGGCCGAGGAATCCGATCAGCGCGCCCGGCGCGGCGAAGGTGATGTGGCCCAGCGACCCCCAGGACGCGAACACCCCACCCATCGTGGGATCCCGCAGATACACCAGATAGGGATGCCCCGCCGCCTTGTGCACCGCGACCGCCCCCGCGATCTTCACCATCTGCACGAAAGCGACCGTGCCCTCCTGCATCCGGGTCCCGCCGGACGTAGGCGAGGCGATCAGCGGCAACCCCAGTTCGGTGGCCCGCTCCACCGCCGACACGATCCGCTCGGCCGCGGCCACCCCCACCGATCCCGCCAAAAACGCGAACTCACACGCGATCACGGCCACCCGCCGCCCGCGCAACAACCCCTCCCCCGTCACCACCGACTCATCGGTCCCGGCCCGCCGCTCGGCGTCGACCAACTCCTGGCGATACCGCGGCGACACCGCGGGCTCGACCGGCGGCTGGTCCCAGCTCAGAAACGAATCGGTGTCGAGCAACTGCCCGATCAGGTCGAACGCCGACATACGCACGCGCTGAGCCTAGCGGGATCGGCCGCTACCGAGCCGAGGGAACGGGACCTTCGGGGTGAGCGGTGCACGCGCTGCTCACGCTTCACCGTCGCCTGGGTACGGGTACGCGGCGCGGTTCGTCGTGGCATTCCGTTATGAACGACTACCGAGTGCTGCCGAGCAGCTGATCGATCCGCTGTGTGGCTGGCGGATCGGATCGGGGCAGCGGGGTGCTGAGGGGCGAAGCGGGGCTGCTGCCTTCATCGCGGCAGCCCCGGGTTCGGCTCAGTAGCCCTGCATGACCTTGCGCAGGGCGTACTCGGTCAAGGAGACCAGGGCCTGCTTGGCGGGCTCCCGGCGGCGGGCGTCGATCGACATGATCGGCACGTCGGCGGGGACCGCGAGGGCCTGGCGGATGTCCTCGAGCGGGTACTTCGGTGCGTCGTCGAACTCGTTGAGCGCCACCAGGAACGGTAGACCGCGAGCCTCGAAGTAGTCGACAGCGGCGAAGCTGTCTTCCAGCCTGCGGGTGTCGACCAGCACCACGGCGCCGATGGCGCCGCGGATGAGGTCGTCCCACATGAACCAGAACCGGTACTGGCCGGGCGTGCCGAACAGATACAGGACCAGGTCGTCGGCGAGGCTGATCCGGCCGAAGTCCATCGCCACCGTGGTGGTCGACTTCATCGGAATGCCGGTCAGGTTGTCGATTCCGGTACTGGCGTTGGTGACCAACGCCTCGGTGCGCAGCGGAACGATCTCCGACACCGCACCGACCAACGTGGTCTTACCGACACCGAAGCCACCGGCGACAACGATCTTCGCCGAAGTCGGCTTGCTCGTGCGGGTGTCGACCTGCGCCGTCGAATCAAATACGCCGGAGTCCACTGAGAACCCTTTCGATCAGCTCGCGACGTTCATCGTCGCTGGAATCGTCTTTCAAAGTCGCCGAGACCCGGACATGACCGGCCTCGATGAGGTCGGCCACGAGTACCCGCGCTACACCGATCGGGATACCCAATTGGGCAGCTATCTCGGCAACGGACGGCGATTGCCTGCACAACTCCACGATGGACGTTTCGAGGTTGTTCAGTTCGAACTGCCGCTCCATGGCGACCGGATGCGATGCAACGAGAGCCTCCAACGCCAACTCGACCGCCGGCCTGGTGCGGCCGGCAGTCAAGGAGTACGGGCGGACGAGGCTGGGCTCGGCGCTCCCCATGCGGTGATCGTCTATGTCCATCCCACCATCAGGAACCCATCGTGACGCGTGGCGTGGCCTGGACGGTCTGGCCCACACGCTCGACCAACAGAGCCATTTCGTAGCCCACCTGACCGATGTCACACGAGGTGTTGGTCAGGACCGCGAGATACGAGCCGTCGCCGACTGCCATGAGCAGTAGGTAACCGTGCTCCATCTCGACGACGGACTGCAGTACCGTACCGCCTTCGAACAGATTGGACACGCCGACGGAAAGGCTTGCCAGACCGGCGGTGACGGCGGAGAGCTGCTCCGCGCGGTCCACCGGAAGCTGGGCGCTCGCGGCCATCAGCAGGCCGTCAGCCGAGACCAGGACGGCATGGGCTACGCCAGGAACCTCGTTGGCGAAGTTCGAAACCAGCCAATCCAGCTGACGGTTCGTACCACCTAGATCGGGGTTCATCGGTCTCCTTTATCTCCGGTTAGGTTCATTGCCTTCATTGCGCGGCCATCCCGGACGCCCTGCTGGTGACGACTCAAGCTGGACCTGATCGTTTCGGGATCACGTTGCGGGGTGGTGTCGGCCTTACCGGTCACACCGCCAGGCACGAGCCTGCCGCCCGGGTTGCGCTGAGGCAAGCCCGCAGCGGTACGAACCTCGGGCTGAGCCTCGCTGGCCCGGCGTGCGGCCTGCCATCCTTCGTCACCCGGTGATTCGAAGGCAGCCGCCATCTGGGACCGGTCGGAATTCTCGTCCGTGAGCCACGCCGACATCATCTCCGCGAAGATCGGCGTTCCGCCCATGACGGAATCACCTTCCGGTGCCGGCTGCAACCTGGTCTGGAAGAACGACGCAGCCTTGGCCGGATTCGACCGGAAGCTGTGCCGACCCGGATCGCGCCCTGCCGACGCAGCGTTCTCCGGCCCCGCAGGATCCCGATCCCGTTGGGGCAGAGCCACTCCTGGCCCGGCGTTCGCCTGCGGTACCACAGTAGCGCCGGGATCGCGCTGGGGCAGCCCATTCGGCGCAGCCGGACGCTGCGGCAGGCCGTTGGGCGCCTCCCGCTGCGGCAGACCGGCCGCGGGAGCCCGCTGCGGGAGCCCGTTGTCGCCGGAATCACGCTGCGGCGCAGGGGCACCCGGCGCGCCGCGCTGGGGCAGACCGTTGGCGGGACGCGGCGGCTGACCGGCCGGGTCACGCTGCGGCAGACCACCGCGCTGCGGCAGCCCGGTGGACGGATCACGTTGCGGCAGACCACCGGTCTGCTCGCGCTGGGGCAACCCGGTGGAGGGGTCACGCTGGGGCAGACCACCGGTCTGCTCCCGCTGCGGGAGACCATTGGCCGGATCACGCTGGGGTAGGCCACCGGTCTGCTCCCGCTGGGGCAGGCCGTTCGACGGATCACGCTGCGGGAGACCACCGCTCTGCTCGCGGTGCGGCAGCCGCGCCGCCGGATCACGCTGCGGCAGGCCGCCGGTCTGGTCCCGCTGCGGCAGCCCGTTGGACGGGGCGCGCTGCGGCAGGCCGGTCGACGGATCACGCGAGACCGGACCGGAATCACGCTGCGGCGCACCGTTGCCCGCGGGGTCACGCTGGGGCAGCCCGGTGGACGGGTCACGCTGGGGC
>Ga0247823_10004961_pt1 | contig 10597 bp, 12 predicted proteins | sample 13C_PalmiticAcid_2_FD_192426 | JGI IMG/M metagenome (GOLD analysis project Ga0247823, IMG submission 192426) | Soil microbial communities from agricultural site in Penn Yan, New York, United States - 13C_PalmiticAcid_Day30 | ecosystem: Environmental > Terrestrial > Soil > Agricultural land...
GGCGAAGGGCGACGTGATCGCGCTCGCGATGATCCTCGGCGGCGCGCTCGGCAATATCGTCGATCGCGTACGTTTCGGCTATGTCGTCGACTTCGCCGACCTGCATTTCGGCGATTTCCGCCCCTTTATGATCTTCAACGTCGCCGATGCGTGCATCACGCTCGGCGTGCTTTTGCTGGTTGCGCGCGCGCTGCTCTTGGGCGAAAAGACCGCAACCACGGACGGCCAGCCGTCCGCCGATTAACGGGGCGCATTGGGAGTATGATTAAAGTGAACCGGACCACCGCCATCCTGGCAGCCTCGTTTCTTGCCACCACCCTGTCGGCCTGCGGGTCGAACAGCCTGTTCAGCCGCGACCGTCCCGACGAAATGATGGTGTCGCGTCAGGCGCCGCTCGTCGTGCCGCCCGACTTCGCGCTGACCCCGCCGGCTCCCGGCACCGCGCGCCCCGGCGGCGAAACGACCGCCGAACAGACGCTGCGCGCACTCTTTGGCGGCGCGTCGCAGCGTAGCGCGAGCGAAACGCAGATCATCGGCAGCGCCGACGGCGCGCGCGCCGACCCGGGCATCCGCAGCCAGGTCGGCAGCCCCGACACGCAGGTCGTCGACAAGGGGCTCGTCGTCCGCGACATCCTCGCCGCCCCCGAAGGCGATGGCCGCGACGCCTCGGCGGCGATCCCGACCGCCTGAGCCCACTTCGAAACCTCAGTAGATCGACGGCCCGGCATCGCCCGGGCCGTTTTCCTTTGCGCCGCGCGGCAGCCATTCGTCGCCCCACGCCTTGATCGCGTCATAGGTCGGGCGCAGCGCCTGCCCCGACGGGGTCAGCCGGTATGTCGCGCGCTTGCCTTCGGGGGGCACGCGCTCGAGCACCCCCGCCTCCACCATCCAGCCCAGCCGCGAGGTCAGCGCGGCGCGCGAAACGTCGAGCCGTCCGAGGAAGTCCTCGAACCGGTCGATCCCCAAGAAGGCCTCGCGCAGGATCAGCAGCACCCAGCGGTCGCCGAGCAGCCGCGACGCGCGGCCGACGGCACAGGGCGAACGCGATGGCACATACTCCTTCATAAGTCTGGATTTAAGACTTGACGCCACTACGATGCAAGCGGCAATAAGTCTGCATTACAGACTTAAAGGGATGGGTCATGCGCGGACACCGCTTTGCCAGCAACGACGAGGCCGTCGCCTATATGAAAAGCGTCGCGGTCGACGCGTCGGGCTTCACCGCCTTCCTCGGCGTCGAGCCGCTGCGCTGTTTCGACGGCGAATCCGAACTGCTGCTCGCGCTGCGCCCCGACATGACCCAGCATCACGGCTATGCGCACGGCGCGATCGTCGGACTGATGGCCGACAACGCCTGTGCATGGGCGGCGAGCAGTGTCGTCGGCGACGTCGTAACGGGCAGCTACACGATCAACTTCCTCGCCCCCGCCAGGGGCAGCCGGCTGCGCGCGAAAGGATCGGTGATCAAGGCGGGCAAGCGTCAGGCAATCGTGCGCGCCGATGTCTGGGCCGAAAGCGACGGCGAAGAGCCGCGCCGCTGCGCCATCGCGCAGGCGACGATCGTCCCCGTCGGCTGATCCGTCAGAACAGCCACGCAAGAAACGCTACCGCGACGAGGCTCTCAACCATCGCGCGCGAGGCATGGCCGAAGGCTCTGAGCGCGCTCGCCCGCAAATGCTGGCGGAACCATAATATCTGCAAGGTTCCGAACCATAGCAGCGCGAACAGATAAAGCCCCGCGCCCGTCAGCACCGACCATATATGCGACAGGCGGATGAGCACTTCGGACAATCCGCTCATCAGCGCGAGCGGTGCCGCGACATAGCATTGCGCATAAAAGGGGCCGCGCAGCGTCTCGCGGTCGAGCGGTTCGCGCTTCGCGCGCAGCAGCCGCGCCGCCAGCACGAGCGGGAACAGGCTGAAGGTCGCGGTGCGCAGCAGGATCAGGCTCGAATCGTCGCTGATCAGCGCGCTGAGGCCCACCTTGCTCCCGATCTCCTCGGCCTGCCCGACGATCGACAGCTCGATCCCGTGCCCGAGGATCAGCGTCAGCAGCAGGAACAAGGGCGGCGCGAGCGTGTCGGTATATTGCTTCTCCTCGGCATCATGCTGCTCGAGGTCCGAATAATCCATCATCTTCAACGGCCGCACCAGCGTGCGCCACAAGGTGACCGGATAAAAGATCAGCCACGACATCACCTCGTAGAGCAGCTCGTCGAGCGATTTCAGGAGGTTGAAGAAGTTCATGCCGACGCCTCGGCGCGACGGCGGCCCTCGGCGAGCCATCCGGCAAAGCTGCGTACCGTCGTCGGGCGCCCTTCGTCCCACATCGGCCATGCGCGCCAGTCATAGCCCCGCTGCTGGCAAAAACGTTCGAGCCAGTCCTGCGGCTCGTCGGGATCGATCGAAAGGCGGTTCAGGAAATCATCGTTGGGATGCGGCGTCGCCGGCGACCAATGGTCGGCGATCTCCTCCCACAGATATTGCGCTATGTCGGGATCGGAGACGTCGGCGACGGCCTTCAGGAATTCATCCTCGCTGAGATTGGGCCGCGATGCCGCGAGCTTCGCCGCCTCGCTTCGCCAGCGGCGCTCCATCAGGGCCCACAGCAGCAGGAACAGTCCGACGCAGCCAGCGGCGAACCACCAGCCGCTCAAGCCCGCGCGCCTGCTTCCTCGACGCCCGCGCTGTTATGCCGCAGCGCCTTCAGCACCGTGTCGACGATCTGCGGCGCGTTGAGCCCCGCTTCGTCATATTGCAGCTCGGGCTTGTCCTGGTCCTGGAAGACGTCGGGCAGCCGCATCGTGCGCAGCTTCAGCCCGGCGTCGATCAGCCCCTCGTCGCTCGCGAGCGTCAGTACATGCGCACCCAGGCCGCCGACGCTGCCCTCCTCGACCGTCACGCACACCTCATGGCTCGCGAGCGTCTTGCGAATAAGCTCCTCGTCGAGCGGCTTCGCGAAGCGGAGGTCGATCACACTCGTCGACAGTCCGCGCGCTTCCAATATGTCGGCCGCCTTCAGCGCCTCCGCGAGCCGCGTGCCGAGCGACAGGATCGCGACGGTCTTGCCGCTTCGCACGACGCGCCCCTTGCCGATTTCGAGCTTCACCGGGACCTCGGGCAGCGCCACCCCGGTGCCATTGCCGCGCGGATAGCGGAAGGCGATCGGGCCTGCGTCATATTCGGCGGCGGTATAGGTCATATGGACCAGCTCGGCCTCGTCGGCCGCCGCCATCACCACCATATTGGGCAAGGTCGCCAGATAAGTGACGTCGAACGACCCCGCATGCGTCGACCCGTCGGCGCCGACGAGCCCGGCGCGGTCGATCGCGAAGCGCACCGGCAGATTCTGGATCGCCACATCATGCACGACCTGATCATAGGCACGTTGAAGGAAGGTCGAATAGATCGCCGCGAACGGCCGCATCCCCTGCGCCGCGAGCCCCGCGGCAAAGGTCACCGCATGCTGTTCGGCGATGCCAACGTCAAAGGTCCTTGTCGGATGCGCCTTCGCGAATTTGTCGACGCCCGTCCCCGACGGCATCGCCGCGGTGATCGCGACGATGCGCTTGTCGGTCTCGGCCAGCTTGGCGAGCGTTTCGCCGAACACATTCTGATACTGCGGCGGTCCCGGCGGCGCCTTCGCCTGCTCGCCGGTGATCACGTCGAATTTCTGGACGCCGTGATATTTGTCGGCGGCCGCCTCGGCGGGGGCATAGCCCTTGCCCTTCATCGTCACCGCATGGATCAGCACCGGGCCATGGTCGCTGTCGCGCACATTCTCCAGCACCGGGATCAGATGCTCGAGATTGTGCCCGTCGATCGGCCCGACATAATAGAAGCCGAGTTCCTCGAAGAGCGTCCCGCCCATCGCCATGCCGCGCGCGAACTCGTCGGTCTTCTTTGCCGCCTTGTGCAGCGGCTCGGGCAGCTTGCGCGCAAAGCGCCGCGCGATTTCGCGCAGCTCGATGAATGGCCGCGACGACACCAGCTTCGCGAGGTACGCCGAAAGCCCGCCCACCGGCGGCGCGATCGACATGTCGTTGTCGTTCAAGATCACGATCAGCCGGTTGCCCGCCGCCGCGGCATTGTTCATCGCCTCATAGGCCATGCCCGCCGACATCGACCCGTCGCCGATCACCGCGATCGCGCGGCCGGGTTCGTCCTTCAGCTTGTTCGCGATCGCAAAGCCCAGTGCCGCGCTGATCGAGGTCGACGAATGCGCCGCGCCGAACGGATCATATTCGCTCTCGCTGCGCTTGGTGAAACCGCTAAGCCCGCCCCCGGTGCGCAAGGTGCGAATCCGGTCGCGGCGCCCGGTGATGATCTTGTGCGGATAGCATTGGTGCCCGACGTCCCACACGATCTTGTCGCGCGGCGTGTCGAACACATAATGGAGCGCGGTGGTCAGCTCGACAACGCCCAGTCCCGACCCCAGATGGCCGCCGGTGGTGCCCACGGCGGAAATCATCTCGGCGCGCAGCTCGTCGGCGAACTGGCGGAGGTCTTCGGGCTTCAGCTTGCGGAGGTCGGCGGGGACATCCACCGTGTCGAGCAGCGGCGTATGCGGACGATCGGTCATCGCGCGGTCATACTGCCAAGCGCATGGGGTGTCGAACGAAAAGGGGGACCCCGCCGGTCAGCGCACACGCCCCGGATTCCGGATATCTTCGGTCAATTGCCAGCAATCGCCGGTGCGCCGGAACGTCACATGGCCGCCCGGCCCGGTCGTTTCGATCAGCGTTCCCGGCCCGTCGCCCTCGCCCGGCTCGAAGCGCCCGGGCATCCAGTCGACGCGCTCGACTCCCGAGGAAGGGGCGCTGAAATCGACCTGGACATAGACAAGCTGGCGCGGGTCGCCCCCTTTCGCCTCGAACAGCCGCTCCGACGCGCTGGTGACATAGCTGTAGTCGATCATCACGATCGGAAAATCCTTCGTGGCGCTTGCGCCATAGCGCGCGCGCACGGCTTGGCTGTTGGCAAAGGGCCACAGGAAAGCAGGGAAATCCCCGTTGCGGCACGCACTTTCGGCCTCGCCCAGAAGGAAACGGTCGCTCTCGCTCAGCGCCTCGTCGGCCGCCGCAGCACCTGCCGGCGCAAGCACACACAACGCCACAGTCATCGCAAAGCCCGGGCGTACATCAATCTTCATCATCGTCACTTTTCTCCTGATCGGGCTGCGCCTGTCTGGCCGCCCCGACCTGCGCATAAAGCCCGCGCACCATCAGGTCGGTGAACACCAGCATGACCCCCACCATGCCGAGGAAGAGCGCGACCGCAACCGCGGGAAGCGGGCCGACCGTCTCGACGCCTTCCTTCCTCATGACCGCCGCAAGTATCGCCGCGGTCGCCATGAAGGCATAGCCGATGAAGCGCGGCACGCGGCTCATGATGCGCGCTCCCACCAGACACCCGCTGCGGAACCAATCGCACAGCGGGGGCATATGAAAGCGGCGAAGAGGCGTTGGTTCATGCAAGGCACATGCGACCAAATGCATCCTTCGGCAAGACGAAGCCGTTGCAATGGCGGATTGTTTACTTACACCCCCGTAAAGAGGGGCAAGACCATAGGATATTTAGGCGGATGACCATCGACGATTCGAGACTGTTTCTCCGCATCAGCCCACCCGCGCGCATCGTTCCGCTTCTTGTCGCCTTCGCGCTTGCCGCACCGGCGGCCGCCGAAGAGGTGCCGCTTCCCTATGAACTGACCGCGACCCCCGACACCGGCCTCGCGCCCGGGACCGAGGAAGAGCCCGCGCGCTATCTCCAGAACACCGATATCGACGAGAACATCCTGCTCCCCGGCGCGCGGCCCGACGACGACGATGATGATTCCGACCGCAAATGGTCGCGCGACTATATCGCCGTCGCGGCAGGCGTGCTGAACTCTCCCGACTATAATGGCTCGGACGACCGCCGCTTTGTGCCGGCTTTCTATATCCGCGGCCGATACGAGGGCTTTTCCTTCTCGACCCGCGGCACCAATTTCCAGGTCGACCTGATCCGCCATCGCCGCGGCCAGAAGATCGACTGGAAACTCGGTCCGATCGTCAGCCTGCGCGCCGACCGCACCGGCGGCGTCAAAGATCCGCAAGTCGACCTGCTGCCCGATCGCAAAATGGCGGTCGAAATGGGCATCTTCGCCGGGGTCACCAAAACCGGCGTGATCACCAGCGCTTATGATCAGCTCGGCTTTCGCATGGTCGCGCTCAAGGATATTTCGGGCAACCATGGCAGCTGGACCGCATCGCCGACGATCGATTACGGCACCCCGCTGTCGAAACGCGCCTTTGTCGGCATTTCGCTATCGATGAACATCTATGGCAAGGGTTTCGGCCGCTATTATTTCGACGTCGACCCCCTCGGCAGCGCGGCGAGCGGCCTCCCCGTCTACACCGGCGCGGGGCAGAAGGCGACGATCGGCAAATATACGGTCGGGCTGGCGGGCGCCTATGCCTTGTCCGGCGACCTTCGCAAGGGTTTCGTGCTGATCGGCGGCGCCCAATATGGCCGCCTCGGCCAGCGCTTCGCCGATTCGCCGATCGTGGCGGAGGCGGGCAGCGAGGACCAGTGGCTCTTCGGAGGGGGCTTGGCTTACCAGTTCTGAGGCCGCCGCCGGTGGCGGACATAAGATCCTCCCTGTGCGGCCGCTTCCCTTGTATCTACGTCGTGGCCGACAGCAACGGCTGCTCAATCGCGATGACTTGACCAAAATCGTATACGATGTACTAAGGCGCTCCTCTAAAATATCGTCGCGGAGACGCCTTTCTTGACCTCCTATTCTCCAGATGTTCCGCGCGGAACGCGTCTCGCCGGCGTCGTGCTGGTCGGTTGCGGCAATATGGGTGGCGCGATGCTCGCCCGCTGGCTCCAGAGTGGCGTGCCGACCTCGTCAATAGCTGTCGTCGATCCTTCGCTCGCGGCCGCGCCGGAAGGGGTGCGGCTGCTCGGTTCGGTCCCGACCAGGCTCGCCCCGCCCGGGGTGCTGGTCCTCGCGGGGAAGCCGCAGAAGCTTGCCGAGATCGCACCACCGCTCGCGGCGGCGCGCGACGAAATGACCCCGGCCTTCCGGCCTCATTCCCTCCCCCAAGATCAATGAAGGACCCCCGAATGATAGCTGGTTCGATTTTCGTCGGCGCGACCGAAGACAGCGCAACCCAGACTTTCCTTGCGGTCGATCCTTCGACCGGACAGACAGTCGAACCGCCGTTTGGCGCCGCGGATGCGAGCCATGTCGACCGTGCCTGTGCGCTCGCCGATGCCGCCTTCGCCAGCTTTTCCGAAACCACGCTCGAAGCGCGCGCGGCGTTTCTCGAAGCCATTGCCGACGGCATCGCCGCGATCGGCGACGATCTGATCGAACGCGCAATGGCCGAGAGCGGCTTGCCGCGCGCAAGGCTCGAGGGTGAGCGCGGCCGCACGATGGGGCAGCTGCGCATGTTCGCCGCCTTTGTCCGCGCGGGCGACTGGTTGCACGCGACGATCGATCCCGCCTTACCCGATCGCGCGCCGTTGCCGCGGCCCGACCTCCGCCGCCGGCACCTTGCGCTCGGCCCCGTCGCGGTGTTCGGCGCGAGCAACTTCCCGCTCGCCTTCTCGGTCGCCGGCGGCGACACCGCCTCGGCGTTCGCCGCGGGCTGCCCGGTGGTGGTCAAGGGCCACCCCGCGCATCCCGGCACGGGCGAGCTTGTCGCGCGCGCGATTCGGGCAGCGGTCGCGAGCTGCGGACTCCACGAAGGCGTCTTCTCCTACCTGCCTGGCCCGTCGAACGCGCTGGGCGGCGCCCTCGTCGCCGATCCGCGGATCAAGGCGGTCGGCTTTACCGGGTCGCGCGGTGGCGGGCTCGCGCTCATGCAGATCGCCGCGGCGCGGGCAGAGCCGATCCCGGTTTATGCCGAAATGAGCAGCATCAATCCGGTCATCCTATTTCCTGCCGCGCTCGACAACCGGGCCGAAGCGCTGGGCGAGGCGTTCGCCCAGTCGCTGACGATGGGGGCCGGGCAATTCTGTACCAACCCCGGCCTGCTGGTCGCGCTGGACGGTCCCGATCTCGACCGCTTCGCCGCCGCAGCGGGCGCTGCGCTGTCGGCCATTGCCCCTGCGACGATGCTCACGCCGGGTATTCACAAAAGCTTCGAGAGCGGTGTCGATGCCCTCGAGCGCCATTCGGCGACGCAGCTTGTCGCGCGCGGGGCCGAAGGGCCGGGCACTTGCGCGGCACGCGGTGCGCTGTTCATCACCGACGCCGCGGGTTTCCTCGCCGACACGGCGCTCGGCCACGAGGTGTTCGGCTCATCGTCGGTGATCGTCCGCTGCCGCGATATCGACGAGGTTGCGACACTGATCGCGGGGCTCGAAGGCCAGCTCACCGCGACGCTCCAGATCGACGCCGACGACGAGCCGCTCGCCGCGCGGCTGCTGCCGCTGATCGAACGCAAAGTGGGGCGCATCCTCGCCAATGGCTGGCCAACCGGGGTCGAAGTTTGCCATGCGATGGTCCATGGCGGACCTTATCCGTCGACCTCTGACGGGCGGAGCACCTCGGTCGGCACGCTTGCGATCGAACGCTTCCTGCGGCCCGTCAGCTACCAGAATTTGCCCGAAAGCTTGCTCCCGGCGGCGTTGAAGCCGGCCAATCCGTGGGGCATCGCGCGCCGTATCGACGGCGCACTTGTCCTCGGCGATTGATAAGGCAACGCTCGCGTCCGGCGGTGGGCGCGAGCGCTGCCCTGCCCCCGTTCAGTTGCCGATGGCCGCGCTGTCGTAGAAGGCGTCAAGGTCGCGCTTGAACTGCCCGATGACTGCCGGGTTGATGTAAACCATGTGGCCCGATTCATAATAATGATAGGTCAGGTTCGCGCGCAACGACGGGTCGATCTGCATATGCTTCAGATCATATTCGGCGCCAAAAAAGGGCGTCGCCATGTCGTAATAGCCGTTGAGTGACAGCACTTTCAGGTAGGGATTCTGGCGCATCGCGGCCGACAGGTCGAGCGCGGTGTTGGCAAGCGCCATCTGCGCGCCGCCCTGCCGTCCGCCCGGCGCGCGGTGGCGCTGGTCCCAATTGCCGCCGCCGATCTTGACATAATAATTGGGGCGGTAGCTGAGCTTGGTTTTGTAGCCGAGCGTGCCGAACAGATATTTGTTAAGCGCGCCGACATAGGGCCCGCTGATCGCGGCGTCGGTGGTGTCATATTCGGGCCCTTCGCCCGCAGCATCGACGTCGATGCCGATGAAACGCGAATCGAGCCGCCCGACGGTGCGTTTCTGGTCGCGCATCAATTCCTTGCGGAAGCGCGACAGTTCGACGCGCAGGTCGGCGTCGAGGACATATTTGACCGGCAGCCCTGTATAGGCGCTCATCTGCTGCGCGACGGCATTGCGTTCCTCGTCACCGAGGTCCGATCCCTTGGCGAGTGCCGCCGCATAGGGTCCCGTCGTCCACTGCCGCACTTCGGTCAGGAAGGGTTCGAGCGCCGCGGGCTTGTTAGCCAGCCGGTTGTGATACCAGGCGGTCGCCGCATAACTTGGCAGATAGGTGAGGTAAATCTGGTCGTAGCCCGGCTGGCGCACGCCATAGTTCAGGATCGACGACAGCAGCACGACGCCGTTCATCTGCACACCGCGCTGCTGCAGCGCATACACCAGCCCCGCGCCGCGCAGCGTGCCATAGCTTTCGCCGAACAGGAATTTCGGGCTGTCCCAGCGGTCGCTGACTGTGAGGTAGCGCATGATGCCGCGCGAGAAGGCGTCTATATCCTGATCGACCCCCCAGAATTCGGGGCCTTTCGACTTGCCGATCGGGCGCGACAGGCCGGTGCCGATCGCGTCGAGAAAGACGATGTCGGTCTTGTCGAGCATCGTCTCGGGATTGCTGCGTATACGGTATGGCGCGGGCGCGGTGCTACCCGCGGTCGGCGTTTCGACGAGCACGGGGCCGATCGATCCCATGTGCAGCCACATGCTCGACGACCCCGGCCCGCCGTTGAAGGTGAAGGTGACCGGACGCGGCGCCGCACCCTTCGGCCGGTCGGCGACATAGGCGACATAGAACATGCTCGCGACCGCCTCGCCATCGTCGTCGCGGATGGTGAGCGTGCCGGGGGTCGCGGTATAGGCAATCGTCCGGCCCTTCACCGTCACGCTGCCGCGTTTCGGCTGCGCGTCCTCCTCGGCACTGGCACGCGCGATATCCTCTTCGGGTTCGTTCGCGTCGGCCTTCGCGCTTTCGCTCTTGCCGGTTTCGGCTTTCTTTTCCTGCGCGGCGGCGGGCAGCGCGAGTGCCGCGGCCAGCGCGACAAGGATCGGATAGCGGTTGATACGCATGGATCTCTCCTGGGAATATTCTGTCGGGGGAGGAAATCAGGGCGCGACGGCGGTCGGGACTTCGCCGCCGTCGGCGATGAATTTTTCGAGCTGCTGTTCGAGCACCGGAAGCGGCACCGACCCCAGCGCGAGGAAGGTGTCGTGGAACTTGCGCTGGTCGAACTTCGGCCCGAGTTTCACCTCGGCGTCGGTGCGCAGCCGGCGGATCGTGATTTCGCCGAGCTTGTAGGCAAGCGCCTGTCCCGGCCACACCGCACTCGCGCAGCAC
>Ga0247823_10004965_pt1 | contig 10595 bp, 9 predicted proteins | sample 13C_PalmiticAcid_2_FD_192426 | JGI IMG/M metagenome (GOLD analysis project Ga0247823, IMG submission 192426) | Soil microbial communities from agricultural site in Penn Yan, New York, United States - 13C_PalmiticAcid_Day30 | ecosystem: Environmental > Terrestrial > Soil > Agricultural land...
GTCCATGATCGCCTGCCTCGTTGCGCCAGACCTCCATGAAGGCAGCTCGCGCGCTGCCACGCCGCTGGCGGGGCGGAGTTGCTCGGAGTCCGGAGACTGCACTGCTCTCTGATCACGCGCGCAGGCGATCCCTGCCGCGAGCACTGTCATCACCAGCGCAGTCGCGCTGACGAACTCTGCTGCACACGAAATTGCGAGCATCGAACTGCTGTCACTCTCCGGGTTGGCTGCGTTGCAAGGCACACGCCGTGGGAAGTCCTGCCTCGCCGCGTTGGTCGAACGCAGACATTCGAAAATCGGGTGAGAAGCAGCTCGTCCCGATGTGTCGGCGATGTGTGCAGCTGCAGTTCGGTCGCAGGTTGCGGGTTAATCCGCTGTGGCGACGTGCGCGTTCGCCGAACGCACGCGCAGCGGACTTTCACCGCTCGGTCTAGCCGGGGCGCACGACGCAGCGAAAACCGATGTGGCAAGTCGAGGTGTCGACGGTCTCCGGGATGCGCGCCGCCGGCCGGTAGCGATAGCAGTAGTTCTGGGCGCACAAGAAGGAGCCGCCCTTGAGCACCCGGCGAGCGAAGGAGCGTGGAATGAACTCGAAGCCCTCGTGCTTCGCGCCGCGTGGGTTCTCCGGCGCGCAGCAGGCGCTGGTCGCGGGCGCGACGTGACGGGCCGTGTAGTGTGTTTGGGTCCACTCCCAGACGTTGCCGGCCATGTCGTAGAGGCCGAAGTCGTTGGGCGGAAAGCTGCCGACCGGCGCGCTGCCCTCGAAGCCGTCGAGCACGAGGTTCTGCCAAGGAAATGAGCCCTGCCAGTAGTTGGCCATCAGAGCTCCCTCGGGCGCCTGTTCGTCTCCCCAGCAGAACTCGGCGCCGGAAAGCATGCCGCGCGCGGCGCGCTCCCACTCGGCTTCCGTCGGCAGATCCTTCTCTGCCCAGCGCGCGTAGGCGAGCGCGTCTTCGTAGGTCACGTGCACGACCGGGTGCTGCTCGCGGCCGAGGATGTTGCTCTCCGGTCCTTCAGGGTGATACCAGCACGCACCTGGCGTGTAGGCCCACCACGAGGGCCAGTCGTTGGGAGTCACGAGCCGGCGAGGCTTCTGGAAGACGGCCGAGCCCGGCACTAGCAGCGCCGGATTGGCGCCGGGGTAGAACGCAGGCTCGGGTTCTTGTTCGCACACCGTCGAGTAACCGGTGGCAGCGACGAAGGCCGCGAACTGTTCGTTGGTGACCGTGTGAACGTCCATCCAGAAGCCTTCGACGTTCACGTCGTGCGCCGGGGCTTCTTCGGGGTAGTGATGGTCCGAGCCCATGCGGAAGCTTCCGCCGGGGATCCACACCATGCCGGGGAGGCCGCTGGGCGACGGTAACTGCTCGGGACTCGTTGCCATGGCCCCGAGCGGCGTGCAGCTAACGTGCCGCTTCGATGTCCGGCAGCTGCCAGCTCTTGTCGAACAGCGCCGGTCCGGGGCCGTACAGGCGGAAGATCGTGAACCACTGCCGTCCGGCGCTCGTGGGGATCCAGTTCGATTCCTTGCCGTCCGGAGCGCGCGGACCGAAGTAGAGGTCGACGGAGCCGTCGAGGTTGGTCTGCAGCAGCTCGTCGTAGGAGTTGAGCTCGACGCGCGGAGAATCACGCAGGAACGCGGCCGTCTCCGCATCGTAGACGGTGGCCGCCCAGAACTGCCTCGCTGGCACGGGAGCGGGGACGCGCAGCCGATAGCTGCGCTCACCCGTCAAAAGGTGCCTGTAACCGTCGACCCAGGCCGTCAGATAGGCGCTCGCCTTGCCGAGCTTCGCCGGGGGTGCGCAGGCCAGAAAGTACATGAGCGCCCTGGCCTCGACGTCGAGGACGCCATCTTCTTCGAAGGTGAAGCCCGTTCTCGCGCCCACCGCGCTGGGCCAGCGCCAGGCTCTGTTTGGCCAGTGGGTGTTGCCCTCGAGCGGCGCCTTGCGCATGAACTCGTCGCGAGCCGTGGCGGCCGCGGTACTCAAGATCTCCAGCATTGTCTCGTCGGGCGCGAAGTCCGAGCCTTTGTCGAAGCCAAAGGCGTGAAGTACCCGCTGCATATCGGCGTCGCGCGGCAGCGCTGGCTCCTCGCCGAGCATGCGCGCGAGGCTCGCGTAGAAGCTCTCGTCGAAGCGCACGATGCCGTCGAAGGGCTTGCCGCCCAGGTTGATGAAGCGCTGCTCCGGCGGGTGGCTGATCTGGGAGGGCGGATACAGCCGCAGCCTCTTGACGAGCTCGAGGGCGTTGTGTGCGGCGGCGTGTGATGTTCCCTCGGCGATGGCGCGGAACACGGCGTAGCCGTTGAAGGTCTGGGGGCGGACCGCGAGGTATCCGCCAGGAGGCTCGGCGCGGTAGTCCGGTGGAAGCAGGATGTATCTGCCGCCCCTGCCCTGATCGGCCCCCTCCGGGCCAACGTCGACGAGCGGTACCTGCCAGGCGTCCAGGATCGAGCCGAACAGTCCTGCCCCGATCGCCGGCGGGATCTCCAGCACGAGCGGGCCGTCGTGGGTGTTGAAGTTGAAGTAGACGTAGCGCGTCGCCGCGTTCGGCGTCGTGATCTGGAAGTTCGACCCGGCGAATTTCGAGAGATAGGCGATGTCGCCGTAGTTCGCGCTGGCGTCGCGAAAGAAGGCCTGGCGCATGGCGTCGAAGCTGACGATCGGCATGGCCCAGACCGCCGTCTCGACAGCGAGCTCGTGGAGCTCCTGGCGCGACGCCGCTGCAGAGGTTCGCGTCGTGCCGCGCGCGCGCTGAGGCGAACGTGTACCAGGCTTTTCCATGAGCTCACTCCTTTGCGATAAATTTCGCAAGTTTCACGCCAGCCCTGCACTTGACGGACTACGCAGCAGAGCGCACGAGCGACGTTGATGCGCTACTCCGCCTCGGCCCTGCCTGCCGATCTCTTCGGAGGCGTCACGTTGTGGGCGGTGTCGCGGCGCAGGCCATTGCCTATTCGCGGCTGGCGCATGCCACACCCGTTGCGGGCTTGGTCACGGCCCTGGCGGATGCCAGCCTCTACACCCCCTTCTCGGATCGAGCCGGCGCGTCTCGATCGGTCCCGCCGGCGGCGTGTGCGCCATCTTCGGCGCGTCAGTGGCCAGCGTGCCTGCTCATCAGGTTCCTGCCGCGATCCTTCCCTGTTCGCCACCAGCTGCGCGAGGCGCTGAGAAAGATCGGCGGCTTCGTCTTGCTCGACGAGCAAGAGTTCGTTGCCGACGTGAAGAAGCTACGCGGCGCCGTGTAAGAACTCGTGCTGGATTTACGCAGGCCCGTTCGCGGGCTCGCGGCGCAAAGTCCTTCACTTGACAGCTGCGTCGTCGAACACACCAGAGGGGGTCAATGGGTAGTTGGGACCTGAGCTTGCGCGTCGCAAGGTCGACACCAAGCGACGGCTCGGATCCCGCACCCAGCGAGGGAACATGCGCATGACGAATTCCGGATCGAAGCTCCGTCCTCTTCTGGCAGGCCTCGTGCTGGCGGGTTGCGCTGGCGGCACCCTACCCGGGGGCGTCCACGCCAGCGGTACGGCGGGTGGCAAGAGCGCGACCGCGCCGCTGATCGCGCTGCCCACTCCCGTGGCGGGGACGGCCCGCGCCGCCAAGCCGGCCGCAATGTCTGCCGACGCCTATCAGCAGAGCCTCGCGAAGGCGTACACCGAGTTCAAGGGCGTGGCCGAGGGCAAGAACGCGGACTACATCCCCGCACTCGCCAAGGTCGACTCCAAGCTCTACGGCCTCGCCATCGCGACCGTCGACGGTGCGATCTACGAGGTGGGCAATTCACGCAACGAGTTCTCGATCCAGTCGATCAGCAAGGTCTTCACGCTGGCCCGCGCGATCGAAGCGCTCGGGCCCGCCGAGGTCGAGAAGCGCGTCGGCGTCAACGCCACCGGGCAGGCGTTCAACTCGATCATCGCCGTCGAGATGAACAAGAAGACGACCCCGGCGATGAACCCGCTGGTCAACCCGGGCGCGATCGCCACCGTGGACGCCGTGCCGGCGCCGAACGCCGACGCCAAATGGAACCTGATCAGCGGCACCCACAACTCCTTCGCCGGCCGCCAGCTCGCGCTGAATCAGGAGGTCTACAAGTCGGAGAGCGAGACCAACACGCGAAATCGCGCGATCACGACGCTGCTCCAGGCCTACGAGGTGGTCAAGGGTGACGCCTCCGAGGTGCTCGACCTCTACACGCGCCAGTGCTCGATCAACGTCAGCGCGCGCGATCTCGCGGTCATGGGCGCCACGCTCGCCAACGGCGGCAAGAATCCGCTCACGGGCGAGCAGGTAGTGAAGCCGGAGACCGCGGAGCGTGTGCTCGCGGTCATGGCGACGGCGGGTCTGTACGAGACCACGGGCGCCTGGATGTACGACGTCAGTCTGCCCGCCAAGAGCGGTGTCGGTGGCGGCATCGTGGCTGTGGCGCCGGGCCGCTTCGCGATTGGCTCGTTCGCGCCGCCGCTCGATGAGGCCGGTAACAGCGTCAAGGGTCAGAAGGCGATCGAGCGCATCGCCGAAGAGCTCGGCGCGAACATCTACGCGGGAGGGACCCGCTGATGTCCGCACGCAAGATGCGGACGCTCGCGCTCCTCGGATTCGGCCTGGTGAGCGCCTCGAACGCCTACGGACAGGCGCCGCCCGCCGACGGCACCGTCACCGTCACTCCGCCGCCCGCTCAGGGTCAGGTCCCGCCGCCGGCGCCGCCGACCCAGCGCGTGGAGCCGCCGGTGCCGCTCCAGCCCCAGCCGGCTCCGCCACCGTCCGAGCCCACCGCCGAAGCACCGCCCACCGCTGCCGCCCCGACGGACGCAGCGGCCGCTCAGGGCGAACCGGTCCAGAGCGACGCCGTGGACTAGCACGGCGTCGCCGGCTGGTACCCCGGCTTTGCGATCAAGTCGAAGGACGAGAAGTTCAAGCTCCGCATCGGCCTGAACGCGGCGTATCGCTTCGAGCCCTACTGGGTCGACGGCGAGTCGCAGGATCGGAAGACGTTCTTCGTGCTGCGCCCGTTCATCGAAGGCCACATCTTCGACGACTGGATCCGCTACTGGACCTCCTTCGAGTTCGCCGCCAATCCACCGTACCTGCTCGACTCGTACATCGAGCTCATGCCGATGAACGAGTTCGGTCTGCGCATCGGCCAGCAGTGGACGCCGCTGTCGCGCCACGAGTACTTCGGCCCGCAGGAGATCCTGTTCCCGGAGTGGGCGCCGGTGGCCGAGTACTTCTGGACCGGTCGCGACAAGGGCATCACGGCCCTCGGTAACATCGGCGAGGGCAAGTTCGAGTACTGGGCTGGCGTCTACTCCGGTACGCCGTTGCGCCAGTTCATCGCCATCGACGGCAACTGGGTGCTCGAAGGGCGCGTCACCGTCAGCCCGATGGGTCCCGTCGCGCCGAAGGAGTTCGTCTACATCGTCGAGGACGAAGTGCCGTTCCGTCTGTCATTTACCCTGCAGGGTTACGTCGGCAGCATCGAGTCGGCCGAGGAAAACTTCAACAGCTCGAGCTTCCGCTTCGACGTCACGGGTACCGGCGAAAGGCAGGACAAGGGCGCCGTCGCCGCGGACGTCTGGGTCCAGGGCGGTCCGGTCGCAGCGCTCGTCGAGGGCTACTACCGTCAGACGGACCCGGAAGGAGCCCAGGAGTGGAACTCGATGGGTGTCTGGGGTCAGGCGGGTGTGATGGTCGTGGATCGCACCGTCGACGTCGGCGTGCGCGCCAACCTGCTCGACGCCAGCGACGACCTCGACAACGACATGTTCGCCTCGATCGAGGGGCAGGTCGGCTTCTATCCGGTCCACACGCAGAACCTCCAGTTCAAGCTGCGCTACGGCTACGCCCATCAAGAGGATCCGGGCGTCGAGGGCGCTCCGCTATTCACCGTGCCGGGCGATCACCAGCTGATCACGGCACAGCTCATGCTGGCATTCTGATGCGCGGCGCATGGTTACTCGCCGGCGCCATCCTGCTCGGTGCTGCGCCGGCGTTCGCTCAAGACGCCAAAGACGCTGAAGACGACATCGACGAGCAGCCGGAGACGTGGGGCGCGTTCGACCCTGGCAAGGGCTTCGAGGTGGCGCGCACCAAGCTGGGTTCGCTGAGCATTAGCAATTACTCGCTGGTTCGCTACATCGATCAGCTGCCCGAAGATCAGAGCTTCGTCGATCACCTCGGTCGTTCGCACGTCATCGATACGCGTCGGGATCTGCAGTTTCACCGTGTGCTCCTGACCTTCAAGGGTTACGTCTACGATCCTGCCTTCACCTACACCACGACGGTGTGGACCGTGAACGCCACCAACCAGATCAACGTGGTGGGTGCCCTCGAATACAAGCTGAAACGAGGTGCGATGATCGGTGGCGGCGTCGACGGGTTGCCCGGGACCCGCTCGCTGCAGGGCTCTCATCCCTACTGGTTGGGGCACGACCGCGTGATGGCGGACGAGTTCTTTCGGCCCGGTTTCACGATGGGGGTGTGGATCAAAGGTGAGCCCGTGAAGACCTTGTTCTACCGGCTCATGCTCGGCAACAACCTGAGCACGCTCGGCATCAGCGCGCGCGAGGACACGCGCCAGTTCGCCAGCTCTGGCAGCATCTGGTGGCAGCCCACCACCGGCGAGTTCGGACCGCGCGGCGGCTTCGGCGACTACGAGCAGCACGCCGAGCTCGCCACGCGCTTCGGGACGTCGTACACGCACTCGCGCGAAAACAGGTTCAGCGATCTCGAGCAAAAGAGCCCGGACAACACGCAGATCCGTATCTCGGACTCACTGCTCTTGTTCGAGGCCGACGCGCTCGCTCCCGGCGTGACGGTCGAGTACGCGAACTACGACATGCTGGCGGTCGACGCCGGCTTCAAATACGAGGGCTTTTTTCTGCAGACGGAGTGGTACTTCCGCTGGCTGACCCATCTGGATGCGACGGGACCCCTGCCCATAGACAGCATGTTCGATTGGGGCTTCTACGTTCAGGCGGCGTACATGGTCGTGCCCGAGCTGGTCGAGGTCTACCTCTCCACGTCGCATGTCCAGGGCTCGTTCGGCTTCGACGGACGTGAGATCGTCGGCGGCACGAACCTCTATCCGTTCGACACCCGCAACCTGCGCTTCAACCTGCAGGTGATCGGCGTGGACGACTCGCCGGCAAGCAGCCTGTTCGGCTACTACGTCGGCGGGCAGGAGGGCGTGACCGTGGCCGCGGCGGCGTCCGTCTTCTTCTGACGTCGCGAAAGGCGAGATACCCATGCTGCGCTGGCTCCTGTCGTCGATCGTGTTCGTGCTCGTGCTCTCGTGTCACGTCGGCCAGAGGCCTGCGAGCAGCCTGACGGGCACGGCGCAGGCGCAGCCCGCGGCCGGTGTCAGCGCCGGCAACTACTTGTTCAACGATTGCCACGTACACCTGACGAACTACATCCAGGAGGGCATCGACGTCCGGGCGTTGCTCGGCGTGATGGGCAAGCGCGTCAAACGCGCCGCGCTGTTCGGCATCCCGCTGCAGCAGCTCTGGTCGCACCGGGTTTCGGGTGACTACCAGCCCACGTACTACCTGAACGCGGACACGCCCCTCTACTACTACTCGTTCACGGACGCCTACATCGCGATGGCGTACCGCTCGCTCGGCCGCGCCGAGCAGGCGCGCTTCGATCCGATGATCACGGGCTTCAACCCGGCCGACATGTACGCGGTCGACCACATCAAGCGCGTGCTCAAGACCTTTCCCGGTGTGTTCACCGGCATCGGCGAGTTCAGCATCCACAAGGAGTTCGTGTCCGCCAAGGTGGCGGGTGAGGTGGCGAGCCTGCAGGATCCGGCGCTCGATCGTGTGCTCGACTTCGCGGGCGAGTCGGGGCTGCTCGTGCTGATCCACAACGACGTGGATGTCCCGTTCGCCAAGCCCGACTCCAAGCCGGTCTACCTCGATCAGATGCGCGCTCTGCTGGCGCGCCACCAGAAGACGACGATCATCTGGGCTCACGTCGGGCTCGGTCGCGTGATCCACCCGATCGCGAACCACGCGGCCATGATCGAGGACATCGCCAAGGATCCGACATTTTCGCACGTGTACTTCGACATCTCGTGGAACGAGGTGGCCAAGTACGTGACCTCGAGCCCGGAGGCCGTGACGATCACGGCGAACCTGCTCAACCGCTACCCGGATCGCTTCTTGTTCGGCACCGACGAGGTCGCACCCAAGACGCAGGACGACTACCTGCGCGTCTACTATCAGTACGCGCCGCTCTGGAACAAGCTGACTCCGGCCACGGCCGAGAAGGTGCGTTTCGGGAACTACGTGCGCCTGTTCGACGCCGCGCGCCAGAAGGTGCGCGCCTGGGAGCGCGCGAACGTGCGCTGACGAGGGGCCATGGCTTCCCTGCTACAGCGCACCCGCGAGTGGGCCGGTTTTGGCCGGTCGAGCGCGAAACCGGCGTTCTGGATCGTGTTCGGTATCGCGCTGGTCGTGCTGCTCGGCGCGCTCGGTGTGCTCTTCATCAGCGAGGGCGGATTGGCCAGGCCTTCGCTGTACGGCCTCGCCGGGCTCGTGCTGAGCTTCCTGAAGGCTCAGGACTTCATGCTGCTGTTCCTGACCGTGGCGGGTGGGTACACGATCGCCAGGCTCAGTATCAAGGGCGTGTCCCTCGGCACCACGGCGGGCACGATGGTGCTCGGCATCTCGCTCAGTTTGTGGGCCAGCGGCGCGCACGGTATCGAGTTCAAGCTGTCGGACGCGACGGGGACGTTGTTCCTGAACCTGTTCATGTTCTCGATCGGCATGAAGGTCGGGCCGCAGGTGCTGCTCGGGCTACGCCGCGGCGTGCTCGGGCTGGTCGCCCTGGCTTTCATCGTACCGGCCCTGTCCACGGTGGTGATGCTGTCCATCCGCAACCTGCTCGACGTGCCGGCAGGGATCGTGGTGGGCGTCTTCGCTGGTGCCAACACGGCGACACCAGGGCTTGGCGCGGCGAAGGCGGCCTTCGAGAGCGGCGCCGCCCGGCACATCGGAAACGTGGCCGAGGCGGAAGCCAACATGGCCACCGCCTTCGCCTTCAGCTACTGCACCAGCACCGTCCTGTTCGTCGTCTTGCTCAAGCTGCTGCCGCGCTGGTTCGGGCGCGACGTCGTCGCCGAGGGTAAGAAGTTCGAAGAAGAGGCGGGCAGCGGGGGGATCCCGCTGCCCGGCACGCCCGGCTCGCTGCTGACCGGGGTGCTGCCCGTCGCGCGGCGCACCTATCGCCTGGAGCGACCCGCAGCGGTCGGTCACAGCCTGGGCGAGCTCAGGCGCCTTTTTCCACTGCTCGACGTCAAGGCCATCATACGCCAGGGCAAGCTCCTAGAGCTCGGGGAGGACACCGTGCTCGAGCTCGGCGACGTCATCGCCGTCTTCGGACCGGTCTCCCAGCTCATGGACCTACCGGAGCGCGTCGGGCACGAAGTCGACGATCCGCTGGTTCCGCCCCTCGTGCTCGAGACCGCAGAGCTCGTGCTGAAGAACGACGCAGTCGAGGGCCGCAAGCTCGGAGATCTCGCCGCCGACGTCGGTCACGGCGTGTACCTGAATGCGCTGTTTCGTTCCGGCGAGCTCGTGCCGAAGAGCCCCGACATCACGCTGGAGCAGGGCGACATCCTGCGCGTGACGGGTACCGGCGAGCGCATCGCGAACCTCGCGAAGCACGTCGGTCCGATCGTGCGCCCCAGCATCACGACCGACATCTTCACGCTCTGCCTCGGCCTTTCGCTGGGCGCCTTCCTCGGCGCGCTCAGCATCCCCTTGGGTGATATCGATCTCAGCCTGGGGGCCATGGCCTTCCTCCTGGTCGGCATGCTGTTCAGCGCGCTCCGCACACGAAACCCGGCGCTCGGCGGGCCGTTTCCGGAGCCCGCGCGCAAGCTGTTCGAGGACCTCGGGCTCAACGTCTTCGTCGCCGTGCTCGGCCTGAATGCAGGCATGGGCGTGATCAGGGCGGCCAAGCTCGGCGCCATCACGCCGATCGTGCTGAGCACGCTGGCGGTGGGGCTCGTGCCGCCCGTGATCGGTTGGATCTACGGGCAGTACCGGCTGAAGATGAACGCGGCCGAGCTGCTCGGCGCCGTCGCCGGTGCGCGCTCGAACGCCGCCGGCATGAGCGCGGCGGTGGAAGCGTCGCGCAGCAACGCTCCGGCGCTCACCTATCCGGTCACCTTCGCCATCTCGAATCTGCTGTTCACGACCATCACCTATCTCCTTGCGGTGAAATGACCCGCTGAGTCGTTCTGGCCGCGAACTTGCATCAACAGACGTCATGGATCACTCCGTAGAAACACGTGTGGAGACTGGGCGGCTCGCACGAAAGGCCGTTCCACGGCGTACCCATCTTTACGAGCCTGGCGAGCGCACGTTCGATCCCATCGCGCTGATCGAGCAGCAGAACGAGGGCCGTATCCCCGAACTGGTTCCGATCCGTCACGCCAGGATGGCTCAGTCGGCCTTCGCGTTTTACCGCGGCTCGGCCGCGGTGATGGCAGCGGATCTGGCGGCGCGCCCGCACAGCGGGATCATCGTTCAGCTCTGCGGCGACGCCCATCTCTCGAACTTCGGCGCCTTCGGCTCACCAGAG
>Ga0247823_10004966_pt1 | contig 10595 bp, 7 predicted proteins | sample 13C_PalmiticAcid_2_FD_192426 | JGI IMG/M metagenome (GOLD analysis project Ga0247823, IMG submission 192426) | Soil microbial communities from agricultural site in Penn Yan, New York, United States - 13C_PalmiticAcid_Day30 | ecosystem: Environmental > Terrestrial > Soil > Agricultural land...
CTCTAATAGCCCGCTTGGATCTCCCCTTCACTCCCTTCCCACCGAACGCCTCTTCGAATTCGAAGCGCAATCCAGCCGATTCTCAACACTTTCATGTTACATCGCCTGCCCCGAAATTCGAGAACCACCGTTCCAGAACTAACGTTACCACCGCTAGTCAGGTAAGATATCGACCTTCCCTTATCGTGCCATTCTCAATCCCCGACCCAGTTGTCTGCGCCTGTCATTCGCCAGACGCTCGTTTCTTCCAATTGAGAGCACGGGCTGTTCAATTCCCTTCCCTTGCAAGCGCAGGAACCAGTCTTGCTGGTGAGCCCCCACCCCGGTCTGGTGTAGCCCCACTTGCCGTCCACGGCAAGCGCCAAGCCTCAGGCTCGTAGCCAACCGGCCCATTAGCCTCAGAGTCAGAGGCCGCTGAAGGGCGCGCTGGGGGATGGTGCCGTGCACACTGCACACAACCTGTTTGGCTGCAGCAACCTCCCACCAGCGCCCGCTGTCACGCCTCTCGGCGAGGTCTCAACGCCCACCCAACCGCTTGCCTCGCTCGCTCGCTGCCTTGACTCTCGACTGCAAGCGCAGCCATGCCCCCGACGCCTCTTCAATCGCCATCCTCCGACAGACGCGACGAACCAAGTGGTCACAATGCACATCCCGTGGACACGGCGGCTGCGATAGCCGCTGCCGACGCCTTCAACAGGCGCAATGCCCACGCAAACTCGACCATCGACATCGACGTCGCCGCTGCGGTTCCAGCAGTGTCTGACCTGTCCTGCGTCCCAGGTTCCACAACGTCTGCGAGCCCGATCCCATTCCGCTCTTATACCATTGCGCCGTCGCCACCCGTTCCGGCTCCCGTGCCTGACCTTCAGTCCCCGTCTGCCGCAGCCCACGACTCGTCCGAGGACCCGAGCCACCTCACCCACTCTCCCGACTACCTGGCCCACGCCAGGGAGGTTGCGCTGCGCCTGCAGACCGACATACCGCACCCAGCCCACGGCTACACGACACCGGTCAAGTCGACAAGACGCCCCGCCCTGTCACTGCGGAACAAGTCCTCTGCCCAGTCGCTCCGGCCCGTCTCGAGGACTCCGAGTCTGAAAACCGGAAAATACGGCCCCTTCGGCTCCGCCTCGGCCGCCAGCTCCACCGTTGCGAGCCCCGTCATCTCCGCTATGGGCGACCTCACACCTCTTCCATCTCCGCTGTTGGCAAGCGACTCACCGGGCCCGTGGAGACAGCTGGGCCGCCGGGCCTCGCGCGAGGCGTCCCTCTTTAGCCTAGCCATGGCTCCGCTCGACACGGGGGAGTCAACAACCCCTCCAAAGAACACGAAGAAGGGATATACGGGACTCACATCATTTCCTGCACCCGTTGATCAAACCAGACACCAAGAGGATGGCGGGTTGGCACGACCCCCGGCACAAAATCATACGAGGAATCGGAGCATCAGCGACTATACTCCGGATCCCATGTTGATACCTAAGCGCATGTCGACTGTGTCCGGCACCCGCGCGAAACCCGACCTCAAGAACGCGGCAGAGGGGCATCTGCGCCGAGAGCCCCACCTATCCGAGGCGAGAGGCCTAACCCCGATCGAAAAGCCACCAACGCCACCTCCAAGCGAATCGTCATTGACTGCCACGGATTCAACTTCAGCCGCCGTTTCAAGCTCCAGCAACAGCACCAAGCAACCCGAAGCCGAGTACTTTGAAGCCTATGGACGATATGACCAAAAACGGCGCCGTTGGCGGGCCGTCAAGGTGCTCGGCCAAGGCACCTTTAGCCAAGTTTACTTGGCCACCAGCCAGACTTCATCCTCACTCTCAGACGACGAAGATTGCAGTCCCGGCACCCAACAACCCCCCGCACATGAACGCCGGTCCTTGGTAGCCGTTAAGATCTGCGAGCATGGCCCCCGAGGGGGTGCCTCCGAGGACCGCATCGAGATGAGCCTCAAGCGCGAGCTTGAACTCATGCAAGCAGTGCGGCACCCGTCGCTCGTGCACCTCAAAGCCTGGAGCATCGAACTCAGTCGAGCTATCCTGGTCCTCAGTTACTACCCCGGGGGAGATCTCTTTGACTTTGCCACTCGCCATCGCGAACTCCTCACTCCACCCCTCATCCGTCGCATGTTCTCTGAACTTGTCGGCGCCGTCGCTTATCTCCACGACCAAAACATCGTCCACCGGGACATTAAGCTAGAGAGTAAGAACCCCCCCAACAACAACAGCCCCCCGGCCTTGTTTCACTTCGCAGCCCATTCTAACAACACCACAGATGTTCTGGTCAACCTCCCACCCTCCGAACTCTCCTCCCCAGAAACCGACTGGTCAACCTACCCCCACTCCGTCATCACCCTCACCGACCTCGGCCTCTCCCGCCGCATTGCCGACGACGAGAAGCTCGAAACCCGCTGTGGATCCGACGACTACGCCGCCCCCGAAGTCATCATGGGCCAGCCCTACGACGGCCGCGCAACCGACGCCTGGTCGCTCGGCGTCCTTCTCTACGCCCTGCTCGAGGCCCGCCTCCCGTTCGACCCCCCGCCCTGCGGGCCCGCGGGCATCGACCACGCCATGCAGATGCGCATGCGCAGCCGCACGAGCCACCGCATCGCCCGCGTCGAGTGGCGGTGGTTTGAGTACGGCGCCGGGGAAGAGGAGGACGGGGAGGGCGACCACGAGGCGGACCTCGCCAAGTTTGAGACCAAGGGGCTGCTGGGCGCCATGGAGGTTGTCGAGGGCTTGTTGAAGCGCGCGAGGAGCAGGTGGCCTTTGAGCAAGGTCGCCGAGACGGAGTGGGTGGGGAAGGGCGTGTGTGTGGAGGGCGGGATACGGTTCAGGGAGGAGGAGGAGGGCGAGGAGGTGTAACCTTGTGTACATCCCCTTGGCTGTGAGGTTTGCCGCAAGAGCCGAGACTTGGGATTGGTCCCGCCCCGTCGTATCCCATCATTTTTTTTGGGATGGGGCGGGGATGTTTTACTACCGGAGAGGCGAGAGCGTTGGCGGAATTGGCTGACTGGCAGGATTCAGATGATGTAAACTAACATACCCTTTTTGTTGTTCATTGTGCTTCTTCTTTACTATTTTATGACGAGACAAAGACACTGCAGAGATAAAATGGCGTTCATGAGGGATTTGGAACCAGCGATGGTGTTGGTATCTTTGGAGTTTTTGTATCATTTGGCGGGAGTGTGGAGGGAGACAAGCGGGTTGTCATATCATTCATCCTCATCCATCATCATTGCTGGTCTGGGTCATCAAATTCTGGATGGAACCGCTCGAGCAGCGAGGCGTGTTGTACTTACATACGAGAACATTGCATTATTTATTTACCAGATTATGTAGACTTGTGTGCAGTCTCATGTGGGGAGGTGTGTTTGCAATGCTCTTGTCTCAGCCTCCATGGTGAATTGTCCGCATTCGCCCTTCAAGAGGTGAAAGCCTTCATGGGAAGCACCAACATCAGGCCTTGGCTTGTTTGCTGACGGTCGTACCACATTTGAAAGCAGGAAAAAAGGCAAGGTTCAAAGTCAGAATTGCGTCTAACCGTTGTATTCATGTCTACGTCTCAGATCATGATCACCCCTCCCAGGCGCTAAAGTTACAGAGCAACGAGGCTTGTGAAAGAATTAGGCTGAGGCCGGCATTTGATGCAGATGGGTAACTAAAGTATCATAAAAAGGAAAAAGACCCGTCCAACTCCGATTTCCCAAGTCCGCTTTTCATTTCCCAGTCATGTCATCATTTAGTCAACCTCCTCCATGGCGCTGTCGCCGGTCTCGGCGGCAGGGACGCCGGCATCAGCAGCCGGGGCCGCCTCGGCAGCCTCGGGCTCCTCGTCCAGGTTCAGGCCAAGCGACACGAGCTTGTGGATGCGCTCAGCGAAACCGGCAGGCTCCTCGATGGTGAAGCCAGAGACCAGCAGAGAGGTCTCGAAGAGCAGCTGAACGATCGACTTGACAGTCTTGTCGTTCTCGCCGTCGGCCTCGACCTTCTTCTTGAGCTCCTGAATGATGGGGCTCTTGGGGGAGATCTCGAAGGTCTTCTTGGAGGACATGTAGCTGCTCATCGAGGTGTCGCGGAGAGCCTGAGCCTTCATGATACGCTCCATGTTGGCGGACCAGCCGAACTGGCCAGTGCGGATAGCGCAGGGAGCGCCAACCAACTTGTGCGAGACGACAACCTTCTCGACCTTGTCGCCGAGGACGTTCTTGAGCGACTTGGCGAGGCCCTCGTACTCCTTCTCCTCGGCCTCACGCTGGGTCTTCTCCTCCTCGGTCTCCTCGAGCTCGAAATCCTTGGTGATGTCGACGAGCTTCTTGCCCTCGAACTCCTTGAGCTGAGTCATGGCGTACTCATCAATGGGGTCGACAAGGAAGAGCACCTCGAAGCCCTTCTCCTTGAGCGAGTCAAGGAAGGGAGACTTGGTAACGGCCTTGAGCGACTCGCCAGTGATGTAGTACATGTTCTTCTGGTGCTCAGGCATGCGGGTGACGTAGTCGGTGAGCGAGGTCATCTCGTCGCCCGACTTGGTCGAGTTGAAGCGCAGGAGCTTGGCCAGGATGGCGCGGTTCTGCGAATCCTCGTGGATGCCGAGCTTGAGGTTCTTGGCAAAGGCGCTGTAGAACTTGTCAAACTGCTCCTTGTCCTCGGCGATCTCCTGGAAGAGCTCAAGAGACTTCTTGACGATGTTCTTCTTGATGACCTTCATGATCTTGTTCTGCTGGAGGGTCTCGCGAGACAGGTTGAGGGGCAGGTCCTCAGAGTCGACGACACCCTTGACGAAGCTGAGCCACTCGGGGACGAGGTCGGTGGCGTCATCGGTGATGAAGACGCGGCGGACGTAGAGCTTGATGTTGTTCTTGGTCTTCTTGGTCTCGAACAGGTCGAAGGGAGCGCGCTTGGGCACAAAGAGGATGGCACGGAACTCGAGCTGACCCTCGACCGAGAAGTGCTTGACGGCAAGGTGATCCTCCCAGTCGTTGGAGAGCGACTTGTAGAAGGCAGCGTACTCCTCCTGGGTGATGTCCTGCGGGTTGCGGGTCCAGATGGGCTTCTGCTTGTTGAGCTCCTCCTCCTCAATCTTGGTCTCCTTGACCTTCTTGGTCTTGGGCTTTTTCTCCTTGTCCTCCTCCTCATCATCGACCTCCTCGATCTTGGGCTTCTTGTCGTCGCCCTCCTCGACAGTCTCGGCGTCCTCGTCGGGGACCTCGGTCTCGGTCTCCTTCTTGACGTGAAGGTAGATGGGGTACGAGATGAACTCGGAGTGCTTCTTGATCACCTCCTTGACGCGGCTCTCATTGAGGTAGTCCTGCTGCTCATCCTTGAGGTGGAGAATGATCTTGGTGCCGCGGCCCAGCTGCTCACCCTCAGTGTCGGGGGTGATGTTGAAGGTGCCGCCGGCACTCGACTCCCAGATGTACTGCTCGTCATCGTTGTTCTTGGAGATGACGGTGACGCGGTCGGCGACGAGGTAGGCAGAGTAGAAACCAACACCGAACTGGCCAATCATGGAGATGTCGGCGCCAGCGGTGAGGGCCTCCATGAACTGCTTGGTGCCGGAGCGGGCAATGGTACCAAGGTTGTTGACGAGGTCCTGCGAGCACTGTCAGCTAATGCCCTCGCCCAACGAGTTCAGATCTGGAGGGTAAAACTTACAGCCTTGGTCATACCAATACCGGTATCCCGGATGGTGAGCGTCTTGTTCTCCTTGTCGGGGATAATGTCAATGCGAAGGTCCTTGCCCGAGTCCAGCTTGCTGGGGTCGGACAAGGCCTCGTAGCGGATCTTGTCGAGCGCATCGGAGGCGTTCGAGACAATCTCACGGAGGAAGATCTCCTTGTTAGAGTAGACGGTGTTGATGATCAGCGAGAGCAGCTGAGAGATCTCAGCCTGGAACTCGAAGGTCTCAGCCATCTTGAGGGTGTTGTGTGATCTTTGGGTATCTGGCAAGTCTCTGTCAGTACACTGTGACGAAAAGTCGGTCGGGCCTGAAAGTGGGCTTCGCGCGACCCAAGTGCGGGGGTGACGTTTTGAGGTCGGCCCCTGCGCTTCGCGAGTGCGGCAGTGAATTGCAGAAGCAAAATAAAAGAGAGTTTTCCAGCCAGGAAGCGAATTGGAAGTGGTGATGTTGGGAGGAGGAAAGGAACGGTGCTGTGAACCAGGCAAGCGCCGCTGGGGGAGATGGAGGGGCGGTTGACGAGGCTGAGGGGAAGCTGATGGCGGGGATTCCACCACGAAACACTTACCAAAAGGAAGTAGAGAACGATCAACGGTCTACGCCTCTAAGACCTTTCTGAATCTGGAGAGGGAAGGTGAGGAGTTGAGGAGTGGTTTGGAAGATGGAGGAGAAGAGTAGAGGGAGAGACTGGCAAGAGGAACCGTTGCAGCTAAAATGTCTTTGGGGATGGCCCTGGGCTGTGCTCAGGCGAGTTTCTACGAGATTCTATCACCCAAAATTCTGCGGCCTTCTCTTGATTCGCTTCTACCCGCCTCCACAGCAACGGACGACCGCCGCTGATTGGTTCTGGGGCCAAGGTCCCCAGGCAGCGGCCCACCTTGAGGCTGCCACCGCAAACCGGGGTTTGAGGAGGGATTCTGCCAGAAAATTCACAGCACTTCGAGATTTCAAAGGAATATCAGCATTGTAAATAGCATAGGCAAAAAGCAGCAGAATATCTTTGCAGTAAACCCGCTGTTTGCAGTTGTGGTTTCCTTTCCTGTTGTTTGGGCAGGGCGAACAGAGAACGCTCTGGAAGCGTCGAGGCCAACACCCCGCTTGCGAGGCTGAAACGAGGCTGGTCCTTGCAAGCAACCTGCCCCGCGCTTGCCCTGCGGCAGGCACCCAAGAGCCTGGCGGCCTTGGGCAGCAGCAGCAGCATGGCAGTTTCCCGATGGGTAATCACTGACGAGAGCCGGCGCTTCCGTTTCAGGGACGGCGGCGACGTTCGCAGCCCCGTCTTGCGCTCGAGAGCGAGGTTGGTTGTGCCCCTGCCAGCGGCAATGGGTTGACTGCGGGGCTTTCTTGCCGCCTCGACCATGGCGTCTGGGCGTTCCTCGGCGACCGCCATCCTCTCCTTCACCATCCAGACTTCCCATGACCAATCGTCCAACCACGTCTTCTTGGCTGATGGTGCTTTTTGTTCTCGGGTCTCAATATCGAATTGACAACCTCGGTTTCTTCAGACGCTCGTCTCTTGTGGCTGTATATCATCTCTCGCGTCGTTCACCATCTCGCGCTGTCTGGTTTCTCCCACTCTGCTCTTCACTCCCTCAGGGGGCGACGGCGGCACAAACACGTACATCAGCGAAAGCAAGATGGAACCGCAAGCCTGGTCGTCTCATGTCAGCATATCAGGCCGCACCCGCTCTGATACGAAAGGGCGGAACCTCGCTGCTTACCGGCGCTACCCACCATATCCAATGGTCTGGAGTGGAATCCTAAGTCAGCCTCCCTTGAAGATTGACGCTGCACTATTGGGACGGGAAACCCACAATGCCAATTCGCTCCAGCAACGGCAAGGCCGATTGCTCGCGCAGGGTTCATGCAAGCTCCCGTAAATCCTGGGGCGATCCCCGTGGTCGCGCAGGTCACCAGTCCCAAACTCAGGCCGACAAGCAGAGGTCCGAGTTGGCGGCCATAAAGCACCTGTTGCCGTGGGTCAAGGCCGGTGCCGATTGCCAAGTAGCTGCGAGTTTACGATCAATGAGAAACTAATTTTCAAGGGAGACTGGCCGTGGGGCTTACAGCAGGCTCAGGGAAGCCATGGTCTCGGTCAGGAAGACTTGGCCGGGAGTTATCTGGGTCGGATCAAAGAAGTTTCCTCCTCCCATATGACTGGCCACGATGAGCACAAGAAGTTAGCTTTGCCTGAGTTACCATGGGGTCAAGAGGTACAAACGAGACAGCCCTGTCATGGCCCCAAGTCCCGCGCAAGATTCCTCCAGCGAGCACGCCGCCGAGAACCTGGGCAGTCATCAACACCACACCTTTTTTTCTTGTCAGTCGCTGGTATCCCATCGGTAGGGACGGTACTTCCTACCTCTTGAGACGGGTGTCAAGCCGCAAAGCACAGTGGTGAATGTAATCATCGGGTTGAGGTGGCCTCCCGTGGCTGTGGCTGTCGCATAGATAAAGAGGGAAAGGAAGATGGCGTTGAAAATGCCGACATAGGCAGCCAGTGACTGGGTGACACCAAAGTTCATCAGCGTCATGCCGAACTGACCAGCGACGTAGATCGAGCATGCAGTGGCAACACATTCGACAATCTAGCAGCACTAGTCAGCGGCGGCATCGAACTGGACGTCACTAAGTCGGACACGCACCGCCGACCGCCAGATCACGGGCTCTGTCCAGCCTTCAAGGTAGTACTCCCGTCGACGATACCATGGCCGAAGTTGGACGACAGTAATGTCCCTCCCAGTACCTGCAAAGGAGCCCTTGAATGCGCCATAGATATACTGGCGGCTTGCCGGACTTGGGGAACCGTCGGGTGACGTTGAGGGCTGCATGCTGAATGCCGCGACTACACGTTGTAAGCTGTTAATTTTGCTGCTATAACTCGTGTGTTCTTCCGTGTGTTGCTGGATCGCATTTTATCCATGGCAATCCGAGATCTCCGGCCTTTCATCAGGGACTGGTCAAGAACAGTTTCTTCCTTCCGATGCTGGTTCCCTGGCGGGTGTGAGTAAGCAGCCACTAACTGGTTCGTATGAACTTAGCAATTATTTGTCGTTCTCTGCGATGGTATTGATAATAACAGTTGAGCACCATACACTTTTACACCTTGATCCATGCTCCGTCAAGACACCTTCGTTCATGCCCGAGTTCATGCTTCCCCTCCTCCACAGTCGAACATCTAAGGTAGTCCAGCTCCAAGTCATAGCCCTTGGTCAGCAAATTGTGTTGGAGAAGGCCCGAGCCGTCCCAATTGGACCATCGCACGGTGCCTGGAGTTATGGGGGAATACAAATCCGATTCGGAGAGGGGCTGAATGTTGGGAACGAGTCTCTGTTCCCCTGCCGCCCACGTTTGTTGGTTGGAAACGGAAGGGTTGTCGATCTCCCCCTCCTTCCGATTGCGTCAACAGAGGGATGACCCCACCTTAAGTAAAGCAGGTACCCATCCCTCAGCTCCCCTCTTCGTCCCCGTTCTTTCTTTCCCAAACAACTCCGCACCTGCACCTCTCGAAAAGCAATCAATTGGCAGCCTCCAAAACACGACAACCTTACAGCATCCAAAATGACTATTCCCGAGCTTGCCGGTCTCAAGGTCGACGTCACGGCTGAGGGGCAGGGCACCCGCGAGACCAAGCGTGGTAAGTTTTCGAATTACCCCGCCTCTAGCGCGCTCCTGGTCGGAGCTCCCAGAGCTCTCATCAGGAACCACGACCTTGCCAGAAAACACAGATCGCTAACAACGGCCCACCTAGGTGACAACATCGATGTGCACTACAGGGGCACTCTCGAGAGCGGCAAGCAGTTTGATGCCAGCTATGACCGCGGCAGCCCGCTCAACTTCACCGTCGGCAACGGCCAGGTCATCAAGGGCTGGGATGAGGGCCTCCTCGGCATGAAGATCGGCGAGAAGCGCATCCTGACCATCGCCCCTGAGCTCGGCTACGGTGCCCGCGGCATTGGCGGCGTCATCCCCGGCAACGCCACTCTCATCTTCGAGACGGAGCTTGTCAGCATCAAGGGCGTCACCCCCGGCCAGTAAATGGCGGACGGATGACAACACGAGAGTCTCGATTTTCTAGTCGGTTTCGTTTCGGGGCGGAGTGCCTCAATGGAGGCAACGACAGGTGCCTCGAAATGGGCAGAAATGACAATCGAGACATCTCTCTTGTGCCCAGTCCTCCGCCATGCTTGCTGCTCGTACATACATGTCTAAGGTGCTCGATGCAATGACCCAACCAACGCCGTCGCCATGTGAACCCAGAGTAGTCTACACCCAGCCCTTTACTGTACATGTACATGCCCTATATCTACCAACAACACTTTCACTCCCCTTCTCTCGACTTTCCTTCTTTCCTTTCCCCCGGTGTGATACATTCCCCCAGTTGCCTGTACCGTCTATCCGTGTACAACAGCCCGAACCTCTCCTCCTTCTCCCTCTCCGCCCCGACCCCTTCCACAATCTCCATTACCTCCCCAAGCACAATCACATGGTCCCTCACCCTCACCAGCCCCTTCCCGGGCGCATCCTCTAGCAACCGACATCTTAGCACGTATAACACCCCATCGCCCTCTAGCACCGGCGCCTCCGCATCACAGCTCACACTCTCCAGCCCCCCGGCCTGGACGAGCCTCTCAAGCACCTCGCGCCCCTCGGCGTTCCCGCCGGCAAACCAGTCTGCCACCTGCGCCCCCGACGCATCGTCGGCCAGGACGTGGACGTTAAACGTCCGGCTGGCGGCCACGGCGTCGAACGTGCGGCTCGGCACGGCGATGTTGAAGCTCACGACGGGCGTCGGGCGCAGGGCGAGCGAGGTGAAGGAGGACATGGTCATGGCCCGCGGGGTGGCGGTCGCGGGGTCGGTGGCGGTGCAGACGACGACCGGGTGGGTGAGGAGGCGCATCACGGTGCGGAAC
>Ga0247823_10004969_pt1 | contig 10591 bp, 10 predicted proteins | sample 13C_PalmiticAcid_2_FD_192426 | JGI IMG/M metagenome (GOLD analysis project Ga0247823, IMG submission 192426) | Soil microbial communities from agricultural site in Penn Yan, New York, United States - 13C_PalmiticAcid_Day30 | ecosystem: Environmental > Terrestrial > Soil > Agricultural land...
TTGGCCACCCCGCACACCGTGTCGACGATGTGCGGCAGGATCCGCTCGCTGTAGAAGCCCATGCCTCGATCATCCCCCGCTGTCCGGCCGCGCGCCGCCGAACGCACGACCGCCGGGTCCCGGCGGCCGTGCGGGGTCCCTACTTGCCGGGGAACGGCGCGGTGATCGTGGTGAAGTACTGGATCGCGGCCCCGATCGCGACGGGCGCGGTCACCAGCAACTGACCCGCCACCGTGCCGAGCGCACCGACCGCGAGTACGCCGCCGAGGCAGCCGACGGCGGCCGCGGGCAGGAACGGACCGAACAGCCCGATGATGGTCGCCGCGGCCACCGTCGCGCCGACGACCCCGCCGAGGACACAGCCCACGGCGGCACCGCCGAGACCACCGATCAGGGTGCCGACCGCGGCGCCGGTGGAGATGGTCGTGGTCATGCGCGCCCACGCGGCCTGTTCGCGGTCGTATTCGGACTTCCACGGCGCCTTGTCCTCGAACGGCAGCGCGACGGGCCGGTAGACCGCCTTGTCCATGGCCAGCTCCGGCGTCAGGGTCGCGGTGCGGCCGTCGATGTGCGCGGCGATCGGGAAGACGAAGTCGTCGACGGCGAAGTGCAGCGGGGTCGCGGCGACGACGGTGCCCGTGTCGGTCCTGGCGGTCAACGTGCCGTTCTCGACGGTGAGGGTGCCGGAATCGATCGCGATGATCGAGGCCGAATCGGTGGCGTGGGCGGTGAATCCGAGCGGTGCGGGGTCGGCGCGCTCCGCGTGCGCGGTGCCGCTCGCGGCGAGCACCGTGAGTGCGGCGGCGGCCAGGGTCTTGCTCATCATGGTGTTCCTCGTTCTTCAGTGCAGGGGTGCCGCGGTGACGGCGCGGACGTGGTCTTCGCTGACACCGGGCGCGCATTCGCGCAGCACCAGCCCGCAGGGTTCGATGTCGACGACGGCGAGTTCGGTGATCACCCGGTGCACGACGCCGACACCGGTGAGCGGCAGGGTGCAGCGCGGCACGAGCTTCGACGCACCCGACTTGTCGGTGTGGGTCATCAGCACGATCACCCGGCGGGCACCGTGGACCAGGTCCATCGCGCCGCCCATGCCCTTCACCATCTGTCCAGGCACCATCCAGTTGGCGAGGTCGCCGGTGGCCGAGACCTGCATGCCGCCCAGGACGGCGGTGTCGATGTGGCCGCCGCGGATCATGCCGAAGCTCAGCGCGGAGTCGAAGAAGGCGGCGCCGTCGGTGACGGTGACCGTCTCCTTGCCCGCGTTGATCAGGTCGGCGTCGATATCGTCGGCGTGCGGGTAGGGGCCGGTGCCGAGGATGCCGTTCTCCGAGTGCAATGTCACCGCCACACCGGCGGGGAGCTGGTTCGGGATCAGCGTGGGCAGGCCGATACCCAGGTTGACGTACTCGCCGGGTCGCAGTTCGCGGGCGGCGCGGGCGGCCATCTGGGTCCGCGTCCACCCGGCGGTCACGGTCGGGTTCACGAGACGGTCCGCCTTTCGATCGGTTTGGTCTGCGGGCCGGTGTGCACGATGCGGTCGACGAAGACCCCGGGCAGGTGCACCTGCGCCGGATCGAGCGTGCCGGCGGGGACGAGGTTCTCGACCTGGGCGATGCATACCTTCCCCGCCATCGCGGCGAGCGGGTTGAAGTTGCGGGCCGCCTTGTTGAACACCAGATTTCCCGCGGTGTCCCCGACCAGGGCGTGCACCAGGGCGTAGTCGGCGGTGATCGATTCCTCGAGCACGAATCGGCGCCCGGCGAAGGTCCGGACCTCCTTGCGCGGCGAGGCGACCGCCACCGAGCCGTCGGGGTGATACCGCCACGGCAGTCCACCCTCCGACAGTGGCGTGCCTACCCCCGCGGCGGTGAAGAAGGCCGGAATCCCGGTTCCGCCCGCCCGCAGTTTCTCCGCCAGCGTGCCCTGGGGCGTCAGTTCGACTTCGAGTTCCCCGGCCAGATACTGGCGCGCGAACTCGGCGTTCTCGCCCACATAGGACGCGGTGACCCGGCGGATACGCTTCTGCGCCAGCAGGATTCCCAGGCCGTGCGCGTCGGTGCCGCAGTTGTTGGAGAAGATCTCCAGGTCGGCGGCATTGCCCGCCGCCAGCGCGTGGATCAGTGCGTCGGGGATGCCGCACACTCCGAATCCGCCGACGGCCAGCGAGGCGCCGGAGCCGATATCGGCGACCGCCTCGGCGGCAGTGGCGAACACCGTCGTCATCGGGCGAGCTCCGCGCTCTCGGTCATGGCGAGCAGGTCGTCGAGCAGTTCCTGCGCGCGCGGCCACGGACCGTAGCCCGCCGCCGGATTCAGGTGCCCGACGTCGCCGAGGTCGACCAGGCTGCTGCCCCACGCCTCGGCCATCCCGGCGACCCGGCGGCTGGTGGCCAGGGGGTCGGTGCTGCTCGCGGCGACGATGGTCGGGAACGGCAGCCGGCGCCGCGGCACCGGGGTCCAGCCGTGCGCGGCGAGGTCGGCGGCGCTGGGATACCCGGGTGGCAGCGGTGTTTCGAAGTCGGGCGGTGTCGCCAGCAGCGCGCCGCGCACGGGCCGGGTGGACTGCTGGGCCCAGTGCACGGTGATCATCACGCCCGCGCTGTGCGCGACCAGCACGACGGGCCCCTCGATGTCGGCGAGGACGGCGTCCAGGGCGGCGATCCGCGCGGGCAGGCTGAGTCCGTCGCGTTCCAGCGGCGGCACGACGGCCACCTTGTCCAGGGTCGCGGCCAGCAGGCTCTGCCAGTGGTCGGCGACGTGATCACGCAGGCCGGGCACGATCACGACGGTCGGGGTGGGAAGGGAATTCATCGGTGCGGTCATCCTTTTCGACGAGGTTCAGTGCGGGGCCGCGGCGTGCACCGCGGCGAGTGCGCGCAGCCCCAGGGGGTAGACGCGCCTGCCAAGGAGCAGGGCGGCGACGGCGAGTACCGACACCACCGGTGTCACGCGCAGCGCGTCCCACAGGCCGAGGTGGTCGGCGAGCACCCCGACGACGAACGGACCGAGGGCCAGGCCGAGCAGACTGTTGGCCAGGGTGAGGGTGCCGAACGCCGAGGCGCGTACGGAGGCATGGGTGAGATTGGCGACCATCGCCACGGTCGGGCCCGCCGAGCCGCCGGAGAAGAACGCGCCGATGCCGAGCAGAACCAGTTGCGGCACACCGGTGTCCAGGCTGAACCCGAGCCCGAGGCTGACGAGCGAGATCAGGCAGAACACGATCGCGGTGAGCCATTTGCGGCTCATATCGGCGCGACCGACCCGGTCGGTGATCACCCCGCACACCACCATGCCGGTGCCGACAAGGGTCACGATGACCGCCGCCAGTCCCGCCGCCCGATCGGGCGCCAGCCCGTAGTAGCGGTTGAAGAAGCTCGGCATCCACGACAGCAGCACGGCGGCGGTGAACATCTGCAGGCCGCTGCCGACGTACGCGCACAACACCGCCGGGTTGGTGAACAGGGTCGAAATGGGGGCGCGGTAGGCGATCTCGGGTGCGGGATCGGTGGTGTGGCGGGCGGTGCGCTCCTCGGTGACCACCGACCGGAACGCCACCGCCAGCACCAGCCCGAAGATCGCCATGGTCGCGAACGACCACCGCCAGCCCAGGTGCACCGCGATGACGCCGCCCGCGGCGACCCCGAGCACCGAGCCGAACGAGCCGCCCGCCATGAACGCCCCGCTCAGCGCCGCATGCCTGCGCGCGGCGAACACGCTGAGCACCAGCGCGATACCGACGCTGCCGTAGGCGGCCTCGCCGACGCCGACGAAGAAGCGGGCGGCCAGCATCTGCGGGTAGTTGTCGGCGAGCGCGCACACCAGGGTCGCCGCGCTCCACACCAGGGCCATCAGCACCAGGCTCTTGACCCGGCCCCACCGGTCGGCCAGCACCGACAGCGGGAGCGTGAGCAGTCCGACCATCAGGGCGACGACGCTGCTCAACGACGCCAGCTGCGAATCCGACAGCGCCCATTCGGCTTTCAGGAACGGGAAGACCGCGCTCAGCACCTGGCGCGACATGTAGTCGGCCAGTAGCAGGCCGAAGGCCAGCGCGAACACCAGCCACGGATAGGTTCGGGAGACGGACGGTGTTCGATGCGGCGCCGCGACGGCGGTCGTGGTGTGGTCCATGGGTGCTCCTGCGAACCGGTGGACGTCGTCGCTGACGTCCACCGGGTTGTCGAGACCGGGGAAGCTGATTCCCCGGGAAGGGGTCAGGCGTGGTGGGTGAACCCGACCTGGCCCGGCTTGCGGTTCGGGGCGAACCCGATCTTGGCCAGCGTCTCGTCGGCGTCGGCGTAGCGCTCGTCGAGCTTGTAGATCTCGCGCGCTTCCTTGCCGGTGGCGACTTCGCGACCGAGTTCACCGGCGATCCGGACCAGCTGCCGGATCTGCTGGACGGAGGTCATCTTCTCGCCCTTGCGGCCCCACAGGGTGTCCTCGTTGCCGCAGCGGGCGTGCAGGCCCATCGCGATGGCCATCGTGTTCACCGGCAAGACGCTGCGCATCAGCGTCTCCAGGGTGAGCACGGCCCCGTCGGGGGTGCGGCGGATGAACTCCATCATGTTGTAGGGGTTGGGGCCGTCGAAGCCGCCGCCGATGCCGACCCAGGTCAGCATGAGCGGGCCGGTGTAGACGCCGCGCCGGATCAGCCGCTCGACGGTCTCCAGCTGCGGGATGCTCGACAGCTGGAAGTGCGGTTGGATGCCGTTGGCCTGCAAGCGCTTCAGATGCTCGGCGACCCAGCTCGGGCCCGCGGGCACGTACATCTCCCGGTAGGCCTCGTACACCTCGGGCCGTTCGAAGGAGGTGCCCGCGATGTCGTCCTCGGTCATCAGCTCGACGATGTTCATCTGGCTGGTGTTGATCGCGATGGTGACCTGGTCGGGCTTGGGGTCGAGTTCGGCCAGCATGTGCCGGGCGTCGTCGGGCAGCCACAGCGCGTCGGCGCCCTCACCTTCGGGCGAGAACGAGATCGACCCGCCCACCTGCAGGATCATGTCCGGCACGGCCTCGCGCAGGCGGCCGAGCAGTTCGTTGAACTTCGACAGGCGCTTGGAGCCCTTGCCGTCGAGTTCCCGCACGTGGATGTGCAGCACGGTGGCGCCGGCCTCGTAGCAGTCGACGGCCTGCTGGACGTGTTCGTCCATCGTCAGCGGAAGGTCTTCGCGGAAATCATCGAGTTCCCATTCCGGGCCGTACGGCGCGGCGGTGATGACCAGCTTCTCCTGGTTCTCGGGGAACAATGCGTCGTCGTGAAAATGCATGGGGGTACTCCGATCGGAATTGCGCGAATGAAAAGGAAAAAGGGAGTTAGGCGTCAGAAGGGACGGTCGCCGACGATGCCCGCCCGCTCCATCTTGCGGACCGCGGGCCAGTAGTCCTGGACGGCGTAGTGCTGGGTGGACCGGTTGTCCCAGATCGCGAAGCTGTTCTCGGTCCAGCGCCAGCGGACCTGATATTCCGGAATGCTCGCCTGGCGCATCAGATAGTTCAGCAATTCGCTCGCGCCGGGCGCGTAATCGGCGCCGAATCGCACATTTTCCGGCGTATGGAAATTCACCAGATGAGTGGTGAAGGAATTGACGAACAGGATCTCCTCACCGGTTTCCGGGTGAATACGCACCACCGGATGTTCGGCGTCGGGGAATCGGTCGTGCAGTGCGAGCCGGTCCTCCTCGAGCATGGCCGCACCGAAACTCGCCTCGATGCTGTGCCGGGCCCGCAGATGCGCGATCCGCGAGCGCACCGACTGCGGCAGCCGCCGGTAGGCCTCGACCATGTTCACCCAGATGGTGTCGCCGCCGACCGGCGGCGTCTCCACACATCGCAGTACGGCACCCATCGGCGGATTCACCCGCCAGGTGGCATCGCAGTGGTAGGCGTTCTCGTAGTGCTCGGGTCGGCTGTCGAGGTCCTTGTAGATGCGGACCAGGCCCGGATGGTCGGGGTCGCCCGCGGCGACCGGGTGATCCTCGAGCGGGCCGAAACGTTCGGCGAGCGCGACGTGTTCGGCCCGGGTGATGTCCTGGTCACGGACGAACAGCACCTTGTGGCGCAGCAGCAGGGTGCGCAGTTCGGCGAACAGGGCGTCGTCGGCGGCGACCTCGGCGAGGTTCACCCCGTGCAGTTCGGCACCGATGGTCGCGGTCAGCGGCACCGCGTGCAGGGCGGTACGGACGGTCATGGCTGGTTCCTTTCCGGTGGACGCGTCAGAGCGTGAACACCGACGCGCCGACGCTGCGGCCGGCTTCGAGGTCGCGGTGGGCCCGCACGGCGTCGGCGAGCTCGTAGCGCTGGTTGATCTCGACGCGCAGGCGGCCCGCGGTGAGGTGGTCGAAGAGTTCGCCGGCGAGTTCGGCGCGTTCGGCCGGGTCGGCGATGTAGTCGGCCAGGGCGGGCCGGGTGACGAACAGCGAGCCCTTCACGGCGAGCTGCATCGCCTCGATCGGCGGCACCGGGCCCGACGCGGTGCCGAAGCACACCAGCAGGCCACGCCGGGCCAGCGAGTCCAGCGAGGACTGGTAGGTGGTCTTGCCGATGCTGTCGTAGACCACGGGAACGCCCGCGCCGTCGGTGATCTCGCGCACCCGGGTCGCGACGTCTTCCCTGGTGTAGATCACCACGTGCGCGCAGCCGTTGGCGCGGGCGACGGCCGCCTTCTCCTCGCTGGAGACGGTGCCGATCACCTGGACGCCGAGCAGCGTGGCCCACTGGGTGAACAGCTGGCCGACTCCGCCCGCCGCGGCGTGCAGCAAGACGGTGTCGCCCGACCGCAACGGATGGATCCGCCGCAGCAGGTAGGCCGTGGTGAGCCCGCGCATGGTGGTGGCGGCCGCGGTGTCGAAGGCGATGCCGTCGGGCAGCGCGATCAGGTGCTCGGCGGGCATGACCCGGGCGGTGCTGTAGGCGCCGAGCGGGCTGCCGGTGTAGGTGACCCGGTCCCCCGGCGCGAACCCGGCGACTCCGGGGCCGACCGCCTCGATGACGCCGGCGGCCTCGACCCCGAGTCCGGCGGGCAGGGCGGCGGGGTACAGCCCGGTGCGGAAGTAGGTGTCGGCGAAGTTGAGTCCCACCGCCTCGTGGCGGAGCCGGACCTCGCCGGGCCCCGGATCGCCGACCTCGGTGGTCTCCCACCGCATGACGTCGGGGCCGCCGATCTCGGCGAAACGAATTGCGTGTGCCACTGCATCTCCTTCGTTGTGATGGACATAACAGTAGGGACGCCCGGCTCTCAATGCTTATCCTGACGGGACAGAAAACTATTCATCTCGGGACTTGGAGGAGGTGGTCCGGTGAAGCCGTTGTCCCGGTACGCGTCGTTGAACGACTACGTCGAACTGGCGCGATCGCTCGGGCTGGAGCCCGCGCGGCTGATCCGCGACTGCGGCCTCGACCCGGCCGGTTTCGGCACCCAGGATCGCTGGGTGCCGGCCGAGGCCGTGGCCGAACTGCTGGAACGCTCGGCCGCCGAATCCGGTCGGGAAGACTTCGGCCTGCGGTTGGCGCAGCTGCGGCGCTTCGCCAACCTCGGCCCGCTGAGCCTGGTCATCCGCGAGGAGCCCGATGTGCGCAGCGCGCTGCGGCTGCTCTCGCGCCACGAGCACATGTACAACGAGGCGCTGCACACCGAGATCATCGAGGCCAACGGCGTAGCCACGCTGCGGGTCTCGGTCGATGTAGGCAGGCAGGTGCCCGTGCGCCAAGCCGTCGAGCTCACGACCGGGGTGTTGCACGGACTGCTGCGCGGCTTCGCCGGGCCCACGTGGCGGCCGATACAGGTCTGCTTCTCCCACCCCGCGCCGCGCGATCGCGCCACCTACGTCAAGATGTTCGGTCCGCACGTGGAGTTCGATCAGGATTTCGACGGAATCCTCACCTACAGCACCGATCTCGACGCCCCGAACGCCATGGCCGATCCGCTGCTGCGCACCTACACCCAGCAGCTGGTGGGCACGCTGACCCCGACGCGGGAGGCCACCGTCACCGACCGGGTCCGCGAACTCGTGGAACTGCTGCTACCGACGGGACGCTGCACCGTCGATCAGGTGGCCCGCAGTCTGGGTGTCGACCGGCGCACCGTGCACCGCAGGCTCGCCCAGGACGACACCACGTTCACCGCGATCGTCGACGAGACCCGCGCCGCGCTGGCCGAACGCCTGGTCACCACCCGCCGCCACTCCCTCACCGCAGTCGCCGATCTGCTCGGTTTCTCCTCGGTGAGCAACTTCTCGCGCTGGTTCCGCGGCCACTACGGCACCAGCCCCCGGCAGTGGCGCGAGCAACGCCCACGCCACTGACCGGCCGCGCTCAGGCCAGGCGACGGTCGAACACCTGGGTGCCGACACCGGAGGCGGCATCGACGGTGACCACGCGCAGCGTCACCTTCTCGGGGCTCAGGTCCATCACCATGAAGCCCAGTTCGTGCTGGGTCTCGTAGAGCGCGGGATGCGCGGAATCCTTGGGCGTCGCGGGACGACCGGCGGCCGTCTTGCCCGCCGCGCCCGAGACGATCTGGCGGGTGCCCTTCGACGCGGCGGTCGGTTCGAGCACCTGGAGGGTGTGGTCGTGCCCGGACAGCAGGAACGAGACCTTGCCCAGCACATGGTCTTCGAAGAATCGCTTGGCGTGCACGCCGTTGATCGGCTCGATCGGCAGACCCTCGTAGTTGCCCGCGTCGCCGTGTGGTCCGTTGCTGAGGTAGGGGTGGTGGGTGCAGGCGATCTTCCACGGCGCGGTCGATTCCGCGAGCGCCCGGTCCAGCCAGGCGCGCTGCTCGTTCATGTACTGACCGTCCACCGACCAGTACGGGTCGAGCAGCGGCGGGATGTAGGCCGCGAGCGGGTTGACGTCGAGCACGAAGAACTCCACCACCGGGTTCTCCTCGGGCACCCGCACCGAGTAATAGCGGCTCGGCATCCACCAGCGACGCGATCTGGCGTGGTATTCGACCTCGTGGTTGCCGCGCAGCAGCCAGCCGCCGTCGCCGGGGAACACCGCGGAGGTGTCGTGGTTGCCCAGGACCATGGCCCACGGAAAGTCCAGTCCCGCATTGGGATCCTCGAACTTCGTGGCGAATTGGACGTCGTCGGGTCCGTCGGGACCGGACTCGTAGATGTTGTCGCCGAGGCCGACCGCCATCGTGAACGGTTCGCGCGCGTGGAAGGCGCGGGCCGCGTCGGCGACCGCCCACTGGGTGCGGCTGCCGGTGCCCGCGTCGCCGGTGATCAGGATCCGGGCGGTGCGCCCGGCGCCCGGCGCGAACTTGGGCACCTCGGCCGGGACCGCCGCCGCGGGCGTGAGCCCGACGAGGGTGATGCCGGCGACGACGCCCGCGGCGCCGGCCAGAACTTCGCGTCGGCCGATACCGGCCGGGGTGGAGCCCGGGATGGAGTGCGACACGTGGATGCTCACCTTCTGGTCTGGGATCGCTGGAAACTTACACCGCGCACATCGACTGGATGACGCCGCGCACGATCGGTGCGCCGTAGTCGGTCGGCGCGAAGGCCAGCTTCTGCACGATCGACAGGGGCGTGAGGACCGCGTCGGCGACCCCCGCGTACCCGGCGAGGGAGGTGCCGGCCGAGAACAGCAGGCTGGTGATGTCGAGGGTCAGGGTGGCCAGGTCGAAGGCGTTCTCCACCTGCACCTGGGCCAGCGGCACGGTGTCGAGGGCCGTGCCCGCGGCGACGTCGGCGCCGAGGTTGGCCAGGAAGGTCAGCGGACCCAGGTCGAGGGCTTCCACCAGCGGCCCGAGCTCGTCGGAACGGCGCATCAGCATCACCTCGGCCACCCGATTGCTCGCCAGGAACACCTGCAGGTCCGCGGCGGCCTGGTCGACCGCGGTCTTGTCGACCTGTACGGCGCCGCTGGTCAGGAATGTTCGCGAGCGTTCGACGACAGCCGCGATGGTCAGGTCGGCGATCGGAGTACAGGTGCCGTCGGCGGTCATGACCAGGGCGGCCAGGTCCTCGATCGGTCGCGGTACGTCGACGGGTTCGATCGCGACCGAGGCCGGGTCCAGCGGCGGGTAGACATTCGGGGCCACGCAGCCCGCGTCGATCGAATTCTGTACCGCCCGGGCCAGGGCCTTGGTGCCGGTGAAGGCGGCGCCGACGGTCGGTTTCAGGAAGATCCCCACTGTGGGGGCCATCCCGGCGGCGAGCTTGGCCGGGATCTTCACGATGCCGGTCGCGAGGATGAACACTTCGATCGCGTCGTCGACGGTCAGCTGCGCGACCGACATCGTCTGGTCGATCCGGCCGGTGCGCACCGCGTCGAGTCCGTTGACCAGGTAGGTGACGATCGGGTCGTCGAGCTCGGCGAGTCGGGTGCCCACCCGCTCCGGCCGCATCGGCAGCCCGTCCCGATGCACTCGCACAGCGGCGATTTCGGCACGGAATCCGGCGACCTGCTGGTCGTAGGCGGCCAGCTGCGCGGGTCCGACCATGCCGCGCAGGACCGACGCGGCCGCGGTGACCACATCGTCGAATGTCGGCGCGCCCGTGGTGCACAGCACCGCCGCGTCACCGATCGGGGTAGCCGCGAGGGTGTCCTCGGTGCTCGCCCGTGCGGTGCCGGGCGCGAGC
>Ga0247823_10004970_pt1 | contig 10590 bp, 8 predicted proteins | sample 13C_PalmiticAcid_2_FD_192426 | JGI IMG/M metagenome (GOLD analysis project Ga0247823, IMG submission 192426) | Soil microbial communities from agricultural site in Penn Yan, New York, United States - 13C_PalmiticAcid_Day30 | ecosystem: Environmental > Terrestrial > Soil > Agricultural land...
GGGAAGAGGAGGAGGTGATGCGGGCTTGGGGGGGTGCCGCGGAGGGGAGGTGTTCTTGCTCGACGGCGAACCATTCCTCCCAGGCGCGGGCGGTGACGCTGTAGGTTGCCGCGAGGGACTCGTGGTAGGAGGCCTGCGAGGGGAAGCCGACGAAGAGGGTTTGCTTGATCTGGAGGAAGATGTCGGGGATTTGTTGGGTGGTGGTCTGCGGGCCGAGGGGGTTGCTTTGTGGTGTGGCCGCGGTGAGGGTGGCCGCGAGGTGGGTTTGGTGGAGGTAGGTGTCGAGTTGCTGCTGCGCCATGCTGGCGGTTTGCAGGGCGTGGAGGAGGATGGCGTCCTTCTCGATGCAGCTCTCGAGCCGGTGGATGCGCTCCATGGCGCGCCCGAACTTTTCGTCAAACGGGCGGACCAAGGAGGAGAGCATCTTGCGGAAGGACGATCTCTCCTTGAAGGCGACGATGACCTCTTCGAGAAAGTCGGCCACGGCGGCGTAGATCATCGAGATGAGCTCGACCATGCGCGCCGTGGGGTACAGTTTGGCGTATACCTCGATACGGGAAAGGGTCAGACCGATCTCGACGAGCATGTCGGTGACTTTGGAGAGGAGCTCCTTTTTGTTCTTGGCCATCTGGTTGCTGTCAGCCCCTATCCACCTTGATCAGTCACGAGACCCTTACCATTAACATCAACCTCATCCCACCCCAGATGACCGCCAGGTACCCAAAGTCGCCGGCTTGGGAGAGCACGTCAAAGACGCCAGTGTAGTGGTGCAGGATGTCGATGAAGCGGGAGGCGCGGCTCTTCTCGTCGCCCGTGGACGACGCGCCGTTGAGCAGCTCCATCGCCGTCTTAGCCACATCGGTCTGGGAGCTGCGCGAGAGAATGGCCTCGGCGTCAACATCTTTCACCGACTTTTGTATGGCCACAAAGGCTCGCGCGTAAGCCGTCCTGGCGGAGTCGATGTGCTGCGTCAGACGCTGCTCGTTGGCGTTGAACGACGGCGACGAGAAGCGCCTCACAGCCACATCCAACAGCAACGGCCGCGCCGGGGTCTCCTGGATGAGGCTGGTGGAGACATGCTCGGTAACGGCATCGAACGGAGAACGGTAGATCAGTGGGCCAGCGCCGGATGTCGGCTGGCCGTCGGGAATACTGTGTGTGGGGATGCTGGGATCCATCAAGCGCGTCCCAGTGAGTCCCGACTCACGAAATGCGACGGAGATGGGCGGAGTCTCTTGGCTGGGGAGGCATAGCAGGCCGTCGATGCGGCCTTCGGGTGTGGTCTGGGACAAAAGTGGAGGAGAAGGATTAATCCGAGTCTTGTCGAATTATGCGTGAATGTCTCAAAGACGAGAGCTCTGTTGAACGAACAACGGCGCCGTGTGGTATCCCGCAATATTGACTGTTCTAGACTTCTTTAGCGGCCTCAAGGGTCGAGTCTTGGCCTGGAGCCTTGGCAACGTGGTGGCTTCAGGGACGCTCGCTGACACGCAGGGCCAAGAAAGCCCTCAGAGAAATGGCACAGATGAATCTGGGGGATCTGGAGCGGGGTCACTTGAATCCTGCAGCCCCTGACTCCCTCCGACAACCCGCGTCCATGCCCTTGTGGCATGAGGACGAGGCTCCGCGTGGGGCTGGGTTCTGGGGCGAAGCGTTGCGGGAACATCGGCAACGGCAACATTCTCACCGTGTTTCTGTTCTGGCCAGCCGAGCGCCATGCAGCTGGTTATCTGGTGTTCCCTGAGGCTCCGGCTGTCCCAATCAGCAGCCGTCCCCGGGCACCAATACAGGGGCCCCTGGCTCCCGCGAAGCCAAGTCTGGCCAAGCTGAGCTGCAGAGGAACATGCTGTCGCAGTGCTCCCGCGCTAGAATTGCGCTAGGCATTTCAGGTGGGTTGCCGAGAACCTGACAGTCCTCAAGCACGGGAAGCTGGGGCTCTCTCAAGACATGCTGGACTTGTCCAAACGACATTCAGAGGTAGTTTGACACGGCTCATGGCAATTATCAGCACCAACTTGAGAGTCTGTGCCCACCCTGGCCATAGACTATTAGAAAGCTGACACCCGTGGAAACACTTGTCTCAAATTTCTCAGCTTTCGGATTCGTGCCACTCACGGCTTGAGTTTCCGGGCACAAGGCTCACGGAGGTGTCCAGATACGGAGGGCACGCGTCAACTGGCGCTTGAATATTGGCATAGTAGTACCCGATGAACAAAAGCTCCGGGACCAGCGTTTCCGCGGCTGCTCGCGCGGCTGCTCACCCAAGCCCCGTGTGGTTCAGGGTGAGGAGGTCGTAGGGTTGTCTCTTCACCCCAATCCCAGAAAATGATGCGCCTCTGCAGCACATTTGTCAACAACCGGGGCCGGGTGTGGTCTTGGATTTTGACGAATACATGAACGCAATGAGAATGAAACTAAGCCAAGATAACGGTGAACTCAGCGGTGGCATGCATGTCCGACGATGGCTTTCCTCGAGCCTTTTCATTCTCCATCAGGTCTCCTCTAGCACCAGGCATAATACTCATCGTCCTCCCACACAACCCCCTCCAGCGACTTTCCCTCCTTCCAGCGCAGGCTCGGAATCGACCCGTCCTCCCTCTCGTCAAACACAACCTCCAGCCCGGGACCCAGCTCCCGCCACAGGTCCGTCGCCACAGCGGCCACGTCCACCGACGGCTCCCAAACCAGCACCTTGTGCAGCCCCCACGCCTTCGCCTCCGCTAGCGCAGCCAGCACCAGCGCCCTGACATCCCCGCGCCTCTTCTCCTCGCTATCCCCGTCGCCCGTCACAATCCGCAGCACCTTCAGCTTCTTCTCGCGCAGGTCATGGTCCCAGTAGATCCACGCGTTGCTATCCGCCGTCTGGGCCCCGCGGTACACCACCTCCCGCCCCAGCAGCGTCTGGCACACGTACTTGTCGCGCGCAAAGTGCCACGCAAGCTGCTCCGCCGTCGGCAAAAACACCACGCGCGTCTTGCCGCCGTCCCCGCTCTCCACCGCGTACCGCTGGAACCGGGCCCGCAGGGCGGCCACGTCCCGCGCGCACAGCGCGGGCACGTCCTCCGCCTTGAGCAGACTCACCCCCTCCGGCGGTGCGGGGAAGGACTGTTGTTGCCCCTCGGCGGCGAAGGCGAGCAGCACCTGCGGGCTGCGGAAGTCCTTCCACCCCAGGCGCGTGTAGTACCGGCGCCCGATGTCGCTGTACAGCGCGCCGCACTCGGTGGTGGTGTCGACGGCGGCCTGCACCTGCCGCAGCATGTACCCGGCCATGCCCTGCTGGCGGAAGCGCGGGTTGGTGAAGACGCTGGCGATGGAGTAGGCGGCGACCTCGCGGACGGTGCCGTCGGAGGGGGAGGCGACGAGGGCGCGCTTGGTGGTGACTTCGCACGCCGAGACGATGGTGGAGGGGTCGGTCTTGGGGTGCAGGACGAAGTACTTTGTGCCGCCGTCGGCGGAGAGCGCGGTCTGTGAAAGGGTGGTCTCGCGCCCAACGTATTGCTCGATGGTCATGGGCGGCGCCCAGGAGGCACCGTTGAGCTCCCAGGAGAGGACCCGCTGGTGCGGCGTGGCTTCGGTGAAGACCACGTCCGCGGGGGTGATGGGTTCGGGAGGCTGGAGTTCTGGTTGGGCGGACATGGTGATGTTGGGGCCTTATCGGAGCTTGGGGGAGGAGTGATGAGTTTTGGGGCCCGAGCAGGAGGAAGCGACTAGGGTTGTGTGTCTGGTGAGTGAGGTTGCTTGCTGATTCCGTGACAATTGTGTTCGTGAGGATCCGGGTGTTATTTATGCCCCTGAAGCCCAGTTGAGTAAAAATTTGCTTTTGAAGTCGTGATAAACACCAGAGTCGCAAACGGCATCGATTCGCGACGCGGCGCTGTAGGCACACTGCCAGGCTCACTCCAAAGGCCCAGACTCGGTGGTTGGTGTGGAGCGGCGTGAGAGCTGAACGGGTCCGAGGGGCACCCGCTCGGCTCAGGGGTCAGTGACCTGCCGGTTCGGACGAAGGCCTGGGTCTCACGAATGGCCAGCTGCATGCAGAGAGGTGGAGACGACGAATCAGGGGCTGCTCTCGCTGGCAGGTTGCTAAAATAGGCGCTAGTTGCCACTTGGGCTCTGTGGAGGGCGTTTCCCTCTCCGTGTGCCGCGGTGTGCGTGATCGGAGTCATGAACACCAGACCACGACTTGACATCTGATGTCTCAATGCAATGACAAGAGTTCCCATTTTTGAAGGCAAATCGAATCCATTATCCCGTAAGATCAGTGTGCAATAATTCCCTTAACAGGACCTCCCTTCTCCACTCCAAGCCAGATCTCTCCATGAACCAGAAAACGTGGAGAGCGACGAAATGTCGCCCAGCAAACACCACGAAACACCAGCCTGGTCCCAGCGATCTTAGCATCACATCCAACACTTCAAGGCCCCCGGCGGCCAACTCGCATCGGAAAAAGTTGTTGAGGGCTCGAATCGTTAATGGATGGTTGGAATGCAAGTCAACGAGCAAGTAACAACAGAGGTTCATCTCAACTGCACCATGAACCTGGCTTGGTTCATGAAACCGGTCAGGAACTGGCTACTGCAGTGCAAACGGCACCGCGATATGCTGGCTCCGTCGGTCCATGAACCGACGTCCTACTGTGCCATGTCCTTCCCAATATTGCATGGGAGCCCATCCATATGCTCTAACAGGCCCGGAACCGAGGCGGTAGCGTCGACATCCGTTGTCCCGATGTTGGTCGGAGCCAAGTCACCATGAAATCCGGCCAGGCCGTCGGGATGCTTTGCGATAAGCCTGCGCATTTCTTCCTTGGCCCTACATGAGTGAGCAGTCGTGTCAGTCTCGACAATCTTCTTCCTTTCCCTCTTCCAAGAAACATGGACCAACCTACTCTTCCAAGAGATGAGCCCATTGAGAGAACATTCCCGCCGCTATGATATCATTGCGTCTGATGATGGCTTGAGCTCCTCGAATCCGTGTGGGTTGGGTCTATAGGTAAGGTATCCAGAGGGACAGATACTTACACGGCATACAAGGCATTCCGATCATCAAAGTCCCCCTTCGGCTCGGACGCGCCAACCGTTTCGTACAGTTTTACAAACTCCGATCCAATCGAGTACCGAGAGCTGCGCATGCACTGGAGGTCCATCTCGTGGTGCCCGTAGAACGGGCATGGGTCAAAAGTGGTGGGCTTGTTGGTGGTCTGGTCCAATTGAATGTTCCCGTCCCAGAGATCACCATGGCACAAGCTCGGTTTAATGCTCCGGCCTCCCGTCTGAAGCGGCCGCAGCAGTCTGGGCACGACCTTGTCGATGAATTCCTCGGAGACGTCCCGTAGCTCGGCATCATCACCGCGCATGCGCTGGGCGTATTCCAACCCTGAGCGGAACTCGCGAGTCCAGAACTCTTCCCAGTTGTCCGTCCAGTCAACAGTCATGGGCGGCGGTCCGTAAAAAGGCGTCACATGGAAACCGAACTTTCCCGTCGGGGATACCGAGTCGAGATGCAACTTCCTGACGATGGGAAGAAGCTCGGAGGGAAGTGGCTTTTCGTCCCGAAGACAGCGGAAATGCGTCAGGAACCAAGCCTTGCTCTGGTCTCCTTTGTAGTATCCCCAGGCAACGGGCTCTACTGCGTGGTTTGGGATGACGGAGGAGATGGTTTTCTGCCCTTCGTACTCGGCTTCCGCCATCCCAACGTACTCTTCTCGTTCAATCAGCTGGAGAGGGACAGTCAGTCGAACCTTGCTTGAACTTCGGGATATGAGAGGGAACTTGCTTTGACAAAGTAACTCTTCTTCTCTTCGCCAACTGCGACGTCAACTCTCATGCCGGTCGACCACTGGATGCGGGTGTTAGTGAGCTGTCCTTTCTCGTGCGTACACAGTGATCAAGCGGGCGAGTCTGTTGTTTTGAGTCGGTACATTTGTTTTTCCATGGCGTCCGATGCAAAGGATCTCACTTCCAGGTGGGAGTGCTGTTAAAACACAATGTCAGTGTCCGGGTCCTAGTTCAGACTTAAGCCCAAACAACGGCGAGCCATGATCAGCGATGATGACGCTCACCTGCGAGAATTTCTGGATCCAGGATCACGTCGGCCATTGAAGTGACCGTCCAGTATACGAGTTAACTCTGCAGGTGCTGAAACGGAACAAGTTGATTTGCGTTGGGTAAGTTATCTTAATGGCGGCTTTTTAGAGTAAGGTAGGGAAAAACTGGACCAACGGAGACGATGGCAATCATCTGGGGAATGAGACCATAATCAAGTGCAAGCTGGGGATCAGCCAACAGCAAACACCTGTGGGGTCGACCAACAGGACGCCGCGGGGCTGTGTTGTGCGTGCATGGGGATCTGGTGTCTGGGGATCTGGTGTCCAACTGTGTTGGAATGGGGTTTAAGGACAGAGATCAGGATCCTCAAAGAGATCCAAACGATGCAAAATGGTGCGGAAAAAAAGCAAGTACTCAGTTGCTGGATGAACTGAAAGATGTCCACATATTTCGACAAAGTGCATCAAAAACTCAGAGGTTAATCACTGTTTGGGACCTTCTGCCGAAGTTCAACATCCAAGTGCAAGCCCTTCTTCCCCCTTAATCCCCCAACGGATAAGCATGCAGCACCTGCCCATAATACAACTCCGAGTCCTTGCTCGCCAAAAACACATAACTCGGCGCAATCTCGCTCGGCTGCCCGATGCGCTCGATGCCACCCTTGGAGCCGAACCCTTCCATCTGCTCGGCGGGCCGCGACGCCGGCTGCAGCGGCGTGTGCACGGGACCCGGGGCCACGGCGTTGACACGGATGCCCTTGGGCATGAGGTTCTTAGCGAGCGAGCGCGTGAAGGAGACGATGGCGCCCTTGGTGGCGGCGTAGTCGACCATGGAGGCGGTGCCGCGGAAGGCGACGGTGGAGGTTGTGTTGATGATTCTGGGAGGAGGTTGTTAGTGTCGATGTGAAAACGTGGGGACAGGAAAGCGACATACGACCCGCCCTTCTTCATGTGCGGCAGCGAATATTTGGTCATGGCAAACATCTGCAGGATGTTGCTCTTGAACGAGCTCTCGACATTGTCGAGGTCAATCTCGGCAAAGTCCTCGCACATGACCTGCTTGGAGGCGTTGTTGACGAGCACGTGGATAATCCCAAAAGCCTCGACATGCTTGTCGACGGCCTCCTTGCACTTCTTGTAGTCCATCAGGTCGCCGGGGATCAGCAGGCACTTGCGGCCCTCCTTCTCGACCATCTTCTTGGTGTCCTCGGCGTCGGGCTGCTCCTCGGGGAGGTAGACGATGCTGACGTCGGCGCCCTCGCGGGCGTAGAGGACGGCAATGGCACGGCCGATGCCGGAACTGGCCAGGTTAGTACACATCAAATCAACAGACGAAAAAATGGAAAGCTCACTCTCCGCCTGTGATCAGTGCCTTGCAATCTTTGAGCTTGCCGGCGGCCAAGTATTCGTAGGCCTGGCCCTCGCCCTCGAGTTTTGTTGACTCGCTTGAGGGCTCCATGTTCTTCTCGAGTCTGCAAAGAATATGTTAACAACTTAACAAAGACAGATGATCTTCATATATGAGACCAATAAGGATCTCACCCTGGCAGGTCCTGAGCCTGAGCCTTTTGCGGCACGGCTTCAAAGCTCCCGCTCTTGCTGAAATGCTCCGACATTGTGGATGATCTTGGTTGGGTGTGGCTGTCTGGTGGTGGCTTGGTGGGTTGATGGGTGTAAACAAAGTTATCGTGGATTTTGTGTTGACGTTTGGGGTATGAGTGATGCAGCAGTTGGAAGAGCAAGAGGATGGATATTTGAGTTCGTGAATTGTTTGTAACGGTGATGACGCAGTTGGATTAATCTCAGGCTCTCAACTCTCGGTCGTTAATGACGTCAACACACGATACAAACCCCCATCGCCCCTTGCTCCAGGTCCATCCCAAAAACCCACATTCACAGGGCTGAATACGAAACATCTGTTGTCCTTCTGTACGCCCTTCTAGTTGACGAGTGCCCTCTGCCATTACAAAGTCAGCCTCTTCATTTTCCAGCATCCGGTAGAACTCGACGCAGGATGTGGTTGACTCTCTACCTTACTGCCCCAGACTTCCCGGTTGTCAACAGCTCTTGTTTTTTGAACTGTTCAACAAACCCATTCCAAAACAAACAGTGTCATGAACCGAGGTTGTTTTCACCCTGCACTCTTCTGGTGCGCTTTAAACACCGCGCAACACTCATCGGACAAGGTGAATGTGAAAAATTCTAGGCAGTTTAGCGTTGCAACATAAGAAACTCGACGAGGGGGCTCAAAAGGACGTTGAGCCACTCAAAGCGTACCCTCTGACATCTAAAACTTGAAGCCGTGTTAGCAGTCTTGCATGAGGGCGTCTCCTCCTCCGTTTTCGTCCTGCATCTGGGATTTTGCCTTTTCACCATCCCTCCACTTTTTCTTCTCCGCCGTGAATGCGGCCCTTTCGGCGTCCAACTTTGCCCTCTCGGCCTTGAGTCTTATCCTTTCTGACTGCAATCTCGCCTTCTGCTTTCTGACTGCAATCTCGCCTTCTGCAACCGTGCTCTTTCCTCTTCGGCCCTGAATCTGATGTTTCGCCTCTCCGCTCGCAGTCTTTCCAACCTCTCCTTTGCGCTGATGTTGCCGTCATCCGCATCCTCCTCAGAGGCGGAGGCCTTCTCGCCTCCTGGTCCTGAGCAGCTCGCAAGCGGACTCGGCTCGGAATTCACCTTTTGGACTCGGGAAGCGAGTTGTACTCCGTTGCCGAAGGAATCTTCATCACACCGGGCTTGGAGAGTGATCTCGTCGGGTCTTTCGATCGGCGCAATGTTGTGGTGGGCGAGCCGGAATTTGCTAAAGATTTTTGTCTCCACATCCAGCCAATCCAAGTTCCTGCGCCCGTTGACCATTTTCGTGATGTTGTAGTGGACGATGGAGTTTGCTTCGTCGTAGCTCGCGCGGATCGAGTAGCTGTTGACTTTGTGGGCAACTAAAACTAAGGGTCGCCACTTCCAGCCCCCGTCTCCTTGAACAGCGTGTTCTGGACCCTGAGCTTGAGTCTGCCGATGCAGTTAGTGAAGTAGGAGGGGTGAAGCAGCTTCCCCTCACCACGTACGGGTTGCTCGTGCTCGGTGTGGTCCCCATGCTCGATATTTTGCTCGTACTCAGCGAGTACCCTGTCCTCAATGTCTTCTTTCTGCTTGCTATGTGGCTCCTCTGTCGCACCGGCCAGGGGCGTTTGATCAGGTTTGTAATTGCGCTTCTCATTGACGGCCGACCCTTTCTTGAGCGGGTCCGACCTCGCCTTGGACCGCTTGCTGCGACGGGCGGGACACATGTTGCTGAGGGCGTTGTGTCTCTCGAAGGCTAAGCTAAAAAGCAAACTGGGATTCGACAGGGTCGATACAGCTGACTTGGGGATAGAAGATGGCGGTTAAAATGTTGTTGAATACCCGCGGATGGAAAGTCTTGGGGAGGGAATGGGGGAGGAAACGGAGTCGGTAAGGTAGCCATACTTTGGGCGTCTGCCTGCGAGTTGCCCCTTCCCGGGTGGGGGAAGAGCATCATGGCAGGAGCAACACTGGGGGGAAAGCATTTCACTCAAGGCCAAACACAAGGTTTTGCGATGGACCATTTGCCTTCGGTTCCCTGCCTCCGTCAACCAAGGAATGCTCTGGCTGGGGTGGTTCCAGCACGAACACTTGACATTTGTTGATCCGTTATTTTGCCACATGCGAGATCACGATATCGTGCTCAGCCATCGGCCGAGTGTCTTGAGCGGGGGGCACGTCAGGTCCGGTGTCATAGAATTAGATCGGGCTGACAAAAGGAAACAAAGGAAGCGAAACGCAGAGTTTGGGCTAAGGCAGCAACGGCGGGCACTGTCCATTAGGAGAACCGACCCCCACGAACAAGGCCCGAGACGTCTCCATGCGACCACAGAAAACCAACAAGACCACTGCCTGGCTGGGAACATGGGGAACCAGTGCGTTGGGCGGGAGTCGAGCGTGTCAGACCCGTATCTGTACCATGACGAGCGACTTCTTCGCCACGGCTTTTTCGTGGCCTGGGCTTGATCTACGGCACGGAAGCTATCGAGGTAGCCCCAAACTCCCCCAACACCGAGGGTGGATCGGGGGAGACTTTGCTAGCCGGTCGCGGTCACGAGATCGAGGATTGAGTGCGGAAAGATCGAACGAAGCGGGGACAAAGCGTGATCACGATGCCAGTTTATTTGTTCCGAGAGACAATGTCCGTTGACGCCATCGAGTATCGGCAAAGCTGCGTTTCCGAAAAAGAATCCATGCCCAGCCGTCGTCCCGTTGCCCTTCGTCTAAATCATGCAGAGGCGCCCGTCGTCGTCGATTAAACGCACATCTGCTTCGCGTCAGCCGGAGTGCGCGGGGAAAGCGCAGAGTCGGGATCGGACGCACCATCCTCCCTTCCAAACCGCTAGCTGTCGCAATCTACCGCTGGGCGCTCCAGACGTTCTTGAGGAGGCCGTCACGCTGAGCGAGGCGGTTCAGGGCATCGTCGCTCTCGCCCATGGCGCGGACGAAACCGGACAGGGCGTAGATGATGTTCTCGCCCTGGA
>Ga0247823_10004971_pt1 | contig 10588 bp, 15 predicted proteins | sample 13C_PalmiticAcid_2_FD_192426 | JGI IMG/M metagenome (GOLD analysis project Ga0247823, IMG submission 192426) | Soil microbial communities from agricultural site in Penn Yan, New York, United States - 13C_PalmiticAcid_Day30 | ecosystem: Environmental > Terrestrial > Soil > Agricultural land...
CATCACGGATTACCCTTTCTCCTTACGATGGACCGCACCGCCATGCCCACCCTGCTGATTGCCGACGACCACCCGCTGTTCCGCGAGGCGCTGCGCGGCGCCGTGCAACGCGTGATGCCCGGGGTCAAGCTGCATGAAGCCGACAGCGTCGACGCCCTCTACGTGCTGGTCGACGCGCACCCGGACGCCGACCTGCTGCTGATGGACCTCAACATGCCCGGCGCGCACGGCTTCAATGCGCTGGTGCACCTGCGCGCGCTGCACCCGCAGTTGCCGGTGGTCATCGTGTCCGCCCGCGAGGAGCCGGCGGTCATGCGCCGCGCACTCGACCACGGCGCGCTGGGCTTCATTCCCAAGTCGGCCGATTCGGACACCATCGGCCAGGCGATCGGCGCCGTGCTCGACGGCGAGCGCTGGGTCCCGGACGAGGCACACAGCGCGCCGGCCACCAGCCGCGACGAACAGGAAACCGCGCAGCGCCTGCGCGATCTCACCCCGCAGCAGTTCAAGGTGCTGCAGATGCTCGGCGCGGGCCGCCTCAACAAGCAGATCGCCTACGACCTGGGCGTGTCCGAAGCCACCATCAAGGCGCACGTCACCGCCATCCTGCGCAAGCTGCATGTCACCAACCGTACCCAGGCGGTACTCGCCGCCGGCCGCCTCGCGGTCGATCCGGACGGCCTTGTGCTGCCGCCCGAAGAAGGCGAGTAGTCGCGCGAAGGGAACTCAGCTCTTGCTGGCGGCCTTGCGCGCGGCACACGTCTTGTCGGTGGGGATCGTCTGTCCTGCTTTCTCGGCCAGCAAGCGCTCGTCCTGCGTCGCCTTCGCCACATCGCCCAGCTCGCAATAGGTAAAGGCGCGGTAGATCAGATAGTCGAGCGTGTCAGGCTGGCCCGCCACCAGGGCATCGGCATGCGGCAGCGCATCCTTCCAGCGCTTGTGATTCAGGAACTGGACCATCAGGTCCCGGTGGTAGTGCAGCCGCGCGGACGGTGCGGTGCTGAGGCGCAGCGCCGCCTGCAGATCCTCGATGGCCGCATCGCTCAGATAGCCCGCGAACTCGCCCTTGCTGTGCTCGATCAACGAGTGCGCCCGCGCATGCAGCACATCCACGTCGTCGGGATTGCGCGCGAGCAGGGCCGCGTAAAGGTCGCGTGCTTCATCCACGTCCCCCGTGCGGCCCGCATCCGCGAGCATCGCATCGCGCCCGTCCGTGCGGCGGCCCGGCAACGGCTTGCCGCCGCGGCAGGTCGCAGCACCGGTCTTCACGCTGAAGGCGTCTCCTTGCGCGGGAACTCCCGCACTGCCGTGGCAGCTGCCGAACGGTGTCCAGCGCCAGCGCATGGCGTAGGGCATTGTGTCGTGGTGCTCGCCGATGTCCACGGTGAACGTGCGCGACTGGCCGGGCGCCAGCGGTCGGTCGAGCTCGATCTCCCCGCCGCCGAACGTCTTGCTGGAGAAGACGCTGGTGCGCTCGACCGACACCCCGACGATGGGTGCATCGCTATCGTTGACGAGCTCAAGCTGGACGCGACGGTCGGCGGCGTCGGCAACGCCGGCGCACGCCAGCAGACCGGCGGCCGCGACGGCCGCCATGAGGCGATGGAGTGGCATGAGATGTCCCCTGTTGACCGCATCATTCAAGCGCATGCGGCGCCGTAAGGGAAGTAGGTCCCGCCCGAGCGGGAGAGAGGCAGGACAGAGGGTTGGCCTAACGCCTGCGCGCCCGCAAGACGGCGAGAAGCACGATGAGCGAAAGTCCGCCCGCTGCCCACGCGAGGCCGAAGATCAGGTTGTAGAGGGGCTGGCCCAGCAGCGACAGCAGTGCCTGCTCGATGCCGCAGTGGCGACCGCAGGGTCCGATGCCGGCCGGGTGGAAAAGGAGCATGCCCGCGCCATAGCCCACGCAGATGAGCCCTAACAGCACGCCGAACGCGGTGACGAAGCGCGAGGGGCGCTTAACGCTGGAGCCGGATCGCCGCTTTCTCACGCAGGAAGATTCGAACGGACCCGCTTTACGGTCTCGACCAGCTGGTCAACGGGAACGCGGACACGCGTCATCCGCTCCGCATCCCCGCTCCGGTCGTGCACGGTGCCCCTTTCGCGCCCGGCGCCATCGAACGTTGCCAGCTGGGGCGGCCCGATACCCCAATCGCTTCCTTGTTGGCGGGGCACGACGTGGAAGTGGAAGTGGGGCGTTTCCTGTCCGCTGTAGACGCCGTTGTTCTGAAACGTGAGTATCCCGAGGGGACCGAACGCGCGGACGAGCGCTTCCGCGACGCGCTTAGCCGCCACGAGCACGGCTTCGCACTCCTGAGCATTGAGGTCGAGCAGCGTGGCGACATGCCGGCGCGTGATGACGCAGCACTGGCCCACCTCGAATTGCCAGGGATTGATCACCGTCAGCGTGTGCTCGCTTTCTTCGATGATCTTCCACTTTTCTTCGTGAGCCGCCAGGCAGAGGTCGCAGGGGTCTCTGATGGGTAGCTCAATCATGTCTCATTGCCCTTCAGGACGTCGCAGGGATCAAGAAGATCGGTAGGTACATGGCCGCTATCAGCAGGGGAACCATGACAACAAGACTGATGGTGCCGATCAGGCACGAGATCAGTCCTCTTCGATGCGGTGTGGGCCAGTAGAGCCACGCCGCGAGAGAACCGAGGAAGCAGCCAGAGAATGAGGCCGTGCTCCAGGAAGGGCCGGGCGATGAAAGACGGCTCGATGCCGAGGGTGGCATACGTCTCGCGAAATGGTGGAACCATGAAGGATGGAATCGCCGCCGCCGCAGAAGCAGCCAGGACGCCCATCGCAAGCAGGATCTTCTCTTCTCTGGTTCTCATGGGTTTCCAAATGGATCCTGTAGTCTGAAGGAGACCGCTTCGCGTGGGCGGCTCGTCTCGGAAGGACTGTCAGGCCCGCGACTCCGCTACGTAGATGGCTGCCGTCTCGCCGAACTCGAGCTCCATGGCGCTCCTGACGAGGCCGGCTAGCGAGAGCCAACATGTTCCTGAGAACGTGTCCACGCCGGGGAATCCGGCTTCCTGGGCAAGATACAGCGTCTCGGCGCGGCTCATCCGCACGTTCTGGTCTATGACGAGCGTGCGCCGGTGCTTCTTCATCAGCAGGCGCAAGTCCTTGGTGGTGACAATCCCGAATCTTCGCAGCTCGGCTGGAAGTTCGCCCAGTGCCGACGCGTTGTAGTCGTTCCGGCGTCGGAAGACAGGGCGGACGATCCCACGAATGGACGCGCCATCCAAGGGCAAGGCGTCCACGCGTGCGCGGGCACTCCGCTTCTTCACTTTCGGGCTTGCGATCATCATGGCCATTCCAGGGTCAAGCTTCGCTTCAAGGAAAATGTGTGCGAAGTAATGAGTCTTCCCTTGAATCTTAAGGCAACTCGAGTTTCGTCCCTTGCTCGCGAATACTTGCCAAAGTCAGACTTAGCGATGTGTCGATCGAGGACTTGTATGGCATGGCGTCTGCCGTCTGAACTAAGTCAATCCGCGAAGCGGCTTCGGCTTGAATGAATTGTTAGGGGGCAACACGAGTAAGAGACAGTCGGGATTTTCCATGCCTGTCGGTCGCCTTGAGAGTGATGCCGTCCTGGTCTGCCTTGAGCTCTACAAGAATGCTGGGTTCACCCCGAGGCATGGGTGCTATGCCAGAGATCTGAAAGGTGCCGAGTGAGTGGGCTGATTTTGCGAGTGCCACCTCGCCACGGAAGAGGTGGATAAGGATATGGCCTTGGCCATCCTCGGCGGTGCTAAAGGTCTGTGAGACCGCGCAAGGCAACTTGCAGCCTTTTGCCAGCAGGGGAGTGAACACGCCGCCTAGCGTTTCGATCCCAACCGGGTCGCGCAACGTCCCGTCTGGAGAGATTTCCTCGGAGCGCGGCTCGACCAGGAGCGAGTCGCCGCCTGTATTGGCACAGCTAGCCAGAAGAAGAGCTATCACGCCATAAGCGAATCTCACTATTGCCCCCTAACGCCTGAACTAAGCCAGCCCACGAAGCGGGTTCGGTTTGATGAACTAAAGAGCCCCGTCACGGCGAGCCTAAGAGCGCTTGGCCAGGCGGCTCGTGGCAACCAGGCCAAGCCAGAAGAAGAGCGCGAGGATAGCAAGAGCTGCAATCACGTAAGTGGTGTCTCCAATGGAGGCGCGATAAAGCTGAAGTGGCCAGGAGACGATAAGGATTGAAGCAATCCATAAGGCAGAACGAATGCCGTATGCCCAGCGCTCTACCGAAGGTGTCTGAGCGCCAAAGAAGCCGCGCCGCCACAAGCCGAAGCCCCAAAGGACTAGTGCAGCTGCGAGAAGCATCAGGAGTACGTAAGTGCTCATAGAGCTAACGTCTGAACTAGGCCGGCCCATCATGGATTGGCATTGGAATCGATAGTACCCAGAACGATTCGAGGTTAGCGAGCCTGATACGCATTTGGCTTGAATGAACTGTTAGATGCTACGAGGATCTGTCCAGGTCCCTGGTGATCGCACGCCATCCAAAAGTGGCTACCAACAAAAGTGGAAGGCCTACAAATACTAGAAGCTCGACTGCGCTAGACATCTCGCCGACCAGGACAAAGACTAGACCATGGCCATGTTCGTACTTCGAATACTGCCAAAAGCTCGCCAAACCGGATCCAAGTGCCATCAACACAGAATAACGAAATTTCTCATTCCATCGTGCTGGTCGTGCCATGACAACTAACACTCGAATCTGGCCGACCCGCGAAGCGGGTTCGGCTTGAATGAACTGTTAGGGGCGGCTACGGCACGTTGAGCTCGGTCAGCTCAATCACGTACGAGCGCCCCCCGGCCGTACTGAACTCTACGCGGCAATCGTACGCTACGTTGCCGCCGGGCTCTGGCAAGGGGCCGTGAATCCGGTATCTGGCGACGGCGGAGGACAGCAGGTTAGGCTCGAAGCCTTCCTTGACCAGCAAGGCCGGAAGAGCAGAAGCCAGCTGATGCACACCTAGGACGCCTTCTCCGGCCAAGGGCGGCTGCGACGTGCCAGCAAGGAGATCCACGGCGACGGAGCCGCCGGCAGCAACGACCGATCGCGCGAAGTGATTAATGCCGTAGTCACCGGCCCAGTAATTGAGCGTGCTGGCGAACTGGTGGCAGACGTTGTGCGCCACTGACTTTAGCGGCTTCAGCGACGACGACATTCTCCAAGCCCCCTAACGCCTGAATTAAGCCGACCCGCGAAGCGGGTTCGGCTTGAATGAATTGTTAGGCGCGTGCAGATAGAACCACGCCCGGTGGGCGGACCGCGCCGGGTAACAACAGCGAGTCCAGATAGTTTGGATCATGCCATGCATCCCATGGAGTAAGTCCGTGATAGGCAGCCAGAAACTCTTGGACTATGGCCGATCCTGTTACTCTCACCCCGACCCAATGCGATGAGCGGAAGTACTCGTAGGGCCGCTCATCTGGTTCCAGAAAGGGAGGCGCGCTTGCTTTGATGGGCCAAGCGCCACTCTCAAGGAAGTCCGGAGTAACAAGCAATACTGCAATGGGCTCTATGGAACCAGAAATGCCATTTGGACCGACGGTGGCTGAGAAGAAGGCGCACCCAATAGAGTTGAGTGCATCTGGCTCCAAGCTAAGCACTTGTCCAGCTGCCATAGATCCGTCCGGTAACGGAACTCCGAAGATATCGCCAGGCTGGTATTGCTTGGTCATTGGTCAGCGCCTAACGCCTGAATTAAGCCGACCCGCGAAGCGGGTTCGGCTTGAATGAATTGTTAGCTGCCATCGGTGGAGCTACCCAGAGGAATCTTGGCAGAAGAAAGTATCGAGTCCCAGCGTTTCGGGTCCGCCCCATAAAAAAGGTATGCAACCGGATGAGTGGACGAGTCTTTGAACACCTGAGTCTGTCCACACTCGAAGCACACGACGAAATCATAAGTATGGCCGTTAGCTTCCACTCTGACGCCGTGCCGCGGGAAAAAACACATTGCGATGGAGTCAGGCTCTGGTGCCGCGACCCACTCAGCGATATCTGCGCGGAGAGACTGAGCCACGGGGTTTGGTAGGGTTATCTGCCCGAGTACAGGCCAACCGTGGTAGCAGACCCCAACACAAGCCCCATCAGAATCCTGTACACCCTCAGGACCCGACTCTAGCGATAAGAGCGTAACGCTATCAGCGACGGCCAGGGCTCCAGCAATCTCGGTCTTGTCTGCAGTCGCAGAGCAACCGGTGCTAAAGGCAAGAAGTAAGGAGGATAGCAGCACGGGGAGGATCTTCATGGCAGCTAACGCCTGAATTAAGCCGACCCGCGAAGCGGGTTCGGCTTGAATGAATTGTTAGAGCCCACTTAGCCAAGGCCCCAGCTTGGGAGAGATTACCGAGAATGCGCCGTCCCAGCTCTCACCCGGGCCGGACCCATTGGGATCGAACTGGACCACGGGATTACCAGGTGCAGCCAAGTCTATGCAGTAAAGGATGGCGCAACCAATATGAAGGATGGGTAGCAGGTGCTTGGGCCAAGCCCAGCCGGGCTCGTCCGGATCCGGCTCGCTGAAAAGACGATAGAGGCTAAGTGCCGTATCGCCTTGGTCTGTCACGTGCCCAGATCCGAGGCCCAACAGGCCATAGTCCGGCCCAAAGCCTCCGTTGCCGCGGCGGGCATAGAGCTCAATGAGTGCCGCCGGCAGCGGCAAGCCCACTGTCTTCTCTAGCTCGGTGATCTCTTCTTGGTCGGGCGCCGGAAACTTCATGTGGGCTCTAACGCCTGAATTAAGCCGACCCGCGAAGCGGGTTCGGCTTGAATGAATTGTTAGGCCGCACGCCGACGCTCGTGACGCGCAGCCAGCCAGTAGCCTGCAGCGCCAAGCACTAGGCCAAGCACTGGCGCCAGGATCAAGGCAAGTCCCATGCCTACGTAAGCGCCCGCATCGCATGGCTCACCCGGCCCGGGCCGGCAAGAGTAGGTTGCAGAAACGTACGCTCCAGCGAGGAATGGGCTTGCGACAACTCCGAGCAATAGGCCCGCGAAAGTGCCAGCTAGCTTAACCAGCCACCGCGGACGAGCATTTCCCGCTGAAACCGGGGCCTTGGAGTTTGGTGCCAAGTAAGGATTCGACATGCGGCCTAACGCCTGAATTAAGCCGACCCGCGATGCGGGTTCGGCTTGAATGAATTGTTAGGCAGCAGCTTAGTAACCATCTGCCTGAAGACGAAGCACCATCTCTCCGGGCTCCTTATCCCGCATAACTTCGAGATCTACTAGCGCTCCTCTGTTTGGCGAGCCGTATGAAGTCGAGAAGGAGCCACTCTGGATTTGCAAGTTCTCGGCGATTTGTGGCTTGGGCGAGAGACAGTTAAGAATGCGCTTGGCGTTGTAGCCGGCGAACTCAGTAGAGCTGTGCTCCATGAGGTAGGTACAAAACCTCTTTCCGGGTTCGTAGTCGTTGTGCTCGCAACTCTTTGACCCAAGGACCAATTTGTCTCCTTCTTGCCTTGCCCCCCAGTAGGTATGCAGCGTGATGGTGCGTGTCTCCTCTGGCTTCACCGATGCCAAGAAGGTCGCCAGCTCCGGACAAAGCTCATCCTTCTCCCGGTCGCGAGCCAAAGACGCAACGACAGGCGAGGCCAAGAGGAGAAGTGTTGCTAAGAGGCACGTAATCTTCATCTGCTGCCTAACGCCTGAATTAAGCCGACCCGCGAAGCGGGTTCGGCTTGAATGAATTGTTAGGCCGCAGCCGCGAGGCGCCTGTTGCCGACTTGCATATCGCAGCCTCTTTGCGGAAGCCGTCCAACTCGCTCTTTGCGTCCGGCTCCCCTTGGGCAGCTGCCTTCTCAAGCCAGGCAAGGGCTGTGAGACGATCAGCACAAACTGGTGAATTGCGTAGATTGAACCACAGGGTGTACAGGGCAATCGGATGGCCAAGCTCTGCGGCGCGCTGAAGCCAGTATTCGCGCTCTTGTTGATTCTCTAAGGAGAGATAATGCAACGAGACGCGAAAGGCCGCAGTTGCATCTCCCGCCTTGGCTTGCGAAAGATGCTTGCCAAGGGAAGGCTCCTCCAAGATCCATCCGCAGCTCACGCAAGTTGGATTGTCTACTTCCATTTCCGGTTGTGCCGGCGGTGGTGGCAGCGCTTCAGAGGGCGTGGTCACGGTCACGCAGCCGCCCAGGCCCGCAGATAAGACCAGGAGGATCCATCGATTCACCGTGAAGTCTCTCCTGCGGCCTAACGCCTGAGTTAAGCCGACCCGCGAAGCGGGTTCGGCTTGAATGAATTGTTAGGCCCCAATCACCGGCCTACGGGGGACTGATTATGAGGCGAAGTGATGAGTCACGGGAAACCCTTGTTGCCTGCTGCTGCAGCAAGGTGAGCACCTGCTCGACGGCCGGATCACTAATGACCCTAGAAAGAAACGCCAACTCTCCTTGAAACGCCTGGCATTGACGCGACTCAAGGACGGTATCAATGACGGGCTCCGCGACTTGCGCGAAATGAAGGTTGTATGCGTGCCCAAGGGAGAGGAGTCGTTGCCATAAAGGCTCGGGAACGTAGCTCCAGAGTCCATTAGGAAGTGGGCCGGGCAGAAGGTTAGCTGGCGCCACCGCAATCCCCACAGGCTCCTCGTGCACATAGGTCGCTGGATCAAGTCGCGAAGAGTAGTCCATTGGGGCCTAACGCCTATTAGACCCCGTTTAGGGGTGGTAGCGCGGAGTATTGAAGGGTTGCGCTGAGGCGTCAATTGGGGAACTTCCTATCCGGTATCAATGACTTGCCCGATGGCAGGGAGGCATTTCCGAGTCCAGGCTGTTTTCGTTATCCGCAGGGAGTGCGGTGGTATGGGTTATCGGCGTGGGGACGGGGCGGTAATGCCCGGGCAGGGGGTGGTGCGCGGGCCTACCCTGATCGACGAGGTGCGCCGAAGGATCCGGGCGAGGCACTACAGCGTTCGTACCGAGCGCGCCTACGTGGGCTGGATCCGTCGCTTCGTCCAGGCCAACGGTCGGCGACATCCGCGCGAACTCCGCGCCGTGCACGTGCAGGCCTTCCTTACCGCGCTGGCGGTGGAAGGGCAGGTGGCGGCGAGCACGCAGAACCAGGCATTGGCGGCGTTGCTGTTCCTGTACCGCGAGGTGCTCGGGTGCGCGCTGGAGGGATTGGAGGACGTCGTTCGCGCCAAGCGACCGCAACGGGTGCCGACCGTGTTGTCCCGCTCGGAGGTGTCGGCGCTGCTGCTTCATATCGAGGGCCGGACGGCGTTGCTCGCCCGCCTGCTGTACGGCACGGGCATGCGGCTCATGGAAGGCGTGCGGTTGAGGGTGAAGGATGTCGATTTCGAGCGGTGCGAGATCACCGTGCGCGACGGCAAGGGGGGCAGGGACCGGCGCACGGTGCTGCCGACTTCTCTGGTGGCCGCGCTGCGCGAGCAGGTAGCCTTCGCGCTCGCGATCCATGCCGCGGACGTGGAGGCGGGGGCGGGTGACGTCTGGCTGCCGCAGGCGCTGGCGCGCAAGCATCCCGGGACCGGACGGCAAGCGGGCTGGCAGTACGTGTTTCCGGCGCGCGGCCTGAGTGTGGATCCTCGCGACGGTCGCCAGCGTCGCCATCACGTGGATGAGGATGTGCTGTCGCGGCAGCTCAAGCGCGCCCGCATCGCGGCGGGCATCGTCAAGCCCGTGGGTGCGCATGTGCTGCGCCACTCGTTCGCCACCCACCTGATCGAATCGGGTTACGACATCCGCACGGTACAGGAGCTTCTCGGCCACAAGGATGTGTCGACCACCCAGATCTATACGCATGTACTGAACCGGGGTGCCGGCGCGGTACGCAGCCCGCTGGACCGCGTCGATGGTGCGTGAGGCACGCGTTACCCGACCTATTCCGCCCTTGGGATTGGCATGCGCTGTGGCGTGGCTCGCGGGAGCGGCGTGCACGTTCTGGCGAAGCGACCTGCCCAACGGAACGGCACTCTGGGCAGGCCTGCTCGTGGGGGTGGCGTGGTGGATCGCACCCACGCGTTGGCGATGGTGCGGGGCGGCATTGGTGGGTCTGGCCTGGACGGGCCTGCATGCGAGCTGGAGCCTGCAGTCGCAATTGCCGGTCGCATGGGAGGGCCGCGAGATCGTCGTGACCGGGCGCGTCGAGGGACTGCCCGAGCCGGAGGCGCGCCGCACTCGTTTCCTTTTCCGTGTCGATGACGATGCGGGTCAACCGGCACCCTTGCGGGGCCGGTCCGTGCGCGTCGCGTGGTACGACGACCATGGGGCGGACACGATCGGCCCCCGTCGCGCGCTCGGCGCGGGCGAGCGGTGGCGTCTCCACCTGCGGGTGAGGGCGCCAAGGGGGCTGGCCAATCCCGGAGGCTTCGATGCCGAACGCCATGCCATGGCGCAACGGATCAATGCGACCGGCTACGTGCGTTCGCCGGAGCGGGCCACGAGGCTCCGCATGGGTGTGGGTATCGATGCCTGGCGTGCCGGTCTCTCCGCCCGTATCGAAGCGGACGTGCCTGCCGCATCGAATCGCTTCGTGCGCGCGCTTGCGCTCGGCGATACGCGCGGGTTGTCGCAGGAGGACTGGCAGGTGTTGCGGGCTGCGGGCCTCACCCACCTG
>Ga0247823_10004972_pt1 | contig 10587 bp, 1 predicted proteins | sample 13C_PalmiticAcid_2_FD_192426 | JGI IMG/M metagenome (GOLD analysis project Ga0247823, IMG submission 192426) | Soil microbial communities from agricultural site in Penn Yan, New York, United States - 13C_PalmiticAcid_Day30 | ecosystem: Environmental > Terrestrial > Soil > Agricultural land...
GTTGAAGACCTTGTCGGACCGACGCTGGCCTCGATCCCTCGGCGGATTCAGATCGACCGCGCCATGAGCGTCCAGAAGCTGCTCGCGGACGTGCAGACGCAGCTCAACGATGCCATCCCGCACCAATTTGCGGGTCTGCAGCGCATCAAGACGCTCAACGCGGCTGCTGCCGCGGCGTGCGAGTTCTGGAACCTGCTGGCCATCGACGTCGCTGATGACGTGCCCCAGGACAGTCTGTGGAGTAACATGAAGGGTGACGGTTCTGCTCAGGGCCCGGACTTCTTCAGCTATCCGCTCAACGTCACATGCACGCTCGGGCGCAACGGCAACGCCCAAGCCGTCCAAGTGCGCGCCATCTTTGACGCTGAGGTGGTGCCGCAGTGGCAGGTCGCCCGGATGCTGGCGCAGTTTGAGACCGTGCTGGCATGTCTCTCAGCTCCCGAGAGCCAGCGCGACAAGATCGGCGAGGTCGACCTGCTCAGCGGCGAGGACAGGGAGGCGGTCCGGGAATGGAACAGGGTTCCGGGCCCGCTGGTCGAGAGGCGGGTCCACGACATGATTTGCGAGCAGATGGCCCAGCAGGGCAGTGACGCCACTGCTGTGGTCGGCTGGGACGCGACGGTGTCCAACGGCGAGCTGGATGCGCTGTCGACGGCGCTGGCAGGTGAGCTTGTGTCGAAGGGGGTTGGTGCTGACGGCAGCAGGTTTGTTCCGTTTTGCTTTGAAAAGTCGACGTTTGCCGTCGTGGCGATGCTGGCTGTGCTCAAGGCCAATGCCGCGTTCGTACCCCTCGACCCCGGGCATCCCGTTGCGCGCCTCAAAGAGATCGTTGGCGATTGCGCCGCCAAGGTGGTGCTCTGCTCGCCCAAGTACGAGAGCCTGTGCTCTGAGGTCGTCGACACGGCCATACCGGTCGATCGGACCATGTTGAAGAGACTCGAGGAGACGGCATCTGCGGCTCCGACCTTGGAGGTAAATGGTAAGTGGATTTTGGTGCAACTCTTTGTTGACATAGGTACCCCTGAACCCCTTAAAAGTGGGGATTTTTGAGAGATTCATGAGGTGCTGATCGGAAACAGCTTGCCTCCCGAGTGACGCCGCATATGCAATTTTCACCTCTGGGACGACGGGAAAGCCTAAAGGAACCATTAGTAAGACCCAATTTTTTTTTATCTTTTCCGCCCTCGATTTCATGTTGTTGTGTTTTCGCACCCATTTCTCCCATCTTTTAGGTTTGTGTGGTGGACTTGCCTCGCATGTGGCTGGCGTTTGGCGGTTAAGCCCACCACTGCGTGCGCTTTGCTCTGGCCTCCCCGCAGCACCGCTGCCAAGACCTAACGATCTTTCCTCCTGCAACACACCCACAGCTGGAGGCAACAATGCACTTTCTTTCCTTTTTCTTCTCTCCTTTCTTCTCCAGATTGGGGGACCGCTTGCGTTGCTTGGTCGAATTGTCATCGACGCGTTTGACGCGCAGTATGGTGGGATTTGAAGTCAAATCCCAACATCTCATTGCACTCGGTAGCGGCATATTCTAACTTAAATGTCTAGTCTCGCATACGGCCTTCTGCTCTGGCGCCGCTGCACATGGCCCGGCCATGCTCATGAAGCCGCCGTTCCGCTTCTTGCAGTTCGCGTCCTACACGTTTGACGCATGCCTGGTTGAGATCCTGACGACACTCATGATGGGTGGCACCGTGTGTGTGCCGCGCGAAGAGGACCGCACCAATGGCAATATTGCTACCGTCATGGAGCGGATGGGCGTCACCATGACCCTGCTTACGCCCTCGTTTGCCCGCGTCCTCGAGCCCGCCAGCGTGCCACACCTCAAGACCCTGATTCTCGGCGGTGAGGCCATGGCCCAGAGCCACCTCGCCACCTGGGCAGACAAGGTCAACTTGGTGAACGCTTACGGGCCAAGTGAGTGCGCCGTCGTCGCGACTGTGAACTCTCAGATGCGCCGCTCCTCCAACCCGGCCAATCTGGGGAGAGGCCTCGGCCGGTGCTGGATCGTGGACCCCCGGAACCACAACCGTCTCGCACCTCTCGGTTCTGTCGGCGAGCTGCTTGTCGAGGGCCCGACATTGTCGACGGGCTATCTCAATAACGACGCAAAGACCCGCGAGGCCTTTGTTGAAAACCCGCGCTGGGCCATGCACGCCACGATGCGCTATCCCGACATACCGTCCAACCGAGCGCGCCGTATGTACAAGACCGGCGACCTGGTGCGCGTGTGCGACGACGCCTCGGGCGAGATGGTCTACATGGGCCGGAAGGATGCCTCGCAGGCCAAACTCAACGGCCAACGACTCGAACTCGATGAAATTGTTCATCATCTCGCTGCAGACGACGCAGTGCGCCATGCTGTTGTCCTTCTCCCAAGAGCCGGACCCTGTGTCAAGCGCCTGGTCGCGGTGCTCTCGCTCCGCCAAACTTCAGGGAACAACACCGCAACGAAGCTCCAGCCGGTAACGTCCCGGGAGGCGTCTTGCGTGGTGGAAAAAGTCCAGGAGCGACTGAGAGAGAAGCTCCCGCCATACATGGTCCCCTCAACCTGGATCGTCGTGCAGACTATTTCCCTGCTGCCATCCGGAAAGCTCAACCGCAGGAGCGTTGTCGAGTTTGTCGAGGGCATCAGCGAGGAGATGTTGGACCAGATTAACGCCACCAGCCAAGAACTAAACGACCAAAACACGGCCTCCCCGCAGCTTATCGCCATTGACGAGCGTCTCAAGTCCATCTGGGGCGAGGTTTTGAACATTGCTCCTGAAAGGATCGGCCGCAATGTCTCCTTCTTGCACCTTGGGGGCGACAGCATCAGCGCCATGCAGGTCATGGCCAAGTGCCGAGCCCAGGGTATCCGCATCGCCGTGCCGGACATTATCACCAGCAAGTCAGTCCACGACCTCGCTCTCAAGGCTGGTGTTCCCAAGAACCATCTTCAAACTGCCGCTGCCGCCACTTCGACTGGCGAGGACCAGCACGAGTTTGACCCAGCACCGATCCAGCAGCTCTACTTTCAGCTCATGCACGTCGGGCGCAACAGAGAGCGGCCCGCCGCATCCCACATGCAATTTAACCAGAGCGTGCTTCTGCGACTGACGAGGAATGCCACATCCGACGAACTCGCCCGGGGCGTGCACGCCCTGGTTGAAGCCCACTCTATGCTCAGGGCACGATTCCGCCGCGACGGCATGGGCAGCTGGCGGCAGCGCCTCACCGCGGACGTTGGCGGATCCTACCGCTTCAAAACACACGTCATCAGCAACATCGCCCGCATGGACAAGCGCATCCAAAGCTCACAGAGGGCACTCGACATCCAAAACGGGCCTCTGCTGGCAGCGGACTGGTTCACCGTCGGCAAGGAGAAGAAGGATGTTTACGTCTTCCTCGCGGTCCACCACTTGGTGGTTGACGTTGTGTCGTGGGGTATCCTGCTCCAAGACTTGGAGGACTTCCTCGCCACCAGGAGCATCAGGCCTCCGACCTCGCTTTCCTTTCAAGCCTGGAGTCGGAAGCAGTCAGAGCAGGCGCAGACAGAAAAGAACGGACCTAGCCTGCTGCCGCACCACGAGGCTTCAGACTCAGATCTTGAGTACTGGGGCATGGCGGGCGTGCCAAACATCCAGGGAGACGTAGTCGTGACTGGGAACATTGAGCTCGACAGTGAGACGACAGCACTTCTTTTGGGGCCCGAGTGCCACATGCCCCTTCAAACCGAGCTGCTTGATGTCCTGTTGGCCACTCTCCTCCTCTCATACCGGAATGCGACTGGGGGTCGTCGCGGCGTGCCCACCATCTACAATGAGGGCCATGGCCGTGAGGCGTGGGACGATTCGATGGACTTGTCGCGGACGGTGGGGTGGTTTACCACACTGTATCCGGTCCACCTGCCAGATGAATCGTCTTCTGGTAAGTTTCTCACGGATATTAACAAGAAGACAATGCTAACCACGGATTGGATCTGTAGACGACGATATTCTCAACGCTATTCGGTGGGTCAAGGACTACCGAGGACGTCTGGCTGGCAAGGGGCGCCCGTACTTTGCCTACCAGCTTCTCACCTCACAAGGGCGCGAGGACTATGGCCACCACTGGCCTGTTGAGGTGGCGTTCAACTATCTCGGGCAGATGCAACAGCTCAGCAGACCGGATATCTTCCTCCAGCCTTTCGATGACGGTGTTGGACAGGGCGTGAACACGTCTTCCGACATTGGCAAGGACGTGCCCCGCTTCGCTCTCATGGAGGTGTCAGCTCTCGTGACCGGCGGCAAGATGAGGCTTTCCTTTGCGCACAACAAGCATATGAACCACCAGGACTCGCTTCAAAGATGGGTCAAGGAGTGCCAGACTCTGTTGCAAGAAGCTCCCCGGCGCCTGGTGCAGCAAACCCCGGAGAAGACGCTTACTGCGTTCCCGCTCCTGCCCCTCGCTTACTACGGCCTCGAAAACCTCGACCAAAGACTCCGTGACGTCGGGGTGCACCTGAAGGATGTCGAAGACGTGTATCCTTGTTCCCCAATGCAGCGCGGTCTGCTGCTCAGCCAAATGCGGGACCCCGAGAAGTACGGATACAAGGCCATTTTCCAAGTCGAATCACCAACGGGGGACGACATCGATCTGCAGAGATTGTCCACCGCCTGGCAAGATGTGATCTGCCGCCACTCAACTCTGAGGACCATCTTTGTGGACACAGTGGGCGACGAGGGGCTGATGGACCAGGTTGTTCTTCGCAGCGCCCCAGGGCGGATCCAGATCCTGGACTGTGACAAAGACGAAGACGCCCTACGAACCCTTGACACCATCGATTGCATTGACTACAACGAGAAGAAGCCGCCTCACCGCCTCACACTTTGCAAAGCCGCAAGTGGCCATGTCTTCTGTGGGCTGGAGATTAGCCACGCGATCTCCGACGGGTCGTCAGTCCCGATCCTCCTGGACGACCTCGCTGGCGCTTATGGCCAGGGTACAGTCAGCAAGCCGGTGCCGCTGTACCGCGACTATATTGCCTACATTCAGTCCCAGCCCCGCGGCGAGAGTGTCCGCTACTGGAAGGAATACCTGGGCGGCTCCGAGCCGTGCCTGTTCCCCACGCTCACGGACGGGGAGGTGGACGAAGAGCCGTCGCTTGGCTCACACGCCATCACTCTGGGCAGCATGGCCGAGAGCAATGACTACTGCATGAACTCTGGCATCACCCTGTCCACACTGCTGCAGTTTGTGTGGGCGCTGGTGGTTCGGTCGTACACTGGATCGGACGAGGTCTTGTTCGGTTACCTTGCGTCCGGGCGGGACATCCCCGTCGCAAATATCGAGAATGCCGTGGGCGCCTTCATCAACATGCTCGTCTGCCGTCTCCAGCTCCCAGCCAACACCGAGGTTGGCGAAGCACTCGACACCATCCGCGCCGATCTCGCCAATGCCATGGCCCACCAGAGCTGCTCGCTCGCCGAGATGCAGCACGAGCTGAGGCTCCCATGCGCGACCCTGTTCAACACGGCCTTCACATACCAAAAACGGACTGAAATTGGTCAAGGTCAAGGGCAACATTCTCCCGGCTCAGCACTCACGTACAAAGTCGTGAGCGCGGAGGATCCGAGCGAGTACGCCGTCGCGGTCAACGTTGAGGCAACGGACAAGACGGTCGAGGTTCACTTCAGCTACTGGAGAAATGTCGTCTCGGACGCGCAGATCAAGAACATCGCGGCCACGTTTGAGCAGGCCCTGGTCGATCTTGTCGCTGACGGAGCCGACGACCGTACGGTCGGCGAGTTGGATCTCGTGGGCAGTGCAGGCATCGATAAAATCCGCTCCTGGAACGACTACGAGCTACCGTGCGTCGAAGAGTGCGTGCACGACGTGATTGAGCAGCACGCGCTGCGCCGTCCGGACTCGACACCGGCTGTCTGTGGCTGGGATGCATCCTTCACCTACCGCGAACTGGACAGGGCGGCAGCAGCTCTTGCGCGCCACCTCATGACCGTCGGTGGTGTTGGCCCCGAGGTGATCGTGCCGCTCTGCTTTGAGAAGTCGGCCTGGACCGTCGTCGCGCAACTTGCAGTCCTGAAGGCTGGCGGTGCGTTTGTCAATCTCGACCCCAGCCATCCCGAGAGTCGCCTCAAGCAGCTCGTCCAGGATGTGAGCGCCAAGATCGTTCTCTGCTCCGCGAAACACAAAGAAAAGGCGGACAATATTGTGGGCAGGACTCTTGTAGTCGACGCCGAGTCTATCCTCACGCTCAACAAGGCTGCGGCCTCGGAAGAGGCACCCTTCGCCTCCACCGCCAAGCCGTCCAACCCGGCCTACATCATCTTCACATCCGGAACGACAGGCAAACCCAAGGGCACCGTGATCGAACACGGCGCCTTTTGCACTGGATCTCTGGCACATGCCAAAGCCATGTTCATGCGGTCCGACTCCCGTGTGCTGCAGTTCGCCTCCTACACCTTCGACGCAAGCATCATGGAGACACTCTCCTGCCTATTGGTGGGCGGGTGCGTCTGTGTGCCCTCGGACGAGGAGAGGATGAACGACGTCGCTGCCGTGATCCGCAACATGGACGTCACCTGGACACTGCTCACGCCGTCGGTGGCGAGCACCGTCAAGCCCGAGAGCGTTCCCTGCCTCAAGACCCTCGTCACCGGCGGCGAGGCCATGGCCCCCGGCCACATTGCTCGATGGGGCACTCAGTGCGCTCTGGTCAATGCTTACGGGCCAACTGAGGCGGCGGTTGTGGCGACGACGAGCACAAAGGTAGATGAGTCTCACCGGGTGTGCAACACTGACCGGTCCAACATTGGAACTGCTGTTGGCGGCCGGATCTGGGTCGTTGATCCGCACAACGCCGATCGCCTGGTGCCAGTCGGCGCAGTGGGCGAGCTGGTCGTCGAGGGGCGACTGGTAGCCCGTGGCTATCTCAACAACAAAGAGCAAACCAGCAAGGCCTTTATCCGGTCTCCGGAATGGACACGACACTCCGGTTTCCCGGAGTCCATGTGGCAACACCAAGACAGCATGTATCGGACGGGTGATCTTGTTCGGTACAACTCGGAGGGGTCCATTGCCTACATTTCGCGCAAGGACACCCAGATCAAGCTCAACGGTCGGCGAATCGAGCTCGGCGAGATTGAGTTCCACTGCCGAGCTGGACTGCCCAGCGACGCACAATCCGCCGTGGAGGTGGTATCCCCGCCACACAATCGCGCTGCAACCAAGTTCCTTGCTGTGTTTTTCAGCCTGGCGAGCAATGACACCTCTTCACCAACCTTTGCTCTGCTCCCCATGAGCGAGCAAGTCCGCAAACTCGCACTCTCCATGGAGACCCACCTCTCCGGCCACCTCCCGTCGTACATGGTCCCTCAGCTCTTTGTTCCCGTCTCGGCCATGCCGTGGACGACGGCGGGCAAGCTTGACCGGAGACAGCTGCGCCAAGGCCTCGAGGGGGCGAACCGGGATACTGTGTCAGGGTACAGGCTCTCCGCTGCTGTTGCCGCCGCCAGGCACCGAGGCCCAGCCAGCGAAATGGAGAAGAAGCTGCAAGCCCTGTGGGAATCCGTTCTCGGCCTCTCCGCCGGGTCTGTCGGTGCCGGCGACAGCTTCTTCCGCCTCGGCGGCGACTCTTTGACGGCCATGCGTCTTGTTGGAGCAGCCCGCGCCCACAAGATTGTGCTGACTGTGTTGGACGTCTTCGAGAAGCCCGTTCTGGCGGACATGGCGCGCGCGTGCGGCGGTTTGGACGCGGTTGTGGCTGTCGCGCCGGAACTGCGACCTTTCGATCTGGTGCCTGGCGATCGAACCAACCGCGACGCCCTCATGCGAGAAGTCTCCACTCAGTGCCGGCTTTCCTACCACCAAATCCAAGACATGTACCCATGCAGCGCACTGCAGGAGGGCCTTGTCACCCTCGCGAACAAGCAGGAGGGAGCATATGTCGCGGTCAACACCTTGAGGCTTCCAGAGCACATTGACCTGGACCGCTTCAAAGCGGCCTGGCAGCACGTCGTTGACGAAACCGACACGTTGCGCACTCGGATCGTGCACACTGCCGCCTCTGGATTTCTCCAGGTGGTGACATCCCCACAGCCTATCGAGTGGCATCATGAGCCACTGTTGGAGGGCGCGGTTGCCAAGGGGAAGGCACTTGGGTTGCAGAACGGAGGCACACTCACCAGATATGCAATCGTTGACGGACCTGGAGATTGGAACGAAGGACGTCTCTTTGTGTGGGCCATCCACCACGCACTCTACGACGGATGGAGCCTGCGTCTCCTTGCCAGGCAGGTCCAGGACGTTTACAACGGCATTGTCTCGGGCACGCAGAGCATGAGCACCAACACATCCCGCGCCTCCTACGCCAACTTCATTCACTACTTGGGGCAGAGGGATGTGGCCGCATCAGAGCAGTTCTGGCGAGAATCCCTGCGCGACGCGTCTTCGATCACCCATTTCCCACAACTCCCGGCCGCCGTTGCGAGCCAGAGCGAGACCCCAGCCTTCCAAACTGAAACCCGCACAATCAAAGTCAACCGCAGCAGCGTTCTCATCGACATCACTGTACCGACTCTGATCCGAGCCACATGGGCCATTCTCTTGGCCGCTTACACGGGGATGGACGACGTGGTCTTTGGCGAGACGTTGGCGGGTCGCAATATTGATGTCCCTGGCGTCACGGAAATGGCAGGCCCAACATTCACCACTGTCCCGACCAGAGTACAGCTGGGGCGTGACACGCGTCTTGTCGAGTTTCTAAACGGCATGCACAGCATGGCCAGCCGCGTGGTCCCCCACCAGCACATGGGACTCCAAAACATCAAGAGGCTCAACTCGGACTGCACTGGGGCCTGCGACTTCCAAAACCTTCTGGTTATCCAGACTTCAAGCTCCTCGCCCACCTCTCCGCAACGGGAGAAGACTCAGGCACATGGCCAAGAAGTTGATTGGGACTTCCAAGGGGGCTCCTCGACCGAGAGCTTCTTCACCCATCCGCTCGTAGTGGAATGCGCTGTCACCGACGCCGCCATTGAGGCCACCTTCCACTACGACGAAAAGGTGCTCTCACCATGGCACACTAAACGCCTTGTGCATCAATTCGAAGCCGTACTGAAGCGGCTAGTCGGCCAATCCGGGAGCAAAGACACCACCCTGGCCGACATCCAGGTCATCAGCCCCGAAGACCAGGCCCTCATCGCAAGGTGGAACCGTACCAACACGTGTGAAGCGGTCGACTCGTGCATTCATGATCTGTTCCAAGAACAAGCAACCAAACAGCCGCAACGCGTGGCCGTCAGCGCCTGGGACGCCGAGCTGACGTACAGTGAAGTCTGCGACCTCGCCTCTCGCCTGGCCGCCCATCTCAACCAGCTGGGCGTCGGAAGAGAAACTCTGGTGCCCATCTGTCTTGAACGCTCGGCCTGGTCTGTCGTCGTCCTCATGGGTATCCTCATGTCAGGCGGCGCCTTTGTGCCACTCGACTCAGCCCATCCGTCTACCCGGCACAAGGAGCTCTTGGAATCGATCAACGCTCGTCTCATTGTCTGCAGTCCCGAACATGCGTCCCGCTTTTCTGGGATTGTCGATACGCGTGTCTCGGTAAATGGCGACATGCTCCGCAGTCTTCCACCGGCTCAATCGCGTCCTCCTGTCAGCCCCACAAACACCGCCTACGTGCTCTTCACGTCTGGCAGCACAGGGCGTCCCAAGGGTGTCGTGGTGGCCCACCGCGACTTTTGCAGCAGCTCTCGCGCCTATGCCGACGTGACCAACATGGATGCGTCGTCCCGGGTCTATCACTTCGCCTCGCTTACCTTCGACGCCGCACTCATGGAGATCTTGACGCCCCTCACCCTGGGCGCCTGTATCTGCGTGCCGACCGCACACGACCGCCTCCATGATCTGGGATTTTCCATGGCTCGGCTGCGCGCAACCTGGGTCTTCCTCACGCCCTCCGTTGCCAACCTTGTCGACCCGAAAACGGTCCCGACCCTCAAGACCCTCGTCTGCGGCGGCGAGGCAATGCTCGCCGAGACCGTCTCCCGCTGGGCTGACCACGTCCAACTCGTCAATGGTTACGGGCCCACAGAGTGTTGCGTCCTCGCCGTGGTCAACCCGAATGTGTCGACGGAGAGGAACCCCGGCGTCATTGGCCGCGGGACTTCTGCAGCGCGGCTGTGGATTGTGGACCCGGCCGAAGGCTCCAACGACCGGCTCGCACCTGTGGGCGCTGTAGGCGAGCTGGCTATCAGCGGGCCCCTGCTTGCTCGCGGTTACCTCGACGAGCCCGAAAAGACGGCACGCGCGTTCGTCGATAGCCCTGCCTGGGCAAGGAGAGACTGCTTCGCGGGCACCGCTCCCCCCACACGCATCTACCGCACGGGAGATCTGGTGCGGTACCGTTTTGACGGCGCGCTCGAGTTTGTTGGCCGCAGGGATGGCCAGGTCAAGGTCAACGGCCAGCGCATCGAACTCGGCGAGATCGAGAGCCGACTGTCGGCCGACCCCCATGTGCGCCTCGCGGTTGTGGTCCAACCCAAGGCGGGACCTTGCAAGAAGCAGTTGGTTGGTGTCCTCACACTGACCAGCACCGTTGAG
>Ga0247823_10004973_pt1 | contig 10585 bp, 13 predicted proteins | sample 13C_PalmiticAcid_2_FD_192426 | JGI IMG/M metagenome (GOLD analysis project Ga0247823, IMG submission 192426) | Soil microbial communities from agricultural site in Penn Yan, New York, United States - 13C_PalmiticAcid_Day30 | ecosystem: Environmental > Terrestrial > Soil > Agricultural land...
GCGGAGACAGGGGCGGCCACGGGTTCGGTCGAGCCCGTGATCTCCAGGACCTCGTCCCAGCCCTCGTCCGCGAGCTCCGCCACCACCGCGGCCGCGCGCTTGAGCTGCCCCGCGAGCACGGGCGCGGGCACCGGCCGGTCGCGATCGCTGTTGCGCCGCTTGCACAGCACTGGCGACGTCGCCAGCACCACAGCCACCGCGGGCAATCCGGCCGCCCGCGCGACCTCGCGCCACCGGGCGCGACGGACCGGATCGAAACCGAGGGTGTCGACGACCGTCGTCAGCCGCCTGCCCAGGCGTGCGTCGACTATCTGGTCGAGCAGGGAGAACGCGTCGGCGGACGCGTCGATGTCGTTCGGGCCGCTGCCCGCGATGCCGCGCAGTTCGTCGGAACTGACGATCTCCGCGGCCCGGAACCGCTCCCGCGCCCAGGTCGACTTGCCGGACCCAGACGCGCCAACGAGCACGACCAAGGCTGGGTCCGGCAGGCGCCGGTCACGGGAGACTGTGTCCTGGGACGTCACGCCCCACATCTTCGCCGGTCACGCCGAGGTCGGCCGGGTTCGGACCCGCGCGATCCCTGTCTGAGCCTCGAATCGAGGCCCGAACAGGGGCGCGCGCCGACTGGGATCAGCCCTTGGTCCAGGTCCCCGAGCCCTTCCCGCCACCGATGCCGAGGCCCGCGACGAAAATGCTCATCGCCCCCAAGGTCGTGCCGTTGACGCTCCAGAGAAGAGCGACGCCGCCCCCTTCAAGCGCCGCACCCGTCCAGACGAAGTCCATCTCCTGGCCGTTCGGCGGTATCACCGACCAGAAACCCGCGCCGCCGCCCGCGGCCGCGATCGGGCTGGTCCACATTGATCCGGAGAAGCTGAAGGGCCCACTGTCGCCGAAGGTGATGTTGGCATTCATGCCGCCTCTGATGAATCCCCAGAGCGAGGCGCTTCCGGCATAGGAGGCGGGGCCGCCCGCCGTCACCATGGCGTCGAGCTTGGCCTGGGCGCTCTGCGCGGCCTGCTCGAGCTCGGCGGACGACGGCTGACCCAGTTCCTTGAGTACGTCATCGACGTTCCGGCCGACATACGTCGCGATCTTCTTCAGGTCGGCGTCGTGTGCGGCTACATAGTCGGTGGTCGTGATCGTCTGCTGGCTCATTTCGTTCCTCTTTCCCGTTAATGGCGGAGGGATTCCGAAAATGCAAGCAAACCTTACGCGCGACCAGTTTCGTTCGCACTTTCTCCATTTTGGGTTGCATAAAGTAATAGGGAATTCCATCGAACGGCTACAAATTGGCACCAACGTGCGCAAAGGGGCATCGGACGGGCGTCCGATGCCCCTTTGCGTGTTCGGGCTACTCCATTTGAGGCGGCTATCCGCAGCAGCCGCCGCCGCAGCAACCGCCGCCCGACTGGGCAGGGGCCGCGCCGGTCGCCGAACCCGCGAGTCCGGCCATGGTGAGCAGCCGCACCGTGTCCGTGTGGCCATCGGGGCACACGGCGGGCGCTGAGGACTCGCTCATGGATCGCTGCACGTCAAAGCGCTGATCGCAGGCTTTGCACTTGAACTCGTACGTGGGCACGCGTCCATTCTGCCAGGGCTCACATATTGGGCGGCGGGACATCGTGCCAGGCCACACGGATACGGTGCCCACCGTGCCCCGTCGCAACCGATCCACCCCCGACGAGCCCCGCCCGCTCGGCGGCGGCCTGGCCGCCCAGCGCCGCGAATCCGGTCCGGACGGCGACTGGCTGGTCCGCAACATCCCCGGCACGCAGGCGACCAAGGAGTACCGCTGCCCGGGCTGCGACCACCTGATCCCGCCCGGGATGCCGCACGTCGTGGCCTGGCCCGCCGACGACTACGGCTCGGTCGAGGACCGCCGCCACTGGCACCCGGCGTGCTGGTCCAGCCGAGGCCGTCGCGGCCCAAGCTCCCGCCGCTGGCGAGTCACATAGTGATCACTACCTTGGCGCGCGCGTGTTCGAGTTCGAGGTACCGGATGGCCTCGGCTGTCTCGCTCAGCGCGTAGGTCCGGTCGATCGCCGGGGTGATCTCTCCCGACTCGATGAGCCCTCTCAGCGTCGCGAGGGTCTCCTGCGTCGGTGCTCCGTCGAGGGTGAGCACCCGCTGCCGGATGAACGGCTTCACCAGCTGTCCCCTGATCAGCAGACTCATCGGCCCGACCAGGCTTCCGCCGCGAGACACACCGCCGCCGGAGAGGACGAGAGCCCCCTTGGGTGTCAGCGCACGCCGGTACGCCGACACCGAGCGGTTGCCCACCAGATCGAAAATGACGTCGTGCTGTCGAGCGTTCTTGGTGAAGTCCTTCTTCGTGTAGTCGATGACGTGGTCCGCCCCGATCGACCGGACCAGGTCCACGTTCCGTGTGCTGCAAACTCCCGTCACCTCGGCGCCGAACGACTTGGCGATCTGGACGGCGAACGTGCCCACCCCGCCCGACGCGCCGTTGATCAAGACTCGTTGTCCTGGCTGGACCTTGGCCACTTCGCGCAAGGCGATCAGGGCCGTGCTGCCCGCGAGCGGCACGGCGGCGGCCTGTTCGAAGGTCAGGTTCGCCGGTCTCGGCTCCACCGTGTCCTCCGGAACGCACGCGTACTCGGCGAACGCGCCGTCCCGCTGGCCGAGGTCGCCGAACACCTCGTCACCGGGACGGAATCGGGTGACGTCCGCGCCCACCGCCTCCACCCGGCCCGCGAAGTCCCGGCCGCGGATCTTCGCCTTTGGCCCGCCGAACCCGAACATCCCACGAGCCACCAAGCGCGCCAGGTACGGATCTCCCCGCATGATGTGCCAGTCGTAGGCGTTCACCGCGGCCGCGTGCACCCGCACCAGCATCTCGTTCGCGGCGGCCACCGGTTTGTCGACCGCCCGGAACTCCAAGACGTCCGCCGAGCCGTATTTGTCCTGAACGATTGCCTTCATCGGGTCTCCCTGACACGTGCTTTCGGAGTGGAACGGATAGGTGCGCGGAGTAGTCGCTCGGCGACGGCGAGGTTGATCGACCAAGCCGCGCCCATGAGCAGCGCGTTGGCGAGCGGGCCAGGGGCGCCGACGAGCACGGTCCAGGTCGTAAGGATCACGGCTTGGGAGCCCGCGCCCTGGCCGATCGCGTAGGCACGGACCATCCACGCTCGGTGGCGGGCGATGTCCCGTCGCCGGATCGCGGTGAAGCTCAGGACGATGGCCACGGCCATGGCCGAGCCGAAGCCGAGCCGGAAGACGGTGAGGAGGGCGCTGTCCCCAACCGGGTGCGAAAGGAAGAGCGTCATCCAGACACCCGACAGCGCCGCGGCGAGGCCGCAGGGGACCAAGATCCGCCCTGCCACGCGGTGCCAAGGGCGTCTCCGGAGCTTGGGCACGAACTGGAACGCGCCCAGGACGCAGAACAGGCTGGCGCCGACGATGTGCAGCAGGACGGGCACGGGCATGGCGGCGAATCGGGTGGCTTCAGGCATGGTCTTCGTGCCGACGGTCAGATCGGCCACCCGAAGAGCGCCCGCGATCACCGGAATGGCACTGAGCATGATCAGCGCGGTAGGCACGAGCCACTTCGGTTTGGAAGTCACGGACGAGGTCATGACTTGATCGTGTCGCGTCAGCGATTCAGAGTCATCGGACCGCGGGCCGGAGCCGAACCAGCCGATCGCCTGGGACGGCGGTCGTACTTTCGGCTATCGGGCGCGGGTGACGCGTCGGGTCTCGTAGGCCCACATGGCGATCTCGACCCGGTTCCGGGCGCCGAGCTTGGCCATCAGGCTGGCGATGTGGGACTTGGCCGTGCTGAGCGTGATGTGGAACTCGGCGGCGATCTCGTTGTTCGTCCGTCCACACGCGACCGCGGTGAGGATCTGCTCCTCGCGGTCGGTGAGAGCGTCGATGGGTTGCTTCGGCGGGGCGGACGGGCCGGTGTCGGCGAAGGCGTTGAGCAGACGCGCCGTGATGCTCGGCGCGATGAGCGCGTCGCCGTTCGCGGCGGCGTGGACCGCCTGGGACAGCAGCTCCGCGCCCGCGTTCTTGAGCAGAAACCCCTTGGCACCGGCGCGGAGCGCGGCGTAGACGTATTCGTCGAGGTCGAAGGTGGTGATGACGACGACGGCGAGCGGGTCGTCGACCGTCGGACCGGCGAGCTGGCGGGTGGCTTCGATGCCGTCCATCTCGGGCATCCGGATGTCGAACAGGCACACGTCGGGGCGCAGCCTGCGCGCGAGTTCGACGGCGCGGCGCCCGTCGCCTGCCTCGCCGACGACCTCGATGCCCGGTTGGGCGTTGAGGATCATCGTGAGCCCGGTGCGGACGATCTCCTGGTCGTCGGCGACGACCACGCGGATAGTCACGTGGCGACCCCGGTTCGCGGCAGCACCGCGGTCACGGTCCAGCCGCGGCCGGGGTTCGGACCGGCCTCGAAGGTGCCGCCGAGCAGGTCGGCGCGTTCGATCATGCCGATGAGCCCGTACCCGGGTGACTCAGGCCGGCGGACCGGGCCCCCGTCGCCGTCGTCGCGCACACTCAGGTGTACCGACTGGTCGTCGGTGGCGACGCGGACCGCGATGCGGGTGGCGTGCCGCGCGTGCCGTCGCGCGTTGGTGATGGATTCCTGCGCGAGGCGGTAGATCGCGGTCCCGACCGGTGACGGGAGGCTGTCGACATCGCCGCGGATGTCCACCTCGACCGCCGGGACGGCGTGGGAGCGGGTCGCGAGTTGTTCCAGATCGGCTACGCGACGGTTCGGAGTCAGCTCCGCGGGCCGGTTCCCCCGCATGACACGGACCATCGCGCGCATCTCATCTAGGACTACCGCCGCCTCAGACTCGATCACCCGCAGCGCGTCGACCGCGGCGTCCGGATTGTTCGCCGCCGTCGCGAGACCGGCCTGGGCGCGGATCGCCATCGCCGAGACGTGGTGGGCGACGGTGTCGTGCAGGTCGCGGGCCAGCCGCTCCCGTTCGAGCAGCTTGACCTGGTCGAGTTCCCGCGTCCGGGCCCTGGACCGGTACCGGATCGCCGCGCCGACCGCCATGACCGAGAACAGCAAGACCAGGCCGCCGACCGTATCTCCGAAGCCGATCTGGCCGAGGACCGAGGACAAGCCGACCTTGGCGAAAATGATCGCCGCGCCGATCGCGGCCTCACGGCCCGACCCCCACCGGAACAGCGAGAACGGCAGCAGGATCAGGTACAGCCCCACGTTCAGGCCGGGTTCTTCGCCGCCGGTGAGCACGGGTGCCACGGCGCAGGCGCCGAAGGCGATCGCGACCATCAGCAGTGGCCTGGTCCGGCGCCACAGCAGCGTGGGCACCAGCCCGACGGTGAGGATCAGCGAGAGTGTCCGCCAGGGAAGATCCGGCCGGAGGGTTCCTTCGAGCACGGCGCCGACGACGAGCACCGTGACGAGCGCCCAGTCCCACCATGGCCGCGGTGGCGGAGGGGATGGGCGGGGCTCGTCCCACACGGAGCGCAAAGGGGTGAACACCCCACTCATGGTACGAGCACGTGCGCAGCCGCGGATCAGCCCAAAGTACGAGATGGCACGATCGGTCCGTGAGCGAACGCATCGGACCCGACACCGTTCTGCCCGCGCGCCGCGAGGCCGTCACCCTCACCACCGAAGACGGCCTCAGCCTGGTTGGTGAGTTGGCCCTGCCCGCGGACCGTGACCCAAGGGCCACCGTCGTCCTGCTGCATCCCAACCCGCTCGGCGGCGGCTCGATGGACACCCACCTCATCCGCAAGGCCGCGTTCCGCCTGCCCGCGCTCGCGGGCCTGGCCACGCTCCGGTTCAACACTCGCGGCACCGCCAGCGAGGCGGGCCGCAGCGAAGGCGAGCACGACCACTGCGGCGCCGAGCGGCACGACCTGGCCGCCGCCGTCGACTTCGTCAAGGACCTGCCGGACATCTGGCTGGCGGGGTGGTCCTTCGGCACCGATCTCGCTCTCATGCACGGCATCGACCCCCGTGTGCGCGGGGCGTTTCTCATGGCCCCGCCGCTGCGCCGGGCCGAGCCCGCGCACCTCGACGCGTGGGCCGAGTCCGGCAAACCCGTGCGCGCCCTCATCCCCGAATTCGACGACTACCTGCGCCCTGACGCCGCCCGGACCGCCTTCGATGCCATTCCCCAGGCTGAGGTCATCGCGGTCGACGGTGCCAAGCACCTGTTCGTCGGCTACGCGGAGGACGTGCTCGACTCGCTGGTCGACCTGGTCGCCCCGGAGGTGTCGACCCCTCTGCCGCGCCACTGGCGGTAGACCCAGAAGGCGTCGTCCGGGTTGGGGGACGGGATGGGGTGGAAGTCGAACTTCTCCGCGATCCGCAGCGCACGGTCGTTCTCCGCCGCCGTCACGATCCACACCGGGAGATCCGGCCAGCGGTGGGCCGCGAGGTCCAGGGCGGCCGTGATCATCTCGGCGGCGTAGCCGCGGCCCCAGGCGCTCGGCGGGAAGCGGAAGTACAGGTTGAGGTACGGCGTGCCGTCGAGCTCGCAGAGCCCGAGGCCGCCGAAGCCGACCAGGCCGTCGTCGACCGTCCGGATGATCCAGTAGCAGTGGCCGTCCGCCGCCCAGCGCTGCACCCAGTTGGCCAGCTGCACATGGCATTGCTCCGGGGTGCGCGGGCCCTCGGGTTCGTGGACCGTGGCGGCCGGGTCGGTGTGAACCGCCACCATCGCGGGTAGGTCCGCCATGGTGGGCTCCCGCAGCAGCAGTCGGTCGGTCCGGATCGCCCTCATGGGTCGAACCTAGCCGGATACACTGGCCCGGTCGCTGGAATCTCGGGTGCCATAAGCGATTGGATGGAGCCATGGACAGCGACCGTGCGCTCTCGTGTCCGCAGCCTTGGCGTGCCCCCGACGGCACCATGCACTCGTCCGGTGAACCCGGCGGGCTGGTGGCGACCGTTGAGGAGGACGGCGGCCAGGGACTTCTGCTCCCATCCAGACAAGCCAGGGTCGCCGCGGGCGTGCTGCTCGTCGTGGTCGGGCTCGCGCTCGGCGGGCTGACCGCGTACCTGATCATTCACGGGGGAGTGCCCGCGACCCTGGGCGGCGTCGTCCTCGGCGTCCTCGGCCTGCTGCTGATCGCGGCGGGTGTGTTCGCGCTGCGCCGCAAGCCGCGCACGACCGGGATCCTGCTGACGCCGGAACACCTGGTGATCAACTGGGTGCACCCCGCGGTCCGGGTGCCGTGGGACGACATCACCGAGATCCGGCCGCTCGGCATGCGCATCGGGCGGGCCAATACTGGGCCGAGCCACAACTACATCGGCGTCGTCTCCCGGGAGAGCGACGCGGCGAACACCCGGATGCGCAAGCTCGCCGCGAAGTTCGGCAAGGACGTCACCTGCGCGCTGCCGATGCGGTCCCTCGACATCGACCAGCTCGTCGTCCTGCACACCCTCGCGTTCTATTTGGACAATCCGGACGCCCGCGCGGAATTGGGCGGCCAGGACGCGGTGCGTCGAGTCCGCGAGGTGCGCCTCCGGTCGCCAGAATGACCGCCGTGTACTTCACCGACACCGGCTCCGGCACCCCGCTCGTCCTGCTGCACGCGTTCCCGTTCGACTCGCGCATGTGGGACCCGGTCCGCGACGGCCTGTCCGACGTGGTCCGGCTCATCACCCCTGACCTGCGGGGCTTCGGCCGGACAGCGGCCATCGCGGCCGAGCCGTCGGTCGAGACCCTCGGGCGTGACGTGATCGACCTGCTGGACGACCTCGGCTTGGAGCGTGCCGTGATCGGCGGCTGCTCGATGGGCGGCTACGTCACTATGGCGGCGCTGCGGGCCGCGCAAGACCGGGTGTCCGGGTTGCTGCTGATCGACACCAAGTCGTCCGCCGACACCGACGAGGCGAAGGCCAACCGGCTGGCGGTGGCGGAGCGGGCCGAGCGTGAGGGGATCGCGCCGTGGTTCGCCGACACGATGCTGCCGCTTCTCATCGCCGACCAGAGCAAGGCCGATGACGTCCGCGCGCAGATCGAGGCGCAGGAAGCCCCGACCGTCGCGTGGGCCTCACGGGCGATGGCCGCGCGTCCGGACTCGGCCGACACACTGCGGGCGGCCGGGGTTCCCGCGCTGGTCGTGCATGGTGAGTTGGACAAGCTGATGCCGTTGACGGTCGCGCAGGAGTTGGCTGACCAGACTGGCGGTGAGCTCAAGGTGCTGCCGGGGGCTGGGCACATGCCGTCGATCGAGGTGCCGTCAGCGTTCCTCGAAGCCGTCACGCCTTGGCTGGCCGACCGCGCCTAACGCCGTCCGCGTCGTGGGGTGTCGGGTACCAGCGGGATGCTCGGCACTTCCTCGTCCGACCGGCGCAGTACCGACAGCCGCAGCCTGCTGAAGCCGCGGACCGACACCGGCCTGCGGTGTCGTACGGTGTACGGACCGAGTTCGGCGAGCTCATCGGCCAGTTCCCGGCTCACCATGACCGTCCCCGGCCGGGCCACCGACGTCAGCCGCGCGGCGATGTTGACCACCGAGCCGTACACGTCGCCGAATCGGTTGACCACATATCCGTAGGCCATCCCCGCCCGCAGTGACGGCAGGTCCGGGTCGGCGTCGGCCCGTTCCAGCATGGTCAGCGCGATCTCGGCGCCCTGGGCCGGGCTGTCGGCGACGAACATGACCTCGTCGCCGAGCATCTTGACGATGCGGCCGCGGTTGTCGGCGACGACCTCGGCGGTCAGCGCGTCGAACTTGTCGACGACCGAGACCAGTTCGGCCTCGTTCGAGCGGCGGGTGAACGTCGTGAACCCGACCATGTCGGCGAAACCGACGACCTCGCTGACCGACTCCAGCTCGTCGGACCTGGCCAGCGCGCGGCCCGCGAAGGCGGCCAGGTGTCTGCGCCAGGCGTGGTTCTGGATCCGCTCCAGCGCGGGCACCAGACCCTCCACGAACCGGCCGAGCGCGCGTTCGTCGGCGGCGAGCTCCGGGTTGGCGGTGAGCACGTCGCGCAGGAGGTCGACCTGCCATTCCGCGAGCCGCGACAGGTGCTGGCCCAACATCCGCGCGGTGGCGATGGTCAGGTCCGGTTCGAGGATGCCCGCCGACATCAGCTCGTCGGTCGCGCGCAGTGCCTCGACGTCGGCGGCGGTGAACACCACCGCGTCGTCGGGGACGGTGGCGAACCCGAGCGCCCGCCACAGCCCCTCCGCGCGGGCCAGGGACACGCCTGCCTTGTCGCACGTCTCCTGCCGCGTGTAGAGCCGGTCGCCGCCCAGCAGCACCTGCTCGACCCGGCGCTGGGCGGCGTCGAGCTCGTCGGTCACGTCGTGTGGACGATGAGCACGTCGACGTGCGACTTGCGGGCGGCCTCCGACGGCACCGAGCCAAGAATGCGGCCCGCGAGCGTGTTGAGGCCCCGGTTGCCCACCACGAGCAGGTCGGCCGACCGGTCGATGACGATCTTGGTCAGCGACGGCACCGGATCCCCGTCGACCACCACGGTCTCCACCTTCGTGGCACCGGCCTTGGCCGCGCGCTCGGCGGCCGTGCGCACCGACTCCTCGGCCGGGTTCGAGCCGACGACCTGATAGGCGACGTCGTCGCCGAGGGTGTCCTGGGCGCGTTCGACCGACCGGCCACTTGCCGGCTGGAACGCGCAGGCGATCACCAGCGTGGCGCCGGTGTCGGCGGCGATCGCCGCGGCGCGGTCGACGGCGCGGTACGAGGAATCCGAGCCGTCGGTACCGACGACCACGGTCTTATAGGCGGCCATGCCGATGCCCTCCTGGAGTTTCCTACCTGTCGGTAGACCTAACCAGGTCAACGACCGACTCGCCTACCGGACGCGCGAGGGCGCACAATCCGCGTGGTGGACGTGACAAAGATGCTCGCGGTGGCTGTGGCGGAGGCGCGAAACGGGCTTTCGACGGGTGGGATCCCGATCGGGGCCGCGCTCTTCGGGCCGGACGGCACGCTGTGGGGGCGAGGGCACAACCGGCGGGTGCAGGATGGTGATCCGTCGATCCACGGCGAGACCGCGGCCTTCCGAAACGCCGGCCGCCGTCAGTCCTATCGCGGCACCACGATGGTGACCACGCTGTCGCCCTGCTGGTACTGCAGCGGGCTCGTGCGGCAGTTCGGGATCACCTCGGTGGTGATCGGGGAGGCGCGGACGTTCTTCGGCGGCCACGAGTGGCTGGCCGAGAACGGCGTCTCGATCACCGTGGTGGACGACGCCGAGTGCGTCGCCCTCATGACCGACTTCATCGAGACGCGCCCAGAACTATGGTTCGAGGACATCGGACAGGACTAACAGTTACTTGCGACCGGTGTTCTGGGGGATCGCCAAGCGCTGGGTCTGGTCGCCACCTGGCTCGGGCTTCGCCGGTGCGGGCGTCGGCTTCACCGCGACCGGAGCCGGCTTGACCGGGGCCTGGACCGCGGCGGGCTTCGCGGGGGGTGCCTCGGGCTCGCCGTCCTCCCAGCTCTCCACCGGCGGGCCGACAGGCTTCATCATCTTCGTGGGTGAGTCGTCCGACGGCGTCCCGTCGATCGTCTTCGGGGCCCTCTCCTCCGGCAGCGGGTCCAGGATCGGCGCCGCGTCGGCCAGCTGGACGTGCGCGAGGCC
>Ga0247823_10004974_pt1 | contig 10585 bp, 8 predicted proteins | sample 13C_PalmiticAcid_2_FD_192426 | JGI IMG/M metagenome (GOLD analysis project Ga0247823, IMG submission 192426) | Soil microbial communities from agricultural site in Penn Yan, New York, United States - 13C_PalmiticAcid_Day30 | ecosystem: Environmental > Terrestrial > Soil > Agricultural land...
TCTGTCCAGCCGCGATGTACAGGCCATCCGTCGTTTATACAGCGCCTCCTGGCACAAGGGAGAAGATTTGTACGCCGCAAAAGCGCAATTCGTGCCCAATGCCCTGGCCAGTAACGAAAAGCCCCAGCAGCAATCCACCGACAATACCACACCGCTGCAAACCGCCAGCAACGACGGCCAGTCCGCCGTAAAAGCGGCACAGTCCAAGGTGAAAGGGGCTGCAGGCCAACCGGGCGTCCAACCGAAATTTCGCTATACCCAGATTTTTCCCTAATCGCTCCAGAATCAAAATCAATCTTCTGTTGAATTGGGAAATTGGGCTTATTTGAAACGAATGGTGCCCTTCATCATGTTCATGCCGCACTGGAATACCATCTCTCCGGGGGCATGAGGCTTGATTTCCACAATCTGGGCTTCATGAACCGGCAAGGGAATATTCACGTTCTCGGAGGGAATGACCAAATCTTTGTCGCAGCTTTCCACACCGGCCTCTTCATCCCGGTAAAACTCGATTTTTAAGGGCTTATTCGCCTGCGCCTCAATGGTGCCCGGATGATAGCCATGTTTCACCAGGACTTTCACCGTCTGCACCCCATCCGGCCCTTCCACGGCGGCTACCGGCTTGGAGGCGGCGCATCCGCTGACCAGCAGGGCCGTTCCCGTCAGGCAAATCACGCTTGCCCCTAACAGCAGACCAACGCGCAGCATGGCACGACCCTGGTTTCTTCGGCGAGGATTCGCCCGGCGGGTCATCGTTCAATCCTTTTGGTGGCTTTGCAATGGATGCAAATGTAGTTGGGCTGCCCCCAGGAATCTTCGCCCTGGTAGCTCATCGGCTCGCCGCAACGGCAAATCACGCCTTCCGGCTCCGCACTCAGTTGACTGCCCTTGCATTGGGAATTCATACACTTGTAACGCTCTTCAACCATAATGGTCCGACCGTTGCAAACCACGCAGCGTTCCATGGGGATAATCTCCTCCGACCTGACCTTACACTGGGACAACCTGTTCTTATTGTAAAACGGACACCCCGTTCGGGATCAACCTCAAGTGTTAATCCAGCTTGCTGGCACCCATGATATTGCCCATCAGCAGGTTCACCGCCACCCGATCACCCGGCTGAGGGTTGGGGTAAAAGGCTTCCGGGTTGATGCGCATTTGCTGAACCGCCTCGCTTCCCACCACCTTGTAAGAAATTTCGTAGTACGGGCTGGCATGGATGCTGATGGGCTGGACTTCCAGCAGGGTAATCTCCAGGGTTTGTTGCAAGCCGATCATGGCGCAATCCTTCTTGTGGTGTTCATGCTAGGGTCACCATACTACGCCCGGAAGATCTTCTCAAGGCTGACACCGGAAGCGGAAAAAGGTAAACTGAGGAATTAGGAAAAAATGAATTAAACGGGATTGAGCATAATCGTTGGGAATTGGAGACAGAAGAACCATGACGCCACTGTCTGAGAGCATGGAAAGCCTGCTTGCACAACTGCCCAAAGTCGAGCTGCATTTGCACATTGAGGGCACCCTGGAGCCGGAATTGATAGTTGAGATTGCCCGGCGCAATCACATTCCACTGCAGTTCCCAACGGTGGACGCCCTGCGGGACGCCTATAACTTCCACAACTTGCAATCCTTTCTGGATATTTACTATGAAGGCGCCCAGGTACTGCGGCACGAGCAGGATTTTTACGATTTGACCCGCACGTACCTCGATCGCATGGCCGCTGAAAACGTGCGGCACGTGGAAATTTTCTTTGACCCGCAAACGCACACCGAGCGCGGCGTCTCGTTTGAAACCGTCATTAAGGGCATCCACCGGGCCTTATCCGATGCCCAAAACCTGTATGGAATCTCGTCCAGACTCATTCTGTGCTTCCTGCGCCATTTAAGCGAAGCAGACGCCATGCAAACACTGGAGCAAGCCCTCCCGTACAAGCAGTGGATTACCGCCGTGGGGCTGGATTCCTCGGAAGTGGGGCACCCGCCGGAAAAATTCAAAACCGTGTTTGATCGTGCCCGGAATGAGGGCCTGCTGACCGTGGCCCATGCGGGCGAGGAAGGCCCGCCGGAATACATCTGGCAGGCGCTGGACTTGCTACACGTCAAACGCATTGATCATGGCGTACGTTGTCTGGAAGATCCCGCGCTGGTGGAACGCCTCAAACGGGAACGCATCCCGCTGACCGTGTGCCCACTGTCCAACATCAAGCTTCGGGTGTTTGACGAGATGACGCAACACAACCTGAAAGCCCTGCTGGATCAAGGCTTGTGCGTCACGGTGAATTCCGATGACCCGGCCTATTTCGGCGGCTATTTAACGGAGAATTACCGGGCCGTCTGCCAGGCATTGGGTTTAAACGCGCAACAGCTGGTACAGTTGGCTAAAAACGGCTTTGAGGCCAGCTTTATACCGCAAGCTGACAAACAACGCTTCTACGATGAGCTGGATCGCCTGCTGGCCGAGTCCGCCAGCCAAGCAATACGGTAGGCGGATGTCAGCATCTTCATGATTTCAAGGTACTTTGGGCTACAGAAGTTGAATACCACGGTGCGCCAGGAAGCCCTGGCGGGCCTGACCACGTTTATTACCATGGCCTACATCATCGTGGTCAACCCCAAGATTCTGGAAGCAGCCGGGATTCCGCTGGGGCCGAGCATGGTGGCCACCATTCTCACCGCCTTTATCGGCACCTTGCTGATGGGCGTCTATGCCAAGCGTCCCTTCGCCATTGCGCCCTATATGGGAGAAAATGCCTTTGTAGCCTACACGCTGGTAAAAGGCATGGGCTACTCCTGGCAAACGGTGCTGGGCGCGGTGTTTATCAGCGCGTTGATTTTCGCGCTGTTGACCGTGTTGAAAGTACGAAGCTGGCTGGTCACGGCCATTCCCAACTCGCTGAAAGTGGCGTTTTCCGTGGGCATCGGTTTGTTTCTGGCCTTTATCGGGCTGAACGAAACCGGCATCGTGTCGCTTGGGGTGCCTGGCGCGCCGGTACAGGTGGGTAACCTGACCCAGGCGTCGGTCCTGCTGTCCCTGTTCTGCTTTTTGCTGATGAGTGGCTTACTGATTCGCAAGGTGAACGGCGCGATTCTGCTGGGCATGCTGCTAACCACGCTGATTGCGGTCCCACTGGGTATTGCCAAAATCCCCACAGAGGCCATGAGTCTGCCGCCATCACTGGCGCCGATTTTGGGAAAATTGGATATTGCCGGGGCCTTGCAACCATCGTTTTTTCCGGTGATTATGACCCTGTTTATCATCCTGTTCGTAGATACCATGGGAACGCTCATCGGCGTATCCTACACGGCGGGCTTTCTGGATAAGGACGGCAACCTGCCGGAGGTGGAAAAACCCATGCTGTGCGACTCTGTCGCCACCATGACCGCAGCGGTGCTGGGCACCACGGCAGCCGGGGCTTACATCGAATCCGCCGCCGGGATTGAATCCGGAGGCAAGAGCGGCTTGACCTCCGTTGTGACCGCCCTTTTGTTTCTGGTGGCGCTGCTGTTTTTCCCTATTTTAACCATGGTGCCCGCCTGCGCGTATGGCCCGGCGCTGATGGTGGTCGGCAGCATGATGCTCTCGCCGGTCAAGGATATCGATTTCGGCGACCTGACCGAACTGATTCCGGTCTTCATCACCATTGCGCTGATTAGCTTTACCTACAACCTGGGCATGGGCATGTCCGCCGGATTTATCATGTACCCTCTGGCCAAACTATTTGCCGGTCGCGGGCATGAAATACCGCTTGGATTATGGGTGCTGGCCTTGTTATCCGGGTTGTTTTTCGTCGTTTACCCGTACCATTAAAGCCCATGCTTTGTACCGCTGCCCACCCATTTCAAGCGATTTTCAGAGACGCCGCTTTTATCTATACTGCTTTTTTGTCTTGATACATGAACGTGTTGGAGCGGGAGCAGGGGGACATTTCAAATGAGCATACCGGCGGCGGCGTTTCATATAAAACCGGAAATCACGGTGGGCGATATCCTCACCTTGATTACCATCAGCATTACCCTGGGCACCTTGTATACGGCCTGGCTTCAAAACAGGCGACTGAAGGAGAAGGAAATGGCCAACGGCATCCGCAATGCCTGCGCCACGGTGCTGGGCAAGCTGGAACGTTGGCAGGAACTCAGCCTGTCTCTGTTTGAAAACACCCAGCCCTTGTATATCGAAACCAGCGAACTGCTGGCACGGAACCGGAATGTCATTCAAACCAGGGATTATCTATGGAAACGGCTCACCGTGGCCCGCAATACGCTCCGGCAATCCGTTCTGGAGGAAAAGCTGGAACTTGCCTATACCGATTTATACAGCTACAGCCCCAAGCTGGTGGATGCCTTCATGACCGTGATTGCTCAATTAAAAACGGCTGAAACGGAGGTATTCTCCGATTTTTTGGAGCAGACCCAACAGAACGTGCTGGACTATGCCGGTAAATTGTCCGGCTACACCAGCGCCATGCTGGGCAACGACCTACGCGACACCACCCATTCCATCCGCGAAGCGTTTGAGGGGCAGACTACCGGGACGATTCAGCCCTTCAAGCAAACACTGACCACCCTGTTGCAGGAATCCGACAAACACCTGATTCAAAAGAATCATGAATGGGGCTTTTCCTGAATCTTCTATGTCATTGGTGCCGTATAATACACAACTGCCATCCCTACGCAGGCAGGAATGGCAGAAGCGGGAATGTTATTAAAAAGCAGACTAGGAGGCGGGGCTCCCGTTTTCGATGGTATGTTTTTTGTTGTTGCCGGGCAGCTTGTCTTGCAGGGTCTGCCATTCAACGGTCAAGGTGCCGCCGGAAAGCTGATACTGCTTCTCCCAGCTTTGCAACAATTCCATGCAGGCATGGTCGATGTGGTTCAACTCGTCCACGTAAATATGCAGATCCCGGCCCAAAGGCTGACGCTCCAGGATGGACACCAGCTTCGGCAGGCTCAGGAAGGTGGCGCTCCCACGCAGAGCGAGCTGGATTTGCCCGCCCTTCTCTACGGAACGGCCTTGCAGGCTGGACAGGGTAAACAGCAAGCGAATCACCGCCAGAATGGTACCGGCAATAACCCCTTCCAGCAAGTTGGTAGAGACCACCATGCCCAGAGTTACCGCATAAATCAATACTTCCCACCGGCTGATTTTCCACAGTTTGATGATGGTATCCGGCTTGACCAGCTTATAGCCGGTATACACCAGAATGGCCGCAAGACAGGCCGTGGGAATCATTTCCAGCACATGAGGGAAGAAACTGACCAGGGCCAGCAGCCAGATACCGTGCATGATTGCCGACTTACGGGTTTTGGCGCCCGCATGAATATTGGCGGAGCTGCGTACAATAACGCCGGTCATGGGCAAAGCGCCCAGGAAGCCGCAAATAGTATTCCCAACGCCTTGAGCCATCATTTCCTGGTCATATTTCGTACGGGGACCGTCATGCATCTGATCGACCGCCGAAGCGCTCAACATGGTTTCAGCGCTCGCCACAATGGCGATGGTAAACGCCATAATCCAGGCGGTCGGCTTAGCCAGCAGTTCAAAACTTTGCATGGTCGGGAAGGTAAAGGCGGAGAACAGATCGCCCGGAATCTCCACGAATTTGACCGGCAATTGCAGCAATTCCGCCGCAAGCATGGCCACAACCACCGCAGCCAGAGTTCCAGGAATCACTTTGAGCTTTTTCGGCGCCAGGTTCCAGGCCAGAATTACCGCAATCGCGGCCACGCCGACCATAGCGGCCAGGTGGTGACTGGAATTATCCAGCGGGAAAAGCCCCTTCATAATCGTTTCCGGAATGGACATAATATTGGCAAGCCCGTTGCTCTCCGGGGCCACATCCAGCATCACGTGGAACTGGCTGGCCATAATCAGCACCCCGATACCCGCCAGCATACCCTGAATAACGGCGGGAGAAATAGCCCGAAACCACTGACCAAGGTGTAAAACACCACACAATAACTGAATTACCCCTGCCATCAGCAGGATAACCCCCAGGCCCGGTATGCCAAACTCCACCAGAATTTCCGATACCAGGGCCACCAGACCGGCAGCCGGCCCACTGACCTGCAACGGCGCTCCAGAGATGGAACCTACCAGGATACCCCCGATAATTCCGGTAACCAGACCCAACATCGGCGGTGCGCCGCAGGCAATCGCAATCCCCAAGCAAAGCGGAAGGGCTACCAAAAACACAACAATTGATGAAAGAAAGTCCTGTGCAAAAGTCGACTGTTTAATCGCAGCGCTGTTTTTTGAAACCATCGGCTCGCTTTCCTGTCTTTCTAACTATGACGGCCCTAATTGCTCAGCAAAGGGAGTCTGTAATATCATCTTATACTGGTTTTTGTATTACAAAGTTGTAATTATAGACAAAACTTTGACAAAATGCGAATTGCCAGATTAAAACCGTCATTCATGCCAAATACATCAGGCATTCAGTCACCTCGACGGCGCGCAGTCCCGTTGCCGGAAGCGCTCACCACGCTCTCAGGCACCCGTTCCCGACCGAATATTAAGACGGATTAAGACGAAGAAGAGGAAGTAGACAGATCGAAGGTTCTTCAATCCTGTTAAGTGTCTTAAAGAAATATCTCGATACAGAGCCGATTTGGCAGTACCGTCTGCTCAAGCCGGTGAATACAGCAAGATCGAATCACGAAGCCGTTTGTATGATTGTGATTGTGGCTATTCATTAGCCGGGAGATGAGATACCGATGATTATTCAAACTAATTTCAAAAACAACCTGGTTGGCCTGGTACGCTACCTGTGGCGAGAATCCATCTATGCCGTCGTCCTCTCCGCTTTCGTCTACTATCTGTATGATGTGCGTGACCTGGACTTCCTGGCTTCCTTCAGCTTTGTGCCGGTCAGCCTGTTTGCGACCATCCTGTCCGTTTTCCTGGCATTTCGAAACAACAGCGCCTACGATCGCTGGTGGGAAGCCCGAAAGTTATGGGGACAGCTGGTCAACGTCAGTCGCATGTTCGGCGCGCAGGTCGTGACATTTCTCCGGGCGGACGCGCCTGAATATTCGCCCCAGCAGCAGCAACGGGTTGTTGAACTGCAACACGAGATGATCTTTCGGCATATCGCCAGTATTAACCTGATGCGGATGCAGCTTCGCAAGGATATTAATTACGCGGAAGTGGATCCATACCTGAACGCGGCCGACCGGCAACTGATTCGCAACATGAAAAACCCGGCCTGCGCATTGTTCGCCGCACAAGGCATCCAGGCCCGTAACGCATGCAGCAACGGCCTGATAACCGACTACCGCTTTGTCAGCCTCATGGGCTCCATCGAACAGTTCTATGACATTATCGGGTCTTGCGAGCGCATCAAAAATACCCCCTTTCCCAAAGAATACGATAGCTTTGTCCGGTACCTGATCTGGATTCTGATTACCATAACGCCCATTTACCTGCTGGGCATCTTCGCCGACGACCTCAGCAAACTGCTGATCATTCCCAGCACGCTGGGTATTACTCTGATTGTCGGCTTTGCCAACAAGGCTGGGGAAATGCTGGAAGATCCCTTTGAGAACCGGATTCACGATATCCCGATGACCACGCTTTGCGATAAAATAGAATCGGATCTGCGGAATCAGTTGGGGGAAATACAGTTACCCACAGGGAACGAAACCCAAGAGCCGAAACCGGTCGTCGTTTGGTAAACAGACCGCTTCTTCGCTGAAACCACAGCAGTCAGCCTGTCCGTATCATCGGTTTTAAGAGTGAGCGCCCTGATGACCACCTGTTTAACATCACCGAATCCGGTTCTGTCGCAGCGGGAACTGTATCTTTGCATTCGGCGGCAGTTACCGAAGAGTGTGGAACCGGCCGCCGAACCCGTCACGGGCGACCGGCCCGTGTCTCCGCTGGAAGCCGAGGAGGGCAAGCCCATCGGAAAACCCAGCCAGGGCCTGACCGATGATGTGCGTTTATTAGGCGCTTTGCTGGGACTGATTATCAGCGAACATGAAGGCGGGGATTTCTACCTCTTCATTGAACGACTGAGGCAATCCGCCAAGGACGCCCGTGAGCGGCTGGGGCAAATTGGCGTGGAGCGCATTCATCAGGTCATTGAGTCCGAACTGGCAGGCCATGACGAGGGTTCTCAGCGGAATCTGCTGCACCGGGCCGTTGCCGCGTTTCGGCTATTTTTGCTGCTGGCGGGCATTGCGGAAGAATACCACCAGAGCGAAAAACTGAGCACGGTGCAACAAGGGGAACATCAGGGCCTGGCTGAAGCGGTTTCCCGAGCGAAAAGCCAGGGTTACAGCCTGCCGGCGCTGGAAACCCTGCTCAGCGACCTGACCGCCCGGCTGGTGATTACCGCCCATCCCACCAAGATTCTGAGACAGACGATTCTGCACCATCAAAAGGATATTTTCTACATCCTTCAGGCCATGCACTCGCCGAACCTGAATCCGTTCGAGCAGCAGGGCCTGCTGGAGGCGCTGGGCGAGAAAATCGAGGTGCTGTGGGCCACCCAGTTCAGCCGGTGGACCAAGCCGGAGCCCAAGGAGGAAGTGAGCCGAGTACTCAGTTACCTGACCCGCACCTTGTACCCCACGTTACCCTATGTGCATCACAAGCTGCACCAGACCATCCAATACAATTACGGACAGGCCCTAAACGGCGGCGGTCACCCGATATTAACCGTCGGCAGCTGGGTGGGGGGCGATATGGACGGCAACCCCTATGTGACGCCGGATGTGTTCTCTGATGCGATCAACCGGCAGCATCAGGCCGTTCTGGAGCTTTACGCCAAGGATATTCGCGGAACGCTGGATAAATTAAGCCACGCCCAGCACCGGATCGGCGAAACCGATGCCTTACGGAAGTCTTTGCTGAACGACATCGAGGAAATGCGGCAGGCCAAGGAGGACACCCGCAATTACGCCGATTTGCTGGAGCGGGAACCTTACCGTCTGAAATTAACCATGATGGCCCTGAAACTGGAGCATACCCTGCGCCAGAGCGCCTCTTTTTTAACCGGCGATAACAAGCAGGCCAAGCCGTTTATTTATCTCTCCGCCCAGCATTTGCTGGATGAAATCGAGCTGGTATGCCAAAGCTTGGCGGAAAAAGGCTATCATCGTTCCATTCACACCCACCTGGAACGGCTGAAGCAGACCATACGAATTTTCGGCTTTCATTTCGCGTCCATCGATCTGCGGGAGGAAACCGAACATATTAACCTGGCCGCCCGCGCGGTGCTGGAAGCCTCCGGGATCTGCAACCCGCAGGACAGTGGGCAAACATTGGAAGCGGCGCTGACTACCGAGATTTTATCCAGAAAAGTGCTGAACACCGAAGCCTGGGAAGAATCTACCGCCAATATCCCTTACGGGGAACAGGACCGTCAGGTCATCCAGCGCATGCTGGGCATGCTGAACGTGGCCAATCAGGCCCGGCGGTTTATCGATTCCAACGCATGCCACAACCTGGTATTGACCATGACCTCCTCGGTGGATGATCTGCTGTCCGCGCTGCTATTGCTGAAAACCCAGGGGTTGTTTTACCCGGTGTATAATGCCTGCGGCACTGGACAGGATTACGAAAGCCATATGGACATTGTGCCGCTGTTTGAGACGATTCCCGATCTTCAGCATGCGCCCGGCATTATGGAGAAACTGTTCGCCAACCCGGCCTACCGGATTCAACTGGCCTGCCGCGGCAACCGGCAGATGGTTATGGTCGGTTATTCCGACAGCAATAAAGATGGGGGCTACTTTACCAGCAACTGGTGCATTTACAAGGCTCAGCAGGAATTATGGCAAGTGGCGAAGGCCGCCGGCGTGGAGCTTCGGTTTTTCCACGGTCGGGGCGGCAACCTGGGGCGTGGCGGCGGGCCCGCGCAACGGGCCATTCGCGCTTTGCCGCCGGGTACGGTCAAATTCGGGCAGGATTTAACCGAGCAGGGCGAAGTGCTGTCTCGCTACTATAACGTGCCGGAAACCGCCCAGGCCCGCTGCGAGAGCCTGCTGAACGCCATCATCCGCAAAAACATGGAAATTCCCAGCCCGGAGGAGTTGGCCAACATTACCGCCTGGGAAAGCCTGGCGGAAACGCTGTCCGGGTACGCGCGCGCCAAGTACAACAGCCTGGCGCACGAAAATCCGCATTTCATCGAATACTTCGAGCAAGTGACGCCCAAAGAGGTAGAGCTGGTCAAAATTGGCTCCCGACCCAGTCACCGCCGCAGCATTCAAAGCGTCAGCGATTTGCGGGCCATTCCCTGGGTGTTCCGCTGGTTCCAGTCCCGGCAAATCATTCCCGGCTGGTACGGCCTGGGAACGGCTTTATCCCGGTTCATCCAGGAAGCGCCTGAGCGGAACCCCAGTCTGTTGAAGCACGTGTATCGGCATTGGCATTTCCTGGAAAGCATTCTGGAAAACAGCGAAATCATTCTGCGGCAAACCGATCTCAGCATTGCCCGTTATTATTGCTCGCTGGCGACTAATTCGGCCGCTACGGAGGCCATTTTTGCCGATATTGAAGCCGAGTACGATTTAACGCTCCGCATGATTCGGGAAATTACCGGCAAGCCCCTGCTCAGTGAGCCGGAAGTGCAGGTGC
>Ga0247823_10004975_pt1 | contig 10583 bp, 9 predicted proteins | sample 13C_PalmiticAcid_2_FD_192426 | JGI IMG/M metagenome (GOLD analysis project Ga0247823, IMG submission 192426) | Soil microbial communities from agricultural site in Penn Yan, New York, United States - 13C_PalmiticAcid_Day30 | ecosystem: Environmental > Terrestrial > Soil > Agricultural land...
TGGTGGCGCAGACGGTTGCTGAATTTGGCGGGCTCAACATCCTGGTGAACAACGCAGGTCTGGTGATCCGCAAGCGCTTTGCCGACACGACCCCCGAGGAGTGGCGGCGGCAGATCGATGTGTGCCTCTACGGCACGATCCACTGCACCCACGCGGCCCTTCCGCACCTGGAGGCACAGAAAGGCGCGGGCCGGATCATCACGATCGTAGGGGATTCCTCGCGTGTAGGGGAGTCCGGCTTGGCGATCGGCGCCGCAGCGCGTGCTGGGAACATTGCACTGATGAAGTCGGTGGCACGTGAAACCCGAACCGCGTTGACCGCCAACACCTTGGCATTGGGACTGATTGAAACCGCGCATGACCCCGAGTTCATTACGGCGAACCGCGAGAAGCTGACCAAACTCTACCCACTGCGTCGCCTGGGCCAGCCGAGCGATGTTGCGCCGCTGGCGGTGCTTCTGGCTTCCGACGAAGGCGGCTGGATCACTGGGCAGGTCATCAGCGTCAGCGGTGGTTTCAGCATGGTTTGAGGCATGCCTTAGGCAGCGCGAGGACAACAGACCAACAAAGCAGGAGACATCCGTGATTCAAACCGAATTGATCGCTCCACTCGGCGTACTGGTACGCCGGCATGCCGCGCAGAGGCCGGCCAAATTGGCGTTCGAGGATTGGACGGGCGCGAAGCTCACTTATGGCCAGCTCGATAGCCAAAGCGCCGCTGTTGCGGGCCATCTCCAGGACCGGGGGCTAGAAGCGGGAGATGCGGTGGCCATCATGCTGCCGAACTCGGTCGACTGGGTGTTGTCCTGCGTGTCCGTCGTGCGCGCTGGCGGCGTGAGCGTTCCTATCAGCCATGATGCTACCGAGGCGGAGGTTTGCTACCGCCTGGAAGACGCGCGCTGCAAGGCCGTCATCGTCTCGACCCGCAACCTTGCGATGATCGAACGATTGCGCGAAAAATTGCCAGGGACGATCCAGGTGATCGTCGCGGGCAGCGATGATCCGACCGATCAGCTTTCTCTGGCGCTAATGGCCCAGAGTGTGCCGCGCTCGAGCCCTCGGGATCCTGAAGACATGCATGCCACGGCGTTCCTGGTCTACACCTCTGGAACTACAGGGCGTGCGAAGGGCGTCATGCTGTCGCAGCACAGCATGCTCTGGGTCGTGGCCGCCTCTTGGGCTCCCATTGCGGGGTTGAACGAGAAGGATGTGCTGCTTTCCGCGTTGCCGCTCTTTCACTCCTATGCGCTCAATCTGTGTGTGCTCGGCGTGCTAGCTGTGGGCGCGACGGAGTACTTTGTGGAGAAATTCTCTACACAGGAAGTGACGAGGCAACTGGAGAGTGGGCGGTACACGGTTGTCCCTGGCGTACCCACAATGTTCCACTATCTTCTGGAGAATGCCCGCTCCGGTGGGCAGAGGGCAGCCCAGGGCGTCCGCTGCTTTCTTTCCGCCGGGGCTATCTTGCCGATGCTCCTCAATAAGGAATTCGAGGCGTTCTTCGGCGTTCCGCTGCTAGATGGGTACGGGATCACGGAGACGTCGACGATGGTCACCCTGAACTGGCCCGATGCATCGAGGGTCCCGGGCTCTTGTGGACTGCCTGTTCCCGGTCTAGCGGTACGAATCGTTGACGCCTCGGGCGGCGACGTTCCCTTCGGTGCGGAAGGGGAGTTGATCGTACGCGGGCCGAACGTGATGCAGGGTTACCTAAATAAGCCAACGGAAACGGCCGAAGCACTCAGGGGAGGCTGGTATCACACCGGCGATCTCGCCCGTAGTGACCGGAATGGTTTTCTGACCATCACCGGCCGGTTGAAGGAACTGATCATCAGAGGTGGGCAAAACATCGCTCCCGCCGAAGTCGAGGATGCCGTTCTCTCTCATCCGGCGGTTCTTGATTGCGCTGCGGTCGGCGTAGCGCACCCCCATCTGGGCGAAGTCCCTGTGGTCTGTGTTGTGCTCAGGGACGGCCAGAGCACCGATGGCGAATCCATTCGCCAGCACTGCGGGCAACTGCTGTCAGCCTACAAGGTCCCCCAGTCAGTCGAGTTCGTGAAGGCAATTCCAAGGACCGGATCGGGAAAGATCATGCGCTTTAAGTTGCGAGAAGCCATTGACGCCGCCGCGACTTCTTGATCTCCCACCTTCTGATACGAAACTGCGGCCTCTGGCCGAATGACGATGAACAACATTGAACTCAAAGACCCGTCTCTTTGGCGGCAGCAAGCCTTTATCGGCGGGGCCTGGATCCAGGCCGATGGCGATAACACTATCCCTGTGCGCAATCCGGCGACGGGTGAAGTGCTCGGCACGGTACCCCGCCTAGGTACACGGGAAACTCGGCAAGCGATCGAGGCAGCCTATGCCGCGGGCGTGGCTTGGCGTCAGCGTTCCGGCAAGGAGCGCGCGACCATACTGCACCGCTGGTTCACGCTGCTCATGGCGCATCAGGAAGACTTGGCAGTTCTGATGACTGCCGAGCAAGGCAAGCCACTGGCGGAAAGTCGAGGTGAGATCGCCTATGCCGCGTCGTTCATCGAGTGGTTCTCAGAAGAAGCAAAGCGCGTCTACGGAGACACGATTCCTGGTCATGGGCCCGACAAGCGGATTGTCGTCATCAAGCAGCCGATTGGTGTGTGCGCGGCGATCACGCCTTGGAACTTCCCCGCAGCGATGATCACCCGCAAGGCTGGTCCTGCCCTCGCGGCGGGATGCACCATGGTCATCAAACCGGCGAGCCAAACGCCATTTACGGCATTGGCCATGTGTGTGCTGGCTGAGCAGGCAGGTATCCCCGCCGGGGTGCTCTCCTGTGTTACGGGTGATGCCGGTGCCATCGGCGGGGAACTGAGCTCAAACCCACTGGTGCGCAAGCTCAGCTTCACGGGGTCCACAGAGATCGGAAAGGTCCTGCTTGCGCAGTGTGCGGGCACCGTGAAGAAGACATCTATGGAACTTGGCGGTAATGCGCCTTTTATCGTGTTCGATGATGCGGACATCGACGCTGCGGTGAAGGGCGCGATCATTTCCAAGTTCAGGAATGCAGGCCAGACCTGTGTCTGCGCGAATCGATTGTTCGTACAAGACGGGGTCTATGACGAGTTCGCTGCCAAGCTGACGGCGGCGACCGCCGCATTGGAGGTTGGCCCGGGCAGCGATGCGAACAGCAAGATCGGCCCCCTGATCGACGGCAAGGCGATCGCCAAGGTGCAGGAGCACGTAACGGATGCGGTCAGCAAGGGGGCGAAGGTTCTTCTGGGTGGGAAGGCACACCACCTTGGCGCCAATTTCTTCGAGCCCACGGTGCTGGCAAACGCGACGCCAGACATGCTGATCTTCCGTGAGGAGACGTTCGGACCGGTCGCGCCGCTCTTCCGGTTCAGTTCGGAGGAAGAGGTCATTGCTCTGGCAAACGACACTGAATTCGGTCTCGCTTCCTATTTCTATGGCCGTGATATCGGTCGCATCTGGCGTGTGGCGGAGGCTCTTGAATATGGAATGGTCGGAATTAACGAAGGATTGATTTCTACCGAAGTAGCTCCGTTCGGTGGTGTCAAGCAGAGCGGACTGGGCCGGGAAGGATCCAAGTACGGAATGGATGACTATCTTGAACTCAAGTACCTGTGCATGGGCGGTATCTCATGACCGACGACGTCCTTCGTTGACGATTCAATTGGAGCGCAATATGCCGACAGAAACTTCCGGAAATGCACGCCTGGAGGCGCTGGCCAATGGGCTTCTTCAGGTCGGACTGGATACAGAGGAGATTGCCAAGCTCTGCATGTCCATTGATTTGACCAAGGTGAGTCGCAACGATGCCTTGTTGGGATTCTCGCTCTGGTTAGATGCAATGAAAGTGGCGTGTGCTCACGGGCTCGCGGGGGTTTCTACCAGTGCTCTCAATACGGAAGTGGTGCCCATGGTGCGAAGCTATCTCGAAGTGAGTGGCAAAGCGGCGCCTGCTGAGGGCTGAAACAGGCGATTCGCCTTGGCGCGGAAGCTGGGGAAAACCGATATTGAACTGGGGGGCAAGCAGATGAGAGGAGCGCAATTCACACCCGCGCAGATTGCTTCAATTCTTGATGACCGAAAGTCCGGAATGACGGTAACCGAGGTGTGTCGGCGGCACGGTATCAGCGTTGGAACGTTCTACGGGTGGTTGCGAAAGTACTCCGCCTCCAAGGTAGATGCTCCAGCGCTTCGCTCAAGTGCTCCTGGGGCATAACGAAGAACCGGGTGATTGGGACCATGGCATCTCGGTGATGTGCACCGGACCGATGCGGTCCCTTGGCTCGTGTGTCAACTCCTGACCAGCTACTTGTGAAGCCACTGCGCTGTCCCTTGGTATTTCGCGCAGCCATTCCTGAAATGGCGCTCACTGAAACCCGTGACCTGAAATTGTCACCGCAAGCCGATTGGCGGATTTATTTACGCAATGACCGACGTTATTCTCGAAACCCGCAGCCTGACCAAAGAGTTCAAGGGCTTCACCGCTGTCAGCGACGTGAACCTGGCCGTGCGCCGGGGCTCTATTCATGCGCTGATCGGTCCTAATGGCGCAGGCAAGACCACCTGCTTCAATCTACTGACCAAGTTTCTCACGCCCACTTCGGGCACCATCCAGTTCAACGGGCACGATATCACGCGCGAACAGCCGGCGCAGATCGCCCGCCGAGGCGTCATCCGTTCGTTCCAGATATCGGCCGTGTTTCCTCACCTCACCCTCGTGGAGAACGTGCGCTTGGGTCTGCAGCGCAAGCTGGGCACCTCGTTCCATTTTTGGCGCAGCGAGAGCAGCCTGCGCCAGCTCGATGAACGCGCCTTGCAGCTTTTGGCCGAAGTGGGCCTGGAAGACATGGCCGAAGAGGTGACGGTCAATCTGCCCTACGGTCGCAAGCGCGCGCTGGAGATCGCCACCACGCTGGCCATGGAGCCCGAACTCATGCTGCTGGACGAGCCCACCCAAGGCATGGGCCACGAGGACGTGGATCGTGTCACGCAACTCATCAAGAAAGTCTCGGCAGGCCGCACCATCCTGATGGTGGAGCACAACATGAAGGTCATCTCCACCATCGCCGACCGCATCACCGTGCTGCAGCGCGGCGCTGTTTTGGCCGAAGGCCTCTACGAGGAAGTATCGAACAACCCGCAAGTAATGGAGGCCTACATGGGCACGACCGACGGTCAACTGCAGGGAGCGCACTGAAACATGGCTACCCCGGCACTGGAAATCAAGAACCTCGAGGCCTGGTACGGCGAATCGCACGTGCTGCACGGCGTAGACATCATCGTGCAGCCCGGCGAAGTGGTTACGCTGCTGGGCCGAAATGGCGCGGGCCGCACCTCCACCATGCGCGCCATCATGGGCCTGACCGGTGCGCGCAAGGGCTCTATCAAGGTCAACGGTACCGAGACGGTGAATCTGCCCACGCACCGCATTGCGCACCTGGGCGTGGGCTACTGCCCCGAGGAGCGAGGCATCTTCTCCAGCCTGTCGTGCGAGGAGAACCTACTGCTGCCGCCCGTGCTCAAGACCGGCACGCCCGGCATGCCGCTCGATGAGATCTACGCCATGTTCCCAAACCTGGCCGAGCGAAGGAACAGCCAGGGCACGCGCCTGTCGGGCGGCGAGCAGCAGATGCTGGCCGTGGCGCGCATCCTGCGCACGGGCGCCAAGCTGCTACTGCTCGACGAAATCTCCGAAGGCCTGGCCCCGGTCATCGTGCAGGTGCTGGCTCGAATGATCACGATGCTGCGCGAGAAAGGCTACACGGTTGTCATGGTGGAGCAAAACTTCCGCTTTGCCGCGCCGCTGGCTGATCGCTTCTACGTGATGGAGCATGGGCGCATCGTGGAGAAGTTCGGTGCTGCCGAGCTTGACGCGAAGATGCCCGTGCTCACCGAACTGCTGGGTGTTTGAGCGAACAGGTTTCTTCGTTCAAGTACTTCCTATTCGACAAGGAGACAACGATGCGATACGAATTCAAGATGCCGGAACTGGGCCGCAGGCGCCGACAAGACTACGGAAAGAAGCAGAGGGAGCCGGCCCGAGATCTCCGCGCCAACGCAGTGACCCGTTCTGAAAGCTGCTGCGTGCACGACATGTACCTGGTCCAGGTCAGGTCGTCCGGTGCCTGCCCGGCCACCAGGCGTTCACCACCACGGCTGACAACAACCACCGCTCTCGAAGTGATGGCGCTGCCGTTCTGACCAGATCCCTCCACTTTCGCATCTTTTCAAACAATGGAAATCTTCGGTGTCTCATTGCAGGGCCTGTCGAGCCAGCTCCTTCTGGGGTTGGTCAACGGTTCCTTCTACGCAATCCTCAGCCTCGGGCTGGCCGTGATCTTCGGCCTACTCAACGTCATCAACTTTGCTCATGGGGCGCTGTTCATGATGGGGGCCCTGTTCACCTGGATGGCCATGAACTACTTTGGCATCGACTACTGGCTGGCGCTGGTACTGTCGCCGCTGGTGGTGGGGCTTTTCGGTGTGCTCGTCGAGCGCTTCCTGTTGCGCTGGATCTACAAGCTCGATCACCTGTACGGGCTGCTGCTCACACTGGGCCTTACGCTGCTCATTGAGGGACTTTTTCGATCCATCTACGGCGTCTCGGGCTTGGGCTATGACACCCCCGAGTTGCTCGAAGGCGCGACGAACCTCGGCTTCATGATCATGCCCAACTACCGCGCCTGGGTCGTGGTGGCTTCGGTGGTCGTCTGCCTTTCTACTTGGTACGTGATTGAGAAGACCAAGCTCGGCGCCTACCTGCGCGCCGGCACCGAGAACCCGCGCCTCGTGGAGGCCTTCGGCATCAACGTGCCTGTAATGGTGACGCTGACCTACGCCTTCGGCGCGGCACTGGCCGCCTTTGCTGGAGTGCTGGCGGCGCCTGTCTATCAGGTCACCCCGCTCATGGGGCAGAACCTCATCATCGTGGTGTTTGCTGTGGTGGTGATCGGCGGTATGGGGTCCATCATGGGCTCTATCCTCACCGGGCTTGGCTTAGGCGTGATCGAAGGCTTCACCAAGGTGTTCTACCCCGAAGCATCCTCTACCGTGGTGTTCGTCATCATGGTCATCGTGCTGTTGATTCGCCCTGCGGGCCTGTTCGGCAAAGAGAAGTAAGCCGAGCGGCATGAACATGAAAAAAATCTCCACTGTCGTCTACGCGCTGCTGCTGGTCGCCCTGGTGCTCGCACCGTTCTTCGGCGCCTACCCGGTGTTCGTGATGAAGCTCATGTGCTTCGCGCTGTTCGCCTCGGCCTTTAATCTCTTGCTCGGCTACACGGGCCTGTTGTCCTTTGGCCACGCGGCCTTCCTGGGCGGCTCGGCGTATGTGGCGGGCCATGCGATCAAGGTCTGGGGCCTCACGCCCGAGTTGGGCCTCATTGCGGGCACGCTCACCGGCGCCTTGCTGGGCTGGCTGTTCGGCGTGCTGGCCATCCGTCGCCAGGGCATCTACTTCGCGATGATCACGCTGGCGCTCGCGCAGATGATGTTCTTCGTCGCGCTGCAGGCCAAGTTCACGGGCGGCGAAGACGGCTTGCAGGGCGTGCCGCGCGGCAAGCTCTTCGGCATCGTCGACCTGTCCAACGACCTCACCATGTACTACGTGGCGCTGGTGATCGTGGTCGCGGCCTTCCTGCTGATCGTGCGCACCATCCACTCGCCGTTCGGGCAGGTGCTCAAGGGCATCAAGGAAAACGAGCCGCGCGCGCTTTCGCTGGGCTACGACGTGGGCCGCTTCAAGCTGCTGGCCTTCGTGATCTCGGCCGCGCTGTCGGGCCTAGCCGGTTCGCTCAAGACGCTGGTGCTGGGCTTTGCCACGCTGTCCGACGTGCACTGGACCGCCTCGGGCCAGGTCATCCTGATGACGCTGGTCGGTGGCCTAGGCACGCTGTCGGGTCCGCTGGTCGGCTCGGCCGTGGTGGTTCTGCTCGAGAACAAGATCGGCGAACTCGGCAGCTTCCTCGCGCGCATCACGACCATCGACTGGTTCAACACGCTGGGCGAATCGGTCACCATGGTCACGGGCCTGATCTTCGTGATCTGCGTGCTGGCCTTTCGCCGCGGCATCATGGGCGAGATCATGTCGCTTTTCCTGCGCAGCAAGAAATGAACCCTTGCGTTTGAGGGGCTGAGCATGGAGAACCTCGACGTCATGGTTCTGCGCCGACTGCGTGATTGGCGATTGGAGGGGCGTCGAGCTGTGCTCGCGACAGTAGTGCGTACTTGGGGCTCCTCGCCGCGGCCCATCGGCTCAATCATGGCACTTGCAGAGGACGGTGCGGTGGTTGGCTCCGTCTCGGGGGGCTGCATCGAGGACGACCTCATCGCGCGCTACAGCTGCGTGGGCCGAGTCGAGATGCCGCGCGGCGCCCCGATTCTGGTGAAGTATGGCGTCACCGCCGACGAGGCGCATCGCTTCGGCCTGCCTTGCGGCGGCACGCTGGAATTGCTACTAGAGTTTGAGCCAGACGCCGAATTGCTGGTAGAACTGCTCGCTGCTCTCGAGGCCGGCTGCTTGATGGAGCGCACCGTGCGGTTGTTTGACGGTGTCGTGACGCTCGCGCCGACGGATACCCCAGCCGAGTTGGCTATCGATGGAAAGACGCAGATCAACACGTTCGGCCCCGAATACCGTATGTTGCTCATCGGCGCAGGCCAACTGACTGAGTATGTAGCGACGATGGCCCTTTTCTGCGGTTTCTCCGTCACGGTGTGCGACCCTCGCGAGGAGTTCCGTGGGCATTGGCAGGTACCGGGCGTGAGCATCTCTACCGAGATGCCCGACGACATGGTGCGCACTTTTCGCCCCGACGCGCGCACTTGCATCGTAGCGCTCACGCACGATCCCAAACTGGATGACTTGGCGTTGCTGGTGGCTTTGGATACGCCGGCTTTCTATGTCGGCGCTATCGGTTCTCGCCGCAATGCACAAGCCCGGCGCCAGCGCATGATGGAGCATTGCGAACAGACCGAGGAGTCGCTCGCCCAGCTGCGCGGACCAGTTGGCATCTACATCGGCAGTAAGACACCGCCGGAGATCGCGGTGAGTGTCATGGCGGAGATACTGGCGGTCAAAAATGGCGTCATTCTCCCAATCGCTGCTCAAGTGGGGCCTGCGAAAATCATTCGAGACGCGGCTCCTGTGAGCGGGCAAGGTGGGGCTTGTGCGCGCTTCTGACGTTGGAGTGCACTGGCTCAGCGGCGACAGCCCTGCTGTGGAGGCCGTCGCGCGCCTTCGACGACGGTCATAAGGTCTACATCCAGTTCGCCGGCGGCATCGCGTAGGGCTAGTTGCCGCCGCTGTTCGTGGTCGGCTCGCAGGGCAACGGCCAGCTCACGAACTACCGTTCCCGTGTGATGGACTCAATCTGCGAACGGATTCAGGTGATCACGGTAAACATCGAAACCACGACGTATATCCTGACCTCGGCGTCGGGATTGCGTCGCTTTCACCATCAAGGCCTTCTGCTACCAAGCACGGGATTCACTGCGTTCCCGACTTCACGAATTACGCCCCGGGTCGCACGTGCATGTCCACGGTCGATCTAACGGGATAGCGCGGCCGGCAGCGGCGAAGCAGGCGGCTGTCGTCGCGCTGTGCACGCGGAAGAAGAAGTCAATACCTGGGCGTCGCTGCTGCGCGGCGCGGTCGACGATGTGGACGCGTCGGCCGCCATGGTCGCATGCTTGATCTCAAAGGAAGCGAACAGGCTGAGTGGCCAACTGATCAGTACATCGAGTCACCGGATCACCTTTCAGGTAACCGCAGCTCTTCCTTACCAAACGTTATCCGGCAGATAAGCACCCTTCGGTTGAGATGGCATGGTGCGCCATGAATACTGAGGTGCATAAACGTATCCGAACTGCCGACCCTGGCGCCGCTCACGCCTTCGCGCGCCAGCCTGCAGCCGCCTGCCCGCGCAGTTTGCACGGCGCGCCGCGGCGACGTGGCGATCCTGACGGTCGACAATGGATCGGCCAACACCTGTTCTGCCGCGGTACGGCGTGAGTTGCTGGGCGCCGTGCGCGCGCTGGACGAAGAGAAAGGCCTCGTGGCCGCCGTACTGATCGGTGCAGGCACGCACTTCATGACGGGCAGCGACCTGCGCGAACTCGGCGCCGCCATTCATCAACCCGAGTTGCCGGAAGTGATTGCCGCCATCGAGCAATGTCGTCTGCCGATCATTGCCGCCATGCATGGTGCAGCGCTGGGATCGGGCTTTGAGGTTGCACTGGCGTGCGACGGCCGCATATGCACGCCGAATGCTGTCGTCGGGTTGCCGCAAGTGAGCCTGGGCGTGATTCCCGGGGGCGGTGCCACACAGCGGTTGTCGCGGCTGGTGGGCCGTGCAATCGCGGTCGACATGGTGTGCAGTGGTCGCCAAGTTGGTGCCGACGAGGCGCTCGCGTTGAAGCTGGTCGATCGCATCGAGGTGGCTAGTCTGTTGGACGGGGCCATTGCTTTTGCATGGGCCTGTGCACCTTTCAAGCGCAGCGTGCGCGAGCTGGCGGTGCCGGTCGAGGACGGCGACGCTTTCGACCAGGCCGCGCGCGCTGCGCTTGAAAGG
>Ga0247823_10004976_pt1 | contig 10582 bp, 8 predicted proteins | sample 13C_PalmiticAcid_2_FD_192426 | JGI IMG/M metagenome (GOLD analysis project Ga0247823, IMG submission 192426) | Soil microbial communities from agricultural site in Penn Yan, New York, United States - 13C_PalmiticAcid_Day30 | ecosystem: Environmental > Terrestrial > Soil > Agricultural land...
GTGTAATACACGCCGTACGTGTTCGTGTACGCCGTGAACCCTTCGAGTGTCGGCGTCCCCTCCGACACGTGAATGCCATACTGCGCGTCCGAGATCGTCACGCCCGACAGCACCGGGTTCGGCGCTCCCTGCCGGAAGACCACCCCGTACCATTGCGACGCGCCTGAACTCGTGGCCGACAGCGTCACCGGCTGCGCCGCCGTACCCTTCGAGTTCAGCGTACCCCGCACGACGAGCTCCGTCTCGCTCACGTCGAGCCCCGAGCCCATCACATCGGACGTCGAGAAACGCAGCGTCACCCCAGGATCGAGCGTCAACGTCACCCCCGGCGCCACCGTCAAATCACCCGCCACCGTGTACGGCGAGCCCGCGAGGTTCAACGTCGTATTCGTCCACAGCACCCCGTGCAACCCGCTCGTCGCATCACTCGTGTACGGCAACGCTCCGATGTCGGTCCCCGCCGCGCTCGCGAAACGCGCTGGCGAATTCGACGTCAGCCGCAGGTTCGACGACGACACGTACAGCGGATTGGCCAGGATGCTGCCCGTCCCCGCGCTCGTACCCGCATAGTTCGTCCCATTTCCCCACACATCCGAATACGTCACCGTCACCGACGACGGCCCGCCGCCCACCTCCCGATAGATCCCGTACGAGGTGTTCGTCACGATCGAATTCGTCACCGTCACCGTCAGCGTCGGCGACGACGTGTACGTGTACACGCCGTACGACCCGTTCTGGTTGAGCGTCGCATTCGTGAGCGCCAGCGACACGCTCCCCGCCCCCGACGACGTCACGTACACGCCCCGGCTCGAGTTGTTCCGGATCACCGCATCCGTGATCGCGCCTCCGCCCGTCCCCGTGTAATACACGCCGTACGTGTTCGTGTGCGCCGTGAACCCGGAGAGCGTGGGCGCTACATCGACCACGTGAAACCCGTACTGCGCGTGCTGCACGACGAGCTCCGTCGTCGTGAGGACGGCCGTCGACGCGTCGACGACGACGCCGTACCACTGACCCGCGCCCGACGACGTGGAGCGGAAGTTCACCGGGCTTGCCGCGGTCCCCTGCACCTCCAGCGTGCCGCGGATCGTCATCTCGACCTCGCTGGTGTCCTTGCCCGTCATCAGGCCGTCCGTCGTGGCGAACTGCACCTCGACGCCGGCCTGGATCGTGAGCTTCGTGGTCGCGGGCACGACGATGTCCCCTTGCACGATGTAGGGGCTGCCGGCCAGGGTCCAGGTCTGGTTGATGATGTTGCCGCCCGTGACCGGCGTCGCGGCCTGGGCGACGCGTGGACACGCGAGCAAAACGATGGCCCATAAAAGGGCGACCAAGGGAAATACGAGCGCTATCGGGCGCTTCATGTCTAGCTCCTCGCAGAGACGTTCGCGCGGGCACGGGGCATCTTTCCCCCTCCGGCCCGACGGTGGCGCGACGCTACCGCAAGCAGTTCCTCGACTCAACGTCCACTCGATCCCTGGCTTGCCTCCGCGCCGCTTCCATGCCCCAATGATCATCCAGCGATGCGCGCAAACGACGACGAGGAGGCCGGGGAAGAGACCGGCACGTTTGGTCCCCTTTTCGACAACCGCGGCACGATGGCCGCCCTCGCCACGACCAGCGAAAACCTCCCCGCACCCCCGCCTCGCGCCGCGTTCCTCGTCGCCTACGACCGGCTCGCCGAGCTCGCCGCCGCCGCGCGAAAGCCCGGCTTCGCCGTGGCGGTCATCGACGCGCGCGCGCGTCTCGCCGGCGCCGTCCTCTGCGAGGCAGGCTCGCCGCTCACGATCGGCCGGCACACGAAGTGCCGCTTGCAAGTGCCTTCGTCCGCGATCTCGCTCCGCCACATGGCCGGCCTCGTCCTCGCCGAGGGCGGCGCGCCGAAGCTCAAGGTCTGGGACCTCAACACGAAGCTGCCTTTCCGCGCCGAAGACGGGCAGGAGAGCGGCGCGCTCGCCTCCGACGGCCCCACATACCTCTCGATCGGCGCATACGCGCTCTGGTTCTTACCGTGTTCCCCGGCCGTCGCATGGCCCGAGCGCGCGGGTGACGCGTGGACCTCGATGCCGCCGCGCACGTTCGTCGATCGCCGCGCGCCGGCCGCAGCCGACAAACGCGCGGGCGTCGATGCATTGCCCCCTCCGCGCCTGCGCGGCGGCCCGTATCGAGGCCTCGAAGAGCCCTCGCGCGTCACCACGCAAGCCTCGCCGCTCTTGCTCGGCGACGACGAAGAGCCCGAGATCGCCTGGGGCACGATCCGCCTGCAGGCCGGCATGGCGAAGGCGAAGCGGCGCGTCTCGGCGGAGCGCCTCGAACAAGGCCTGCTCATCGGCCGCTACGAGCGATGTGGCCTCTCCATCGGCGAAATCGACAGGAATGTCTCCCGCGTGCATTTCCTCCTCGTCCGCATCGGCGCGGATGTCTGGGCCATCGACACGGGCAGCACGAACGGCGTGCGCCGGAACGGCCGATCGATCGAGGCCGAGGTCTTGGCGGACGTGGATCGCCTCGAGTTCGGCTCGCGGATGATCCTCGACTGGCACCGGCTCGAGCACCCCGAGGCTTGATGAGCCCCGACATCTCCGCCGTCCCGATCGTGGACCTCGCTCCGCTCGTGCGCGGCGGCCCGGACAAACGCTCCGCGGCGCGGGCGATCGACCAGGCTTGCCGCGGCTCGGGGTTCTTTTACGTCGTGGGGCACGGCGTCGACGAGACCCTCGCCGCGCACCTCGACGCGCTCTGCCGGACGTTTTTCGCGCAGGATCTCGATCAAAAGATGGAGATTCGCATGGCGAGGGCGGGCCGCGCGTGGCGGGGATATTTCCCCGTCGGCGGGGAGCTCACCTCCGGCAAACCCGACCTCAAAGAGGGCATTTATTTCGGCGCCGAGCACGGAGACGACCACCCGCGTGTCCGGGCCGAGCTCCCCCTGCACGGGAAGAACCTCTTCCCGGACCTCCCAGGCTTCCGCGAGGCCGTGCTCGCGTGGATGGCCGAGATGACCCGCCTCGGGCACGTCATCCTCGAAGGAATGGCCCTCGGCCTCGGCCTCCCCGCGTCCTATTTCGCCGAACATTACACCGCGGATCCCACGATCCTCTTCCGGGCCTTCCATTACCCACCTCCGCACGACGCCGAGGGCTGGGGCGTCGGAGAGCATACCGATTATGGTTTGCTCACGATCCTCCGGCAGGACGACGCCGGGGGATTGCAGGTAAAATCGGGCGGCCGCTGGATCGAGGCGCCGCCCGTCCCGGGATCGTTCGTTTGCAACATCGGCGACATGCTCGATCGAATGACGGGCGGGCAATATCGATCCACGCCGCACCGCGTCCACAATCGCTCGGGGAGGAGTCGGCTCAGCTTGCCGTTTTTCTTCGATCCAGGCTGGGACGCGAAGATCCAGGCGATTGACATGAGCCGTGCGGACGGCCAAGCGGACGAGCGGTGGGATCACCAAGACGTGCACGAATTTCGAGGAACGTACGGGCAATGGCTGCTCGGAAAAATCGCGAAGGTCTTCCCGGAGCTCGGGCGAACGGCGGGCGTAACGTGAATTTCTCCGCGCCTCCGCCCGATTTCCAGAGCTTCCTGCCCCCCGCCGCGACGAACGCAGAATGCAAGCAGGAGGCCAGAACCTTAAAATTCCTCGTCCTCTCGCGACGTCTCGGCGTTCGTGCTATCCGGTAAGGGCCATCGAGAACCACGACCGCATGCGCGCCCGACGCCCTTACATCGCGGATCTCACGACCCAGACGCTGCAATCCCTGCTCACGGGTCCCACACCGCCCGTCGTGCTCGTCCCGGTCGGCTCCGTCGAGCCGCACGGCCCGCACCTGCCTCTCGGGACGGACACGATCATCGGCGACGCCGTGGCGGAGCGCGCGGCCCTGCTCCTCGAAGCGAAGGGGACGGTCGCGCTGATCGGCCCGAGCGTGCCTTATGGAGTCACGCGCTTCGCCGAGGGGTTTGCCGGCGCCGTCACGGTCACGGAGGCCGCGCTCATTGCGTTCCTGCGCGCCGTGATCGAGGGATACTTGCATGCAGGGTTTTCCCATGTTTGCCTGGTTTCGAATCACCTCGAACCAGCACACGACGCCGCGGTAAGGGCCTCCCTCGAGGGCCTGCCCGCGGGGAGCGCCTCCGTCGCCTCGCCGCTCTCGCGCCGCTGGGCGCGCACGCTCTCCGCGGAGTTCAAGAGTGGCGCCTGCCATGCGGGGCGGTACGAGACGTCCATCCTCCTCGCGGCTGCCCCGGACACCGTCGACGAAGCTCTCATGGCGTCGCTCCCGGCACTTGCCATCAGCCTCTCGGACGGCATCCGTCAGGGCAAGACGAGCTTTCTCGCCATGGGAATCACGGACGCCTATACGGGCGCGCCTGCCGAGGCCACAGCCGAAGAGGGGCGCGATTCGATCGAGCGCCTCGCGACGATGGTCGTGGGCGAAGTGGAAGACGGTCTCGCCGCGAAGGCCCTCCGGGGCGAAGCTTCGCGGAGTGCATGAAATAACAAGGGGGGGAAATGACGAAAGCACAGGAGACCGGCGGCGACGACCGCTGGCAGCGGACGCTCGTCCAGATGATGCAGGGGCAGGCCTACCGCGAGCTCGCAGCCGCGCACCTCTTCGGCCACGGCCTCCAATTCGTCCCGGAGATGCGCTGGCTCAAGCTCTTCACCTGGCACATCCGCGAGGAGCTCGAGCACTACGAGGCCGTGGCGCGCATGTACCATGATTTCACGGGCGAGAGCATCGAGCCCGTCGTGAATGGGCGCCTCGCCGCGCGCCCCGTGCCCCTCGCCGCGAGCTTTTACGAGCTCGCGATGGCGCAGTTCCTTTACGACCGCGGCGGCTTCTGGCAGCTCCGCGAGTACGAGGAATGCAGCTTCGAGCCGTACCGTAAGGTGGTCCGCAAGATCGTCGAGGAGGAACGTGGACACCAGGCGCTCGGCGAGCGGCTCGTCGTGGAGCTGTCGCTCACGGGGCGATACGACGCAGACAAACAGCATCTCTTCGAGCGATGGCTCCGGCAGGGGCTGCTCTCGTTTGGCCGGCCGGGCAGCGACGGAGCGCGATACGCCGTCTCGATGGGGCTCAAGAAGCGTGAGCCGGCGGCCGTGATGCAAGACTTCCTCGACGACATCACCTCGGCCATGCGCCTATGCGGCCTCGTGCTTCCGTCGCTCGCTGGGCTCGGGATCGAGGGCCCCGAAAAAGCGCACGTGGCGCCGGCGTCGAGGCCCGAAAGCGCGCTGCCGTGCACCGAGCGCAGCGCGGGCCAGTCCGCAGCCTAGCCTCTCCGGCGACGACGGCGGCGCGACTCCGCTGCCATTCCCGATTTGCGCGATTCCGCGCGTCGAATCCCCCAATACCATTCGCCCGCGGCATGTGAAAGCCTCCACCGAGGACGGCGTTCGGCCGGGCAAACCCAAGAGACATACGCGACGTTCGGGCACGCGCGAAAGCGCGAGGTTCCCGCGCAACGTGGGGCGCCTCCACCGCATCATCCTTGGCGTGCTCGGACCCGTCCTCTCGTCGATCGTGATCGCCTCCGCTCCGGCGGCGAACCTGATCGACGGCCGTCCGGTGTCGCACGGCGTCGTATTCGCGGGTACGTCCACGTGCGTGGCACCGAATGCTTCGTCGAATGGAGAGGTGGTAACAAATCTCTCCAGTGCGGCTTGCTTGTCCGAGGTCGCTTGGTAATATTTCATTCGTAGGAGCTGCTGACGATGAGCGCTCCTCGATGACGCAATTCGCTTCGGATCGGAGCGCCCCGTGGAGGTGCATCACGCAACTCCACGAAGGCGAGCCAAGTAGCAATAGCTAACGACACACCTGCTTCGATACGGGGGAAAGAAACACACCATGAAGAAGCTGCTTTCGTTTGCGTTCGCCGCCGCGATGATCGTGCCCTCCAGCGCCGCCATGGCCCTCTCCGAGGGAAAGGCATTCGAGGTCTACGTCAACGACGACTTCGCGGGGACGATCTATCCGTACCTCTACAAGGACGCGGGGAAGGCATGCCTTTACGTGTCCGAGTGGTACAACCAGGGTTACCTCATCAGCGAGGAGTGTGACTTCCTCGAGCGCAAGACGAAGGGCTACCTGAGCTGCCTCGGCAACAGCTACATCAACTTCCCGACGACGATCGCGAGCGACGTGTATTGCCGCGGCTTCAATGACTGGGGCCTCTCGCTCCAGATCGAATACATGCACGTCGGCGAGCATTACGACGGGTTTGCGGGCATCGTGAAGTACGCGGGTTACCCGTTCGTCAACACGATCGAAGCCTGGGAATACTGAGATCGCATCGCGGTAAGGCCGGCACGCCGGCCTGAATCGGCGAACCACGGGCGCCGCCGCTCACCACGGCGGCGCCCGTGTCTCTCCGGCCATCACCCCGAAATCATCCTTTTGCCCGACAGGCGATGTCGAGGTTCACGATGCACCTGCCCAAGACTCAGAAAAAGCCTTTCTTTCGCTCTCCTGCTGGATGGGCCACGCTCGGGACCGTGCCGGTCCTCGCCCTCGGCACCTTCCTTCTCTGGCCTTCCGCCACGCCCAGCCACGCCGCCGACGCGCACGACGCCTCGGTGCCCGACGCCCGCGCGAAATACGTCAATCGTGGTCTCTTCCCCACCGGCAGCGAAGAGCCAGGCGACGAGCGGTCGAAGATGATCACCGGCCGCGTCTATTCGATCGACGGGCAGCCCCTCGCGGGCGTGCAGGTCTCGGCCACGAGTTTCGCCATCGCCGGCAATCTCCCGACCACGGTCGCGTCGCTCGAGACGGACGCCGAAGGCCGGTTCGAGATGCGCCTCGCCGACGGCTCCTACCAGCTCGTCGCGAACAAGGGCGGATATGGGCCCTCGTTCGTGCCCGCGCAGACCGGCGAGACTGTCAGCATGGTGCTGACGAAAAGCGGCGTCGTCCGGGGTCGCGTGCTCGACGCCGATCGCGCGCCGATGCAGCGCTTCGTAATCGACGTGCTCACCGCCGCGCCCGATAGCTTCGCCGCGCCCATGCCGCTCTTTTCCAAGCGATTCGAGGGGACCGACGGGACCTTCGAGGTCGACCAGCTCCCGGCCTGGCCCGTCGTCATTCGCGCGACCGCGGTCGACCACGCCCCGGCCTTCTCGAATGCCGTCAACATCGAAAAGCCGGGCGACACACGCGAGGTCGAGCTCGTCCTCGGCGAGGGCTGCGTCCTCGAAGGGACAGTGAAAGACGGTGCCGGGCGCCCGCTCGTGGACGTCTTCGTCGACGCCGAGGCACGATTCCCGGGCGGCGTGAGCGAGGTCTCGATGGAGGCCGCGGCCCGCGCCGAGAGCGACGACCAGGGCCGCTTCCGCATCGAGCACGCCCCCTCGGGCAAGGTCGTCCTCCGCGGCTACGACGGTGAGCACGCGCCGAGCACACTGGTCGTGGAGGTCGCGAATTGCCAGCCCTCCAAGCCCCTCGACCTCGTCATGTCGGGCGGCGGCAGCATCGCCGGCGTGGCGCGCAAAGGCGACGGTTCCCCGCTCCCCGGCGCACGGCTCACGCTCATGCAGCGCGCGATCGGGTTCGTCAACGTGATTGCCGACGAGGAGGGGGAATTCCGGTTCGATTCGATTCCGCCGGGCAACACGCGCCTCGAGCTCCTTCATGGCAATCAACGCACGTCGGCCTCGGTGCGCGTGGAGGAAGGGGCCGTCACGGACCACGACATCGCGGTTCATCCAACGGGCCAGGGTGAAATTCGTGGCCGCATCACGGCGAACGGCACGCCCCTCGCGGGCGTCCAGGTCCTCGTCGCGGCGAACCGCGGCCGCACCCAGGGGCTCGACATCCGGTATCCCGTGACGGACAAGGACGGCCTCTACAAACTCGCGGGGCTCCCGGAAGGCCATTATGCCGTGAACGTGGTCACGTCCGCGAGGACCGAGGGGGTCCAGGTCGAGGAGGGCCAGGTCGCCGTCCTGGACCTCGATATCGCCGCGCTGCCCAAGAAGAGCGCGCGCGAAGAAGTGGAATGAACGGACGCCGTGGATCGAGCGGGGGCGGGCGGACGCCGCCCTCGCGAGGCCGCGTGCGCGGCCGCGTCGGTCCGTGATAGGCTCGGGGCCTCGCCATGCCGGAACCCTTGAAAAGCAGGTTTACCTTCGAGCTCGGCACGCCCGAGGGCACGCTGCGCGCGAACCTCGCCATCCCCGCCGAGCCGATGCGGCTCTCGGATCTCTCGCGGCTGGTGATGCCGCTCGACGACCAGATCGTCGCGCTCGGCGTCAAGAAACACCTGCCGACCCTCGGGGCGATCTCGTGCAAGAAGAGCTGTGATTCCTGCTGTTACCAGCTCGTGCCCATCTCGCCGCCCGAGGCGTTCATGATCCACGATCTCGTGGCGGCGATGCCCGAGGCGCGGCAGGAGGAGGTGCTCACGCGGGTCGTCGACGCCGAGGCGACGCTCGAATCGTTCGGGCTCGACGAGGCCTCGTTCTCGGGGATGGCGAACGACGACGAGCTGCGCAAGCTCCTCATCGACTGGCATCACCAGGGCGTCGCGTGTCCGTTCCTCGAAAACGGCGCGTGCACGGCCTACACCTCGCGCCCCTCGGGCTGCCGCGAGTATCTCGTGACGTCGCCGGCGGAGAACTGCACGAAGCTCGGCGAGGCGGTGGTCCGGCGGATGCCGATCTCGATTCGCATGTCGCTCGCGCTCTCGCGCGTGGCCGCCCGCCTGCTCGGCGGCGAGCCCACGATCTTCCCGCTCACGCTGGCCATCGGCTGGGCCGAGGCGCACGAGGAGGAAGGCCAGCGCCGATTCGACGGCTTCATGCTGGTGAACATGCTGCTGGAGGAGCTTTCCGGGGGAAACCCCGCGGACAAACCGTCCTGAACGGGGTTCGTCCGGAGGGCGGCGCGGGATGGGATCAGGGCGTCACGAGGCCCGTGAACATGGTGGCGCTCGTGTTTCGTTGCGCGTTCTTGAACGGAGCCGCGAAATCGTCGTTGTCCCGCACGGTGGCCGAGACCTGGATGAAATAGAATTTCCCGGGCTGTAGGATCCCCGCCGGGAGGGTCACGTTCGGGCTCTTGACATACACGTTCGCGACGGTGCGGCGCGTCGAGAGCGTGCCGTTCGCGTCCGTGAGGTCGGTCGTATCGACGACGCTCACGCGATACCGCGTGGGGCTGCCCAGGGACGGCGCGGTCCACGTGATGGTCGGCGTCGTCCCGACGCCCGTGGTCACCTGCTCGTACGGTGTATCCTTGCCGGCGACCTTGATGTCTTGCGGGAGGCCGAGGGTCGGCGCGAGCGGCTTGCCCGTGATCTCGTCCACGGGCGCGGACAAGGTGAAGGTGCCGCGGAGCGACTCCGAGGTCATTTCGGGCAAGAGCGATCGAACGTTCTTCGAGAACGTGATGCTCAGGGAGGCAAACGTTTGCCCACTCGTGAATGGGTCCCCATAGGAATAGGTATGCGCGTAGTCGCCGGCGAGCACCATCGTCCCCGCGTCACAGGTGCTCGGGCACGCAACCGGATCGCATCCGGCTCCGTGGCAAGCAGGATCCGGATTCGAATACGCGGTCCCGTAGCCCACGCTCATGCCGAGCAGCGTGACGAATGCGCCGAGCGCGGGCTCGGGCCCGACGGGCTCGTGATCGACGCTGGCGCCGACGAAATGGCCGCTGAGCGGGGTGTTCGGGAGAAGGGCGTTCCAGGCCGATCCCTTGTAATCGAGGTCGAAGCTCTTCTGCGGCGCCGGCGCGAAGGTACCCTTCACAACGCTCGTGCCCCCGTTCGTCATGGTAAACGGCATGGCCTGCATGGATTCGGCCGCGGCCGAGTAAATGTAGCCATTCCAGGGGTTGCCGTCATCGGTCGGCGTGCCGACCTGCTGCGTCACGCCGTGGACGACCGTGACCTCGTCCCCTTTGCTCGCGTCGATGAGCGTCGGCTCGCCGAAGAACTGGACGAACGTGTCCTCCGCATTGATGTTCCAGGTGGAAAGCTGGGTGGCTCCGTTGACGGGGGGGTTGTCCTCCGGGAGGCTCGACGAGGGGTAGATATAGGAGATGACCGTGCCGTTCTGCGAATAGACCTGGATCTCGTCGTCGTGGGTCAGGATGTTGCCCATGTCGTCGTAGGTGGAGACCTGCATGGGCACGCCGAGCGTCGCGTCGATCGTGAGGTACGTCGGCTGCGACATGGGCGCGGGATCGGGCCGTCCGCTGTGAAGATATCCGATGTCGAGCGTACGCGCGTCCGTCGCGACAAACGTCCGGACCGGCGGCGTGTTCGGGAACTGGGACGGCCGGCCCTCGAGGGCGAGGAGATACGGCCCCATGGGGACGCCGGGGATCGAGATGTTCCCGTCTGCGTCGATCGTACCCGGGTAGGATTGCAGGGTCCCGCCCTCGTCGACGAGAGCCTCGATCTTCGTCCAGAATTTGCTGCGTACGGTGACGTCACCGGTGGTCGGTCGGTGGAGGTCTTGCGCGGTGCCCGTCACGCCGTCCGTGGAGCCGCCGGTACCGCCATTTCCGCCATTGCCACCGCTCGCACCACTGCCGCCACTGCCGCCGCCGCCCCCACC
>Ga0247823_10004977_pt1 | contig 10582 bp, 10 predicted proteins | sample 13C_PalmiticAcid_2_FD_192426 | JGI IMG/M metagenome (GOLD analysis project Ga0247823, IMG submission 192426) | Soil microbial communities from agricultural site in Penn Yan, New York, United States - 13C_PalmiticAcid_Day30 | ecosystem: Environmental > Terrestrial > Soil > Agricultural land...
TGGAATAGCTGTCTGCCTGATCGACAGGCGCGAACAAGCCGAGTGCGATGGCGGCGGCTGCCCAGACGATGATGCCCGAGAGCGCCATCGACGGCAGCAGGAGGCGGCGCTTGCCGCAGAAATATTCAGCCAGCAGCCAGGCGCCGACCAGCACGGGGATGGGCGTCAGGATCTGCTGCCTCAGCCATGTTTTCGGGATCGATCAGGCGCGGGCCGACGATATTGAAAACGGAGATGCCCGACAGGAAGCCGAGACCGACCATCAGGATGACGATGCCGATGGTGAGAAAGACGTCGTTGAAGTTGGAAAGGAAACGCAGGTTTTCCGGATCGAGCATGCGATCGGGATCGTTGCGCGCTTTCAGGAAGGATTCGAGGCGCTTGGCGCTCTCGTCACTTATCGCGCCGGCTTCTATGGCGGCGCGTAAGTCCGTCTTGTCATACATCGAGTGTCTCCAGGACGAAGTTGCTGTTTGTGTAGACGCAGACTTCGGCCGCGATTGTCATCGCTTTGCGTGCGATCTTTTCGGCGTCGTCTTCGTACTCATACAGCGCTCGTGCGGCGGACAGCGCGTAGTTGCCCCCTGAACCAATGGCCGCGATCGGATACTCCGGCTCGAGCACGTCGCCCCTGCCCGTGATGACGAGCAGAGAAGTCACGTCGCCCACGATGATGAGGGCTTCGAGATTGCGGAGGTATTTGTCAGTGCGCCAGTCCTTCGCGAGTTCCACGGCGGCGCGCTGAAGATTGCCGGGGAAACGCTCGAGCTTTTGCTCGAGACGCTCAAAGAGCGTGAAGGCGTCTGCGGTCGCTCCGGCGAAGCCTGCGATAATCTCACCTTTATCGCCGAGACGCCGGACCTTGCGGGCGTTGCCCTTCATGACGGTCTGACCCATCGAGACTTGGCCGTCTCCCATGACGACGAGCTTGCGCCCCTTCTTCACGGCGAGAATGGTGGTGGAGTGCCAAGTGGGTTCAGACGACATGCGAGTAACTTCCTGACCGTTGATCAGTCTATGTCGTGCGGTCCGCGCCAACAAGCAAATTTATCGTTCTTCGATATGTGGTTACGGCAGAAATGGCTGGGCGGAGGCCCCGGTCTGGGTAATTAGTCGTTCAAAGTCAGGAGACTGGAGCGTGATGCGGATGGGCGGACAGGCTGTCTGGATGGCCGGGGCGGCGGGCCTGGCGATGCTTCTCGGCGCTTGTGGAGAGGCAGGCGAGGCTCCGGCCGCGGTCGCGCCGGATGTCGTGGCCGCGATGAAGGCGGTGTTTCCGGAGGCCGACGCGAAGGGCGAGGTTCCGGTTTCGGGCGTGGGCGACAGGGCGGCGCGCGTGGAGCGGCCGGTGACGGTGATCGCGGGCGAAGACGGGCGCAGCTATCTCGTGACAGCGAAAGAGCAGACGGAGGCGTGCCATGCCTGCTCGGCTTCGATCTCGGTTTATTACCTGAAGGGCTCAGGCGGATCGCTGTCGGTTACTGCGAAGTATCCTGATCTCTACGAGTCAGGCGGCTGGGGACAGGCGGGCGATATCTCGGCCCTCACCCTGCCGCGCGAGGGCGGGATCGGGATGACGGACGAAAACGGCTTCACGGCGCAGGGCTGCACGGTGACGCAGGTGTCGGTCTATCGCTTCGATGAAGCTGGGCCGAAGGCGATCCTTGATCGGGCGCCGCTTGGGATGTCGTATGAGGCGGTTGATATTGGGGGCGCGATCATCAGGCCGTTCACCGCTGATGCCGACTTCGCGGTGAACTATGTCGGCAATAATTCGAGCGTGCCGGTCGATACGACGGTGACGTGGCAGATGCAGGACGGCGTGCTGGTGCAGAATTCCGGGCGCGTGCCGGATGCGGTGGTGGCGGGGTGTTAGGTCTGGGAGCGTCGCGCTCGTGGTTCGACGGACGGGCCGCTTAGCGGCCCTGCTCACCATGAGCGCTAAGCGCCGGCAGCCAAGTAGCGCTCATCCTGAGCAGCCGCGGAGCGGCGTCCGTCGAAGGACGAGCGCGTATAGCTACGCCGCGAAGCGATCTGCGGGACGCGGGCGATAGCTGCGGACGAAGGCGTCGAATTCGTCGGCGGGGAGCGGGGGCGAGTAGTAATAGCCCTGCCCGATCGTGCAGGCGCGGCGGAGCAGGAAGTCGGCCTGCTCTTTCGTTTCCACACCCTCGGCGACGGTTTCCTGGCCGAGCGCTTCGGCCATCGCCAAAATCATTTCCACGATGGCGGGGGCGTGTGGGTCGGTGTCGAGCGCGCGAACGAATTGCTGGTCGATCTTGAACACGTCGAACGGCAGGCGCGTGATGGCGGCGAAGTTCGAATGGCCCGTGCCGAAATCGTCGATGGCAAGACGCACGCCGCGATTGCGCAGCGGCCACATGATGCGCGCGACACGATCAGGATCGGCAACAGCGGCGCTTTCCGTGATCTCGAGTTCAAGCTGATCGGGCGATAGACCCGAGTCATCGAGCGCCTGGTAGACGGATGTGACAAAGTCCGGATCGTCGAACTGGTGAGGCGAGACGTTGACCGCGACAGATGAGACGATGCCGCGCCGGTTCCAGCCGGCAGCCGCGAAGCAGGCGTCGCGCATGACGCTTTTGCCAAGCGTGTGAATGACGCCAAGCTCCTCAGCGATCGGGATGAATTCGCCGGGAGAAACGATCGCACCATCCGGACGACGCCAGCGGGCCAGCGCTTCAGCGCCGACAAGCTCGCCCGTCTCGAGTCTCACCTTGGGCTGGAACACGGCGACGAATTCGCCGCGCTCGAGGCCCTGGCGAATTTCATCTTCAAGGCGCGACTTGGCGTGGGCGCGCGCCAGCAGGGTTTTGCTGAAGAAAGCTCGGCGCGGCGCGGAGGCGCCCTTGGCTTCCTTCAGCGCGACCTCCGCCAGCTTGAGAAGGTCGGCGCCGGTTTCTGCGTCATCCGGTGCGCGGGATGCGCCAAACGCTGCCGTGACACGCACATGATGATTTTCGAGCGCCATGCCTTCGGAAACGGCTTTCTCCGCCGCCATGAGGATTTCGGTGACAACGCCCTGCTCTGCGTCGAGCAGCAGGATGCCGAACTGATCGGCGCCGATGCGGCCGATGAAGAAGGATGTGATTGGCGATTGTGAAAGCGTTGCGCGCAGTCGCTCTGCGACGGTGGCCAGCACGAGGTCCGCGATACGCGGGCCGTAGTTGACGTTGACCTGCCGGAAGCGGTCGATGTCACAGACGATCAGCGACAGCATTTGCCCCGGTGTGACAGCCGCATCCAGCTTCGTGACGAAGCGAAGCCGGTTTGGCAGGCGCGTGACCGGATCCATGTAGGCCATGGTCAACGCACGGCGCATCGCGGCTTCGGAGCGATCGTTCACTTCGTCGACGGCGGTGAGCAGCGGCTTGAGCAGGCGATCGTCGGATGAATCCGCGAGCTTCGACTTGTCCTTCGCATCGCGTTTGCGGATGGAGCGTTCGAGATCGGTGACAGGCTTGAGGGCGTGTCGCGCGATCGGAATGAGGAAGGGCGCTATCACAGCGAGGGCAAGCACCAGCACCACAGCGTTGAGAATGACGATGCCAGACCAGATAACGAGCGCCGAGCGCGGCGCGAACGAGAACACGGCGTAGCCCATGACCCGGTCGCCACCGATCGGGCGCGCGGCATAGACCCGGTCTTCGACCGTGAGAATGGCGCTGCGGTCGGCCGCGATCTGCTTGAGCGAAATCACGTTCGGCAGGACGTGCGGCGAGCCATCCTTGGCGATCAGATTCCAGTTCGCGTCGAACACGGCGGACTGGCCCTGCGGCAGGCCATCCGAGAGTGCGGCAACCAGTTCGTCGATCTCATCCCAGCGGCCAGCCCTGACGTGCAGCGTGCTGACATCGGCCAGAAGGTTGGCCCCGCTGCTGGCGGCAATCGACTGCTGATAGCGCAGCTCGCCCTGCGCCATGATCGGCGTGGCGATCCATTGGGCGAGCGTCGCGACGATGGCTGCGCAGATGGCAATGAGGGCGACGCGACCGGCAAGACCGAGGCGGCGTTTGCCGGAGCGCTTCTTCCCGCCATCCCCGGCTGGGCGCTCGCCGCGTGCTTTGGGGGATCGTTTGGCCGATTTCACGGGCATTTGCCTGCTGTCTGTGCCGGAATCCGGTGGCGTTCGCGCCGGCCAAGCCCTAAATGCCCCTCGCATTCAGAATTCCTCGACCGTTCCGTGCCAAAGCTAGGTTCGGGAAGCGAACGTATAGTTAAGACCGGAGGCCCCGCCCATGGCGGACAGAGCACGCAAAGCTGAAGTTGTCCGCGAGACCAAGGAGACCTCGATCAAGGTCTCCGTGGACGTGGACGGCTCTGGAAAATCGAAGATTTCCACGGGAGTGGGCTTCTTCGACCACATGCTAGAGAGCTTCGCCAAGCACTCCGCCATGGACATTAACGTGGAAGCCAAGGGCGACCTCCACATCGACCAGCACCACACCATGGAAGACGTGGGCATCGTGCTGGGCCAGACTTTCCGGGAAGCCGTGGGCAGCTATTCGAGCGTGATCCGGTTTGGCCACGCCTATGTGCCGATGGACGAGACGCTGGTTCGCGCCTCGGTGGACCTGTGTAACCGGCCCTATCTGATCTGGAAGGTCAGCTTCACGCGGGACAAGGTCGGCGTGGTCGACACCGAGCTGTTCAAGGAATTCTTCCACGCCTTCGCGATGAATGCGGGCGTGTGTTTGCACCTTGAGCTACTTTACGGCGAGAACTCGCACCACATCGCCGAGGCGAGCTTCAAATCGCTGGCGCGCGCTCTGCGTGCGGCTGCCGTGGTCGACCACCGGCTGCAGGGCCAGGTCGCGAGCACCAAGGGCTCGCTGTAACCGCCTGATCCCTCCATCTCAGCCACATGGCTGAAATGATCAGTCTGCGTACAATCACCGCAGCTCTGGCTGGTCCGCGTCTCGAAGCGTCCTAGCTCCTTCCATGCGCACACCGCATTGGAGGAGTTGTCATGGCCACCAAGAAGGGCACGCCCGCATCCAAGGGCTATGTTTCGGATCGCGGCAACGCGGACGAGCTTCACCAGCATGTTCCAACGCGCGGACCGCATGACCCCGAAGGTCATCTGACGACCAATCAGGGCATCCGCGTCTCCGACAACCAGAACCAGCTGAAATCCGGGCCGCGTGGGGCGGTGCTGCTGGAAGATTTCGTGTTGCGCGAGAAGATCTTCCATTTCGATCACGAACGTATCCCCGAGCGCATCGTGCATGCACGCGGATCGGCAGCGCATGGCTATTTCGAGCTCTACAAATCGCAGGCGGCGATCACGAAGGCGGACCTGTTCCAGCGAGCTGGCGAACGGACGCCTGTCTTCGTCAGGTTTTCGACGGTGGCCGGCGGAGCGGGCTCGGTGGATACGCCGCGTGATGTTCGCGGCTTCGCCGTGAAGTTCTATACCAAGGAAGGCAACTGGGATCTTGTCGGCAATAACATCCCGGTCTTCTTCATCCAGGACGCCATCAAGTTTCCCGACCTCGTACACTCGGTCAAAATGGAAGCCGACAAGGGCTATCCGCAGTCCGCGAGCGCGCACGACACGTTCTGGGATTTCATCTCGCTGATGCCGGAATCCACCCACATGATCATGTGGGCGATGTCAGATCGCACCATCCCCCGCTCCTTCGCGACGATGGAGGGATTTGGCGTTCACACGTTCAGGATGGTCAACGCCAAGGGCAAGTCGACATTCGTTAAGTTCCACTGGAAGCCAAAGCTGGGGTTGCAGTCGACGCTGTGGGACGAGGCCGTGAAGATCGCCGGCGCTGATCCGGATTTCCAGCGCCGTGACCTGTTCGAGCGTATCGACACTGGCAATTTCCCGGAGTGGGAACTGGGTGTGCAGACGTTCGACGAGGAGTTCGCCGAGAACTTTGACTTCGACGTGCTCGACCCAACCAAGATCATCCCGGAGGAAGTCATTCCGGTGAAGATGATCGGCCGGATGGTGCTGGACCGATATCCTGACAACTTCTTCGCCGAGACCGAACAGGTTGCCTACTGCCCGGCCAACATCGTGCCGGGCATCGACTTCACGAATGATCCGCTGCTGCAGGGGCGACTGTTCTCTTATCTCGACACGCAGAAGAGCCGGCTTGGTTCGGTGAACTTCCACCAGATCCCGATCAACGCCGCGAAATGCCCGGTGATGAACTTCCAGCGCGACGGCATGATGCAGATGCAAAGGCCGAAGGGTCGCGCCAACTACGAGCCCAACAGTCTGAACGAAGCTGGCGAGATCACCGGGCCGCGCGAATGCCCCGAGACCGGCTTCACCACTTTCGAGGAAGCCGAGCGCGAGTCCGACGGGAGCAAGCTGCGCCTGCGGGCGGAAAGCTTCGCCGACCATTACAGCCAGGCGCGATTGTTCTTCCGGTCGCTGCACGAAGCCGAACAGGCTCACCTTGCATCGGCCCTTGTGTTCGAGCTGTCCAAGGTTGGGCTTGTTCATGTGCGCAACCGCGTGATGAGCAATATGATCAATGTCGATGCAGACCTTGCCCGACGCGTCGCGGACGGCTTGGCTATGCCGTTGCCGAAGGCCTCGCCCGCTGCGGTGAAGCCGAAGGATCTCGATCCCTCGCCCGCCCTGCGGATCATTGAGGGGCCGCGCCAGCGCAAGACGTTGGAGGGGCGCTGCGTCGGCATCCTGTTCGCGGACGGATCTGACCCTGCCGAGATCAATGCGGTGAAAGCGGCGGTCGAGGCGGCCAAGGGCAAGCCCGTGCTGATCTCGCCCAAGGTGGGCGGGGCAAAGCTGAAAGGTGGAAAATTGCTCGCGGCCGACGGGCAGCTGGCGGGAACGCCATCCGTGACGGTGGATGCGATTGCGCTGGTGCTCGCTCCGGCGGCGGCGGAGATGCTGGCCAAGGATGGCGCGGCCGTGCAGTTCGTCATGGATGCGTTCGGCCATCTCAAGGCGATCGGCGCCACGGACGGGGCGAAGGCCCTGATGGACAAGGCTGGCGTCGAAAAGGACAAGGGCGTCACCGGCCTTGGGCCTGACTTCATCAAGGCGGCCGGCATGCGTTTCTGGGATCGCGAACCAAAGGTCCGGATGCTGTCCTAGGCGGGATTTCGGACCCACATTGGTCATGACATGACGGCCCGGGCGCGCTATCCCCTTGCGGCATGACCCGCCTTGCAATCATCGACTACGGCTCGGGCAATGTCCGGTCGGTTCAGCGCGCGCTGGAAGCGGCGGCGAACCATTTTGAAATCCCGCTCACCGTGATGCTGACCGACGATCCGGACCGGATCCGGCACGCCGACAGGATCGTTCTACCAGGCGTGGGCCACTTTGCGGATTGCGCGGCGGGCCTGTCAGGCCGGACGGGTGTGACCGAGGCGCTGAACGAAGCCGTGTTCCGCAGCCGCCGTCCGTTCCTGGGCGTGTGCGTGGGCATGCAGCTGATGGCGGATGTCGGACGCGAGGATGCGGAGACGCGCGGGCTGGGATGGATTCCCGGTGCGGTTGAGCGGATCCGGCCTAAGGGCGCCGATGGCGTGGACCTGCCCGTGCCGCACATGGGCTGGAATGTGCTGACGGACCTGAAACCGCACCCGGTGCTGAACGGGCTGAAGGCGGACCCGCACGTCTATTTTGTGCACTCCTATGCCCTCACCGCCGAGCATAGCGCGCATGTGGCAGCGCGTTGTGATTACGGCGGAAAGTTCACGGCGGCGGTGGCACGGGACAATCTGTTCGGCACGCAATTCCACCCGGAGAAGAGCCAGCAGGCGGGCCAGACCATCCTGGCGAACTTCCTGCGCTGGAAGCCCTGAGACGCTGTTGACGTGATCGTGGCCGCTTGCCTGCGTTGACAAGGCTGGCGTTCGTGGGTCCAAGGACGGCCTTCCAGAAGCGCCTCTCTCGCGCTCCCGTGCATGGCGAAAGAAACATGAGACTTTATCCGGCCATCGACCTCAAGGACGGCGTGTGTGTCCGTCTGCTGCGCGGAGAGATGGCGAGCGCGACCTCGTTCAACGACGATCCGGCCGACCAGGCACAGCGCTTTGCGGCGATGGGTTTCGAGCGGTTGCATGTGGTCGATCTCAACGGCGCCTTCGAGGGCCATTCGGTGAACCACAGCGCGGTGTCGTCGATCCTGAAAGTGATGAAGGCGCCAGTGCAGCTGGGCGGCGGCATTCGCGACATGGCGGGTGTCGAGCGCTGGCTGGAGGCAGGGATTAGTCGCGTGATCCTGGGCACGGCGGCGGTGCGCAATCCGGAGTTTGTGAAGGAAGCCGCGAAGGCGTTTCCGAACCAGGTCGCGGTGGGCATTGATGCGCGCGATGGCAAGGTGGCCGTGCAAGGCTGGGCCGAGACGACGGACATGCAGGCGGTCGAGCTTGCGAAGGCATTCGAGGGTTGCGGCGTCGCAGCGATCATCGTGACCGACATTGCGCGCGACGGGTTGAAGACCGGCGTGAACATCGACCTCACCGGCGCGCTGGCTGATGCGGTGTCGATCCCGATCATTGCGTCGGGTGGACTGAAGAGCGTTGGCGATATCAAGGCGCTGCGCGAGCGCACGGGTACGCCGATCGAAGGCGCGATCCTGGGGCGTGCGCTTTACGATGGCGACATCGATCCGGCCGAGGCGCTGCAGGCCGCGCGCTAAGGGCTTTTCGGCCATTCCATTGTTTGCGGGGCTGCGACGTGCTATGCGCGTTGCGTGTTCAATCGCTGCGGCCAAGCCGCGGCCTGAAGCCAGGAAGGGAGACGCTTATGCATCACGCTCATCGCGCGACAGCTCGTCTTCAATTCCAAGCTTCAGGATCACATGAACATAGCAAGATGGCTGGCGCGCGCCGCTAGCCTTGCCGACCGATTGCGCCGCAAGGCGGATCGACCCTCAGACATCGACGCACCCCAACGGGACCGCAGGCGCGCAAGGCGTTCGCTTGTGACACGACTGCCCCCTCACCTGCGCCGCGATATCGGTGCGGATGATGGATAATGGCGTGGCAGCGCAGGCAATCGCCGGATTGACCTGCGCCCGCCCCCGCGCGACTAGAAGCCATGCTGAAAGTCCGCGTGATACCGTGTCTGGACGTGAAGGATGGGCGCACCGTGAAGGGCGTCAACTTTGTCGACCTTCGCGATGCGGGCGATCCGGTTGCGCTGGCCCGCGCCTATGACGCGCAGGGCGCCGACGAGCTGACCTTCCTCGACATCACGGCCAGCGTCGAAAAGCGTGGCACGATGATCGATGTGGTGGAGCGCACGGCGGATGCCTGCTTCATGCCGCTGACGGTTGGCGGCGGCGTGCGGACGCCGGACGACATGGTGGCGATGCTGAAGGCGGGCGCCGACAAGGTGGCGATCAACACGGCCGCCGTGCTGGACCCGGACATCATCAAGGCGTGCGCACGGAAAGTGGGCTCGCAGGCTGTCGTGATGGCGCTAGATGTGAAGCGCGTGGGCGACGGCTGGGAGGTTTTCACCCACGGCGGACGCAATGCGACCGGCCTTGATGCGATCCAGTTTGCCAAACGCGTGGCGGAGCTTGGCGCGGGCGAGATCCTGCTGACATCGATGGATCGCGATGGCGCGAAGACCGGCTATGACATCGAGCTTCTGCGCGCCGTGCGTGATGTGGTGCGCGTACCGATCGTTGCGTCTGGCGGCGCGGGCAATGTGCAGCACATGGCGGATGCGGTGATCAAGGGCGGCGCAGATGCCGTGCTTGCTGCTTCGATCTTCCATTTCGGTGAAGCGACTGTCGCAGACGCCAAGCGCGCGATCGCGGCGGCGGGCGCGCCTGTGCGCATGATTGAACCGGCCTAGTGCAGGCAATGTGGGAGACACGCGATGCAGCATGAACCGCTTGGCTCTGCGGCCTTCCTCGGTGAAGTGCTGACCGAACTCGCCAGAACGATCGATGGTCGCGCCGGCGCTGATCCGTCTTCGTCGTGGACGGCGAAGCTGCTGATGGGCGGCCCCGCCCTCACCGCAAAGAAGCTGGGCGAGGAAGGCGTTGAGGCTGCGCTCGCCATCGCTTCGCAGGACGACAAGGCTGTGGCGGCGGAAGCAGCCGATCTTGTCTATCACCTGCTGGTCGCGTTGCGTTCGCGCGGCGTGCCGCTGGATACGGTGGCGAAAGCGCTCGAAGCGCGGCAGGGCAAATCAGGCATCGACGAGAAAGCCTCGCGCGGCTGATTGCTGCGGGGTCTCAGTGGGGAGTGACACGATGGGCGAGTTTTCCGAACGCATTGCTGAACTGGACAAGCATTCGCGGGAGCTGGCGCATCTGGCGCCTGACGCGATCAAGGCCTTCGGTGCGCTGAGCCGCGAAGCGCAGAAGGCCGGCGTCCTCGATCACAAGACGAAGGAACTGATCGCATTGGCTATCGGCGTCGCCATGCGGTGCGATGGCTGCATTGCCTATCACGCGCGGAACTCGCTGCGCGCCGGGGCGACCCGTCAGGAAGTGGCGGAAACACTTGCCGTTGCCGTACAGATGGGCGGCGGGCCGAGCATGGTGCATTCGGCCGACGCATTGCGGGCGTTCGACGAGTTCGCCGCCGCGGCGCGCAG
>Ga0247823_10004979_pt1 | contig 10581 bp, 13 predicted proteins | sample 13C_PalmiticAcid_2_FD_192426 | JGI IMG/M metagenome (GOLD analysis project Ga0247823, IMG submission 192426) | Soil microbial communities from agricultural site in Penn Yan, New York, United States - 13C_PalmiticAcid_Day30 | ecosystem: Environmental > Terrestrial > Soil > Agricultural land...
GCTGCCGTCAATTTCGGTGAAGTCCTCATGCTGGGCGGCGACAAGGGTGTTACGGTCGGCGCTCCGCTGATCGACGGTGCGGCGGTTGCTGCAACCCTGATCGAAACCCGCAAGGGCGAGAAGATCAAGATCTTCAAGAAGATCCGTCGCCAAGGCTACCGCCGCACGAACGGCCACCGCCAGATGGAATCGGTCCTGCGCATCACCGGCATCGAAGGCGCCGGCGAGAAGGCCAAGTGGGACGGCAAGGTCGATCTGATGACCAAGGCTGAAATCAACGCTCGCGCCCGTGGCCTCGCTCCGCGCGTTGAAGCTGTTGAAGCCGAGGCCCCCAAGGCCAAGAAGGCTCCCGCCAAGAAAGCCGCCAAGGCTGAAGGCGCCGAAGCCTAAGACATTCATCGGCGCCTCGTTCGGCGCCTGCCAAGACGTTAAGGTCGCGCTCCAGCAGCGCACCTAAGGAAGAGGAGCAGCAAGATGGCTCACAAGAAATCCGGCGGTTCGTCGCGTAACGGTCGCGACTCCCATTCCAAGCGCCTTGGCGTGAAGAAGTACGGCGGCGAGAAGGTTCTGGCCGGCAACATCCTCGTGCGTCAGCGCGGCACCACCTTCCACCCCGGTGAGAACGTCGGCCTCGGCCGCGACCACACCCTGTTCGCCACCGCGAACGGCGCTGTGAAATTCACCACCAAACGTGGCGGCCGTTGTTACGTGTCGATTCTCGCGGCCAACGACGACGCTCAGGCCATGGCCGCCGAGTAACGCGAACTGGACCAAATCCGGGATCGCGTTGCTCAAGAAGCCGCGATCCGGACCAGGGAAATTTTCCGCGGGGAGTCTGGATCACCAGGCTCCCCGTTTGCGTTTCCCCGCCTCGCTGACCGCCCGAGCCCTGATGAACAAGGACGGCGGTCGCACCAAAGGGGCGTGACCCATGTGCGTGATTGAAACCTCTCCCGTCGTCGAAACCCGGCGCCTCATCCTGCGTGCGCCCGGCGCCCAGGACGTGACCCGCATCGCCGCCCTGGCCAACGACCGCGACATCGCGCGCATGACCAAGCGCATGCCCCATCCCTTCCAGGTGCAGGACGCCGAGGACTTCGTCCTGCACGTCGCCGCCCAGGACCCGAAGCGGGCCAACACCTTCGTCATCGAGCACGAGGACCTGGGGCCGGTCGGCGTCATCGGCCTGTTCGAGGGCGAGGACGCCGTGCCCGAGGCCGGCTACTGGATCGGCCGTGAATTCTGGGGCCGGGGCTTTGCAACCGAAGCCCTGGAAGGCGCCCTGGTCTGGGCGTCCAAGCGCTGGAAGCGCCGCGCCCTCGTGGCCGGTCACTTCGCCGACAATCCCGCCTCGGGCCGCGTGCTGGAGAAGGCCGGCTTCCTCTACACGGGTGAAACCCGGCCCGCCTTCAGCCAGGCGCGCGGCGCGATCGCCGACACTCGGATGATGGTCTGGCTGGCCTGATAGAACGCTGATTTCACGGGAATTTCGGTCAACAGTGCAGTTTTTTCAGAGATCGGAAAAAAGGCTGTTGACCGCCCCGAAGGTCCCCCCTATTAGATCGCTCCTCGGCGGGGCGACCCACCGGGCCCAGATGGCGGAATTGGTAGACGCGCTGGCTTCAGGTGCCAGTGACTTAACGGTCGTGGAGGTTCGAGTCCTCTTCTGGGCACCATATTCTCAAACGGCGTCGCATCCCGAAGGATGCGGCGCCGTTTGTCATTTCGGCCCCCTGCTTCATCATCGATAACGGCGAAGGTCGGCGCTGCGTCCTAGCGATAGCGTGCGGTTCGTCTATGTTGTCGCCCTGAACGACCACCCGAGTTTCTGCCCATGACTGTTTACCTGCACGAAGGCGACCTGCCCGACGGCCTCGACCTCGGCCCCGAGGTCGCGATCGATTCCGAGACCATGGGCCTGCGCTTCCGTCGCGACCCGCTGTGCGTGGTGCAGCTGTCCTCGGGGAACGGCGACGCCCATGTCGTGCGCTTAAGCCGTCCCGACTACGACTGCCCCAACCTGAAGGCCCTGCTGGCCGATCCCAAGGTGCTGAAGCTGTTCCACTTCGGCCGTTTCGACATCGGCATGTTCGACCTGCACCTCGGCGTCGAGACCCGCCCGGTCTATTGCACCAAGATCGCTTCCAAGCTGGCCCGCACCTACACCGACCGTCACGGCCTGAAGGACGTGGCGCGCGAACTGGCCGGCGTGGACATGTCCAAGGCCCAGCAGAGCTCGGACTGGGGTTCCCCGGTCCTGTCGCAGGCCCAGTTGGACTACGCCGCCTCGGACGTCCTCTACCTGCACGCCATCAAGGCGAAACTGGACGTCATGCTGGAGCGCGAAGGCCGCGCCGAGCTGGCCCGCGCCTGCTTCGACTTCCTGCCCACGCGTTCGCGTCTCGACCTGGCCGGTTGGGACGAGATCGACATCTTCGCCCACGCCTGAGGACGAGCATGAGCGACCGCGACGCCCAGGAAGCGCGCAAGCGCGCCGACGAGGCCCGGGTCGCCCAGGCGGGCGAGCGCTGGCGCGCGCGCTCACGCCGGGTCAAGCTGTATCGCCGCGTCCTGCCCATCGTCATCCTGATGCTGGCGGGCGGGGCCCTGACCTGGACCGTGTTCCGCACGGTCATGTCGGGGGTCGAACGCAAGGCCAGCGAAAGCCGCGAAATCCGCCTGGACAACCCCATGTTCCACGGCCAGGACGCCCAGGGTCGTTCCTTCGTCATCGGCGCCAAGGGCGCGATCCGCGACCCGGCGACGGGCCATTTCCGACTGGTCGGCCCCCTGCTCCGCCTGAACCTGGGCGGCCGCAAGACCACAGAGCTGACGGCGGACGGCGGCACCTATATCGAAGCCAGCCGCAAGGTGGTGATCGGCCCGAACGTCAAGATCTCCGACGGCGGCTCCGGCTTCGTCCTGACCACGCCCGAGGCCGTGGTCGACACCAACACCGGCGTGGTGACCGGCGACAAGGGCGTTCAGGGGCAAGGCCCTCTTGGAACCATAAACGCTTCGTCCTATGCCATCCATGATCAGGGCCAACGGGTCGTCTTCAGCGGCCAGGGCGACAACAAGATGAGCGGGACCATCAACCCCGCAGGATCCGACAGATGACCATGTCCAAGTCGAACACCATGATCGCAGGCGCCGCCCTGCTGCTGGCCCTGACGGTCCCGGCTTCATCGGGAGCGCAAAGCCGCGCTGACGCCTCGAAGCAACCGGTCCAGTACGGGGCCGACGGCGGCGAATACACGCCCAACGGCTTCGCCCTGCGCGGCCGGGCCGAATTGACGCAAGGCGGCAATCGCCTGCGCGCCGACGCGATCACGGGGGTCACGGCCAATGGCGAGCTGAACCGGGTCGAGGCGACGGGCAATGTCTACTTCGTCACTCCGGACCAGAGCATGCGCGGCGATCGCGCCGTCTACACCCTGGGCAACGCCGAGGTGGTGGTCACGGGCGACGTCATCCTGACCCAGGGCAAGAACGTCCTGACCGGCAACCGCCTCGTCTATAACGTCCGCACCGAGAGCGCCCGGATGGAAGGCGGCAATGGCCGCGTCCAGGGCGTCTTCTATCCTCAAGGGAACTGACCCCGCTTGGCGCGCAAGGAACTTTCAGCCCTCAACCTTGATCAGACGGCCGTCGAGGACACGCCGCCCGTCGAGGTCGCGCGCCAGACCGGCCTGCGCGTCGAGCACATCGCGCGCAGCTTCGGCCAACGCCAGGTGGTCAAGGACGTGTCCCTGACCGTCCAGCGCGGAGAGGTCTGCGGCTTGCTGGGTCCCAACGGGGCGGGCAAGACCACCTGCTTCTACATGATCACCGGCCTGATTCCGGCCGACAGCGGCTCGATCTGGCTGGACGGCGAGGAGATCACCCAGCAGCCCATGTACCAGCGCGCGCGCATGGGCCTGGGCTATCTGGCGCAGGAAGCCTCCATCTTCCGCGGCATGACGGTCGAGCAGAACATCAAGGCCGTGGTCGAACTGCGCGAAAAGACCGCCGCCGGCGTCCGCGACGAGACGACCCGCCTGCTGGAAGAGCTGCGCATCGACCACCTGCGCCACGCCCCGGCCACCGGCCTGTCCGGCGGCGAGCGTCGCCGTGTCGAGATCGCCCGCGCCCTGGCCGCCCGCCCCAGCTTCATGTTGCTGGACGAACCCTTCGCCGGCATCGACCCCCTGGCCATCGCCGACATCCGTCACGTGATCCGCTACCTGTCCAGCCAGGGCATCGGCGTGCTGATCACCGACCACAACGTCCGCGAGACCCTGGACATCATCGACCGCGTCTCGATCATCTCGGCCGGTTCGGTCCTGTTCGAGGGCACGGCGGACGAAGCCGTCCACGACGCCGAGGTGCGCCGCGTCTATCTGGGCGAGATGTACGCCTGACGCGTTGCGTCCCTCTGACGAACGCCCCGTTCGCCAGACGTTAAGGTCTCTGCCGCACGATCCCAGCAAGAACCGGGCCAATCGCGCCCGCCGGAGGGATTGAAACGCCGTGATCGGTCAGAGGCTGGAGGTCAGACAGGGTCAGGGGCTGGTCATCACGCCCCAGCTGCAGCAGGCGATCAAGCTGCTGCAACTGTCGAATCTCGAGCTGGAAGCCTTTGTCGAGGGCGAGCTGGAACGGAACCCCCTGCTGCAACGCGACGAGGGCGAACCGGGCGGAGACGCGCCTGCCGAGCCTGCCGAGGCCGCCGCCTCGGGCGACGCCGCGGAGCTGCAGTTCACCGAACCCTCCGGCGAGGCTGAACGCGCGATGGATGCGCGCACCGAGGACCTTTACGACGACGCACCCGGCGAACGCGACGCCGAGCGCAAGCGGGATGCGGGCGAAGCAGGCGAACAACCCGGCCTGTCCGACTGGTCCCGCGCGGGCGGCGGCGGGGGCCTGGACGGCGATGATGTGGAACGTCCCGACACCCGAGACCTGACCCTGTGGGAGCATCTGCAGGCCCAGGCCTCCTCGGCCGGCTTCAGCGCCGCAGACCACGCCATCGCCCTGACCCTGATCGACGCCACCGACGAGGGCGGCTATCTGCGCGGCGAACTTCAGGAGGTCGCCGACCGACTGGGCGTCGATCTGGAACGGATCGAGGCGGTCCTGGCCGTCTGCCACGGCTTCGAGCCGACGGGAGTCATGGCCCGCTCGGCGCCCGAGTGCCTGAAACTGCAGTTGATCGAACGCAATCGCTTCGATCCGGCGATGGAAGCCCTGCTGGACAATCTGGAGCTTCTGGCGCGCCGCGACCTGCCCGCCCTGCGCAAGGTTTGCGGCGTCGACGCCGACGACCTGAGCGACATGATCGCCGAGCTGAAGGCCCTGACGCCGCGCCCCGGCGCCGGCTTCGGCGGCGAGCCGGCCCAGACGGTCGTGCCCGACGTCCATGTCCGCCCCGATCCGGCCGGCGGCTGGCGCGTGGAACTGAACAGCGAGACCCTGCCCCGCCTGCTGATGGACAAGCGCTATCACGGCGTGGTCGCGGCGGGCGCGCGATCAGAGACCGAAAAGGCCTATGTCGCCGAATGCGCCGCCCAGGCCAGTTGGCTGGTCAAGTCCCTGGACCAGAGAGCCAAGACCATACTGAAGGTGGCGTCCGAAATCGTGCGCCAGCAGGACGCCTTCCTGGCCTTCGGCGTCGAGTTCCTGCGCCCCCTGAACCTGAAGACCGTGGCGGACGCCATCGGCATGCACGAATCGACCGTCAGCCGCGTCACCTCGAACAAATACGTGGCCACACCGCGCGGGGTCTTCGAGCTGAAATTCTTCTTCACCGCCGCGATTCAGTCGTCGGACGGCGGCGCGTCTCACTCGGCCGAAGCCGTCCGTCACCGGATCAAGGCGATGATCGACAACGAAGCCGTCGACGGCGACGTGCTGAGCGACGACCGGATCGTCGAAATCCTCAATGAAACCGGGATCGACATCGCGCGACGGACCGTGGCGAAATACCGGGAAGCCCTTAGAATTCCGTCCTCTGTTCAGCGCCGACGCCTGCTGAAGGCCGGTTGATCACGCTGCGGCGAAGCGTCACCACAAATCGGTGATCGGCGTTGACACCAAACGCGACCCGTCGCGTTCTATGCCTATGCAGATCCAAGTCAGCGGCAAGCAAGTGGATGTCGGCGAAGCGCTAAGCTCGCGCATCTCCCAGGAACTCGAAGAGGGAGTCGGCAAGTATTTCGCCCGTGGCGGCGAGAACGCCGAGGTCGTGGTGTCCAAGGACCGCCACGGCTTCCGTGTCGATTGCTGGGTTCGCCTGGCTTCGGGCCAGAGCCTGGTGACGACCGGTTTCGGCGGCGACGCCCAGGGCGCCTTCGCGGACAGCCTGGACAAGCTCGAGAAGCGCGTTCGTCGTTACAAGCGCCGCCTGAAGGATCACCACATCGGTCCCAAGGGCCTGTCGCCCGAGAAGACCGAGGACGCGGCGCGCGAGGTCGCCGCCCTCACCGTCTTCCGCAACCCCGACACGGTCGAGGACGATGCCTTTGGCGACGCCGGGGCCCCGGACGAGCCGCCGCCGGTCGGCATGGTCATCGCCGAAACCGAAGCGGAGATTCGCACCATCACTGTGGGGCGCGCCGTGCTGGAACTGGACATGACCGGCTATCCGCTGGTCATGTTCCGCAACGCCGCCCACGGCGGCCTGTCCGTGGTCTATCGGCGGCCCGACGGCAATGTCGGCTGGATCGATCCGGAACGGACGCTCAAGACGACAAACGGGGCCAAGTCCTAAGACTTCCCCGCGGGGGGCGAAGGCGCTAGAAGACGCCTCGCCCTTCCGCAATGTCGGGTACCAAGGTTCGGGGTGATTATGGACATCGCTGATTTGCTGTCGTCGGACGGAATCGTCCTGCGGGGCGCTGTTTCATCCAAACGTCAGGCGCTGCACACCGTGGCCGAGGCCGCGGCGTCGGCTCTCGGGCTCGATGAGGATCGCGCTCTTGAAGCCCTTCTGGAACGTGAGGCTCTGGGGTCCACCGGACTGGGTTCGGGCGTCGCGGTTCCGCACGCCCGGATCAAGGGCCTGGATCGGGTTTGCGCCGTCTTCGTTCGCCTGGAATCGCCCGTGGCCTATGAGTCGCTGGACGACCGCCCGGTTGATCTGATGTTCGCTCTGTTCGCCCCGCTGAACGCAGGCGCCGAACACCTGCGCGCCCTGGCCGCCGTTTCGCGCGCCATGCGTTCGCCGGAACTGCGCGAGCACCTGCGTCAGGCGCGTACGGTCGATGCTGTTCGCGCCCTGTTCGTCAAGGACGCGCCGGCGACCGCCGCCTGAGACAGGGCGGTCCGGCGCGCCCGGTCACGGATCAATGAACCGAAACCGGCTCCAATTCATGAGCCGCGGCGGCGGCGAAAGCTGTTTCCCGATCCAGCATGACGGCCAGGCGTTCGCCATCGGCGCCATGGACGGCGTAGAGAATCTGATCGGGGTTGATGTCGATGCCCGAGCCGATCTCGACATGGGCGTCTTCCATCAGGTCCGAGGCGCGGATCGCGCGCACATAGACCAGGTCAGGCGCGCCCAGGCCCGCGAAATCCGTCTTGTTCATCATCGGCGTCATAAGACCGCCTCCTTACGCTTGACTGAACGCCCGGCAAGCCGGGCGGTTCGACGGCCGTGTTTCAGCCCGTCGTGATGGGAATGCGCCGGATCTGACGCTCTTGCTCCGGGCGGATCAGATCGACATGCAACAGGCCATGCTCCAACCGCGCCTCGGCGACTTCCAGGCCGTCCGCGAGCACGAAACTGCGGACAAATCCTCGCGCCGCGATGCCACGGTGCAGGAAGGCTTGCTCGCCCTTGCCGGTGTCGTCGCGCTTGCCCGCTATGGTCAGTTGGCGGCCTTCCAGGGTGATGGCCAGTTCCTCGGGCGCGAACCCGGCCACCGCCAGGCTGATGCGCACCGCCGCCTCGCCGCGCTGTTCCACATTATAGGGAGGGTAGCTTTCCGCCGCCGCCTTGGCCGCACGATCGATCAGGGCCCGAGTGTGGTCGAAGCCCAGCAGGAAGGGGCTGTCGAACAGGATGGTGCGTGTCGTCATCGGTCCTCGCAAACAAGCGACCCGACCGTCCGCGTCCTCCCTGAAGCGGCAAGGACGCGCGGTCGTTTGCAACAAATGGTTATAGGCGGCTGCGGGGTCAACCGCACCGCTGGCCGAGGCGAGCGTTCACGTGACATACAGGTTGGAACCTTCACTGTAGGGCCACGTTTTTCGGCCTGACCGTTCCACCGCAAGAGGACATCCCATGCGCGCCAAGCTCATCGTCGCCAGCGTCAGCATCGCCGCCATGCTCGGCGCCGCCGCCTGCACCACGACCGATCCCTACAGCTCGACCCCGAACCGCAACAACACCGGCACCGGCGCCATCGCCGGCGCCCTGGGCGGCGCCCTGCTGGGCTATCTGACCAACACCTCCAATGGCGAACAGGGTCGCAAGAACGCTCTGATCGGCGCCGGCATCGGCGCCCTGGCCGGCGCGGGCGTCGGCCAGTATATGGACCGTCAACAACGCGCGCTGGAGGCCGAACTGTCCGGCACCGGCGTCGGCGTGGCGCGTCAGGGCGACAACCTGGTTCTGCGCATGCCGTCCGACGTGACCTTCGCCACCAACCAGTCGAACCTCGACAGCCGCTTCCTGCCGGTCCTCGACGACGTGGCCCGCGTGCTTCAGGAGTATGATCGCTCGATGGTCGACGTCATCGGCCACACCGACTCGTCGGGCGGCGACGCCATCAACCAGCCGCTGTCGGAGCGCCGCGCTTCGTCGGTCGCCTCATACCTGATCGACCGCGGCGTCATCCGCGAACGCCTCTATGTCGCCGGCAACAGCTCGCGCAACCCGATCGCCGACAACACCACGGTCGACGGCAAGGCCAAGAACCGCCGCGTCGAGATCCTGATCCGTCCGTTCACGGGCTGATCCGGCGACATTGCCGAAACGACAAAGGGCGGCGCTTCGGCGCCGCCCTTCTTGCTTTCCGTCGCGCGACTAGCGGGCGCTGTCAGGCCGGCCGATGGAGGTGTAGCGGAAGCCACGCGCCTTCATGTCATCGGGGCGATAGACGTTGCGCAGATCGACCATGACCGGCTGCTTCAGCAGCAGCTTGACGCGGTCCAGGTCCAGGGCGCGGAACTGATCCCATTCGGTCAGGATGACCACCACGTCGGCGCCCTCGACCGCGTCATAGGGCCCCTCGCGGAAGATCACGCCGTCCAGCAGCTTGGCGGCTTCATGCATGCCTTCGGGATCGAAGGCCTGGACCGTCGCGCCCATGGCGATCAGAGCCGGAGCCACGTCCAGCGACGGGGCGTCGCGCATGTCGTCGGTGTTCGGCTTGAACGTCAGGCCCAGCAGGGCGACGGTCTTGCCCTTCAGGTCCGCGCCGCCCAGGGCGGCCGCGACGCGGTCGGCCATCGCCTTCTTGCGCGCATCATTGACCTCGACCGTGGTCTCGATCAGGCGCAGGGGCGAACCGGCGTCGGTCGCAGTTCTCACCAGGGCCAGGGTGTCCTTGGGGAAGCAGGAACCGCCATAGCCCGGTCCGGCGTGCAGGAACTTGCCTCCGATCCGGTTGTCCAGGCCAATGCCGCGGGCCACCTGCTGCACGTCGGCCCCCAGGCTCTCGCACAGGTCGGCCATCTCGTTGATGAAGGTGATCTTCAGCGCCAGGAAGGCGTTGGCGGCGTACTTGGTCAGTTCCGAGGTGCGACGGCCGGTGAACAGGATCGGCGTCTCGTTCAGGTTGAGGGGGCGATAGAGCTCGGCCATGACCGGACGCGCGCGCTCATCCTCGAGCCCGACCACGACACGATCAGGGCGCTTGAAATCGCCGATGGCGGCGCCTTCACGCAGGAATTCGGGGTTTGAGACCACAGCGAAATCGGCGTCAGGGCGGCGGGCGCGGATGATGCGCTCGATCTCGTCGCCGGTGCCGACCGGGACCGTCGACTTGGTCACCACCACGGTGAAGCCCTCGATCAGGTCGGCGATCTCTTCGGCGGCGGCATAGACATAGGACAGGTCGGCATGACCATCGCCGCGGCGCGAGGGCGTGCCCACGGCGATGAAGACGGCGTCGGCCGAGCGGATCGCCTCGGCGCCGTCCAGGGCGAAGGACAGGCGGCCGTCGCGCACATTGGCCGCGACCAGATCCTCAAGGCCCGGCTCATAGATCGGCATCCGCCCGGCGTTCAACTGGTCGATCTTGGCGACGTCCTTGTCGACGCAGGTCACGACGTGGCCGAAGTCGGCGAAACAGGCCCCTGAAACAAGCCCGACGTAGCCGGTGCCGATCATTGCCACGCGCATGCGCTCATCCTCTTGATGCAGTCAGGCCGAGATAACGTCCAAGCATGACATTCGCCAGTCAACCGGTCGCCCCCGGGCAAAGAAAAAGGGCGGCCGACCCGAATGGATCGACCGCCCTCAATCTTATCGACCATCGAGGTCATCGGGACCGGTTTTGGCCGGTCCCTCAGAGCCTTAGAAGTTGATGTCGATGGTGGCGCGACGGTTGAGCGGCTCGCGCACGCCGTCGGCCGTCGGCTTGGCCAGGTTGG
>Ga0247823_10004980_pt1 | contig 10581 bp, 17 predicted proteins | sample 13C_PalmiticAcid_2_FD_192426 | JGI IMG/M metagenome (GOLD analysis project Ga0247823, IMG submission 192426) | Soil microbial communities from agricultural site in Penn Yan, New York, United States - 13C_PalmiticAcid_Day30 | ecosystem: Environmental > Terrestrial > Soil > Agricultural land...
GTGATGGGGAGGCCATTGTGGGTTTTGGGAGTGTCGATGGATGGTGGAATGTTCGTTTGCTGGTGTTGTGAAATATTGGAAATGGGCGTTGTTCGAGACCGGAATTTGGATGGGTGTTGGGAACAGGAGGTTTAAATCAGCTAATTGCCTGATGCCTGGAGTTGTTGCCGCGCGTCATCTGAGGTCGTTTTCCTTTGAACTCGTGAAGTTCAAGTTTTAGGCAACGAGGTTGGATTTTGTGAGAACGCGTGTGGCTTTGAAGATGCCATGGAGCTCAGCAGACACTCAGCCGCAGCACCTATTCGTTAAGCCGAAGCAAACATCCAATTGCATAATGTTGTTCAAGCGCTAACTGTTTGCAATCCATGCCAGCTGCGCCTCTCCGAACCCAACCAACAATTTCCTGCAACATAAGTTTATCCCAAGCGATATAAAAGAGGTCCTCCGTTAACGAACGAAATCCAACCTGAATGCTCCCTCAACCCCGAACTTGTTGGGTACCTTCTATTTCTTTTGTTGCCACAACTTCATGGTCAGGCACTGTCATCTTTTTTCATCGATCCCTGGCCCATGGCGGCAACGTGCGATGTGCTTGTCATTGGCGCTGGCATCGCCGGGTGCGGCATCGCGTCGGCATTCGCAAATCAAGGACGACGCGTCATCGTGGTAGAAAGAACCCTCGATGCCCCTGATCGGATCGTTGGGGAGCTTCTTCAGCCCGGGGGCGTCAGCGCCCTGCACAACCTCGGCCTGGCCCAGTGCTTGGAGGGCATTGAAGCAACGCCGGTCGAAGGCTATCATCTCTACTGGAAAGCCGAGCAAGCCACGTTTTGGTTTTGCCCGGTGTCTGGCAGCTCAAAATCGAAAGGTCACAGTGAAGCGCCCACGGGACGCAGTTTTCACCACGCGAAGTTCGTGGAAAGTCTGCGCCGCGCAATCGCTCACGAGCCAAACGTTACACTGATAGAGTCAACGGCTGTGGAGCTGCTCAGACATAGGAGGACGGGCGCAGTTACCGGGGCAGTCTGCGCTCGCCTTGGGTTCCCATTGGAGAAGGTTCGTTCATGGTCGATGGGGACATGACATCGTTTCAGGGCCTGCTTTGTTTCACCCTTGTCTAACACGCGATGCAGTACCATGCATCTCTTACAGTCCTCGCCGATGGAGCCAACTCCAACTTTAAGTCTCAGTTTACTTCCCATCGTCCAAAAGCGCAGTCAAGATTTTGGGGCCTCGAGATGGTTGACACCGACCTGCCTCGTCAGCGCTACGCATATGGAGTTCTTGGGTCAGGACCGCCAATCTTGATGTACCAGATCGGCCCCCGCGAAACCAGAATCCTCATCGATATTCCAGATGAGACGCGCCGCCAGCTTGACAGCAACACGTCCGTCCGGACCTACCTCCGCCAACGCGTCCTCCCAATCATGCCGCCGTCTGCTGTACGGCCCAGCCTTCAGAAGGCCATTGAAGAAGGGAACCTCCGGAGCGTGCCCAATGCGTGGATGCCCTCAACTCGAAACTTGACGCCCGGCCTTCTTATGCTAGGCGATGCTGCCAATATGCGCCACCGAGTAACCGGTGCTGGGATGACCGTCGCGCTCAAGGATGTCGTTCTGTTGGCTGAGATGCTGGATCCCAAGCGCATCCCCTCCCTCGAGGATACGGATGCCGTATTGAAGACATTGTGGCGCTTTCATTGGAGAAGAAAGACTTATAGCGCATCGCTCAACATTCTCGCACAGGCCCTGTACCTTCTATTTGTCTCCGAAGGTGCGTCTCTCGACCCCACCTGGGAAGTTGCACTGCACCATCTCCCCTCCAACTGCTAATTCCCAGCTCAGATCCAGCGCTGGGCATCATGCAACGTGGTTTCATCCGCTATATTCAAGAGGCAGAGACGAACTTCGCTGAGCCTGCTTGGCTTATGGGCGGACTTGTTGATTCTCCGCTACTCTTATTCCGCCAGTTCTTTAAGATTGCCATCTTCAGCATGAACCTCCATATCCGCCAAGCCAGCTGGCTGGGTTTGCCCCTGGCAGTTTTTAACTCAGCGTTTGTGTTTATCTCCGCCGTCGCCATCATCTGGCGTCCGATTATTGACGAACTCCGGCCCTAGCGCTGCAACAGCCGTATGGATCCTCGAACTGGCCTTCTCGATGACTGGTTCACGGTAGAACTGGTATTCTTATGGTCTAGGTTGTAACACCAGATGGAAGAGCGGGCCAAATATCTCATCGCCAGCAGCCCTATTTAGAGGCATTAGTACCAAGCACTGCTCGACCAAAATCCTCGCGGGAATCCTGGTGCACTCCTCAGTTCCAGCCACCCTGAGCCATCGTGATATATTTCTTCATGGTGGATGGACCCACCCCCGGCGGAAGCCCCTCTCGCCGAAGGCTCGAGAACGAAAGGCCGAATGCAGAGCACGGATCACAAGCCTCCAGCCGTTCCCTGTGTTTCCTAGGGCGTTACACTCCTTGCATAGAAGGTCGGGTGGGCATGAGTCGGATCTTCACTGAGCTTCAAGCAGTGGATAGGCACACATCGGTTCAAGAAAGATACCTTAGGTACATTGACAGGGTGACCTGTGACGACCAGCACCTTCCGCTGCGTCGCTGGGTTGCATGGATTCATGAGTGGGGGGATAGGATTGTGCCGTGATTGGTGGTTAGCCTGCTTCGGTCAAGATGAACCAAAATGAATCATAGTGAATCGAAAAGCGTGATTACTTTCCGGGGTTGGTTATCCGTGAAGCTTGTGTTAAAAAGGGAGAGACTACCCAAATGATCCATGATATTTCCCTGAAAACGGCGACAGACGCACTCCAAAGATGAATGGTATAATGTTGGAGCTACTTCAGGTAAGTCTTGAGATTTCCCGGGGCCTCTGCCTTACAACTGCGACACCATTACATGATGAACGAGATTTTGCCGAACCGATTGTTCAATAAACATGAAGACCGGATTTGAACCGACATCGCCTGAGCTTTTACTCCACGCTGTCCTCTTTTTGTCTTCCTGATCCGGATTCCTCGCTGACCACCGGGTATCCGAGTTCCAGATATGACCACTACAGGGTAGGAGGATTAGGAAAGTGCAGGGGGAAATGCAAGAAAATCGCAGCTCTCACCATTTGTTAGGAGCAGGTAGCATAAGAAGAGAGAAAATTGTACATGAAGGGCTGTGTTGGCTCGCCGCCTCATCTCCGACCTTGCACATCCCCACTTCCCACGGCCCCCCTGTTCTCAGGAACTGCCTGGCGTTTCCTACCTACCCGACTCTTTGACATATGCTGGTTAATGCTGAGCTTGACTTCGACTAGGCATCTTTTTGGGCCGCAGGTCATATGAAGAGGCACTGCAAGACCAGATTTGAGAGAGCAACAAGCAATATCTATATGCTGTCTAATACCCCCGCTCCTGTGCTCCGGCCACCCGCATGCATTCTTCACGCCATGTATTGGGTTTCTGGCCTCCCCCAGATCTCACTTTGGGCCCACTCTCCCCAGGCGAAGGTACCTCGGTACCCTCGAGGATTTGACCACACATGGGTCTCCTCGTCCAATCGTTTTCGGTCCAAGCACTTAGTCAATCTTGATGCCAACCTTGCCAAAGTGCTTTGCCTCCCACTGTCACATTGTAAGCAAGGATCAAAGCTAGGATTTTGGAAGCGGTAACTTACCATGTACTCATACGCCTCCTTCGCTGTCTCCAGAGTGAACACCTTCTCGTCCACCACCGGGCGAATGTCATGCTCCTCCATCGCCTTGATCATCTCCTCCAACTGGTCCTTGGAACCAACATAGACGCCCCGCACAGTAAACAACCGCACCAGCGTGTCCATCAGGGTCTCCTTGGGGCTCGTGCCCGTCAGCACGCCAATGACCGAGATGATGCCCTCCATCTTGATGGCGTCGACGCTCTGCGTCATGGTACCCTCGCCGCCAACCTCGAGGATGTGCTCGACGCCTTCGCCGTTGTGGCTCAGCTTGCGCGCCGTCTCGCCCCAGTTCGGGTCCTCGCGGTAGTTGATGACGTGGTCGGCGCCGAGCTTCTTGAGGATCTCAGCCTTCTTGGCCGACGACGTGGTCGCGATGACGGTTGCACCAGCCGCTTTGGCAAACTACCACTTCTTGTCAGCCTCCCCTGTTTTGCAGCCCAGACAAAACGAAGAACCACAAACCTGCAGCGCAAACAACGACACCCCGCCCGTCCCCTGCACCAACACCGTCTGCCCCTTCTCCAGCCTGCGCAGCCCGTACAATGCATTCCAGCTCGTCAGCGCGGCGCACGTCAGTGTCGCAGCCTCGACAAAGTCCATGTTGCGAGGCATGCGCACGACGCCCTCCTGGTCGAACGCGGCGTACTGCCGCAGCGTGCCGTCGACGCACCCGCCCAGCCCAGTCATGCTGGCCGCCACGTCGATCAGGCCACGCTGGTGGCCCTGGTTGAAGAGCGTGACGACGTTGTCGCCGGGCTTCCACTTGGTCACGGCGGAACCGACCGCGACGATGGTTCCGGCGCCGTCGGAGCCGGCCACGACGGGCGGCTTCTTGCCGAAGATGTATTTACCCTATTGTGTTAGAGGTGGTGGGTTAGCAAGATTGCGACGGGATGGTGTACGGGGAAAAAAAGGTACCTGGGGGATGATCAAATCACGGTAGTTGAGGGAAGCGCCCTGCATCTTGACGAGGACGTCGGTGTCGCCGAGTTTGGGGATAGGGGCGTCCTCGTAGACGAGGCCGTCAAAGCTGTCGTTGGTGATCTTTTGAATCTTCCATTGCTTTTGGATGGTTGGTAGCGACATGTTGCGGTTGGGGGGATGTGTGGAATCGGAACGGGACGAAAGGGGGCTTGGATGAGTTAACAGGCTCGGATGAATTGACAGGCTCGGTGCGTTCAAGAGTTGAGCCGGTTGATTGAATCACTGTGTTCGAGTTGATCGGTTGAAGCAATGGCAGTTGTGAGAATCGGGCGGCATCATTTAGCTTTTATATACGCACGTTTCGTCATGCACCCTTCGAAGATTATCAACAATGATCCACTGCAACAATGTCCACAAAGAGTTCTCAATCGAGCAAACATGAAGCGCTTCATGATAGATAGGTGCTTGCTCATCATGGTATGTTGTGACGATTAAATAAGCTGGGGGTTCTATTTACCCTAGGACCAAACATTCTGAGGATTCAGGGTCAAAAAGCAACAAACTCCGGGATAAAGAAACTCCTGACTCTTTCGTATTCGTGGAAGCCCTCGGATTCGGGCCCACTATACGTGGACAAACCTGTCATCAGACTCCGCCTTGTTTAGTCAGAGCCAAGACGTTGACATCCCAATATCATACTTCGGGGCGGCGATAATATCTCCTTCGGGGACATCTATCCCCCAGGAATCGGGCTCCCTGAGATCATTCTCGAGATCGTGGAACGGGCTGAGCTCAATACTGGCCTCGGCCACAATGCCGCAACCCTGACCCCACCTATGGGTGTTACCCCTGCCTTGGTACCCTGACGACAGCGCCCCCGTCCACCACAGAACCATGGACCCATCTGGAAACAGAAAGACCGCGACGCTGGGTTGGTACTTTCCATTTGTTCTTCTCACTTGGGATTAGTGTACTGAAAAGAGTCATCAATAGCCAGTTACAATCTACTTCTGGTGTGTTGGAAATGATCTCCCAGTTGTTCTCCTGGACGCATGGGCAGTCACCCAAATTACAAGTCTTGTGTAGCGCAGTGAAGTTCGTCGATGCAGCACGAGTTAGCAGAACTAAATGGATTGAGTTTCTACCAGTGGATTTTCGACAGACACATTCCCAATTGCTTTTCACAACACCCACCCCGAGTACTGCGGTAACGCTACACGGCTAGACAGCAACGTGTAATTAAACACTGTCTGTCCCAAAGTGCCGCCAGCCTACCTACTCACTAACGCTCTGGAAGCGAAGAGTGCCGCAACCGGACGAAGATCGAACACTAACACCACAGCCATCGGCAATGCTAGCGGTGAAGCGGCAGCTGCCTTTGCCCCCAGACATGGTCTGAGGACGACCACCGTGATCTGTCTTAATCTTAGTTCAAGTTCAGGTTGACTGAGGAATGCTTCTTACCGGATGGTTCAGAGTGCTTGATTGAGAAAGTTCCAACAGTGGAAGAGGTAACCCTGAAGTAACACGCTTGTGCGCCTGCGGCGAGTCAGCATAAGTACGGCGTTTCTGACATGGTACACACCGCTAAGAGCTGTCACGGCAACGAGGAGAAGAGTCTTGAGTTGCATCTTGGTCTGGGAGTTGTGGGCGGCGTTTGTTTCGATTCGCTGATAGATGGGAGTCGAGTCGAGACCAAGTCAATGTTGGAATACCTGGGATTGTTGGTGCTCGACACTTGGATGGGCGTGGCGTTTGCCACTTCTTATACACCAGCGATTCCCTGAAAAACCCCACGAACATAAGTGATCTGCCTGAGGAACATGGTGAGTAGATCTCAACTCTCCGGGCCTCTCGGTCGAGTTCGCACCGAGATGGCCCGGCGCACGGCGTCCCTGACATGGGGCGCTCGGCAACGTGCTGTAGAAACACCATGGCAGCAAATGTTGCCATATTTTAGAGATTGCAACAACGGTTCCCGCATCTCGGGCAGCATCGCGGCCGAGCTCGAGCAAGATTCTGGTTGACTTCTGGGGATCCGAGCGGGGCGGCGACGGCCCGGGGCCTTGGGCTCCGAACGTTAATATAAGAACCCGACAAACTTGGAGAAAACCCGGCGGAATCTGCGGCTCCCACAAATCGCAGGATTTAGATTGCGCCGCTCCCAACGCCGGACCCGGGACAAGAGCACCCAAGCACCTTAAAACTTGGGGTATCTCGGCGGCATTTCGACCGAAGCTGAGGAACACACAAACTCCGTAAGGTATCTAAGGGGGGTGCTGCAGTGCCCTCTTATTTAGCACGGAAGAAGACGCTGGCAGATTAACGCGTCGATCACTGCCAGTTGCCAAAGATACTCGACAGGAAAAGCACCCAATTTGCACCCAATCCAACGATTATCTTTGCGTTTTTCAAGCACCATGTATTTGAACAACAGGCAGTGCCTACGGGTCCTGGTTTCTTTTTCCATATGCGGTTTGGCCATGTCCGTCTGCAACACAGCGATAAACATCGGGTACGATGTCAACCGAGTCTCTGGTCTCTCAGCCAGCAAGGCGAAATCGAATTGGGAATGGGGAACCCATGCCCAAGCGCTCCTTGAGCTTCATGACCCCAACGTCTCTGTTTTTAGCGAGAATGCGTTTCCAGGCGGCAAGATTCCAAATGCCAGGACGGCAGCCACCGACTACGCCCGACCCAAGATCAGAACAACTGGAAACACACTGACGCAAGCTGGAGGTACGTGATCCGCCACCGTGTCTTGACCCTCTGTTTCCGCTTTTCTGACTTGCAAACACCACAGTCAGTGCAGGTGATCCTGCCTCTCTCGGAGTGTTCGCCATTCTCCTGGGACAGTCGGCATCCGCCACGTACTCGCAAGCCGCGACACGACAGGTCAACGAGCTGTTGAACAGCGTGGCGCGGTATTCCAATGGAGCCATCAGCCACCGGTACGACTCAACCATGCTCTGGTCCGACTTTGTTTTCATGGTCCCTCCAACCCTGGCGTATCAAGCGGTGGCGACCAACGATCCCTCCTTGCTCAGAGAGGCCGTTCGCCAAATTACACTCTACAGAGAGGCTCTGCAAGACAGGAATACTGGATTGTGGAGTCACATCATCGGCAGCCGCCGTGACGCTGGCACGTGGTCGACCGGCAATGGCTGGGTTCTGGGTGGCATCACGCGTGTCCTCGCGACGTTGAAGCATTGGCCGACGAGCAGCACCTGGGCGGCAGAAACCAAGAGCCTGGTTCAGTACGCGAGGGAGGTCATCGACGGCGCGATCCAGGTGGGCCCCGACGCAAGAAGTGGGCTCTTCAGGAACTACATCACGCAGTCGAACAGCTTCCCAGAAGCGGCGGGCACAGCCATGATCGCGGCCTCGATCTACCGTCTGGCCGTCTTGGCTCCAGAGACGTTTGCTACAACTCATTACCTGCAGAAAGCGGACGCGCTCCGTGCAGCCGTTGTCAAGACGGTTGGGTCTGACGGACGGCTGACCCCTGTTGTGAACCCTTACCAGTACCTTCAGAACACACCGCACACGGACGTGAGTCCGGAGGCACAGGACTTTGCTCTCTTTTTGTATGCCGCATACCGCGACTATCTTTGCTCCACGCAGTAGATCAAGGAAGAAGCGAGACCGTGGTGAAGCCAGGCGTTATGTAGCATCATGACCGGCAATTGTTTTGCGTGAACCCAGTTCGCACGGCCATCACGGGAGAGTGAAAATCTAAACATAAGAGACATCGTGCACTCAGGAACCTTGCGAAACACGTTTCGCCCTGCTTTCCCTTCTGGGGTTTTAGATGTGAACGGATTTGCACTCATGAGACGCCCAGTTCGTGCAAGGCAGAATTGCAGCTTCCAAGTGTGTGGCTGGGACTGCCCAAGGATCCTTGTCGGCTCGTCCATGAAATGAATTAATGGAATCAAAGGCTTCACTGTAGACGAGGAACCGAAGGTGGCGATGGAGCGGTGACGTTGATTCCAAAGAGATCATAAAAAGTGCCTGGCCCTTACATGTCCACGATGTTTGTTTGGTTGGTTGACACGACTTAACCGAAGCGTGGCGCGATCCTTCAACGCCCAGGTCGTCCGATTCTGTCTCCACCGGTGTGTAATCGCGAATGCCAAAAAGAGATGCAGCCAAGACATCACAGAGCCAAACAAAGACTCAGCGATTCAGAAGTTTCTACTGCTGCTCTCTGTTGAGCTCTGGATCATTAACATTTGATTTAATGGGGCAAGTCTAATGTTCACGACAGTCAGACGAGTTAATCGCCCAGGATTCTCGCAATTTCACAATTTGCCACGGGTTTGAATCCCAAAGTAGGTAGATAATTATGTCGTGGTGTCCTGTCTCCAGATCCGAGGTGATTGGGATGGACATGGGCTATGCTGACTTGGCGGCATTGCACCCGCGAAGCATTTGACTGTGCCACATATCTCATCAATATTGACCCATGGGTCAACCCTCGCTTCCGCAAAGCAAGGGTAAAAACGGATGGAATAGGAGGTGGACCAACGAAAGCCTGCAACTGCCTCTTCCTTCGTCTCTTGGAGGCTTGTTGTGTTGTCACTGACCGCCACGAGTGGCATCATGGACGAGGGGCCTGTCTGCATCCGAGCAAGGGCTGTCCAGGGCGAGGCTGCCTAGGGCGGGCTCCTAGGCACACAAGAGAGACGGCGTCCATAGTGATTTGTATAAATACCAGCTTTCCTCCTCACTCAGGTCTCGTCCTCTCACCATTCTTCATCCGCCGCATCAACCGTCATTCACGCCTTCTCTCGGGTTCTTTGCATCTTCTTCCGTGGAAGAAAAACAACATGCTTGTCAAGCCTGCGGTTCTCGCCGGCCTCGGGCTGCTGCTGCAGCGTGTCCAGGCCGCCCCTCAGGCTGTCCCTCTCGAGTCTGACCTTATCAGCATCTTGGAGAAGATCCACGCCGACACGCCGATTGTTTGGCACGAGGTCGTCAATGCGGATGGATCGAAGAGCAACGTCACCGACATCGACAACACGATCTGGGATGACGCTGTTGCTCAGCTTGTTCCCCGCAATGTCGCTGTTGCCAAGCGCCAGTCAAGGTCCTGCTTCGGAAGCGGCTCTTGGGCCAAGCAGTCGGTCCTCAAAGACGGAGTGTCAGAGGCGTGCATCTACCTCAGTGAGTGCTCTCCCTTCCTCCAGCCGACCAGGCGTTGACCCAGCCGGATCAGAGGACACGCCTTTTGGCCAGACTCGACTTTACCAACGTGCTGGCTTCAACTCGGCCGGCGATGCCATGACGGTGCACTATACCAAGCAGAGGAGCATCAGCTCGACTGACCCCGTTGGCTTTGAGTGTAACAACGCTCTGACCTGGCTCATCGACAATTGCTACGGCAGTAGTCAGGACAGCCGCGGAGGCTACGTGAATTGGCCCAGTGGAAACAGATACGGCGTCGATCCCCAGACTCACAACTGCAACTGCTAGGGCAACCTGGCAGTGTCGCCAATGATATGTGAAGAACAAGGCTTGTCGCCCATTCTGATCGTGATGAAGTGGGGTTGAAACCCCCTTACTCTGCCAACAGGAGGCATGGTCGTTCTGTTGCCATTTCCTTGGCGTGGTGTTCTGTTTCACTTCTTACAGCTCAGGGACGCCTGGGTCTGTCCTTGTATTTAAGCAAGCAAGCTGCCCACCTTCCAAGGGGAACCTCTCCCCCGTGGCAAGGAAGAATCCACACTCTTTTGCACTTTTACGTGGAGCACTTGTACTCTTGTCTATCCGCCTGGACGGGGACGATAATGGAGAGCACGTATCGCGGTAGACAGGGTTTCAATCATTGCCGGGCTGTCGTGCTCATGCGATGACGGCCCAGCCGTTCCTGGCTTGTGCTGTAGATCTCTCGTTCCAGTTTCAGAAAGAAGGAAACAAGGCCGTCCAATCC
>Ga0247823_10004981_pt1 | contig 10581 bp, 10 predicted proteins | sample 13C_PalmiticAcid_2_FD_192426 | JGI IMG/M metagenome (GOLD analysis project Ga0247823, IMG submission 192426) | Soil microbial communities from agricultural site in Penn Yan, New York, United States - 13C_PalmiticAcid_Day30 | ecosystem: Environmental > Terrestrial > Soil > Agricultural land...
ACATCTAACATCTGACATCTAACAACCGCACCCCCACCAACCAATAACAAAAACCAAAAAACAACCTCCCCGCATCGTGACCTCTAACATCTAACATCTGACATCTAACAACCGCACCCCCACCAACCAATAACAAAAACCAAAAAACAAAATCCCCTCCCCGCATCGTGACCTCTAACATCTAACATCTAATATCTGACATCACCTGAACCGCAACGCCTCAACCGGCCGCAGCCTCGCGGCTACGAACGCCGGTGCTATCGTGGAGAGCACGCACAGCGACAGCGAGACGGCGATGACGAGCAGGTAGTGCCAGAGCGAGAAGACGACCGGCACGGCGTCGACGAAGTAGATTTCTGCGTCGAGCGAGAACGGTTTGTAGGTCGTCTGGATCCACGTGAACCCCAGCGACAGCAGCACTCCGAACAGGGTGCCGACGCCGCCGATGAGCAGTCCCTGGCCGACGAAGATCGCCATGATGCCGCGCGGTCGGGCGCCGAGCGCTGAGAGCACGCCGATGGACTCGGTCTTCTCGAGGACGACCATCAGGAGGGTCGAGACGATGTTGAACGCCGCAACGACCGAGATCAGCGCGAGGACGATCGGGATCGGCTCGCGCTGCAGGTCGAGCCATGCGAAGACCGACTGGAAGATCTGGAAGACCGTCCGCGGGTAGTGCGGAAAGCCCATCACGATCGACACCTCCTTCATCACCTCCTCGACCTTCGTGATGTCGCGCACCGTGATATCGTAGCCGCTGACCTGGTCGTCGCCGTAGTCGAACAACCGCTGCGCGCTCTCGAGCGACGTGTAGCTGAAGAGCTCGTCGTACTCGGCCATGCCGGTGCGGTAGGTGCCGCGGAGCACGAACTGCTCGACGATCGGAGGATTGTCCGGCGACGGAATGCCGTTCGGTCCGAAGACGATCAGCGTATCACCGATCGAGAGCTGCAGACGCTGGGCCAGGCGGTCACCGATGACGATCGCCGGCACGGCATCCGGCGCGGTCACAAGGTCGAAGCTCCCGCGAACGACGTGGCGTCGGATCGACGAGACATCGCGATCGGGCAGGATCCCCTTGAGCTCCGCGCCGTCGAGTCCGGCCTTCGAGCGGATGATCACCTCGCGCGCGACGAACGGGCTGATCGCGCGCACGTCGCCGATGCGCTCCGGCAGGGTGCGCAGCATCGAGCGGTAGCCGTCGAGCTTGTCGGCGGCGCCGTCGTGGCGCGGGTACGGCGTGACGTGGATGTGGCCGGTGAAGGCGATCATCGTCGAGCGCAGCGTCTGATCGAATCCCTCGAGGATCGACAGGGAGATCAGCAGCGCCGCCGTGCCGAACATGACGCCGAGCACCGCGATGCCGGTGATGAAGCTGATGAACCGGTTACGCCGGCTCGGCGCCAGATAGCGCCGCGCCAGCAGGAGCGTATAGGAAGCCATCCAGCGGATGCGCCGTGAAAACCTGAAGATACCGAACGACGCCCGCCACCGCCGCGGCCCGCCGCCCCACGCGATCATTTTTTACCCCGCGCGGCCCTGCCCGAAGGGGCTCGATTTCCTATCTTTGGTGTTTTCCATCGAACATCCACGCGTTACGCAGCAAATCTAGAGGACGGTGCCCGCTATGCCAGAAACGACTAAGAAGGGGCTCGAGGATGTCATCGCCGGCACCACGGCGATCTGCTTCATCGACGGCCGTGAGGGGAAGCTCATCTATCGGGGATACGACATCCACGAGCTCGTCCAGGGGAGCTTCGAGGAGGCCGCATGGCTCCTTCTCGTCGGCACGCTTCCCACGTCGGCCGAGCTCTCGAAGTTCCGCGCGGACCTGCAGTCCGAGGCCGTCCTGTCCAGGACGACGCTCGATCAGATTGCGGCGCTGCCGAAGGGTGCCAACCTCATGGAGGCGCTGCGCAACATCGTCGGCTCGCTCTCGCTGGCCGACGTCGAGGCCAACGACAACAGCCACGAGGCCAACCTGCGCAAGGCCGTTCGACTGATCGCGAAGACGTCGCTGATCGTCCCGGCCCTGCATCGCCATGAGTCGGGCCAGCAGTACGTGGAGCCGAAGCCGGGCAAGTCGATCGCCTGGAACTTCCTGTGGATGATGTTCGGCACCGAGCCGAACGCCGATCACGTCACGATGATCGATACGGCGCTGATCCTCCACGCCGACCACGAATTCAACGCCTCGACGTTCACCGCGCGCGTCATCGCCGCGACGTTGTCGGACATGTACTCCGCGGCCGTCGGCGCCATCGGCGCGCTCAAGGGTCCGCTCCACGGCGGCGCCAACGAGCAGGTCATGCGGATGCTCCTCGAGATCGACGACGCCGCGCAGGCCGAGACGTGGATCCGCGAGGCGCTCGCCTCGAAGAAGAAGATCATGGGCTTCGGCCACCGCGTCTACAAGACCGAAGACCCGCGCGCGACGCACCTGCGCCGCATGTCCGAGCAGCTCGGCCGCGAGACGGGCGAGTCGAAGTGGTACGACATGTCGCGCACGATCGAGGGCGTCGTCCTCGAGCAGAAGGGACTCTACCCGAACGTCGACTTCTACTCGGCCTCCACGTACTACATGATGGGCATCCCTCTCGAGCTCTACACGCCCATCTTCGCGATGAGCCGCATGGCCGGCTGGACCGCGCACGTCATCGAGCAGCACCTCGACAACCGCCTCATCCGCCCGGCCGGTGACTACATCGGCGAGACCGGACTCGAGTACGTTCAGATCGAGCAGCGCGGCTAACCGACGGTACGACCAATCAATGATCGCCGCGCGCCCGCGGAGCCGTCGCTCCGCGGGCGCGGTCGTTGGAGCCCAGGCCTGCGCCGCCGGCCGCGTCGGGACCGCGGACGTATATTGGCGCGCCGACGTCGTGTCGATCCCGCTCACACAGCCGATGCCCGTGTCGCCGAATCCCCAGTCCGAGCCCGAATCGATCTCCGTCGCCGATGGGGAGAGCGACACTCGCATGTCCTGGCGGCGTAGGATCGGCGTCGCGGCGCAAGGCGCGCGGCCGATGGCGCTCGCTGCGATCGCGATCGCCATCGTGATGCTGCCGGCCGCGCTGTTCCCTCCCGGCGGCGACGCGGCGCTGTACTATGTCAGCGGCCAGAAGATTCTCCACCAGGGCGCCGCGCACTACCGCGACATCGTCGACGTCAAGCCGCCGCTGATCTACCATCTCTACGCCGTCGCGGCCGCGCTCTTCGGCTCGACCGTCCACTCCTTCCGCATTCTCGACTACCTCCTGCAGGTCGTCACCGCGCTCGCCCTCGCACGCCTCGTCGCGAGCGCATTCGGCGCGCGGCTGGGACTTGTCGCGGGACTGCTCTACGCGGTCTTCTACTGCGCCCAGAGCTACAACGGCACCGCCATCACCGAGAGCTACGTCGGGCTGCTGTGCGTGCCGATGATCGCGCTGCAACTGCGCCGCCGGCACGCCACGGACCTCATCGCGGCCGGCGCGCTCGCGGGCGTGCTGTTCCTGGTCAAGTTCTCATTGGCGACGCCTCTGGCGGCGGCCATCCTGGCGGAGCTCCTGCTCTTCGATGACCGCGCGCTGCGTCGCCTCCGCAACGTCGGGCTCATCATCGGGGGATTCCTTGCCGCGGCCGCACTCCTTCCACTGTACCTCACGCTGACCGATGGGTGGCGGGGATTCGAGGAGATGCGCGTCTTCACCGCCGGCTACCTCGAGAACCAGTCCCCGGGATTCATCGCGGCGATCCGCGAGGCGCTCACGGCGCTGCCGGCGTACTTCGCCGACGAGTTCTCGCTGACGATGCTGGCCGGCACCGCAGCGGGCGTGATCCTGGCGCTGCGAAGCATCGGCGGCGACGTCGCGAGCGATCGCCGCACGAGCGATCGCCGCACGCGCCTGCTCGCGCTGGCGGCGCTCAACGCGGCGCTGATGATCGTCGGGGTCGTCGTCGAGGCGAAGTACCGGATCTTCCACCTGAGCCGCCTCGTCCCGTTCGCGTCGATACTCGCGGCCGCGGGCTTCGCGCTGATGTTCGAGCGCGCCCGAGCCGCGATGCCGCTGAGTCGCTATGGGCGCGTCGCGGTTGCGACGCTCGTGCCGCTCGCGCTGGTCTTCAGCCCGCTGACGCGTTATGCCCGGCACGGCGCCGGCGCGGTGCTCTGGGCGGCGCAGGGCGATCGCGGCTTCGATCGTCTCTACGCCGCCGAAGACCTCGGCTACAGCTTCACCGAGCTGCGCGCGGTCGGCGATCGCGTGCGCATGGGCCGGGGCGCCGGTGACGTCATGGTCGTCAGCTCGAGCGTCGCCGGACTCGTGCACGTGTTCGCCGACGACGTCCCCGCCGCTCGCATCTATCACTCCGCATTTCTCATCGCGCCGTATGCTCCGGACGCCTGGCGCTCGGAGATGGGCCGGTTCATCCTCGAGTGCCGGCCGCGACACATCGTCGTGCAGCTCGGCGACAGCATGGTCGAGATGACGGGAGTGCCTCTCTCCTCCGCCGCCGTTCTGCGCGAGCTGCCGGGCGTCGACTCGCTGTTGCGCGCCGAGTACGACACGGCCCTCGTGACCCACCGCTTCGAGCTCTACGAGCGGAGGCGCCGATGAGCGGGCGTACGGTGTGGTGGCGCTTCGCGATCGGGGCGCTCGTGCTCGTGATTCTGCTGCCGACGCTCGCGCTGCCGCTGGGACCCGATTCGTCGATGTTCTTCGTGAGCGCGCAGAAGATCGTGTCGCAGGGCGCCGCGCACTACCGTGACATCGTCGACGTCAAGCCGCCCCTGATCTACCACCTCTATGCGCTCGCGATTAGAGTGCTCGGCGAGTCGCCGCTGTCGGTGCGCATCGTCGACCTGCTGCTGCAACTCGCGACGTGCGGAGCGCTCGCATTGCTCGTGCGTCGCTGTGGCGGAGGCAGGGGCTGGGCGGCAGCGACGGCGGTCATCTATGCAATGCTCTACGGCTCGCTCGGCTACGCTTACACGATGCAGGTCGAGAGCTATATCGGCCTGCCGATCGCCGCGACTGCCTGGCTCGTTCTGGCCCGCCGAACGCCGATGGCGCTCGTCGCCGCCGGAGCGGTCGCGGGCGTTGCGACGCTGCTCAAGTTCCCGTTCGCGGTGCTGATCGGCGTCGTGGTACTTGCCGAGGCCATCGTGATCGCGCCGGGCGCGCGCACGCTGCTGCGTCACGCGCTGCTCGCCGTCGCGGGCTTCGTCGCGGTCATGGCGATCGTCGCGATCGTGCTCGTCGCGACCGATGCGTGGAGAGGCTTCGCCGAGGTGAGCGCGTTCATCGCCGGCTACGCGCGCACGAAGACACGGGGTCCCGGGGCGCTCGCCGTCGAGGTTCTGCGCGATCTTCCCGCGAAGGTCTCGGCCGTCCTCGGCACGACGGTGCTCCTCGCGGCGATCGGAGCCAGTGTGCTGTCGATCGGCGGGATCATGCGCATCGGTGGTCGCGCCCTGGAGCTGTTGCAGGTCATGATCATCACGGTCGGGCTGCTGGCGGTGAGTCTCGTGATCGAGGGGAAGTTCTATCCGTACCAGCTCAGCCGTCTCGCGGCGCCGGTGGCGGTCGCCGCGGCATTCGGACTCGTCGTGCTCGCACGTCGGCTGCGGCGTGCACGCGGCGCCCACGGCCGCGTCGGCGCGCTCGTCGTCGCGACGCTCGTCGCGCTCTTCAGTCCAATCGGATCGTGGCTGTGGTTCTCGGTGACTCCGGCCGCGGCGCTCGTGGCGCGCGACGAGGCGGCGTACGATGCGTACTTCGATCGAATGGCGGTGTATTACCCGCGCACGGAGCTGCGGCTGCTCGGCGAGCGCGTGCGCGCGACGGCCCGGCCCGGCGACGAGCTGCTGACGCTCTCCTCGATCGGCGCGCTCGTGCACCACTTCACGGGCATCGTGCCGCGCCATCGAATCTACCACTCGGCGTTTCTGCTGGCGGAGTTCGCGCCGCGTGCCTGGCGTGACGAGGTCCGTCGCTATGCCATCGAGCGCACGCCGGCCTTCATCGTGGTGCAGCGCGGCGACGTGCTGCTCGAGCTCACCGGCAACGAGCGCTCGTCCGACGCGCTCATCGGCGTGCTCAAGCTCGACGGCCTGCTCTCGAGCGCGTACACGACGATCCTCGTGACCGAGCGATTCACGGTCTACCAGCGGCTGCGGTAACGCCCGCTGCGTCGATCGTCGCCGGCTGCGGATCGGACGCCTCCATCGCGCCGCGCATCACCTCCATGAGCTCCCTCGGCGGACGCACCGGTCGCATTCCATCGGCGGTCGTGAACGCGTGCACGGTCGAGCCGGTGACGAGCAGCTCGCCGTCGCGCATGACCTCGTAGTCGATGGACATCCGGGCGGTGGGGAGCTCGCGCAGCATCGAGACGACCGTCAGCAGGTCGTCGTAGCGAGCGGGCCTGCGCATCACGACGTGGGCTTCGAGCACCGGCAGGAGTACTCCCCGCGCCTCGATCGACGCGTACGGCAGGCCCAGATCGCGAAGCAGCTCGGTGCGGCCGGTCTCGAAGTACTCGAGGTAGCGCGCGTGGTAGACGACACCCATCTGATCGGTGTCGGGGTAGCGCACGCGCACACGGGTCTCATGACGGATCATGCCGCCTGCAGCTCCTTGAGCTTCTGTTCGAGAGCGGTGAAGGCGATCGACAGATCGAAGCGGTAGGGGTGGGCGAACTTCTCGCGCACGAGAAGGAACGGCGAGAAGTTGACGGCGTCCTCCTCGCGCCCGGGCAGCAGCAGGAGCACCGATGCGGGATCGTCGTCGCTGAAGCCGGTCACCCAGCGTCCGCGGGTGCGGCGCACGAGCACCTCGCCAAGGTACGCGCCGAAGGCGAGCTGGATGTCGAAGTCGACGTCCGGAGCCTCGTCGCCCCAGCCGCTGACGATGGCGCGATCGACGGACGCGACGCTTTCGATCGTGAAGTCGAAGGGCTCCGACCACGTCCGCGCCGCGATGGCGGCGAAGATGCCGGCGAGCTTGCGCATGCGGTCCGGCGTGGGCTCCTCGAGCTGCGGCGGGCGCTCGGCGATGTGAACGATCGGATGACCGTCGTGCGGCGCGCTCGCCTCGGCGAGGCGCTGCCGGCGGCGCTGGGGCCAGGTCACGAGCGCGATGACGAGATAGAGCGCCGCCGCCGCGATCGCGACCCAGGCGATGATCGTGAAGACGTCCATGGTGAGCGCGGGGTGCGCGTCGACGCGTTAGCGGTTGTGCTCCTCGATGAGCGCGAACAGCTCGATGAGCCGCTCGAGATCATCGCTCGAATAGTAGTCGATGACGATGGTGCCGCCGCCGCTGGACTGCGAGCGGAGCTTGACGCCGGTGCCGAGCACCTGCTGCAGGCGCGCCTCGGCCTCGATCGCCGCCGGATCGTTCGCGGCGGCCGTGCGCTCGACGCGACCGTTCTTCGCTCCCTCGGCCGGTCGCCGCGCCGTCGTCGCGCGCGCGGTCTGTCCGTGCTCGCGGGCGAGCGCCTCGGTCCTGCGCACCGACAATCCCTCGTCGACGACCGTGCGCCAGAGCGCCAGACGGGCGTCGTCGTCGGTGACCCCCAGCAGCGCGCGCGCGTGGCCCATCGAGATCTCGTTGGCTCGCAGCGACTCCTGGATCGACTGCGGAAGCTTCAGCAGGCGGAGAAAGTTGGTCACCGTCGAGCGATCCTTGCCGACGCTCTCGGCGAGCTCCTCCTGCGTCATCTCGCAGAGCGTCAGAAGCTGCTGATAGCTGTGGGCGATCTCGAGCGGATTGAGATCCTCGCGCTGGATGTTCTCGACGAGCGAGAGCTCCATCATCTCGCGGTCGGACTTGATGTCGAGGATCAGCGCCGGGATCTCGGTCAGCCCCGCTTCGATCGACGCGCGCACGCGGCGCTCGCCGCTGATCAACTGGAACGCGTCGCCGAAGCGCCGCACCGTGATCGCGGTCATCACGCCGCTGCGGCGGATCGAGTTGGCGAGCTCCTGCAGCTTGTCCGGATCGAAGTCGCGGCGCGGCTGGAACGGGTTGGCCTGGATCTTCGCGATCGCCACGAGCGAGGTCACGCCGACCGACGCACCGTCGTCGGCGACCAGCGCCGTCTGGTCGACCGGCTGGTCGATCACCGTCGTACCGAGAATCGCCCCGAGTCCCCGCCCGAGTGCGGACTTGTTCTTCGCCATTATCACTGCCTGCGCTGACGTTGCGTTCGTGTCACTGATACCGGTCTACTGGGCGACGCCTGCGCCGCCGTCCTCGACGAGAATCTCGCTCGCGAGCTCCATGTAGTTCTTCGTGCCGATCGACAGCGCGTCGTACAGCAGCACGGGCTTGCCGTGGCTGGGCGCCTCGCTCAGTCGGACGTTGCGCGCGATGACGGTCTCGAAGACGTTGTCTCCGAAGAAGCGCCGCACTTCGCTGGCGACCTGGTTGCTCAGGCGCAGCCGGCTGTCGAACATCGTCAGCAGCACGCCCTCGATGTCGAGTCGCTGGTTGAAGTGCTTCTTGACGATCGAGATCGTGTTGAGCAGCTTGCCGAGTCCCTCGAGCGCGTAGTACTCGCACTGCACCGGGATGAGCACCGCGTCGGCGGCCGTCAGCGCGTTGAGCGTCAGCAGGCCGAGCGACGGCGGACAGTCGATGATGATGTAGGCGTACTTCGACTTGATCTGTTCGAGCGCCCTCGAGAGCACGCGCTCGCGATTGTCGAGGTCGATCATCTCGATCTCGGCGCCGACCAGGTTGATGTGCGACGGGATCAGGTCGAGAAACGCCAGCTCGGTCTTGAGCGTCGCCTCCGCCGGCGCCATTCCGTCGACGAGCACCTCGTAGATCGTCCGCGAGAGGTCCTGCGTGCCGATGCCCAGGCCGCTCGATGCGTTGGCCTGCGGGTCGATGTCGATGATGAGCGTCGGCTGCTCGGCCGCGGCGAGCGACGCGGCGAGATTCACCGCGGTCGTCGTCTTGCCGACCCCTCCCTTCTGATTCGCGATCGCGATGATTTTGGCCATGAAGCTGCTGCGAACGGTTGAATGGCTGACTGGCTGCGCGAGCGCGTCAACCATTCCTCCAGCGTTGATACATCAGGAGCGCGAGCACCGAATACGAGTGCGTGATCGCGCCGCTCGTGATCAGTCGATCGATCGCCTCGACGGGCTCGAGCACGAGCTCGAGATCCTCGGAGTCGTCGAAGCTCGTCGAGCCCAGTGGCTCGGCGCCGAGCACCGCGACGATGTCGAGCGAGTTGTCGAGAAAGGCGGGGTTGGCGCGCACGCGGCCGAGCATCTCGGCACGCGCGCCATGGTAGCCGGTCTCCTCCTCGAGCTCGCGCAGCGCGGTCGCCTCGGGATCCTCTCCCTCGTCGACGATGCCGCCGGGAACCTCCAGCGAGATCTCGTCGGTCCCCTGGCGGTACTGCCGCACGAGCACGACGCGATCGTCAGGCGTCACCGCGACGATGTTGACCCAGTCGCGCGACTCGAGCGCGTAGAAATCCCGGTCCTTTTCGCCATCCGGCGAGCGGCGGCGGACCCGATGGACCGAGAAGATAACACAGTCGAGCATCTTCTCCCGTGAGAGAGTGATCCACGGTTCGATGCCCCGCGGAGCGGTCGGTGAATCCATTCCGAAATCGGCTCAGAGGGTGGAAATCAACAGGAGAATCGCGAACGCCAGGTAGATGTTCACCCGCCGCAGCATCACGATTCTCCACGAGACGATCTCCCCCGGCGCAAGCTCCTCGCCGGCCTCGCGCGACGCGCGCGCGGCAGCGAGCTCTCGGTAGGAGACCGACAGAAGATAGTTCACCAGCACGATCGGCACGAGCATCGCGATCTTCAGATGCAGCACCCAGTCGTAGAAGCTCGCCAGGCGCGCGAGCTCGAACGACGGCGCGAAGATCGACAGGACGATGCCACTGACGACGACCGCGCCGAGGCCGAGCCAGCTGAAGCCCACCAGACGCCGCTCCAACCACCCGACGACCTCCGCCACGCGCTCGTCGCGGTGCGCGGGATCGGCGTAGTACTTCAGGATCGGCGTCGCCACTCCCGCCATGAACAGCACGCCGCCCAGCCAGATGATCGCGCCGAAGACGTGCGCGAGCTTCGCGCTGTATCCGCCGATGCCGTAGAGAAACGTTGGGTCGGACATTTGGTTGGTCGTCGGTTGCGGAATCTAGCGCAGGAAGTGCAGGTCGCCGGGTGCGAGGATGGCAACCCCGAAGCCCTTCGCCTCGAGCCGGTCGCGCAGGTCGGCGGGATCGGCCGCGATCGGCGGGAACGTGTCGTAGTGCATTGGGATCGTGAGCACCGGCTTGAGCATCTCGACGGCCATGACCGCATCGCAGACACCCATCGTGTAGTTGTCGCCGATCGGCAACAGCGCGACGTCGAGCGCGAAGCGGCGGCCGATGAGCTCCATGTCGAGGAAGAGCGCCGTGTCGCCGGCATGGTAGATCGTGCGTCCGTCGAGCTGGAGGACGAAGCCGACGGGACTGCCCGCGTAGCTGCCGTCGTCGAACGACGACGAGTGATGCGCGAGCGTCGTCGTGACGCGACCGAAGTCGAACGTGTGCCCGCCGCCGGCGCCCATGCCC
>Ga0247823_10004982_pt1 | contig 10579 bp, 11 predicted proteins | sample 13C_PalmiticAcid_2_FD_192426 | JGI IMG/M metagenome (GOLD analysis project Ga0247823, IMG submission 192426) | Soil microbial communities from agricultural site in Penn Yan, New York, United States - 13C_PalmiticAcid_Day30 | ecosystem: Environmental > Terrestrial > Soil > Agricultural land...
GGCCGGGGATCCGGAGGTGCCCGCGGAGCTGCCGCCCAGGTTCCAATCGCTGGAGTAATCGTAGTCTTCGATGGGGTGGCGCGAGGTGCTGCTAGGAGTTGTCACCAGAACGGTGTGTGACTGCTTGTGGCCAGTTTTCCCGTCATTTTTTTCGATGCTCATACCGGTAATTTCGCGAAACCCGAAACGATTGCAAAATTTGGCATTCTCCGATTCGACGGACGGTTTGGATGAAGTCGTGTAACTGCCAACGAAGGCGTCGAAGGGGCTGGCGAAGGCGGTCGCCGAAACCGCGAAAAACGAGGCGATAAAAAGTCGATTCATTTTGGTCCTCCAAAATTGACCTTAGTACGAAAACGACGTTTTTCTACTACGGATGCGGTCTTCTTGACGCAAAGCCTTACGAAGCTAAGTTTTGGACCTCATACCGCACCCAACGTGTGCAGTTTCAAACGGCGCTATTCTCTTTGTGGGCATCATCATCTAAGCTCTTCAATAATCTTATGCAGACGTTTTTGACGTTTAGAACACTCGTCTTTTTCTTCTTGCTGATTTCGGCCGCTCACTCCGGACAAATTGTCCGTCAATTGGGGATTCAAATCGGTCCTTATCCTTCGGGCCCACGAAACGCGATTACCGATGTCAAAGGCGTTCGCATTGGGCATGTCACGTTAATCTCAGAAGGCGCCAGCAAGCTTGAAGTGGGCAAGGGACCGGTAAGAACGGGTTTGACGGTGGTGGTGCCCACGGAAGGCGATCTGTGGACTTCAAAAGTGCCGGCGGGAGCTTACGTGGCCAATGGCAATGGTGAAGCCATGGGGCTGGCTTGGCTTCAGGAGTCCGGAGCCTTAGAGGGGCCGATCGCCTTGACCAACACCCTCAGCGTCGGTGCGGCTCAACGGGGATTGCTAGATTGGACCTTGCGGCGGCACCCCAGCGTTTCTTCGTTGATGCCGGTGGTGCTCGAGTGTGACGACAGCACCCTGAATGATATCCATGGGCAGCATGTCAAACCGGATCACATTAGCGAGGCCATCGAGAAGGCTCGCGTTGATTTTGCCGAAGGCTCCGTGGGTGCGGGCACGGGAATGGCCGCTTTTGATTTTAAGTCGGGTATCGGTAGCTCTTCGCGAATCGTTTCGATAAAAAACGCGCGGGGCAAGGCACAAAAGTACACCGTTGGGGTCTTAGTTAATCTCAATATCGGCACGGGAACTCGAGGAATTTTCCGTCTGGGCGGAGTGGCGATGGCCAAGGCCATCCCGGATTTGATGCCGATCGAAAAAGAATTTCGCGCAGAAAAGGGTGCGGGTTCCGCGGTGTTTGTGGTCGCTACGGATGCGCTCATGGATGCCAGACAGTTGAATCGTCTTGCCAAGCGCGTGATGTATTCGCTGGGACGTCTCGGGGTGGTTGTCTACAATGGGAGTGGGGAATTCGCGGTGGCCTTTACTACGGCGAATCGAATCTCAACGGAATCTGATAAAGCCATCGTAAGTCTGCAGACGGTGACCGATTCCGCCATGAACAATTTTTTTGAAGCCGTGGTCGATGCCGGAGAAGAAGCTGCAATCAATTCATTGCTAGAATCAAAAACCATGGACGGTCGGGACGGCAACAAAGTATTTGCCCTCCCCCACGACCGAGTTAAGAAGCTCCTGCTCGAAATGCCTCAGACCTCAGTACTGAAAAAGTAATCTTTGGGGGAATTGAAATGGCGCACCCAGCTGGGGAACTTTCGAACCGCGTTGTTCGAGGCTGCTTAATCGCACGTTGGGCAGTCTGATTTTTGACGCGTTGGCAGTGCGGGCGTGGTCGTTATACTAACGGAATGGTTAAACTTGCGATGACACCCCAGCTTGCTCTGAGGGTGATATTTTTGAGCGCTTCAATGGCTCTGGCCGCACCGAGCACCGAATCAATGCCATCGGTGATAGAACAGATGACGGTTATTTTGGGGACTCATGGCAGTGAAGCTGATCGGCAAAATGTTTTGTTAAGCATCGATAAACGCGAGAAGTTGCCAACGCCGCAAGACTTTAAAATGATGATCGATGCCACAAGCCGAGTGATGAATGAGTCCGAAATGGCGGAGTTATTTTTGGCAAAGCATGGACCAATATTGAGTGCCGATCCAATCGACTACACGCTGCTCGTTGGTTTGTTCACTACAGTACTGGGCCGTGACACAACCAAAAGAGCGCTCAGAAAGGCACCATCCAGCTTTCAAGGTGTTACAGAGTTTCGCCTTCGGACTATTAGGCATGACTATGCCAAAACGGATGAATCAAGGGCGGTGATTGAAAAACTCATGGGCACGCGTCCGAATGTGACCAATCCAATTTTCAAAATTTTTCGCGACAAGGTTGCTTTAGATCGACTGCCTCCGGGTGATGATTATTTTCGAAAAGAGTTGAATCTCGAATCGGGATTGGCCGATGGGGCAGAGCTAAGATCGCAGATCAAGGCAAGGCTGGAATCACTCGATGCAGAAAAGTGCTCAAGACTTTTGGATTTCATGCGTACACTGGACAATGCCACTTGAGTGGTTGCTCTGGTTCGACATTCGGCTGATGTCGAACCTAGCTGGTTGGGGTTGCCTAGTTCAGAATCTCCGAAACGCGGGCCATTGGTCGCTTTAGCTCATAAAAAAACGTGGTCGAGATGCAAGCCGCCAGTTTCGGCAAATTTAGGCATTAAAAGGGATTGAGCGCGTTGGCGTGGTTTTTGTATGGGCCTAGGGCATGACGACATTTAGGACATTAGATTTGGCTGTGGAGTTTTACAAAAAATCGGAAGAGTTGAGGCTCTCAGGAAACTTGAGGGATCAGCTGACTCGAGCGGCTTCATCGATAGCGCTGAATTTGAGTGAGGGCAATGCACGGCCAACCTCAAGGGATAAGAAGCGTTTTTACCAAGTTGCCTATGCCTCACTTAAAGAGTGCCAAACGATTTTTAGATTGTTACCGAACAAAAATGAAGAGCTAGAAAAATTAGCGGATCACCTTGGTGCTTGTTTGTATAAGTTGATGAAAGCTGAGAATCGGTCGATTCGGGATTCTGTCTGAATTCAGTATACAGGTCAGGATCCTGGATACTGGGCCCGGTATCCGGGATACAGTAGGCGTCTTCGACGCAAATGGCGCACCCGACAGGGATTGAACCTATAACCTTCAGATTCGTAGTCTGACGCTCTATCCAATTGAGCTACGGGTGCGCAGGTCTCGGTCCGAAAACCGAGGGCCCGAATAAACTCTGTTTTGGAGGATCATTCAAGCCCAAAAATGCAGGTTTCTTGGGCTTTTTGCTGGGTTTTTTAGGACCCAGGCGACTTAGCGAATGCCTTCGGAAGCGGCCGAGCGGATGTTGAATTTGCTCGAGCCGTCGGGGATCACGTAGACGTCGATGCGACGGTTCTTGGCGCGGCCTTCGGGGGTGGAGTTGTCCGCGATGGGGCGGAACTCGGCGGCGGCCATGGCCGTGAGTTTGGTGGGGTCAAAACCGTGCGCTTCGATAAAGTAGCGCACCACAGTGGCGGCGCGGGCCGATGAGAGTTCCCAGTTGGTTTTAAAGTCTGGCGATTCCACGGGCAGGTCGTCCGTGTGCGCTTCGATCATGATGTTCGCACCCAGGGGTTTGAGCGACTTGGCGATGGCGTCGAGCACGTTTTGTGAGTCGCCCTTGAGGAGCTGCGAGCCGGGCGAAAAGAGCGACTGCGCGGTGATCGCAAACTGAATGCGGTCGGGGAGCACTTTGAATTGGTAGATCTCCGACTTGAAGGGCTTGGTCCACTCTTGAATGTTGTTCGCAACTAAGTGCAGCTTGGAGATACCGCCACTGCGGTTGCCGTCGGTAACGCCGCCTTTGCCAGCTTCGCTCGTCATCTGACGACCGTTGTTACCCGAAAAAAGACCCGTGAAGATCTGTTCGGCGCCGAAGAGGTATTTGATGGGATCGTTGAAGTAGCGCTGAATGCCTTCTTTGGTGGTTTGGCTCTGGCCTACGATCCACATCAGAAGAAAGAACGCCATCATCGCCGTTACGAAGTCGGCGTAAGCTACTTTCCAAGCGCCGCCGTGGTGGCCGTGCCCGCCCTTTTTGATCTTCTTGATGATGATCGTTGAGCCTTCAGATTTGTTTTCGTCAGCCATTCGCTACGCGCTACTCACCCCACTAGGCGGCTTGCTGCGCGCCTCCCGCCGAGCCGGCGTTCTTACAAGCTTCTTCCACTTCTTGGAACGACGGACGCTCAGTCACGTAGATCGAGCGACGGGCGAATTCGATGGAGATTTGCGGCGGGAGTCCGCGGCAGTTTGCCAGGATTCCAGCCTTCAGCACGTTATAGAAGACGCCTTCGGATTCAAGGTGGTGGTTGAGGCGTGTGGCCATGGGGCCCACGATGCCGTAACCCACGAAAATCCCGAGGAAGGTACCCACGAGAGCGGCGGCTACTTTACCACCTACCACTTCGGGACCTGCGGAGATCGAGCCCATCGTGATGATAACCCCGAGTACCGCGGCCACGATCCCGATCGCCGGGAAACCGTCCGCTGTGGTTTGAATCTGTGCGGGAATCTTGTGTTCTTCGGTGTGCATGATTTCGATGTCGGCCGTTAAGAGGTCGTCCATATCGTAAGGCGAAGGGCCGCCCGAGATAAAGGTACGCATCGAGTCCGAAATGAAATCGCAAGCGTGGTGATCGTTAAGGATCTTGGGATACTTTTGGAAGATCGTAGAAGATTCCGGGTTCTCGATATGACCTTCGATCGCCTGAAGACCATCTTTCTTTTGAGCGCTGAAGAGTTCGAACATCAGCTGCAGAGCTTGAAGGAATTCGGCTTTGCTTTTGTCTTTCATGCTGAGCGAGCCGATGCCCATCTTCACGATCTGCGAAATGTATTTCGAAGGCGTGGCGATGATGAGGGCCGCAATGGAGGCACCGATAATAGTGACGTATTCACCGGGGTGGAGGAAGACTCCGATCGAGCTGGCGCCGCCAGCCATGAAGAAGCCCCCGAACACCGTACCGAATAATACTAATAAGCCTACGAATCCCATATGGCTTGTTTATCGGCACTTTAGGGGGGCATCTTAATAGGCGGAGCAAGTTTTTTGACACCGGGGTGAGCGGTGTCCAGGGCCCTTTGAGATCAGCTACTTGGCTGCGCTGTGCGGTGCCGTGTTTGCGGATTCTGAGGCCAGCATTTTTGCGTCTTTGGGCGCGGACACGGCGTTCAAGGCATCGTTGTAGGCGAGGCGAAAGTTTGCCGGACGCACCATTTTGCGGGTCTGGCGGTCAAAGCGCATGTCGTTCAGGTTGGCGAGAAAGGCCTCGAAGAGCTCAGGCGAATGACAAACACGTTGGGCAAGCAAGAAGGCAGTAAAGGTGTCGGCCTTAAACAGATGGTTCACCATGGACTCGTAGGCTGTCCACAGTCGAGCTTCAACTTCGGCCGCGTTGGGCTTGGAGGCGATTTTCGAGGCGAGGAGTTCGGCGTATTCGTTAAAGCCTTTTTCATGCGCGAAGTGCAGGGTCTTGCCGTTGATCACCACTTCCTTGCGAACGGTGACGCGTGTGGTTTCCATCACGACCCGTTCGCGAATCGAATCATACACATCTTGGTTCCACGCGAGCGCGGGAACCGAAACGGCAAAGGAAAGAAGGATTAGCGTAAGCTTGTTCATGATCATTCTCCTGTGTTTGTGGCGTGAGCTTCGTGTGAGCTTGGCTCGGAAACGTAAGTCCTCGATGCGGTAGCTTCGACCGAGATGGATGGAGTGGATTCAATGATGATGGCGCGCTCGAGAGCGGTGAGGTAATTGGCTTTGATTTCCGCCGAGCCGCCTTGGCGCACGTCGGGAATGCCGCGCGAAAATTCTAAGAAAGTCTTCGTGAGCCCTGCCGATTTGCTCGCTTGTTCTGCGAGGCTCCAGGCGAGCTGGGCGTTCACATGCGGATTGTGGTCGTTGTAGCTACTCTCTTTGGCTTCGTTCAAATTGAAGCGCGGCGCGAGCTCGTTGAAAATGGTGTTGAGGCGTTTGGCGCGTTCGGCAGCGTCTTCGGATTGCGCGATCTTGGCGGCCAGAGATTCGGCAAACGTATTATCGCGCGAATCCCAAGAGAAGTGGCGTAAAACGCCGTCGCTGCCTTTTTGCGAAGACAGATTATTAGAGATTTTGAGCACTGCGGTTTCGCGTACCTGTTCATAGGTTTTGCTGTCCCAGGCCTGTGCGCCCGTAGACATGGCTAAGATCGTGATGAAAACCGCTTTGGTCGAAAAGGCTTTGCGCATGTGATCCCCCCGGATAGGGGGAATACTGCAAAAGGGGCGCCAAGATAAAGTTCAATAAAACCAGGGGCCTAAACAGTGCGAGACTGTCTAACTATTGGGCAGTGGCGGACTCGTTTTTCACGCGAGCGTTGAAGGTCTCTCCCGGCGAAGCGACTGCGCGTGTAGCCAGCCAAAAGAGGCGCTGGGCGAGAGGATGGAGCGTGTCTTCGACAACTTTGCCGCGGGCAAAATCGACGAGCAGGGAACTTTTAGAGCCTTTGTTTTGGCGTTGGGATGAGAAATTCACTCGCTCCACACGGTTTCGTTTGCCGTCAAAGGCGAGAAGCTCCTCGCGGATGACTTTGGGGCGGTAGCGACCCTTGGCATCGTGCCGGTGCTCGTCGAGGCTGTCATATACAAGGTGCACCGAGGGATCGAGTGTGAGCGAAATGGATTCGTGCTTCACGCGGCCCATTTGGGTGTAGAGATCTGCGGGCAGGTTTTTCTTTTTGCGTAAGTTGTAACCCGTGGTGTGCAGTGCGAGTTGTACGAGGCACAAAACGTTCTGTCGAGATTTGAAAGCGATTTGCAGATGCAGATCCATCTCGCCCGAGGCGCCCCCGGCGGGACGACGGTAAAAATCATCCCCCGTGCGTTTGAAGGCCACGACGTCGACCGAGTCTAGCGAGTCCCATTCCTGCGTTTCGACAAATTCGGAGACCAGATCGATATAATGAAATCCCGAATGGTAGAGCATGCCGTAACCTTTGTTGAGCGGGTGATTTTCGCGCTCGAGCATTTCTTCGTAAGTGTAGTGAGAGCCGCCCGAATAATAGATTTGCATCGATGTGAGCGCGGCTCCGCGGCGTCGATATTTTTTCAGCTGTTTTAAAAGTTCCAGCGTAGATTCGCGGTGTCGTCGGTGGAGGTTCATTGAGAGGGGCGTGGCGTGGTCGCGAAATGTTTTGATGGTGGCTTCCGCTCGTTCGAAGTAACGCTGGGCTACCGCCGCATTCGTACAGACGCTGGGCTCTGCGAAGAGAGGTTTGTCGCAGAGTACGGGGATCTGCAGCGGAGCCAGCAAGTCGAAGTACATTTGTCGGGCGCTCGGCTCCGTACTTAAGATGATACGGTTGATGCCGCGCGCGCGGATGATCTCCAGGATGTACGCGGAGATGTCGCTCGGCAGCCGCGCTTCGTGTTTGAGGGCGTCGGGAATCAGCACCAATTCGAGGTCCCCGGCCGGGGTTTTCTTCAGAAAAGACTTCAGCGTGCGCTCCTGGGACTCCACATCGATGATGGCTTCGAGGGAAGCGCCGGGACTTAAAAAAACCCAAGGAATATAAGTGTTTCTTGCGAAAGGCCCGGCCCCGATGAGGAGGAATTTTGCTTTGGACATCTTCTCTCTAGAGTACCCGAAACCCAAAAAGCATTGACTCCATAAAGACCACGCATTACACGGTGCGTTATGAAAATCACCAAATTCACTTCTACCCTTCTCGTCACGGGCGCTTCTCTCGGCGGCCTCTCGGCGCACGCCGTGAGCTTCGAAGAGAAATCGGCCAAAACCGAAGCCGCTCAAGCGGAAAACAATGTGAAGCTCGAGCTCTACGATTCGTTTCAGCTCGACCTTCCTGGGAACCGTCAACTCGTGGTTTCTTGCGGAGAGCAAAAAACCAAGTACACCTTCAACAATTACGAAGTGAAGGTCAGCGCCCAATCCGAAATGCAAATCAAACGTAAAGCCTACGGCGAAACCACTCCCGAGCCCTCCCAGGGCATGTGCTAAGAAAGGATCGTCATATGAAAATTACCAAATTTACCTCTACCCTCCTCGTTACGAGCGCTTCGCTCGGCGGCCTTTCGGCCAACGCAAAAAACAAAAGCTTTGAACAAAAGTGGTCGCAAGAGGAAAACGTGACTTTTCAGAAAGCAGTGAAGCTCGAGGCCTACGATTCGCTGGAAATCGATATCGATGGCAAACAAAAGTTTGCCGTGACCTGCAGTGGGAACCAAACCGCCGAATACCGCTTCACCAACTATGAAGTGAAGGTCGAAGGTACCAAAGCGAACCAGATCACGACCAAGGAATACGGCGAGTACGTAAGTCCCCCCAGCGGCGGTTGTTAACCTTCGTTCGGTGAGTTTCTAAAGTAAGTACAAAATGTGTGCGGGATTTCGTGCTCAGTGTGGACATCGCTGTCCCCGAGCCGGAATCCCGTTAGCGTTTCTACCGGGAACACCACGTCACCTTCAAAATCTTTGTCGATCCACGTGATGTGGAGCTTGGTGGCGAAGCCAATGGTCTGCTTAAAAATCTCTGCGCCGCCGATGATGTCGATTTCTTTGATCGACGCGTCTTTTTGAAGTTCCGCGAGCGCCTCGGCGAATGACGAAAAAACTTCCACACCCGCATAATCGAGATCTGTCTGGCGGCTCAGCACGATGTTGCGACGACCGGGAAGTGGGCGACCGATCGATTCGTAAGTCTTGCGGCCCATCACAATAGGATTGCCCATGGTGACCTTTTTAAAATGCTTCAGATCTTCGGGCAGGTGCCATGGCAGGGCGTTGTTTTTGCCCATGACGCCCGAGCGGGTCATCGCCACAACAAAGGCGATCTCAAGGCTCATACTGCGACTTCCGCTTTGATGTGGGGCTCGGGATTGTATTCAGTGAGTTCAAAATCTTCGAACTTGAACGAGAAGATGTCCTTCACCGCCGGATTGATTTTCATCTTGGGCAGCCCCTTGGGCGTGCGCGTGAGCTGCAAGCGCGCCTGGTCGAGGTGATTCGAGTACAAATGCGCGTCGCCCATGGTGTGCACAAAGTCGCCGGGCTCGAGGTCGCAAACTTGCGCGAGCATCAGAGTGAATAGCGCGTAGCTGGCGATGTTGAAAGGCACGCCAAGGAAGACGTCCGCGCTGCGCTGATAGAGCTGACACGAGAGCTTGCCGTCCGCCACGTAAAACTGAAAGAGGGTGTGGCAAGGGGGCAGGGCCATCTTCTCGACATCGGCCACGTTCCAGGCGCTCACGATAAGCCTTCGCGAATCGGGATTGGTTTTGATTTGATGCACAAGGTTCGTGATCTGATCGTAAGTTTTGCCATCGGGGCCCGACCACGAGCGCCACTGGTGTCCGTAAACAGGGCCGAGGTTGCCGTTTTCGTCGGCCCACTCGTCCCAGATGCGTACGTTGTTGTCTTTGAGGTACTGGATATTGGTCTCGCCGCTGATGAACCACAGGAGCTCGTGGATGATCGAGCGCAGGTGAAGTTTTTTGGTGGTGAGCAGCGGAAAGCCTTTTTGCAAATCGAAGCGCATTTGGTGGCCGAAGATGCTCACGGTGCCCGTGCCGGTGCGGTCGGTTTTTACGGTGCCTTCGTCTAAGATTTTTTGCAGCAAGTTTAAGTACGTTTGCATGGTGTGTCCTTTATCAAGATTAGCGCTTCGGCTTTACAAAAACAAAGCGCGCGCTTTGTGTCATTAACAAACTATTCGTGAACGTTGACCACTTGCAGAAGGGTGTTCATTCCATTCGGGTTTTCGAACGCATAGAAGCCGAGCTCCAGGTCGTCCACCGAGATTTTGAGTTCTTCGAGGATGCGGTCGCGAAAAATGCGCTTGTAGGCGGCACCGTTTTCGCCAATCTCCACCACGCACCAGCGCCAATGGGTGGCAAGCTGCAGAAGTTCCCAATCACCGGTGCTGTCGCCGGCGCAAAGGTAGGCCGCGCCAATTTGGCGCATGTCGAGCGATTTCACTTTGTTAGCTTCCCAGTTGATGCCGGGCTCTTCGAAAGCGGCGCTCATGATCCCGTCGATCTCTTGGAGTTCGGTGGCAACCACGCGTTCGCGCCCGATGCCGATGAGGTCCGCCACGGCTTCTATGCACGAGCGCTCCGAACCGCTGACGATCCAGGCGCGCTCCTTGACGGCTTCGGCAAGGTGCCATGCCGGAGTGTGCGTTTCGATGTTATGGCCATGGGTGTGCCCAAGCAAAATGGCGATCGCGGTTTCGCGCACGGTTTTGCGCGGCAAGCCTCGAAAGGCTTTCACTTCCCATTCGAAATAACCCCGGCTGCCGTGTTCGAGCATCAAGAGCTTTTGCAAGTCGAGATAATCGTCGTCGCCCAGGGCGTAGGGCGAGCGGCGCTGCCAAACGGTGGGCAGAATTTGGTCGTCGATCAGGCCGAGTGGCAAGAGCGCGCGAAAGCAGGCGTTGTTGATGTCGCCGCGAATCAGCGTGCCATCGCAATCAAAGAGAAATACAGAATCGCTGGCGGCGTCGCGGAGCACGTGTTCGA
>Ga0247823_10004983_pt1 | contig 10577 bp, 9 predicted proteins | sample 13C_PalmiticAcid_2_FD_192426 | JGI IMG/M metagenome (GOLD analysis project Ga0247823, IMG submission 192426) | Soil microbial communities from agricultural site in Penn Yan, New York, United States - 13C_PalmiticAcid_Day30 | ecosystem: Environmental > Terrestrial > Soil > Agricultural land...
ACGCGCGTCGTTGCAAAGAACTGAACTGCGCCCGTGGGGGTCACGCGTGCTGTCAACCCGTTCAGACCATTCGTAAACGTTCGCACGCCGCGTTGAGTCCACGCGGTGCCGGTCCACTCGTACTTCGTGATCGATCCCGCGGCGGTCCCCTGTCCGTTAGTGACATAAATGGTATCGAGCCCGCCCAGGTTGGTCGCGCCGCGCGTGGGCGATCGATCCAACATGACGACTTCAGCGAGATCGTTGCTGATGCCCGGCAATGTCAGCGTCTGCGCGCCAACTGTGGAAGTCGGCAGGGAACGTGGCAACGTCCAGATGAAGACCGTCCCACTAGTGACACCCGTCAGAAACTGGTTTCCCGCGACATCGGTGACGACGGTCGCCGACCGTGGTGTCAATAGAGTCGTGATGTTGGCAGAGGTGCCCGCGGATCCGTAACGCAGACCATTGCCGCCGGCGATCCAGTGCGAAGTCGATGAGCTCGAAATTGCGGCGCGAATCCCGGTGCCGCTGAACGCATCGGCATAGAGATCACGCGTGAGTTGTCCGTCGGCCGTCAGCGTTCCCACAACGCGATTGTTCGAGATAGCATCGGTGGAAGCGACGTTGGCTAAGCCCGCTGGGGCATCGAATCCGGTCAGTGAGACTCGTTCGGCATCGACCGAGAGATTGAGCGCACCGTGACTCGCGATTAACCCGCTGTCGGTGAGATTGCCCGCGTTATTCCCGCTGTTGGCAGACGGCGCGGCGACTGTGTTGACGAGCGTAGCGGTCGTCGGCGCGTTCACATCATCGACGCCATATTCGCGGATCGCGACCGGCGTCGCGGCTGCATCGAGCGTGGTCCCGATGCCGACCGTATTGATCAGCAGGTTGCCGGGCGTGAATCCCGCGAGCAGGTCGCGCTGTTCAAGTGCCGTGAATTGAATTGTTGTCGGGGAGGACGAACTGCGATCGCGCCGGCGTGATCGCATCGGCACCGAACCGGAGGTCGCGCAAGCCCACCGCCGCCACCAGGGGACGCTCATCGGATTGGCCCATCCGCAATCAACCGTGGACATCAGCCGACGGCTGCTTGATTTCACGAGGCAAAACGTCCCGGAGTCCATGCCGAGGGGGAAGTGACAGTCGGAGCAAAAAATCATCACGGCACGAAGGCCTGCGCGGCCTGTGGCGTGGACGGATGGTAACCGACATCTCGATCACTACGCAACCCGCCGACGCATCATGACCGGCGATCTCTCCGGCGCTGGAATCGTCGCGGCGGGTTGACTACGCTTCGCAGCATGAAAACACGTTCTCTGCCGCTGTTTGTACGCCACGACCTCGACGGTTTCTTCGGGTTGTTCATCGACAACCTCGTGCAACTGCTGCTGATTGTCATCCTCTGCAGCAACCTGTGCGGCATGCAGGGAGAAGACACGGCGCTGTTGATGCGCACGATTCTTCCCGGGGCGGCGGTGAGCATTCTCATCGGCAATCTGTTCTATGCCTGGCAAGCGCATAGACTGGCAAAACGCGAAGGCCGTGATGACGTCACCGCGCTGCCGTATGGGATCAACACGCCGTCACTGCTGGTGTTTGTGTTCTTCGTGATGGCTCCGGTCTATCGGCAGGCAATGGCCGCGGGAGCTTCCTCATCGGAAGCGGCTCGACAGGCGTGGGAGATGGGGTTGGTCGCCTGCTTTGGCAGCGGGCTGATCGAATTCGGGGGGGCGTTCGTCGCGGAAGCGATCCGCTGGCGGACTCCGCGCGCGGCGCTGTTGTCGACACTCGCGGGGATCGCCATCGGCTTTATCTCAATGGGATTCACGCTGCAGATTTTTCAACAGCCACTGATCGCGATGCTGCCCTTGGCCGTCGTGTTGATCACATACTTCGCACAGGCACCCTTTCCGTGGCACCTGCCCGGAGGATTCGTCGCGGTCATTCTCGGGGCGGCGGTCGCGTGGCTGGTGACGGCGCTCCACATCGCGTGGCCCGCAGCACCGGCATGGCTGGTGTCGAGCGCGATGAACCCCGCCGCGATTTCCGAAGCGCTGAAGTCCATTGGCTTCGCGCCGCCGCAGTTTGTCGGCGATGTGGTGTGGGCAGCGCTCTCGACGCCCGAGCGCTGGCTCGGTCATCTGTCGGTCATTGTTCCGATGGGATTGTTCAATGTCGTCGGCAGCCTGCAGAACATCGAATCGGCCGAAGCGAGCGGCGACCGGTACGATACGCGATCGTCGCTGGCCGCTAACGGCATCGGTACGCTCAGCGCGTGCCTGTTCGGCAGCTGTTTTCCCACGACGATCTACATCGGTCATCCCGGTTGGAAATCGCTCGGCGCGCGGGCCGGATACTCGACGCTGAACGGCGTTGTGATCACGGTGCTGTGTCTGACCGGCAGCGTGGCCGTGGTGAAAAGCCTCGTGCCAATTGAAGCGGGCGTGGCGATCGTGCTGTGGATCGGCGTGATCATCACCGCGCAGGCCTTTGCCGCCTCAGAAGCCCGCCATGCCCCGGCCGTAGCGATCGGATTATTCCCCGCGATCGCGGCGTGGGGCTTCAACATGACCCAGGGCGCGTTCTTCGCCGCTGGGGGAAAGTCGATGCAGGAACTGCTCGCGGGCAGTCTCGCGCTGGAGCTCAACGGTTACCTGCTGCACGGGCTGATCATCGTGGAGCGGGGATACATCTTCACCTGCATGATTCTCGCGGCGATCTCCGCGTTCCTCATTGATCGCAAGTTTTTCACAGCGTCGATCTGGTCACTGATTGCCGCGGTCTTCGCAGCGATTGGCCTGACACATGCGTATCAGCTCAACGGCAACGTAGTTGATTTTCTTTTTCTTGGGACGGCAGCGCAACCGGAAGCGATGGTTTATCGTGCCTGGCCGGTTGCCATTGGCTATGTGTTGATGGCCACGGTGTTCTGCGGCTTTGGAATTGCCCAGCGCCGCCACGGAGAACTCGCGCGCGTTGGTCATTGATCACGCTGCCGGAAAAGGAACCCGCGCCGCTTGCCCCGCTTCGATCAAGGCTCCGAGCACGTTCGGCGCAAGCGAAAACGTGTCCTGCAGCGGTCCGACCGGAAACGCGGACCATCCAGCGGCCCCGTCGCTCGCCGTCAGTTCGTCACCGATTCGCGTGAGCGATTCAGTAGTCCCCATCGTCGCCGGGTGAATGGCGATGCAGGCATACTCAGCTCCTGCACCGAAGGGCGACGCCCGCTTCTTCGCCGCGGGCAATTTGCTGTCGGTCAATCCCGCCGTAAGGACGAGCGACAAAACCCCGGCTGCAATCGATTCAATGCCGCTCAAATTGCTGGAGGTAATCCAGACGTTCTGGCCGTGCGGCATCGCCCATGCCTGGGGTTGTGACGACAGCCAACCCGAGGCGGTATCGCGATCGGCCTTGCCCCAGTTCGCCGTGCAGAACCCGAGGCAGTGTTCCTTCGCCGCGAGGGCCGCAATGCCGGCGACGTCTACCAGCGGCTGACTGTTCTTGACCACGACGAGGGCGATTCCTGTCAGCGATGCTTTCTGCACGGCAAGCTGCATGGCGCGGCTCGCGCCCACCTGACCGATGCCCGTGCTGCCGTCGAGGACAGCAATCGCCGGAGCATCGGTCACGGTGAGCGTGCGGGCGCGGGGATCAACGTCGCCGAGATCAATCGCCGTTAAGATCTCAGCGAACGTCGTCAGCCCGCCGGTGATGCTTCCCCGTTGTTCGGCTTCCAGCAGGCGGGCGATCACCAGTTCCGCATCCGCCGCGAATTGACCCTTGCGGGTCAGCACTTTCAGCATCCACTCATGCAGAACCTCGGTTTCGATCGGCGATGACATCGGACGTCCTGGTAGCTTGCAGAGCGGGGCGATTCCAGCGGAGAAAGTCGATTGGTGCGTTGGTTTGACCGGTGAGGGCTAGTTCGGCCAGCACTTCACCAATCACGGACGTGAACTTGAACCCGTGACCGGAGAACCCGGCGGCGACAATCACGCCGTCGTCCTGCGGATGATGATCGATGATGAAATGATGGTCTGGAGTCAATGTGTATAAACAAACCGAATGACGATCAAGGGTCGGACGTGTGCGGGGCAGGACGTCCCGGCGGAAAGCGTCCAATTTGGTGAGGTCGGCGGGACGCACTGTGCGGTCGACATTCGCCGGATCCGCGACCGCGTCGCCCCCCGTGTGTTCGGCGAATTTGATGGTGCGGCCATCGAGCGACGGAAAGCCGTAGAACGCGCCGGCATCATGCTCGACGTAGAAAACAGGGTAGCCGCGATCGACATCGTAGGCTCCGGGTTCCACCGGGTACCAACCCACGAACTTTCGAACCACGGTCAGGGGCAGGCCAGCGTCGGCGAGTAAGCGATTCGTCCACGCCCCCGCTGTAATAATCAGTTGATTTGCTGAGAAGAAGCCCTGCGCGGTTTCCACGACCAATCGGGCGCCGTCACGCTTCCAACTGTTGACTTGCCTATCGCCATGGATCGTGGCACCAGCTTTGCGAGCCTGATCAAGATGAGCTTGCACACACTTTTCCACGAACAGCAAGCCCGCATCCGGTTCTAGCACGACCTGATGGTCCGCCGGAAGCGCGAAATCGGGGAACCGCTGCTCGGCGGCTGACGCGGTCAGCGTTTCCACATTCAGATCGTGCAGTTCCGCCGCTCGCAAAGCACCGCGAATGGCTTCACCATCGGGCGGTCCGGAGATCAGCAGTCGTGTCTTGCGGAACAGTGTCTCGCCGGATGACCGCTCGAGCTCACTCCATAATTCATACGCCCGCCGCAGCAACGGCACGTAGTCGGGGTGCTCGAAATACGCCAGGCGGATGATCCGCGTCTCGCCGTGGGAACTCCCGCGGTCGTGTACGAGGGGGTATTGATCGAGCCCGAGAACCCGCACTCCACACTTGGCAAGGTGATAGCAGGCCGCACTGCCGAAGCCGCCGACGCCCAGCACGATGACATCGTAATGGGAGCGGGCAGCAGTCATGCGGTTCGAAACCACGGAAAGCGGGGCAGCGTATCCGGCGCGAGCCATGTCGGTTCGGTAATGACGGTGCACGGAGCGACTCGACCTTGCAGATCAGCAGCCTCGATGGCGACGAGAGGACTGATCTCGACGGGCATGTCGTCGGCGATCGTCGCTCCGGCCTGACGCAACCAACTGCGGTGCAGCGCCATCAACGCCGCTTGCGCGGTTTCCGGAGAATCGGCTCCGGTGTTGTTCTTGATCGGATTGAATTCCGCAGCTCGATCCGCTTCGACAATCAGCGTGGATTTCGACCACGGCATGATATCGAAGATGAACCGCTCGAACTTCAAGGCATTCGGCGACGACGGCGTCACGCTGGCCTGTTCCGGGGTCCAATGGGCCACGGCCTTCTTGGCAATGTGGAACGGCAGCGCGTGCGTGTCATTCAAGGCCTGCTCAAGGAACTCCCGTTGGAAGGCGTGAATCGCGGTGTTGCCTGCCCAGAATTTCAGCTGCCCTTGCGCATCCCGCACGGCGGCGAGTTCCGCGGGCAAATCGCTGTATTCGATGACCTGCGTCGCTCCATTGAGGTCGACCGCAACTCCCATCTTTTCTTCCGCCGAACGCTTCGCCACCACCTTTGTGGACATCTCGCGCTCACGCAGCAGATGCCAGCCGAGAAACGCCGGATCGGCGACGATCGTCGTGGGGTTGTCAATCTGGTGATAGAACAGAGTGTCGATGCCGCGCGACCGCATGCGTTCGAGCAAACCGGCCCGGGACATTGCCGTGAGGATGCCGCCATGTCCGTCGGGACTCAGCGCGAGCTGCCCCGGCGCGGTTAGCAGCGCCCGGCCGGTCTCCGCATCGACCGCGGGCATGCGTCCCTGGCAAAACGGCCAGACCTGTTCCGAATTCAAGCCGAACCACTGATTCTCTTCCAGCGCCCGCACGGTATCCGCATGCGTGGCTTCACTGGTCATGATGGCATAGGGAATCGACGTGCCGTAACGTTGTTGCCGGGCGCAGACCTGTTCGAAAAACCGCTGAAACAGCGTGTGCTGGCTGAGCGGTCCCACGGGGAGCAAACCTTTGGGAAACGAAATCCCTAAACGTGTGCCCTGTCCACCGGCGACGACCACGACAGCCACGCGGCCTGCCCGCAGCGCTTCTTCTCCGACACGATGCGCGTGCTGCCACTCGGCGCGATCGGCGTCGGTTTTCGGCAAACGAACGACCTGCTGCGGCGCTTCGGCCGCGGCCGCATTCACGTCCGCAGTCTGACCGCGCGTCTGCCACAATTGGGCGACTAACGGCCAATCCATCGTCTGCAGTTGTTCGACAAACGCAGTCCGTTGAGCACTCGCAAGCTGCTCCGCGTGAGCGATCAAATGCTCCTGGCCAGCGTTCCGCAAGATTGTCGACAAGTCACCGGGCAGCGACATCGGTTCCACTTTCTTCGCCGTCCCCTCACGGCATCCATACGAAATTCCGTCGAGCCCGATGCGAGTGCATCCACGTCAAGTGCTGTCGGAGATTCCCAGGGTCAACGGGCGGCCGTGTCGAGCCAGCAGGATCACGCTGTAAACCACGACGCAGGCCACCACGATGGTCGCGAACTGTAGCACACGTCGTGCCCATTCCGGCCGCTGCAGGGAAATCACGTGCGCGATGGTGCAGATGAACGCCACCATCCCCATCTTGAAATAGATCATCCCTTTGATGCCCCAGCGACTCAGAAAGAACTGAGCTACCGGATTCGACTCGCTGAAGTGGTCACCATTGCGCAGCAGAATGTACGTCGCAAAGACATCCAGCGCGCTGACCAGCACGAACAGCAGCAGTTCGCGCTCGGCGTGCATCGGTCGCACCAGCGGATGACGTTCCATGCTCAACCACAGTGTTTGCGAAGGTCGGCGAGATGCCGGGGAATCACTTCCAGCGGATCTTCCGCGGCTTCGTATTCCAAGGTGATAAACCCACGGTAACCGGCGTCGCGCAGAATCGTCACCACGCGGCCCAGGTCCGCGGGCTCCTTCTTGCCGCCGGGAAACATCTCCACTTTGACCTGCGAGTTCACCGCATACGGTGCGATCTTCGCCAGGTCTGCGTAGGGGTCTTCCGTGCGGAAGTTGCCGCCGTCAAAGTTCACGCCGAACCACGGTGACGGTTCCACGCCTTCGATGATCTTCAGCATCTGCGCCGGCGTCGCGGTGATGCCGCCGTGATTTTCCAACGCGAGATACACGCCCTTCGTTGCGGCGTATTTCAACGATTCATTGATCCCCGCGATGCACCGTTCCCGTGCGGCGTCTTCGGTGTCACCCTTCGGAACGTTCCCCGCGAAAATGCGGATCGCTGGAGCGCCGAGAATCGCGGAATAGTCGATCCAGTTGCGGCACATCTCGAGCTGCTGAGCCCGCTTTTCCGGATCGGCGGTGCAGAAATCATTGCCGATCGCGGTGCCGGAAATACTCAGGCCTTGTCGATGCGCCCGTTCCTTGAGGCTCAGCAGATACTCAGTGGTGATCGTTTTCGGAAAGTAGTACGCCGTGAGTTCGCAGCCGTCGAGATTCTGCTCGGCACAATAATCGATGAACTTTTCCAGGGTGAATTTGGCTTTGTCGAGATCTTCGGGAGCCCACGCTTTCGGTAGCCAACGGTTGAACGAATATGCCGCCAGACTCACTTTGAAATGCGGTGCTGTTCCCGATCGCTGCGGCGGCGGTGCGGCCGGCAACGCGGAGGGCAATCCGCCGGACGCGAGCGCGAGCCCGGTGAGCTTGAGCCAGTCGCGACGAGTGGGACCGAAACCAGACGGCAGCCGTTCGGTGGACATGGGAAATCCTCGTGTCAGCCAGAAATCTCCGTTGGGCATTGTGACGACCTCCGAGGCGAGAAAAAAGCCTCGCGCGCCGTCGGCCGGAGATTCCGAACGTGACAGTTTTGACGCGCGACGCAGCGATTCATCAGTCGAATCCCCGCATTCCGGATCGATTGGTCGCTTTCGCTGATGGGAGCCATTGCAACTGATGACCAGGCCTCTTTACCGTGTCGATCATCCTTCTTCATTTAATTGATCGATCTTGCCGCCCGACGGCAGTGAACTGCAATGGAGTGCTGGTCACGGACACCAATCGCATGGGCCAATGCGTTACGTGGACGAGGCGAACGTGCTGCCATTTCCGACCGAGATTCGCATTCTGGACGATCACACCGTCCACATCGCTGCCCCGCAGGCGCAGCTGCGGGAGATCACGCAGTACTTGCGGGATCGTGATCTCATCGCGCTCGAGCACATCGCGCATGTCGCAGTGATGGCGCCGTATAAAATCGTGCTGCAAGCGCTCATGCTGTTTCCCGACGGCCATGTTGGTGCGTAAGTCGAATGGGTGGCCGGGGCTGGAGCGTCCTCGCGAAGCCCCGGTAGCAGCACGGGTCTGGGCGGTTCGGTCTGGCAGCAACCCGGCGGATCGCATACCTTACCAGCTTGCTTCACGGCGACGGATGAGCCGACGGGAAGGTTCTCTCTTCAGAAGTGACGACGAATGGACTCGCTGAAGTGGCTGATCGACTTCTTTCTGCACTTTGATCGCCATCTGCAGGCGATTCTGCAAGCGTGCGGCCTGTGGACGTACGCCATTCTCTTCGCGATCATCTTCTGCGAAACGGGTCTGGTGGTCACACCGTTCCTGCCCGGCGATTCGCTCCTCTTCGCCGCGGGAGCGATTGCGGCACAGATGCCCGACGCGCTGCACATCGGACCGCTGCTGATCGTGCTGAGCATCGCCGCCATTCTGGGTGACACGGTGAATTACGCACTCGGCCGGTGGATCGGGCCGCGGGCGTTCAGCGGGAAGGTGTGGTTCCTGAAGCAGGAATACCTCATCAAGACGCAGTTGTTCTATGACAAGTACGGTGCGAAGACAATCATCCTCGCGCGGTTCGTGCCGATCGTCCGCACGTTCGCGCCATTTGTCGCTGGTGTCGGCAAGATGAACTATTCGCAGTTCGGCTTGTATAACATCCTCGGCGGTCTGATCTGGGTCCTCACCTGCACGATGTTCGGTTACTACTTCGGCAGCGTGCCGATCATCAAGCAGAACTTTGAACTCGTGGTACTGGGAATCGTGGCGGTCTCTGTCCTGCCGATGGCCTGGGAATTGTGGGCCGCCCGGCGACATCTCCGGACACTGGCCGACGTGCCCTTGCCGGCGGTTGCCCATCCAGTTGCACCTGATGTGCATCAGGAATCATCAGCTTCGGAAGAGTCCGGGGTGGCCGGGGCTTCACGCGGGCGTTCGAACCCCAGCCACTCCGCCGTCGCCGAGTGACCCCCGAACACTTCCGCGGAGACTATGGCCCGGTCTACACTGTGCGTCGCGCCCGCCCACGATCGTTACTGACCCTCCCACGGTGACCCGACCGGAGCCGCGACATTGCCTCCCCATGAAGACCCGCTTCTCACCAGTGCCCGACGCGAAACCGTCATCACGGTCGTGCTCTGGGCGGCCGCGATGATCTATACGGTCGGCGTCAGTGTCGCATGGGGCTACGGGCGCGATCCCAGCACCTTGAAATACGTGCTCGGCTTTCCGGACTGGGTGTTCTGGGGCATCGTGGTTCCGTGGTTGGCTTTCACCCTCATCTCCGCTGTATTTGCGATGGGAGTGATGCAAGACGCGCCGTTGAGTGATGACGAGGAATCGACCGCCTGATCACACCGCTGGTGACTGGCACTCGAATTTTCCTCCAACTCCGGAACTTTTCCATGCTCGTGGCTGCTGCCGATCACGGCTTTATCGTTCTGTTCGTGCTGCTCGCGTTTCTCGCGGCGTCAGTCGTGCTGGGCACTTTCGCGCAACGATCGCTCGAGAAGAAAAAGTTTCTCGAAGGGTTTCTGCTCGGCAACCGCGGGCTGGGAGCCTGGACGCTGGCATTGACGGCGACCGTGCAGAGTGGCGGCACGTTCATGGGCGTGCCATCGCTGGTCTACAGCCACGGCTGGATCGTCGCGCTTTGGATCAGCAGCTACATGGTCGTCCCGCTGACCGGGTTCGCGATGATCGGCAAGCGCGTTGCGCAACTGTCCCGTCGCACCGGCGCGTTGACGGTCCCCGACCTGTTCCGCGAACGTTTTGATGATGCCCGCGTCGGCGTGGTCGCGTCGTTGATGATCATCTTCTTCCTGAGCTTTACGATGTTCGCCCAGTTCAAAGCCGGCGCGACCATTATGAAACTCGCCTGGCCCGGCAGCGGCATGATGTCCTTTTCGGAAGACATCGTCGAGGAAGGCCCCAAAGCCGAGGCGAAGAAGCCCGGCTTGGACTACAAGTATCTTGTCGGTTTGACCGTGTTCGCCGTGACCGTCGTCGGCTACACCATGATCGGCGGCTTTCTCGCCTCGGTCTGGACAGACCTGTTTCAAAGCGTGTTGATGGTGATTGGCGTCACGATCCTGCTATTTCTCGCCGTTCCGGCTGCGGGAGGGCTGCAGCACGCCACTGAAGCCGCGGTCGCTTCCACGGGACCGGAATTCGCGATGGGCCCCGGTTACAACAGCGCGGGCCGTCAATTCCTGACGCCCGGTCTCGCGGTGTCGATGTTCT
>Ga0247823_10004985_pt1 | contig 10574 bp, 5 predicted proteins | sample 13C_PalmiticAcid_2_FD_192426 | JGI IMG/M metagenome (GOLD analysis project Ga0247823, IMG submission 192426) | Soil microbial communities from agricultural site in Penn Yan, New York, United States - 13C_PalmiticAcid_Day30 | ecosystem: Environmental > Terrestrial > Soil > Agricultural land...
GCGCCAGAGCGCGTCGCCCCCGGCGCCAGGCACGGTCGCGAACAGGTCGCCGCGTTGCGCGAGAAGGCTGGAAGCTCCGCCCGAAGGCCAGGCATCGAGCGCGGTCCAGCCCATCGATGCGGCGGCGAGCGTCACCTGGTAGAGGCGCGGTGAGCCTGTCGCGTCGAGGCCGCCGGCATACAGCTGCCCTTCCGCTTCTGCGAGCCTGACGTCCCGCAGCGGCGCAGGCCACGCCGGCAGCGTGCGCAACACCAGCCGCCCCTGTTCCAGCGCCGCGACGGAAACCCCGGCGGATGCCTGGCCGTCGCCCGCTGTCTGCAGCAGGTAGAGCGTGCCTTTGGCCGCGCTGACCCAGGTGGCCGATACGGGGATGTCCGCACCGAGGGGGAGCGGTTGCCAGGCCTTCGCGCCCGCCGGAAGTTGCCACGCAGTGCCCTCGTGGAACGCCACCAGCGCATTGCCGACGGCATGGACATCGCCCACCGTGCCGACGGACGGCGCAGGCAGCACCTCCTGCCGCACCGTCGTCAGGCTTTCCGCATACGCAGGCAGTGCTGCCCCGCCCGCGATCGCCCAAGCCAACAGCACGAGCGCATGCATCGCCGCGCGCTGGATGCGGGCGGTCGCGGACCGCACTGCCGGATGTTTCATGCTGTCCCCTTGTCCCGATCTGCAAGCGCCAGTACGGCGCGTGCCCGCGCCAGGAAAGGCGCATCCACCATGCGGCCGTCCACGGCGAAGGCGCCTTCGCCTGCCTCGTCCGCCTTCTGCACGGTACGGCGCGCGTCGTCGATCTCTTTCGCCGAAGGCGCGAAGAGGTCGTTCGCCCATGCCACCTGGCGCGGATGCACGCAACTCTTGCCTGCGAAACCGAGCGCGCGCGCGGCGTCGGCTTCCGCACGGAAGCCGGCTTCGTCGTCGAGGCCCGGGAATGCCGCATCGTAGGCGAACGCGCCGGCCTCTGCGGCCGCCATGCGCAACGCGTACTGCGCAGCATGCACGTTGCGCAGGTCCGTGCGGCGGATGCCGTAGGGCTCGAAGAGATCGCCCAGGCCCAGTTGCAGGCCGCGCACGCGCGGATGGGCCTGCGCGATCTTCGCGGCGTGACGCAGTGCGCGCGGCGTTTCTATGTTGACCAGCAGGCCCACGGCCCGACGCACGCCGAGGCGCACCTCGATCGCATCGATCTCGCTGATCGCCTGGCGCAGTTGCTCCACCGACTCGATCTTGGGGAGGTTGAGGAGGTCGATGTCCAGCGGCAGGATCGCGCGCAGGTCGTCCTCCCACGCGGACGAGTTCCATGCATTCACCCGGACGACGACCTGCTTGCCCGCGCCGCGGTGGGGGGCGCTGCGCAGGAACGCAGCCACCTGCGTGCGCGCGGACGCCTTGTCGTCGCCGGCGACCGCATCTTCGAGATCGAAGGACAGCAGGTCGGCGTCGCCGGCCAACGCCTTGGCGAACAGCGCGGGGCGACTGCCGGGCACGAACAGTTTGCTACGCATGGACGGCGCTCATCATGGCGCGCAGTCTGCGGGAATCGGGCCACGGGCAAAGCCCGCGGCGGCATCTTCAAACGATAGTTTTTCCTGCGTCCGGGAATGTCGCAACGCAACATTCCCTGTTGGCCGCAAGGACGTTCAGCGCCGGACGTCCAGGCTGTTCTCGCCGAGGAGCGCCTGCACATCGGCCGCGCCGAGCAGATTGAAGTCGCCGGGCAGCGAATGCTTGAGGCAGGCCGCCGCCACGCCGAAGTGCAGCGCCTGGGCCACCGGCATGCCAGCCAGCCCGCCGTGCAGGACGCCGGCGGCGAACGCGTCGCCGGTGCCGATGCGGTCGACGATGGGCGACACCTCGTGCGCGGGCGTCTTGTGCAGCGCCCCTTCACGCAGGGCCGTGATCCCCGAGAGCACATGATGGTCGACGCTGCGCTGCACGCGCACGGTCGCCGCCATCTGCTGGAGGTGCGGGAACGCCTGGAACGCGGCGGCCGCGCCGGCGGCGAAGCGCTCCTGCGGCGTCGCCTGCGGGAAGTCCAGGCCCAGCACCACCTGCAGGTCGCGGTGGCTGGCGAACAGAATGTCCGCCTGCGCCATCAACCCGCGCAGGATGGCGGGCGCGTCGCCGCCCCAGGCTTCCCACAACTTCGGGCGGAAGTTGCCGTCGAAGGACACCTTCACCCCGGCCGCGCGCGCCGCCATGACGGCCGCCAGCACGCCGTCCGCCGCACGCTGGCCGAGCGCGGGCGTGACGCCCGAGACATGCAGCCACTGCGCACCGGCCAGCAATGCGGGCCAATCGTGGGCACCGCCACCGGCACGGGCGAATGCGGAGTCGGCGCGGTCGTAGAGCACTTCGCTCGGCCGCTGGATGGCACCGGGCGTGAGGAAGTAAAGCCCCATGCGTCCGGATTGCTGCTGCACCGCCGCGGTATCGACACGGTGACGCCGCAGTTCACCGAGCGCCGCTTCGCCCAGCGCGTTGTCCGCCACGACGCCCACCATGCGCGCGTCGTGGCCGAAACGCGCGAGCGACACCGCGACATTCGCTTCCGCGCCGCCGACATGCACGTCGAGCACCGGCGACTGCAGCAATACCTGCCTGCCAGGCGCACCGAGGCGCAGCAGCAGCTCTCCGAAACACACGATCTTTGCCATTGCAGCACTCCTCCCGTTGCGGTGTTGCGTCGATGCGCATGCGCCGTCCAGCGTTGTCCCGAGGACAAGATAATCCGGGTCCGGCGGCAGTTGTTGTTGCAGCGCACACTCTGTTAGCGTTGCTTTTGACCAGCGGTGTCATTTTATCAGCTGGCACGATCTGGAAGGGAATACACAGCAGTTTTTTGCTAACAAAACAGTCGCACACGCGGCCATGGTCCCTTGAGGAGGGGAGAACATGCCAGTCAGTCAACACCGCCGGAAGACACCGGTTACCTTGCTTGCCGTTTCGATCGGCCTGGCGCTGCAGATGAGTGCAGCCGCGCACGCCCAGGAAGCGGCGCAGACGACCGGGTCCGGTCAGGCCGCCCCTGCCCAGCAGAGCGTCGATACGCTGGATACCGTCAGCGTCACCGGCTACCGCGCCAGCGTGGAAAAGGCCCTCGACATCAAGCGCGGCGAAGCCGGCATGGTCGACGCCATCGTGGCCGAGGACATCGGCAAGTTCCCCGATCTCAACCTCGCCGAGTCGCTGCAGCGCATCCCGGGCGTCGTGATCACCCGTGATGCCGGCGAAGGCCGCAACATCTCGGTGCGGGGCCTGGGTCCCCAGTTCACCCGCGTGCGCATCAACGGCATGGAAGCCCTGACCACGGTCGGCTCGACCGACCAGCAGGGCGGCACCAACCGCAGCCGCAGCTTCGACTTCAACGTGTTCGCTTCGGACCTGTTCTCGCAGCTGATCGTGCGCAAGACCGGCCAGGCCGACGTCGAGGAAGGCTCGCTGGGCGCGACCGTGGATCTGCGCACCGCGCGCCCGTTCGACTACGACGGCTTCACGCTGGCGGCCAGCGGCCAGGTGGCGTACGCCGACATGGGCGACTACACCGACCCGCGCGTGGCCGGCCTGATCTCCAACACGTGGGCCGACGGCAAGTTCGGCGCCCTGCTTTCGTTCGCCTACACGGAACGCCAGGCGCTCGAGGAAGGCAGCGGTTCGGGCCGCTGGGCCGGGGGAACCAGCAACGGCGGCTTCAATGCGGCATCGCCGTTCGCGGCGGCGCGCGCGGCCGACGTGTATCACCCGCGCTTTCCGCGCTACACGCTGATGGAACACGATCAGGAACGCACGGGCATCACGGCCTCGCTGCAGTTCAAGCCATCCGACCGCACGCAGTTCGCCCTGGATGCCCTGTACTCGAAGATCGACGCCGTGCGCGACGAGCGTTACATCGAAGCCATTTCCTTCAGTCGCGGCGCCTGTGCGGCCGGCCCGGCCGGCAATGCATGCCGTGCGGCCGGCAGCGGTGGCAAGCCCGAAACGATCGTCCGGGACGGCGTCATCCAGAACGGTGCGCTCGTCTACGGTCTGTTCGACGATGTCGACATCCGGTCCGAGAGCCGCCACGACGAGTGGAACACCGTCTTCACCCAGCTCGGTCTGGAAGGCGAGCACGAGTTCACCGATAACTTCAAGATCAGCGGCAAGGTCGGCACGTCCAAGTCGGAGCATGAGAATCCGATCCAGACGACGATCATCATGGACAAGTACAACGTCGACGGCTACAGCTACGACTACCGCGGAAATCCTTACAAGCCGGTGCTCAACTACGGCATCGATCCGACCGATCCCAATGGCTGGACGCTCGCCGAAGTCCGCTTGCGCCCGCAGTACGTCGACAATTCATTCGACAACGCGCAGCTCGACTTCAACTGGAACCTCAGCGCCGGCTTCCGCCTGAAGGGCGGCGTGCAGGCCAAGGACTACACCTACGACAGCCGCGAACTGCGCCGCGCCTCGGAAGTGACCGTGCCGACGTTCTCCAGCGGCACCCGCATCGTTCCGGCGGACCTGACCACGCTCGCGCGCCTGTCCAGCGTCACCGGCTCGCCCGGCGTCTGGGTGATTCCCGACCTGCAGGGCGTCGCGGATGCACTGGACATCTACAGCAACTCGGGCACGTTCGCGATCGTCCCGCGCCCGGTGAACACCACCAGCGTCGAGGAGCAGGACCGCGGCGTCTACCTGATGGGCGAGTTCTCCGCGGACCTGGGTCCCATCCCGCTGTCGGGCAATTTCGGCGTGCGCTATGTGCGGACCAAGCAGAGCTCCACCGGCATCGCGACGGCCAGCGGCTCGCCCGTCGCGACGACGGTATCGCGCGAGTACAGCGACACCCTGCCCTCGATGAACCTGGTCGCCGAGATCACGCCGGACTTCCTGATCCGCTTCGGCGCGGCCAAGGTCATGGCGCGTCCGGGCCTGGGCAGCCTGACGCCGGGTGTGACGGTCAACGTCAGCGGCGGTGCACGCACCGTCAGCGGCGGCAACCCGCTGCTCAATCCCAACCGCGCCAAGACCGCGGACCTGGGGTTCGAGTGGTACTTCAACGAGGGCGCCATGCTGGGCCTGGCGCTGTTCTACAAGGACATCGACAGCTTCGTGCAGACCACCCGCGTCGTTCAGCCCTATTCGGCCAGCGGCCTGCCTGCCAGCCTGCTGGACGGTACGGGCGCCACCGTCGACGACGACTTCGTGTTCAGCGTTCCGCTCAACACGCCGGGCGGCGAGCTGAAGGGCTTCGAAGCGAACTACATCCAGCCCTTCACTTTCTTGCCCGGCAAGTTCAGCAACCTGGGCCTGCAGTTGAACTACACCTACGTCGACTCGCAGATCCAGTACCTGACCTCGACCGGTGCGAACTCGTTCAACACGGACCTCACCGGCCTGTCCAAGCACGCGTGGAATGCGACGCTGTTCTACGAGGGCGAGCGCTTCTCGGGCCGCATCTCCGCCACCAATCGCGACGACTACCTGCTGCAGGTACCCGCCACGGAAGCCGGGTTCGACGTCCATGGCCAGACCGGCACGACGACGGTCGATGCCTCGGTCCGCTGGAAGATCAACGACAAGCTCGAACTCAGTCTGGAAGGCATCAATCTGACCGAGGAAGTCCAGGAATCCTGGGTGGCCAACACCAACGGCCAGCTGCCGCTTGACTACAGCGAGACCGGTCGCCAGTACCTGCTCGGCCTGCGCTACAAGTTCTGACCGCACCGCCGCGAACCTGGGTTCGCCCGAAAGCCCGGCCGCCAAGGCCGGGCTTTTTTTGTCCCCTGATGGCCGGAAAACGATTACAGCTCCCCTTTGTCCATGGGGACATCTTTCTTATTCGAATCAACCACTTGTTGTTGCGATGCACACTCTGTTAGCGTCTATGACCATCGGTGTCATTCAAGTGCGCCGAGCATGGAATCTGGGGAGTTTCCACACGTCGTCGGCACCGCCCGGCACGCACACATGATTGGCAGCCCTTGGGAGGGGGACGTCATGACGCATCAATCCAACCGCCGGAAGACACCGGTGTCCACACTCGCGTTCTCGATCGCCCTCGCCCTGCACGCGCCCGCCTTCGCACAGGCACAGGACGCGCAGGCAGCCTCGCCCGCCACCACCGACCTTGATCGCATCGAAGTCGTCGGCACGTTCCGCGCCAGCCTGGAAAAGGCGCTGGAAGAGAAACGCTACAGCGCCGAGCAGATCGACGCCGTCGTGGCCGAGGACATCGGCAAGTTCCCGGACCTCAATCTGGCCGAAGCGCTGCAACGCATCCCGGGTGTGGCGATCGACCGCGACGCCGGCGAAGGACGTTCGATCACCGTGCGCGGCCTGGGCCAGGACTTCACCCGCGTGCGCATCAATGGGCTGGAAGCGCTCGCCACCACCGGCGGCACCGACAGCTCCGGCGGCGCGAACCGCGGTCGCGGCTTCGACTTCAACGTGTTCGCCTCCGAACTCTTCAGCAAGCTGACGGTGCGCAAAACGCAATCCGCGCAGATCGACGAAGGCTCGCTGGGCGCCACGGTCGACCTGCGCGGCGCCCGACCGTTCGACTACGACGGCTTCACGGCGACTGCGACCAGCCAGATGGGCTACAACGATCTGGCGAAGGACTGGGATCCCCGCTTCTCGGCGCTCATCAGCAACACCTGGGCCGATGGCCGGTTCGGCGCGTTGCTGTCGGCCGCCTACAGCGAGCGGCATCTGCTGGAAGAGGGTTACAGCGCCGTGCGCTGGGACAATGGGCCTTCCTCCAACGGCTTCTGCAGCCCGGTCGGGTATGCGCCGCAGAACAACGCCAACAACAGCGGCCGTGGCACGACCGCGCTGAACTGCTCGACCGGCAATCCGCGGCCCGCCAATACCCAGGCCAACAACGACGCCTACCGGCTGGCGTCGGCGGCCACCACGTTCCACCCGCGCCTGCCCCGGTACGGCCGCCTCACCCACGACCAGGAACGCCTCGGTGTCACCGCCGCGCTGCAGTTCAAGCCGACGGACGGCACGTTGCTGAGCTTCGATGCGATGTACTCCAAGCTCGATGCGACGCGCCAGGAGGATTTCCTCGAGACCATCTCGTTCAGCCGCTCCAACACGCAGGGCGGCAAGTACGAGACGCACGTGCTGCAGGCCGAGGTGGATGAGCGCGGCAACCTGGTCTACGGCGTATTCGACAATGTCGACGTGCGCTCGGAATCCCGCTTCGACGAGCTGTCCACCGAATTCACCCAGTACAGCCTGACGCTGGAACAGGACATCACCGACCGGCTGAAGCTGACCGCCCTCGCCGGCACGTCGCGCTCGGAGTTCAACAACCCGGTCCAGACCACGGTCACTCTCGACATCCAGAACCTGGACGGCTACAGCTGGGACTATCGCGGCAACAGCCGCCTGCCCGTCATCACCTACGGCAACCTGGACGTGACCAGCCCTGCCGCATGGCGCTGGATCAGCAGCCCGGCCGCGAACACGACGGGCTCGGAGATCCGCATCCGTCCGCAGGGCGTGGACAACACCTTCGACACCGGCAAGCTCGACCTCGACTTCGCCATCAACGAGACCTTCACCCTGCGCGGCGGTGCGTCGTACAAACGCTTCGGCATGGACACGTGGGAGTTCCGCCGCAGCAGCGAGACCTCGGTACCGGCGCTGCCCACGGGCACCACCGTGGCCGATATCTCCACCCTGGTCACCGGCTTCGGGCGCGGGCTGGATGGACGCGGCCCGAGCGCGTGGCTGATCCCGGACCTCAACGCGATCGCCGGCCTGTTCGACATCTACTGCAACTGCAACACCGGTGTGCCCGGCGGCGACTTCACCCTGAGCAGCATCACCAACGGCAACGCGCGCGGCAACAACCGCAGCATCAGCGAAGAAGACTGGGGCGGCTACCTGCAGCTGGACTTCAACACGGACCTGATCGGCCGACCGCTGCGCGGCAACCTCGGCGTGCGCTACGCCACCACGGACGTGGAAGCCAGCGGCTACACCTCGGTCGGCGGTGGCAGCGCGGTGACGGTCACCAACGACTACAAGGACTGGCTGCCCTCGTTGAACCTGGCGTGGGACGTCACCGACGACGTCGTGCTGCGCTTCGGCGCCGCCAAGGTCATGGCGCGTCCGCAGCTGGGCAACCTGTCGCCCGGCGCCGGCATCACCACCACCGGCTCACCCAACATCCGGGTGGGCAATCCCTACCTGCAACCTTTCCGGGCGAAGACCTACGACTTCAGCGCCGAGTGGTACTTCGCCGAAGACTCGGTGCTGTCGCTGGCGTTGTTCTACAAGGACATCGAGACCTACATCCAGGAATTGCGCGAGAACATCGCCTACCGCGACACGGGCCTGCCGCTGGAATGGGTACCGTCGACGTTCTGGGACGTGGAATTCGACGTGCGCACGCCGATCAACACGCCCGGCGGCCCGCTCAAGGGCTTCGAGCTGAACTACCAGCAGCCCTTCAGCTTCCTGCCGGGCGGGTTCCGCCACTTCGGCGTGCTGCTGAACTACACGCACGTCGAATCGGACATCGACTACGCCGTCCCCGGCAGCTTCCCGGTGACCTACATCGCCAACGACCTGGTCAACCTGTCGCCGGATTCGTACAACGCCACGCTTTACTACGACAACGATCGGTTCAGTGCCCGCGTGTCCACCTCGTTCCGCGACGACTATCTGCAGCGCGTGCCGGGCCAGAACAACAACGACGTGGAAGGCAAGCGCAGCGCGCGCAGCGTGGACCTGTCCATGTCCTACAAGTGGAACAAGCGGCTCACCCTCACGCTGGAAGGCCTCAACCTGACCGACGAGTTCAACGACCAGTACGTGGATTCGGCGGGCGATCGCGCGTCGGTGTACCACCACACCGGGCGGCAGTACTACGTCGGCGCGCGGTTCAACTTCTGATTCCGGCGCACCGGCAGCGCAGGGGGCGACGTGCCCGTTGGGAAGCCGAACGAAGAAAGGGCCCGCCTCACGGCGGGCCCTTTCCGTCCTTGCGGTTCTGCGGGTACGCCGTCAGCGCAGCGGCTCGCCGCGCGGATAGCCCGCGAGGGGTTCCATGGTGTCCAGGTTCCATTCGCTCTCGACGAACGGCTTGCGCGCTTCCTTGTACTGCGGGTACCCGCCGACCTGCTCCTGGCTGTCGATGATTTCGCCCCGCCCTTCGATGACGTCAGCGACGATACGGCGGTCGATCAGGTCACGGTTCCAGGGCGTGGCGCCCACGTGCTCGATGACGGCGTCCTGCACCTTCTGCGAGGGAAGCAACGCAACGCCGAACGGCAGGGCAGGCGCGCTCTTCAGCCGGTTGAGCTTCAACGGCGCAGTGGTGTAACTGCCCGTTTCCGGAATGCTCGTGTTGCCGACGCGATCGACGACGAGATTGTCCTGCAGATGGAGATCCAGGTCGCCGGAGCCACCGATCATGAAGAAGGCCAGCGGCTCGGTGGAGCGACCCGCCCGCATGACGTTGCCACGCACCACCATCTCGCCACGCGAGTACGGATGGCCCAGCCATTCCTCGGCGATCAGGTTGTAGTGGATGGCGCGCTGGCCCGGGTTGTAGATCAGATTGTTGAGCACCTGTCCGCGCGCGCCGCCCTTGAACAACGGGCTGCGCTCGTAGTTGTGTGCGTACAGGTTGCCGACGATCAGCACCTCGTTGACGTGGTCATGGATCAGCGATCCCTTGGAGTGCTCGCCCTTGGGGTGGGTGGCGTTGGCGAGGCCCTCGCCGACGATGTTGTTGCTGTAGGTGATCCTGCGCGAAGCGTTGGCCATCCACTCGGTTTCGTTCTCGCCATGGAAGCGGGTGCTGGAGGCCGACAGGTTCTCGTCCGTCGCCCAGGTGAGCGAGCAGTGGTCGACGATCACGTCGTGCGCGCCGCGCACGGTCGTGATCGCATCGATGTCGCCCGACCGCTTGGCCATGCCGCCGTCGCCGGGACGGATGCGGATGTGGCGGATCACCACATCGTGGGCGGCGATGGTCAGCCCGCCCTTGATGATCGTCACGCCCGGGTGCGGGGCCGTTTGCCCGGCGACGGTGAGGAAGGGTTCGGTGATGCGCAGCTCCTTCATGCCCAGGTCGATCACGCCGCCCACTTCGAACACCACCGTGCGCGGACCCTTGGCCATCAGCGCGGCCTTGAGCGAACCGGGGCCGTCGGCCGCCAGCGTGGTCACGCGGAGCACGGCGCCGCCACGGCCGCCGGGCGTATGGGCGGCACTGCCCTGCGCACCAGGGAACGCCAGCGGTCCCGCCTCGGTGGCCACGGCCAACGTCGCCATCGACATCAGCAGCGTGAACGCCAAGAGGCGGCTCAGCCGGCAGGCACCCGCCGGCCGGGGGATACGGATATGAAGCATTGGCTCCCTCCCAGGAGTGGATCGATGCATCGTGGCATCGGGTCGGTTTTTGCGGCAGTGCACATTGTCAATGACACCGGTTTACCATATACAGGCCACAGCGGCGCTGTCACTCGGCAGTGCAACAAACGGAGCGGGGAGAACCCTCTTGAGCAATGACAGCAGCGCCCTGGCCCGCGAGCGTGCGCAGGCCCCGGATCTGGCGA
>Ga0247823_10004986_pt1 | contig 10574 bp, 11 predicted proteins | sample 13C_PalmiticAcid_2_FD_192426 | JGI IMG/M metagenome (GOLD analysis project Ga0247823, IMG submission 192426) | Soil microbial communities from agricultural site in Penn Yan, New York, United States - 13C_PalmiticAcid_Day30 | ecosystem: Environmental > Terrestrial > Soil > Agricultural land...
GCTCACGATCGCGTCCCCGGCGAGGGGCCCGAACATGGCGGCGATTTTCTCATCGCCCACACCGCCAGCAATATCGACCTGATCTTCTTCGCGAACCCGGAAGCAAAGCCCGGCCAGTCGCCCATCATCGTCTTCACGCTGGCCGACGGAGGTATCGACGCGATCGTGAGCGGCCTCGCAAAAAAGGGCGCCACCATCGTCACCCCGCTCAGCGAAGCGCCCGGCGGATGGTCCGCAGACCTCGCCGACCCTGATGGCCACGTCTTCTCGGTCTATCAGGCAGAGGAAATCCCGCGCTAGGCGGCGCGGTTCGCCAGCGCCTTTTCCATCGCCTCAACCGCGGCCTCGAACGCCAGCAGGGTGGACGTGTGCCGCGGCGGGTATTCCCGCACGGGCTGAAGATGGCGCAGTTCCCAGAACTCGCCCGAAGGCGGCTCGGCGCCATCCTTCAACATTGCCTTCAGCGCATCTCGCGCCGCGACGATCTCGTCCAGCGAGCGCCCGATCGCATGGCCCGCCAGGATCGACGTCGCCGCCTGCCCCAGCGCACATGCCTTGGGATCGACCGCAATCGCCGCGATCCGCCCATCCGCATCCAGCATCACGTCGACCTGCACGGTCGACCCGCACACGCGCGAAACCTTCAGCGAAGACCCCTGCGCGCCCGCAAGCTGCCCGACATGCGGAATATCCGCAGCCAGCTCCAGAACCCGGTTGTGATAAAGCTCGCCGAACATCGCCCTTAAGTCGTCTCGAACGCCCGGAAGATCAAGCCGGCTCGTCAGCGCCAAGCTTCATATAGTCCGAGACAACACGCATGGGCCGCTCCCCGGTCGCCGGCCTGTCGAGGCGGATGTGCCAGCCCGTGTCGGTCAGCAGGCCGTTCACCTCGAGGATTTCCTCGACATTGCTGAAATTGTCCTGGTGCCGCCCGGCCCATGCCGGCGAGATGGCCCGCGCCCGCGACCACACTTTCGCTTTCTCCTCGCCCGCGAGAAAAAGGTAGCTGTGCTGTTCGCCGAACAGTTCGGGCGTATAGCCGCCGATATTGACGAACCACAGCGACCGCGCAGGTCCATCCTCGGGAGATATGCCCGGCGCAGGCCCCGCGACCACATCCACCTGCCAGCCATCCACTTCCGTCAGCTCGGCATAGCCATCGATGTGCAGAGACGATGGCTTGCCCCACCACGCAGCCCGCAACTGCGGCGCGATCGACTCGAGCGACTCGCCCACGGCAAAACGCATGTCATGCAGCTCGATATTGGCGCGTGGATGCTTGCCGCCAACGAATACCGCAAACAGCTTCATCGCGCCTACCCGCTATTCAGCAAGAACCGGCGGCGTCAGCTGCCTGGCCCACGCCTTGGGCTTTTCGGAGAACAGCGCAGCCCCAGTCGCCCGCGCGCCCGTCACCAGCGCCTTGCGGCGTGCCTCGAGCACAGCCTCGAAGCCCTTCGGCGCTTCGCGCCAGCCCTTGGCGCCTTCGGCCACCACCTCGATGTCCTGCACCTCGCCCAAGAGGCCAGCCAGATCCCGCACGCCCGCCACGCGCTGGTCCAGCACGTCCGGGAAATGCATGCGCATCAGCCGCGCCTGCAGCGCATGATACTTCGCCTGCTTGCGCCACTCGTGCAGCAGCTCCGGCTCTTCATGCTTCAACGCATGCTTCATCGCCGACCGCGCGAGCTTGTAGGTCTCGCCCAGCGCTTCCATCATGTCCTCGCGACGCCCCGCCGGCAGATCCGGGATCAACGTCTCGCTGCGCTTGTTCATCTCCTCGACGAACTTCGCCACCGCATCGCCCGCCTCGACCGTCTTGCGCTCATGCTCGAACCACTCGCCCAGCTTGCGCGTCATCGCCGAGCCGATCCGCGCCGCCAGGAATGGCCGCAGCGTTTCCAGCGCTTCTATCCGCGCGCTCGCATCGCGCAGCTCCGACAGCAGCCGCGACTGGTCGCGCCACCAGATATTGTCCTTGCGATACGCCTTCGCGCCCATCATCGGCTTGGTCAGACGCAGCACGGCGCGCACCCGCTTGCAGCGAACACGCGCCTTGTGCGCGAACGCAGATGTATCCGCCGCCGCATCCAGGCACTCGATCGACAGCTTCGCGACCTGCTCCTGGATCACGCGCTGCAGCCCGGCGCCGGGCGTTTCATGAGGGGCAAGCACGAAGCTCATCGAACCGGTCAGCTCCGCTTCTCTTTGTAGGTCTTGGTCGTGTCGCGAATATGCGTCCGCTCATAATGCGCGCGCGGCTCGCGGTCCTTCGGCCAGAACTCGACGATCCAGGCATGCACGTCCTGCTCATGCGAATAAACGCGCTCGCACTCGAGTGTCGGCACAGGCTTGCCATCGGGACGATTGGCGTCCCGACACTCGAACCCGTCCTTCTCAAGCACTGTCCGCGCGCGCGGCTCTTCGCCGATATTGTAGGTGCGCATGATGAAGGTGCGGAAATCCGCATCCACCGCACCCTCTGCATCGCGATCCCAGAACCCGAACTGCGTGCCGGCGGGCCCCGGCCCCTGCGGCGGGCGCGGTCCGCCCATCACCGGATCGCTCGCGCAAGCCGCCACGACGAGAGCCGCAGCAATTCCCAACATCAATCTCATGACACGCCCTTCCTGGACCGCCCCAAGTGACCCAAGCATAAGCCCAGCCGCCCCCCGGTCAAAGGGTACAAGCACGATCCCGTAGGGTGCATTGAAGCAAAGCGGAAATGCACCGCCAGCACCGATCACGCCACGGCGCATCTTCGATGCACCCCACGATCCCGTGCTGGTAACTACACCCGTCGCCAGGTCGAGCCCTGCGGCCCGTCCATGATCTCGATGCCCTCGTCCGCCAGCGCCTTGCGGATCTGGTCGGCCGCCGCGAAATCCTTCGCCTTGCGGGCGTCGATCCGTTGCTGCACCAGCGCGTCGATCCGCTTGGCCGCCGAAGCGTCGCCCCGCGCCCAGGCTTCCGGGTCCTTCTGCAGCAGGCCGAGCAATTGCCCCGCCGCCAGCAGTTGTCCCTTCATGCGCGGCCAGTCTTCCGGCTCGGCCTTGTTGGCTTCCGTCGCCAGAGCAGAGAGTTCAGCGAGAGCAAGAGGCGTATTGAGATCGTCGCACAGCGCCGCCAGCACGCCATCCGGCGCGCCTGTGTGATACGGCGCAACATCCTTCATCCGCCGCAGCGCATTGTAGAGCCGGTCCAGCGTCGCCTTCGATTGCGTCAGCAGCGCCTCGGTCCAGTCGAGCGGCTGGCGATAGTGCGCCGACATCAGCGCCAACCGCATCGTCTCGCCGTCGAAGTGCTGCAACAGATCGTGGATCAGCTTCACATTGCCCAGCGACTTGGACATCTTCTCCGAGTCCATCGACAGGAAGCCATTGTGCAGCCAGTAGCGCGCCATCGGCTTGCCATGGGCGCACTCGCTCTGCGCGATCTCGTTCTCATGGTGCGGGAAGATCAGGTCGAGCCCGCCGGCGTGAATATCGATCGTCTCGCCCAGCACGGCCTTGGCCATGGCCGAGCACTCGATATGCCATCCCGGCCTGCCCTCGCCCCACGGGCTGTCCCAGCGCGCCTCTTGCGGCTCGTCCGGCTTGGCGGCTTTCCAGAGCGCAAAGTCCGCCGGATCCTTCTTGCCGCCATCCACCTCGACGCGGGCCCCGGCCACCATGTCGTCCCGGTTCCGGCCGGAAAGCTTCCCGTAATCGGCCATGGACGGCACATGGAACAGGACGCCGTTCTGGCCCTGATAGGCGTGTCCCTTGGCGACCAGCTCGCCGATAATCTCGATCATGCCCTGGATATGATCGGTCGCATGCGGCCGCATTGTGGGCTCGATCACCCCCAGCGCGGCCACGTCATCACGGTAAATGCGCTCGAAATGCTTGGTAATCTCGGCAATCGGCTTTCCCGTCTCGGCGGCCGCCGCGATGATCTTGTCGTCCACATCCGTGATGTTCGCGGCGTAAACCACATGCTCCGCCCCGTATTTCAGCCGCAGCAGCCGGAACAGGACGTCGAATGCGACGGGAGGCCGCGCATTGCCGATATGGGCATAGGAATAAACGGTCGGGCCGCAGACATACATCGTCACCCGCTGCGGGTTTTCGGGCGAAAAGAGCTGCTTTTCGCGTGTCAGCGTATTGTGAAGACGGATGTCCATAAGGCGGTCTTTTCGTTCCGTTAGGATAATTCGATAAGGGTTTTCAGGCGCGGTATCTGGCGTTTTCCAGAGAGGCGCCTATGTGTCACGCACGCTTGGCCCGATCAATGTATGTGGGGTCAGGTGATACCAAATGAGGGCGTCGTGATGCCCGGGTGCTGAAATCCTGATGATTTCCCGCCCCAGTAACGAAAGGATCGGCCATGGACGCCGTGATCAAAGGCAAGGCCAAGGCCGAAACCGAACCCTTCAAACGCCCCTCCCGGGACGAGGCTGAAGACGCCGTCCGCACCCTTATCGCCTGGGCGGGCGATGATCCCAAGCGCGAAGGCCTGATCGACACGCCCGGACGCGTCGTCGACGCCTATGAGGAATGGTTTGAAGGCTATGCCCAGGATCCCAAGGAATATCTCGCCAAGACGTTCGGCGACGTGAAGGGCTACGACGACATCGTCATGCTCCGCGACATCGACGTTGAATCCCATTGCGAACACCACATGGCCCCTTTCCTCGGCAAGGCCTGCGTCGCCTACATGCCGACCGAAAAGGTCGTCGGCATCTCCAAGCTCGCCCGCGTCGTCGAGATCTACGCCAAGCGTCTCCAGACGCAGGAAACGATGACCTCGCAGATCCTCAACGCCATCCAGGAATCGCTGAACCCGAACGGCGTCGCCGTTCTCATCGACGCCAAGCACGAATGCATGACCACCCGCGGCGTCCACCACCCGAACGTCTCCACCATCACCACCCAGTTCACCGGCGTCTTCAAAACCGACCAGGAACTCCGCGAACGCTTCCTGCGCCTCGCAGGCAAGTAGTCGTCACAAAATTCAAGTCGCAGAATGCCCGGCCCAGCGCCGGGCATTTTCGTTTTGGGGGGCACGGTCCGCCCCACCCCACGTACCGCTCCCGCAACTCTTCCCCCGCAAAGCGGGGGAAGTACGGCGAAGCCGGGATGGGGGCGAGTTACGTTCACGCTTGTGAACAACAACGCCCCGCGAATCCGACTCGCCCCCATCGTCTCGCCGCTCCGCGCCGATCCACTTCCCCCGTTTCACGGGGGAAGAGTTCACCAACCACCGTCAACGCCCACCACGTAGGGTGCATCGAAAATGCACCGCGCCGCCAGCGCCCGCCATGGTGCATCAAGATGCACGCTACATCCCGTCGTTGCGGGTCCAAGTGTAGGATAACGCCATCTGAATTCAGAGGACGGAGAAATAAGTCCCCGAACAATCTCAGCGCGTTAGCGCGAGAGACTGGAGGATAACGTCTCCCAGAACTTACGGCGCCGCCAGCTGGGGTATTCTATTCCCCATGACACGGCACAAACACGCGCACACTGGGCTGGTAACCCCGTCGCCTCTCGATCACTGGATCGATGCGACGCTGCGTGTCTTTGCGATGCTCGTGCTCCACGTCGTCTCGACACTTCAGATGATCTGCCGCCGTCGTCCTGTGATTGGCACACAGGCGATGCCGTCAGCCCTGCCCAAAGCGAAGACCGACACCCCATCCAAGGAACGCCAACCGGCTGCAAAACACAGCAGCCCTCTCCAAAGTGCTCATCCTGAGCAGGCCCGCTTCGCGGGCCGTCCGTCGAAGGACGAGCGCGTGCTCACCAGTGCCAGCCACAAGCTGCTGCAACATGGGGAGCCTCACACCAAAGCAAGCCCCTCACTGCGCTCGTCCCGACGCAAGTCGGGATCCAGAGCCCCACGGGTGATGCTCGCAACAGGCCTGCGCCAGCAGCCCTCGATCCCGACTTGCGTCGGGATGAGCGGGACAAGACCCGCCAAACCCGCGCCCACCAACTAAGGCGCGCCAAAACCCAAGCCTCCCCACCACGCACACCAGCGGGAACGCACCCGCGCGTCCATAATGACGCCGCGCCCGTTTCACGCTAATCCACCCCCATGACCTACGCACCGCCCCTCTCCGGCTCCCAACAAGACGAGACCGTCGAGCTCCGCCCGAAGTTCGACGAGCACGGCCTCGTCGCCGCCATCGCGCAGGACGCCGACACCAACGAGGTCCTCATGCTCGCCTGGATGAATGCCGAGGCGCTGCAGCAGACCATCGACACCGGCCGCGCCGTCTACTGGTCGCGCTCGCGCAAGAGCCTCTGGCGCAAGGGCGACACGTCCGGCCACGAGCAGCACATCGTCGAGATCCGCGTCGACTGCGATCAGGACGCCGTCCTCCTGAAAGTCCGCCAGACCGGCGCCGCCTGCCACACCGGCCGCCGCTCCTGCTTCTATCGCATCGCCTCGCCCGCCGGCCTCAAGGAAGCCTGAGCATGAAACGCTGGCTCGCCGCCGCTTTCGCAGCAACGCTCGCCGCGTGCACCTCGCCCGCATCGGGTCAGGGCCAGCCAGCACCACTCGCGTCCCCAACCGAAGCCGGCTGGAAAGCCGAACTCGCCGACGTCGTCACCTGGGTCGCCTCGCAGAAATCCACTGGCTTCATCATCATCGAGAACAACCGCGTCGTCACGAAGAGCATCTGGCCCGTGCCGGAAGCCGACCGGGTCTTCCGCAACAACCTCGTCCACGGCGTCACGCCCGATGGCCAGACGCTGGAAGACGTCGCCTCGCAGCAGAAGAGCTTCATCGCCCTGCTCGTCGGCATCGCCATCGACAAGGGCCTGCTCGATACGTCCAAGACAGTCACCAGCTATGTCGGCCCCGGCTGGTCCTCCGCGCGCTTCTCGCGGGAAGAAGTCATCACCGTCCGTAACCTGCTCGAGATGAATTCCGGCTTGCAGGAAAACCTCACCTACGGTTCTGCGCCCGACACGCTGTTCTTCTACAACACCCCGGCCTACGCCGTGCTGAAGCGCGTCCTCGAAGCCGCTTCGAAACGCACGCTCGATGAGATCACGCAGGACTGGCTCGCCGGCCCCGCCGGCATGACCGACACCTCCTGGCGCAAGCGCCCCGCCGCCTTCTCCGATGTCGGCAATCCCACCGGCCTCGTCACCACGCCGACCGATGTCGCGCGGATGGGCCAGCTCGTGCTCGACGGCGGCGTCGCCGCGAACGGCAAGCGCGTCATCTCGAAAGCGCAGCTCGACGCGCTATTCGTCCGCACGAAAACAAATCCCGCCTACGGCCATCTCTGGTGGCTCAACGGCTCTAGCGAGACCGTGAATGTCGGCCCCAACTCGCCGCGCCGCGAAGGCCAGTTCATCAAGACAGCGCCCGCCGATCTCGTCGCCGCCATGGGCGCGCAGGACCGCAAGCTCTACATCGTCCCCAGCCGCAAGCTCGTCATCGTCCGCACCGGCCAGACAACACCCGACCGCCAGTTCGACGAACACCTCTGGGAAAAGCTCAGCGCCGTGATGCCTGCGCGCTAACCGCGCGCCATTAAGACTCAAGGCGGCTGCCCTGCGGATTTAATGTTCCGCCGCAGCTTCTCCGCAATTCGCTCCCGTAATCCGCCTCAGCCCCGCGCGATCGTTCATCATCGTAAACGGGGATGACAATGAAGAACGCGATCTTTGCCACCGGCGCCGCTCTCGTCATCGCGGTGCTGCTCTCTTCGCCCACCTTTGCGCAAACGCCGAACAAACGCGCCACGGAGGCCGCTCCTGCTCCCGCTGCGAACATCGAGCAGGCGGCGCCGGCCGAGGAAGCCTCCATCGACGACCTCATCCTCTTTGCTTCAACGCCGGAGGATCGCGCCCGCCTGATGCTCCGGTGCGCCGGACCTCCTCCCCGCCCGCTCCACTCCACACAGGCCGACAGCCAGCCTGCGTCTGAACCCGTCTTCCTCGCGCACTGACCTTATCCGTCGTGCGCGACGCCGCCGCCGCCCGCCCCTCCGCGGGCGGCGGCAAACGCGCTCAATTCGCCCTATCGTCGCTAAGCTCTTCCCATCCGCCGCAGGCGTTGCTAACGCAACACCAGACCTGTGGAGGAGTACCCTATGAAGAGCCAAGCCATCGTCGCCTACGGCGCCCCCCTTCAGGAAGTGACCTCCGACATTCCGACGCCCAAGGGCACGGAAGTTGTCGTCAAGATTTCCCACTCCGGCGTTTGCCACTCCGACGTCCACCTGCAGGACGGCCATGTCGACCTCGGCGATGGAGACAAGATCGACTGGTCCAAGGGCCGCTCGCTGCCGCACACGCTGGGCCATGAGATCGAAGGCACGCTCTCGGCCGTCGGCCCGGATGCGCAAGGCCTGCTCGAAGGCCGCGCCGTCGGCCAGCGCTTCGTCGTCTTCCCCTGGATCGGCTGCGGCGAGTGCGCCACCTGCAAACGCGACCAGGAACACATCTGCTCGAAGCCGCGCCAGCTCGGCATACAGGTCGCCGGCGGCTATTCGGAATACGTCCTCGTCCCGCACCCGAAATACCTGCTCGACGCGACCGGCGTGCCGGAAGGCCTCGCCGCCACCTACATGTGCTCGGGCATCACGGCGTTCTCGGCGCTGAAGAAAGTCCGCACCGCCTATGAAGGCGAAGCCATCGCCATCGTCGGTCTCGGCGGCGTCGGCATGATGGGCCTGCAATTCGCCCGCGCTATGTTCCCGAACAACAAGATCATCGGCTGCGACATCGACCCGAAGAAACTCGACGCCGCGCTCGCTGCCGGCGCCGACGCCGTCTACAACTCGAAAGAACCTGACGCGCTGAAGAAACTCAAAGTCGAAACCGGCGGCGGCGCTGCTGCTGCGGTCGATTTCGTCGGCTCGACCCCGTCACTGAACTTCGCCAACGGCGCCATCCGCCGCGGTGGCGAGGTTATCGTGGTCGGCCTGTTCGGCGGCAAGTTTGCCGCGCCGATCCCCGCCTTCCCGAGCCGCCCTTTCTCGATCGTCGGCTCGTACACCGGCCCGCTCGGCGAGACGCGCGAAATGATGGAGCTAGTGAAAACCGGCAAGATCGCGCCGATCCCGGTCGAGATGCGCCCGCTCGATCAGGCCGACGCCACGCTGAACCAGCTGCGCGAAGGCACGATCGTCGGCCGCGTGGTTCTCACGCCGTAAGACTTACTTGCTGAGCGGCGTCTGCGGCCGCAAATCATTGCGCGTCGAGAAGTAGAGGTAATCGCCATCGAACCCGGCGACCCGCTTCAGCTTCTCGGCGTCCACGATCTGCACGCGCCGCGACTTGTAGCGAACCACGCCCATCTGCTCGAGCCGGTTGAACACCCGCACGATGTGGATGACGCTCAGGCCCAGTATGTCCGCGAAATCGTCCTGCAGCAGCGGCAGCAGGATTGTGTCGCCCTCATGCCGCTGGATCAGCTCCAACCGCGCCACGATCTCGCACAGCACATGCGCCAGCCGCTGCGTTGCATCGCGCCGCCCCAGTGATACGACGCGCTCGGCCAGCAACGCTTCCTCATGCGCGTTCGACCACATCAGCGCTTCGGCAAGCCCCTGATGACGCGTCATCATCTGGCGGAAGCTCTGCACCTCCAGCTCCCACAGCGACACCTGCGTGCGGGCCACGATGTCGAACTCGGCGCGCTCGAACATCATCATGTTGTAGCAGAGGAAGTCGCCCGGCAGCGCGAAGTTCACGATCTGCCGCGTGCCGCCCGGCAGATAGCGTGCGCGCAGCAGCCAGCCCTCCTCGACCAGGAACATGCACTTGTATTTGTCGCCTGCGCGGATCAGCGCGTCGCCCGCATCCAGGTTGATGCGCTTCTTCGCAAGCGCGTTGATGTCCGTCCGCAGATCGTGCGTGACGGCGAAATAGCCCTTCAGCTTCGATAGCAGTGCCTTGCTAGGCATGCGCTCTCAGACCCTGCAAAAGCAGGCCTGTCCCTCTGACCAAAATGATACCCACGTTGTCCAAGGCAGAGAACGGTCTCTGCCCGGCTGGGTTCCACTTTGGTCCGATATGGGACTTTGTCGGCTACGCCGCGTCCGCCAGCAGCGGGCGAGCTCCCATCACGCCGGCGATCTTCGCCGTCAGCTCGCGCTGATCGAGCGGCTTGGACACATAGTCCGACATGCCAAGCGCCAGATACTTCTCGCGGTCGCCGCTCATCGCGTCGGCCGTCAACGCAATCACCGGCAGGTTGCGCCATTCATTGCTGCTCGCGCGGATATGGCGGATCGCTTCCTTGCCATCCATCACCGGCATGTGCACGTCCAGCAGCACGAGATCGAACGGCTCGTCGTGCAGCCGGTCAAGCGCCTCCTGCCCGTTCACCGCCTCGACGAACTTCGGCGACAGTTGCGCCAGGAATAGCTTCACCACCTGGCGGTTCACCGCATTGTCGTCGACCAGCAGGATCTTCATCTCGCGCAGGCGCTTCATCGCCGCGTCGCTCGGCGCGGGGAATTGCGGCTCGTTCGAAGCCACCGGCGCCATCTCGTCCACAGCGTCCGCCATGAACGCCAGCGTGAAGGTCGAGCCGATGCCCGGCTCTGACTCCACCGTCAC
>Ga0247823_10004987_pt1 | contig 10573 bp, 7 predicted proteins | sample 13C_PalmiticAcid_2_FD_192426 | JGI IMG/M metagenome (GOLD analysis project Ga0247823, IMG submission 192426) | Soil microbial communities from agricultural site in Penn Yan, New York, United States - 13C_PalmiticAcid_Day30 | ecosystem: Environmental > Terrestrial > Soil > Agricultural land...
CCTCAACCCGGAGCTCACCTCCCCGCAACCCTCCACCTTCATCATCCTCTCCACGCCGCACCTCGTCGCCTTCCTCGACATCATGCCCCTCTCCATCGGCCACATCCTCCTCTGCCCGCGGCCCCACCGGCCCAAGCTCACCGACGTCTCGCCCGCCGAGTCGGCCGAGCTGGGCCGCTACCTGCGCATCCTGTCCGCCGCGGTGGTGCGGGCCACGGGCGTCGGGGACTGGAACGTCGTGCAGAACAACGGCGCCGCCGCCGCGCAGGTCGTGCCGCACATGCATTTCCACGTGATCCCTAGGCCGGAGCTGCGGGATAAGCGGAGCGAGCGGTTCACGTCGACGATGTTTGGACGGGGGCAGCGGGATGATCTGGATGAGGAGGAGGCGGCGGGGTTGGCGGAACGGGTGAGGAGGGCGGTGGCGGAGGTGGTGAGGGAGGATGAGGGGAAGGCGAAGTTGTGAGGAGGTTTTTGGAGAGTTATTCTTGGATAGGGGTTTGGGGTGGTGATACCGCCGCGGGTGGAAAGGGGAAGTGGGGGGTTTGGTCGGGTTGTGCCTGGGAAGTGGTTGGGGATGGTGTTTACAACGAAGACAGTCACGGAGTGTCAAGTAAGTGTTGGGTCGCTTATTCTGGTCTATTTGCGCGTTCTAACGATTACAAGAGACCAATCACTCGTCATCCCCGAAGAACACCTTCACTGGCAGCCACGAGTCGCCGCAGACCTTGAACCGGTCCTTAACCCCGTCGATCTTGGCCACCTCCTCGTCGGTCAGATCCCAACCGTCCAGGTCAAAGTTGGCCTTCACCCGGTCGGGGTTGACGCTCTTGGGCAGCACGCTCCAGCCCTTCTTGATGCCCCACAGCAGGATGACCTGCGCGACGCTGCGGTTCTTGGCCTCTGCGATGGATTTGAGCGTCTCGTTGCTGTACAGCGGCGAGCCGCTGCTGCCGAGGGGCGAATACCCCGAGCAGTGAATGCCCTTGGTGGCGCAGTAGGCGACGAGCTTCGGCGACGGGTTTCCTGGGTGAAGCTCGATCTGGTTGACAGCCGGGACGATCTACGGCCGGTCAGCACTATCCAAGCAATGAAACGACTTCACAGCCCAAAACATACCTTGCAGCTCGGGTCATTGAGCAGCCTCTCGAGGTTCTTGATCCCAAAGTTGCTCACGCCGATATTCTTCACCTTGCCCGTCCCCACCAGCTTCTGCAGCTCGCGCCACGTATCCACAAAGTCCCAGTCCGGGTAGTGCTTCTTCAGGTCGTCCGGATCCGTGCTCGACGGCCAGTGCATCAGGTACAGGTCCACGTACTCGGTGCCCAGGTTCGCCAGCGACCGCTCAATACCCTCGGCCACCCGCTTGTGCCACGGGTTGTCCAGCTTGGTGGTCAGCCAGATCTCCTCGCGCGGCACGCCCGACGCCTTGATGCCCTCGCCGACCTCCTTCTCGTTGCCGTAGGCGAAGGCTGTGTCGATGTGCCGGTAACCGCCACGCAGAGCCGCCTCGACGGCCTTGCCGACCTCGCCGGGCTGGGACTGCCATGTCCCCAGCCCGATGGCGGGAATGGAGTCGCCCGTGTTGAGCTTGAAGGTCTTGCTGGGGGGGTTGTGAGCATGAGTGGGATATGAGGAGGGCCATGTGGGGGCCCGCTTACGAGGTAGTCTTAGTGTCGGCCATCTTGAGCTTTTGAGTTGGAGAATGTTTTGAGAGATGTCAAACTCAAACTCGAAGTAGACGGGACAGAAGGACGCCTTTAATCCCAACTCGACAACCCACAGACAGAAGCCCCGACCTTCGAACTCCTTCTATCAAAGCAGAACTTATGACGTTATCGTGCCCACCCCGCGCAGCGTGCCTCCTGTCTTGCAGGAGCAGAACCCACTTGGTTTCATGTCGAGCGGGGCTGCTGCAGGTTGGCACCCCTAGCCGCGCCAGTCTCGTTGCTTGTCAGGACCCAAGGCCTGAAGAAGCTGCGGTATTCGACCGAGCGGAAGACGCGGCATCACGGCCCGAAGTGACATGGTGGGGGAGCGTGGAAATGGGTGCAAAATCCACCAATGCAAGCTGTGTTCACTGTTGCTGCGCTTCTCACCGGATGACTCAAGAGGGGCATGTTTGAAGTCTCGAGCGGAGGTGCGTTTGTAATCAGGATACCTCGTAAAAGTAAACAATTACCCCTGAGACACGGGACGACATTAATTGCCCACCGACTTCAAGAGCCTCATGCAAACACAAGCACTCAGATTGGCGCGCTTGTCTCAGCACAACCGCATCAACCCTCTCGGCGACCACAATCACTAACTTAAACTCGCAAGCCACCAATCAGGCAGACTCGCTTCCAGATGGCTTGCTTCTAACTGCATAACGACAATGACAGACCCCCGAAGTCCTCCCCCCATTAACCCCCTTTTCCACGCTCACCACCTGGAACAGAAAAAAACTAACCATCGGTCCCACTGCTCCTGAACGTCGCGCAGAGCGCCGCATAATGATGCGTCAAGTCCAGCACGTTCTGCGGCAGGTTCGTCGCCTGGATGATGCTCCGGACCTTGACGGCGCCCTCCTCCTCGATCAGCATGCGCACGGTGTGCAGCAGCTCGGGCGAGAACTCGCTGTACCAGCGGTACTGCCAGGTGACGAGCCGGATGGTGGCGCCGACCGTGTCGCGTGTGTTGCCCTTGGTCTTCTCAAACACCTTGAGGATGCCCGCGAGCGCCTTGGGGCTGAAGCGCTGGCCCAGGCAGGCGCGGTAGGCCTCGACAGCCTCGTCGACGTGCTGCAGGCGATCGGCGAGGGACCCGAGGATCTCCCACTCCTCGGCCGATTTCTTGTACTGCATGCTCTGCGCGCGGTACTGGGCCATTTGAGTGCGCCAGATGGTGTAGACGCGCAGGTCTTCGTAGAGCACCATGAAGAGGCTGTCGAGCCAGCGCTCGCACAGGCGCTTGTTGTTGAGGCGCGAGTAATGGTCTTCCTTGGAGCCCTGGAGACGGTGGTTAGTGGTGGATACATTTCGGGGCGGCGAAGTGGCTTACGCTGTCGTCACCCTTCTTGACCAAGTCAGGGTCGACGGCACTGGAAGGCCGCTCGATGTTCTCAGCGCCGCCATTGGGTGCAAGTGTCTGCCCAACAGGCTCGCCTTTCTCGTCCTCGCCCACCTCCTTCTCCTCGTCGTTCTCCTTCTCCTCAGTTTCCTTCTCCGCATCTTCGGCCACATCTTCCTTCTCTTCCTCATCCCCAGCCTCGGAGGGACCACCGTTAGTGGTCGGGTCCGGTGTCCCGCGGAGAGCATCAGTGCTGGCGTTGCGATTCTTTGGGTAGTTGGACGAATCCTGCTTCTCACGGTACTCGTCTTCCATGACAAACACGTTGCTCCGGATCTTGAGCAGCTGGTCCCAGCCGATCTTGGCCGTCATTTCGGTTAGGATGCTGTATGCATGCTTGAACGTTCCCCGATAAGCCGCCGCGCGGAGGTTCAGAAGGCTTGGGTCCACCTGCTCGGAATACCGCGACTCGGGCTCGCTGTCAATCTCGTCCAGCCTCGTCTCGGGAAGCGTAGGAAGAAGGATATCTCTTGGCTCCGGCATGACGGGTGAGTCTTTATCCTGGTAGGTGAACATGGGACATGAATTGAGGGTGGTGAGGGCATTCTCCCAGTCCTCCATCGCCACGTACACCTCAGCTAACCGGGCCCACGTGCCGAACTCACTGGGAGCGGCGATGGTGCTGCGGTCCGCGCAGCCGAGGGCCATCTGGAGCCTTTCGTCTTTTTGATCAGGCGTCAAGGCATTCTCGGCCTTCTTGAGCAAAAACTCGGCTTGGGTGTCGAGCATAACGTAGTCCATGGGAGATTGCTTGAGAGCGTCGTGGAGAATACGTATCCCCTGCACTTCCTCGTTCCCCATGAAGAGAACCCTGCTGAGCAAGGATGCCACCTCAACGTTCTGTGCCCGCAGCTTCTCGAACAAATTAATTCCGGAGGCATATCGGCCAGTGGTGTGGAAGTATTTCAGAAGGCCGGCTGTGAGGTGATTCGAGACGGCGTTCGGTACTTGCACGACAGAGTCCGATCCCAATTGCCATCCTACGAGCGGTCAGTTATGCTCAACCGTCAGAGTCCGTGGCCAGAATGCCTTACCCCTGAAGAACAGCTGCTCGGCCGCGCTGAGGAAGCGATGTTCGGTCTCGGTGTTGGTCACAGGGTTGAACCGCCTGACGCCAATGATCTTCCTAATGGTGTCTCCGGTCCCGTCATCGGCATACGAGTATGCGCGCAGCACGCTGCACAGATATGTCTCGAGCCACAGCTCGTCGGTGGCTTTCCGCTTCTCGCCTCGTTCGTCGATGCAGTAGCTCTCCACAGACCCGGGGAACGGCGCATGCACGCGCATGTCGACTCGAGAGAAGGCATTGTAGCAGCTAGCAGCAGGTTAATGGCGAGAACGGCGCAATCGTGGACGGGCTTCGTACCAGTAGGTGCCTTCCAGCGTCTTGCTTGTGGCGGATGGGCCGAATTCCTTGTAGGCTAGCGTGTTGATGTAGGCAGCGAGACTCGCAGACGACGAGGCATCCACGCCCGTGACATGATGGTAAACGCCTGTCTAGACATTCCCGGAGTCAATGTCTGGTTGCGGGAGAGGGGCTGCGCAGAACACTAACTTGTTTCCCACCACTCCTCAGGGGTAACTTGACCAAGTGCACGAGATCGGGCGGGCCAAGCTCGCGCAAGGAGACCAGTGACTCGGTGCGGGCGTCAATTGCCTCGTGGAGCACCTCCTCCGTCAGCCTGCACAAAGAGACATCAGTTCAGTTCGGTTCAATGCGCCTTCGGGCAGACGATGGCGGGGAGCACGGACTCAGGCACAGCTGGCGCAACCATGGCGACGGGCGAGCCACGGCGATGTCGCACGGCGATGAGTTGGCAGGAAGTTCGGCAGGGTCAGGGTGAGAGCTTCGAATTGATAACAGTATGCGCATGCAGAATAGCGATCCTGGGGCGCGCTAGGCGGGGTTGGTGTCTGGACGAGCTCGAATGCCTGTGCTCGCCGTCTCGGGATGGTTTTGGCTGGTTTGCCTTGTCTGGCTTGTCTGGGCGGGCAGCTTTCCCAAGCTTTCCAGGTTGCTTGTTGCAAACACGCCGATGGTCCTTGGCACTCCCATTCAAGTCAAAATGGGGAACCCAAAGCGGGTGCCTGAAAGAGGGTCCTGAAGGAGCTCGGGCCAACACCCTCACTTTAACGCAGCGCCCTGTCGGGGCTTGGCAGTCGCGTCTCCCGCGCCTGTTCGTGCAAGGATCTGGACATTCAGAAAGGAAACGGGCATTGGCGCAGTTCCATCCCCGGCATTGCGACTGCCCATTCCGATTCTTTTACCCTCACCAAGTACTGATTTTATGATACCCCCACGGCTCGCGACAAGATGGTATGGATTTGATTACCCAGACTACGCTTTGTCATCGCTAACACAGTCCCTCCCCAGGCCGCCTTCTCGGCCATCAACGTCGAACCCGAAGAGAACCTCGACGAGGAGGTCGATACCACAAAGGACCTCCAAGTGCGTTGCGCCCTCGACTTGATCGTGCCCTTGACAGCTCCTGATGTGATGATCCAGGTCGAAGATGCTTTGAAACTCTTCCAGAATGCCCTCAAACTCCATGCGCAAGGGCCGCAATTCTTCGACCAGGCTTCCGACGCCTATAACGTCCTTTTCGAATCCGAGATTTTCAAATACCCCGAGAGCAAGACCGACTACGAACGCGTTGAGGCAGGACAGGATGGATCCCTTGCGATTGAGCCCGCTTTCGCCCAAGGCCTGCCGCTCGTCGGTGCAGACGTCGATGGCATTGGCAGCAGTCTACCCCAGGCTCTCTACTTGTCGTACAAAAACCACGGCCAGTTTGTTATCGACCGAATCAAGCACAAGGCGCGCAGCACCTCGACGAAGAGAGAAGCTCTCCTTGATGACCCCTCGGTGCGGGTCGATGCGCAGAGGGCATTGAACGATTTTTGCGTGGCCCTGGATCGAGATCCGTCAGACGCCGAGCTCTGGAGGAAGGCCGCCCGAGTTGCCGCATTCCTCAAGAGTACTCGGATCAACCGTTACAGTTTGGAAGCCGCCATTGAGTTAGATGATGACCCGGCTGTGGATGAGGTTGAGCCCCCGTCGCTAGCCGAGGGCTTTGCGGGGGAGCAACTCAAGCAACAGCTTCAGGTTCTGGGCGACCAAATGGCATTGAGCCACCCAATCATGAAACCGTTTGTGAACCGACAGATGCCTCCGTATCTGGCTCGGTTCATGGATCCAATTCCATTCCTGCCCAACCCCACCAAGGTCTTGTCGGCCCGGGGCGCACCAAGAAGAGAAATTGAGGCCCCCCGTCTACTCCTCTCGATACCGAAATTATCTTGGCCGGAGTTGGGCGCTGCCATAGTATCCTTTGTTGCCGAGCAAGGCCTGCCGGGGCAACCTGTTTCGATACAAGCACCCGATACACACGGCGACGAAGACGTTCAGATGGAGGTTGACATGCAACTGCAGCCCCTAGAGTCATCCCCGCCGTCAGATCAGCCAGCCGAAGCGCCAGCTGTGAAACCCGAAGAAACAGGTACCGAGCAGCCCGAGGGTGACGCCATGGTGGAGGACCCAAAAGCAACACTACCCGAACCCGCCCAACCCGATGAGCAACCCCCCAAGGACCGGAGCACTTCAATGTCAACTCGAAAACGTTCACAGTCTGCAGCAGGCATTCCTGACAACCAGGAAGACGAAACTGCGGACCTGAAGCGGAGCAAGCGGACCAGACGCCGAGATACGGCCGTGGAGGAGGTGATGGATTCTGCCACGTTCCTCTCGAGCCAACTTCAGCCTTTGCAAGCCGCCGACCAAAACTTGTTCCAGACCACTAAGAATCTTCTGGAGAACCTCGGCGTGACAGACCAAGTCACCCTTGAGAGGATTGCCGAAGTCCTCGACTCTTGTGCCTCTGATGACCGGACAAGCAAAATCCAGAACCAGGCGACAGTGGATCTCCGCGACTCCATCACACACTTCGATGAAGATGTAGGAGCGGTGTTGCTGAATAAAAGAGAGCTTCCTCAGCTGAGTCTCTCCGCTTTTCTCGAACACGCAAAATCGGGGTCGCAGCGGGCCCACGAGGCACCTGCGTTTGATGATTCCCGTGGTTTGAGAGATTTCGTGGACAGCATCAACCACGGCTGGAGCACCATACACGACATCGCCTACGGATACGTCTCGGCCTTGGCCAAGTCGTACACTGAATCCAAATGGTCGGACCAGTTAAAGGCGGCTTTGGGAGACGTCCTCATTCAGCTGGAGGGCCCCGTCTATGACAAGTTCCTCCATAACCTCGAACTCGGCCAAAGGGATGCATCGGCACTTTCCGATCTGGCAGACATCGCACAGATGCTCTTTGAGCTTCATCTTGACGTCTGCGACAACACCATGGACCCAAACAGCACCGCGGATCAGGGCACCAAACTGGAGGCAAAAGGGCGGATGGACAGGTGGATGGACATCGCCATCGACATCACCAGGTTACGAAACTCTGGCCCCGATGACAACCTCGCGCCTCGCTTTCTCTGGGCGGCGGTGTCCTCGACTCGAATGGCCCAAGGCACCCCACGGGACCATGTCCTCAACTGTTGGCACAGTTTGCGCGACTTTCTTGTCGAGCATGACAAAGAGGAGATCGGCCTTCCCAACAACAGTGTCATGCCCGAAATATCCGCCGCGGCGGCGGAGCGCGAGATATCCAAGCTGACGACGATGGACTTCTTCCTAGGCCTGTTTCAGGAAGACACGGGCGATCCTATTTCCGTGATCGAGAGCTTGGAACCAGTCCTCAACCCCGAAGCTGTCGTCATCAGTATTCCTTCCGGTTCCGAAGTGAACGGAACAAATGGGGATGCGAGCCACATCAAGCAGCGCAAACAGCCCATCACAGAATGCGCCAGCCAAGAGCTGATGGACCTTTGGAAGTTTCTAAAGAGCAGTAACACTGAGCTGCGGTTGCTCCTGTGGTCGAGACTCGGCGAAGCTTATGGCAAGATCCAGTACACGACCAAGCAGTTTTCGTGTTTCCTTCGGAGCATTGAGACTGTGGTAGCTGACTTGGAGAGCGATGACTACGCCCACGCACCTGACGAGCCGAGGAGAAGCCAGTTCATGAGCCTGCTCAAAGCCTTGGACGACCTCACCATCCAGTCTTTGCACCTCGCCTTGAACGACAACAGCTCGTTTGACGTCGTGGACGATGATCATTTGAGGTCGAGTATGTCTGCTCTCGCCAAGGTTAGCTGCATGTTGCACGTAGCATCCATGTACGAGGACGAGACACGCATCGGGATGAAGCCTGCGCCAGCGAGCTCCTCGGCTCTCCGGTCGTTCCTCGACAAGCTGCAGGAGATGCAGGTGCGGAACTGGTCGCTCCAGTACACCATGCTCAAGGTTGGGCTCAACCAGCATCCGGACTTGTTCCCGAAACCTGAGAACGACCTCGCCGATTATTTGGCTGCAGTGCACCAGGTGTTGGGCCTTCGGAAGTGCTGCAAGTCCTCCAACAAGATCTTCCTCAAGATGATGCGTGTGGAGCTTCTTAAGCAGAGGAATATCGACAACTGGGAAGATTACCTCGGCCAGGTACTTTACGACCTGCACGGACTGAAGCTCGGCGTGGGAATCTGGGAGGTCCAGGATCACGGATGCGAGCCGGAGAATCTCGAAAAGCGCCAGGCGCTGCAGCTCGTCGAGAAGATCACAATGCTCGCAAACAGGATGTCGATGAAGGACCTGCTCAAGTCTGACCTCAAAACCACCATTGAGAGGATGCAGCAAGCGATAGGATCCGCCAAGTCGAGTCCTCAGATGGCCCATAATCTCCGCAACTACTCCGAGTACCTCAAGGCGCCGATCCACCCGTTGCATCTCTACCAGGCTCTCACCGGCAGCGTCGATCTAGACGCCGTCACCATCAACACCCCAGAGAGTGCACCAGCCAAACAAGGGTGGTTCTTCCTGCTGGGCATGATCGCCTTGACCAAGTTCAAGGGCGTCGACCTGAACCGTCGGCAAACGCCAGGGGCCACTGATGACCTGCGCATTGGGGCCACCTACCTGCGGCTGCAGCTCCAGTACACCCCCGACCGGTGGGACGCATGGTTCCGCCTAGCCGAATGTTTCGACTACGAACTGGACGAGTCGGTCCTCTGGACCGCCGACAAGATGAACAAGGAGCGTGCTGAGTTAGTCAAGTTCCAAAGGAATGCCATCCACAGCTACATAATGGCGCTGTCCCATTCCTATGCGTGGGCCTCCGACCCAGCCGTTCTCACATCGTTGGAGGATGACGAAGAAGCGCTGTACGACATGTACCACGAGTTCGGGATGCGGCTGTACTCGTCCAGCCGTGAGCCATTTGCCATGGAGCCGTTCCAGCATGCCGAGCAGAAGCGATTCTTCATCGAGGCTGAGGGAGCAGGCACGTACAAAAAGATTCTTCACAACGAAATGACCGATTACCAGGTCTGGAAGTTCGCCGCGCATTTGTTCCGCAAAGCGATGGTTGGCAAGCCCAAGGACTGGAAGAATCCGTACATGGTGGCCAAGTGTCTTTGGAAGATGTATCAGAAGCCTCCTGCGGACCTGGATGAGAAGAACCGCCTGCATCAGCCGACCGTCAAGACGGTCATCGGGGCACTCGAGAAGACGGTCGAGGTGGTGTCCTCGCTGCCGAAGCCTCGGCACGGTCAGGATCCGATCTTGGAACCACACTATAAGATCCTGTCTATTGTCCACAAGCTCGTGAAGCGTGGCGACGTCGAGGTCAAGGAAGCGGCCGAGATTCTACAGCGACAGCCGTACTCTCCAGACCGTGGCAAGACGATCCCAGTTGACACTTCCGACGACTGGGAAGCGTACGTGATTCGATACCTGCGGTTCCTGCGCGACAAGGACAAGTCCAACTGGCAGCACCGTCTCATCATCCGACACGCGAGGCTCCTGTTCGATGTGGACGCTGATCCCACGGGCATGGGCAGTGACATCGCCGCCAAGGCGGCCTTCTTCATCTTGCGGGAGAGCATGTTCACCAAGACCATGGTGATGAACGTCTGGAAGTGCGACGCTGAGCGGCCGGGCCGCCACCACTTCTACACGGAGCAGTACATCCGGTACGTGGTCAAACTGCTGAGCGTGATGAACGACCGGGTCAACCTCGAAGCCGTCCTGCGCCGCATCCGCAAGAAGGGCGCCGATTTCTACCACTTCAACGATCTCTGGCAGTTCTGCGTCCTCGCCTACACCAAGCTGCTCCGCAAGACCTTCCAGATCCCCCAGACGGAAGAAGACGCGTTCAAAACCCTCAGCCAGGAAGACTTCGACGTCGTCGGCGAGAAGATCACCGAGTGGGCCACCACGACCGCGGCAGAGGAAAACCCGGCTCTCAACGCCATGAAAGACGCGGTCGAGCTCAAAAAGCTCAACGCCAACCTCATGAAGGCGGGTCCCATTGACGACCTCATCACGGACTGCTACTCAGCCATCTACCTG
>Ga0247823_10004988_pt1 | contig 10573 bp, 6 predicted proteins | sample 13C_PalmiticAcid_2_FD_192426 | JGI IMG/M metagenome (GOLD analysis project Ga0247823, IMG submission 192426) | Soil microbial communities from agricultural site in Penn Yan, New York, United States - 13C_PalmiticAcid_Day30 | ecosystem: Environmental > Terrestrial > Soil > Agricultural land...
GCTCTGGGCCGACGGGCGGGAGGCAGGCCTTGGCGCCGGCCCAGAGCGAGCGCCAGACGGGCTTGGCCGGCGCCGGGATGATCGGCGGATCGTCGAGGAAGGCCAGGCCGGCGGCCGCGTACTCGGCGACGGCGAGGTTCGGGCGGTGGCGCTCGAGCGACGCCAGCAGCTCGGCCCACGAGCGGGGCGGGGCCTCCACGCCGGTGTGCTCGCCGACGATCGCCACCTCGGCGATGTACTGGTCGAGCTCGTCCCGGCTCATCGGGTGGAGGGCGAAGCGCCGGTTGGCGGCCGCGATGGCCAGGTACTCCGCGATGTGGACCCAGTCGAGGAGCTCCGGGTCGTTGGCGGCGTAGGGCCGGCCGTCGGGCGCGGTGCCCACGACCGGCTCGTGGACCTTGCGGACCATCCGGCACAGGCGCTCGGCCCGCGCCGTCGAGCCGTAGACCACGCCCTGGACGAACTCGCCGGTGCGGCGGGTGCGGCCCATGAAGTCGTCCGAGAACGCCGAGTGCTCGGCCACGCCGGCCATGGCCAGCGGGTGCAGCGCCTGCAGCGTGAAGGCGGCGACGCCGGCCACGAGCAGCGACGGGTCGCTGTGCACCCGCCACGCCACGCTGTCCGGACCGAACCAGCCGGGGTCGCCCATCTCGGCGGCGTCGACCGGTCGGCTGCCGGGTCCGGGCCCGAGGCTCGCCATCGCGCCGAGGACCGGCCGGGCGATCAGCGGGGCGCTGATGGCACCGAAGAGGCCACCGGCGATGCCGCCCACGAGCTCGGCGCTCGACGGCGTGGCGGGCACCCACTCCCGCTCGGGCTCCCACATCCGCGCCGCCGCGGGGTGGATGCCGGGCGTCCGGCTGGTGAACCGACGCGGCGGCCGCGGTGACGAGCTGGTGGTGGCGACGGGAGCCATCGGCGTTCCTCCGAGACGGTCGTGCGAGCCGAGGATGGCACGGCCAGCGGGACCCGGCAACGCACCCCCGGCACTCCGGCGACTTGGCCCGGCCTGCCCACGGCAGCAGAATCGCGGGCACACAGGGGGCCAGGGGGCTTCCGAAGGGGAGCGAACCGATGCGTCGTCTGCTTGTAGCGCTGTGCCTGTTGGCCACGGCGGTCCCACTGGCCGCGGCCTCGACGGTCGCCACCGCGACGCCTGCTGCCGCGGCCGACCCGTTCACCGCCCGGGGCAGCGTCAACCAGGTGTACGCGTACGACCTCGGCGTGGGCACCTCCGTCGAACTGGTCAACGACAGCAACGTGACCGTCCAGACCGGCACGTCCGACACCCAGGGCGCCCTGCTCTTCCGCGAGGTCGAGGCCGGCAGCGGCTACTCGGTGCGGACCCCCGCCGGCACCGTGAGCGGCCTGACCGTCACCGACACCAGCCAGAACCCGTCCGACGCGTTCTACGCCCAGCGCGCCCTCGACGAGCCCCTGTCGGCCGGGTACGGCTACCTGACCACCCGTGACGGCACCAAGCTGTCGATCAACGTCACCATGCCGAACGACGGCAGCACCGGCCCCTGGCCCGTGATCCTCAACTACTCCGGTTACGACCCGTCGCAGCCTGGTGATCCGCCACAAGAGGTGGCGATGTACCCGTACCAGGGCTACGTCACCGTCGGCGTGAACCTGCGCGGCACCACCTGCTCGGGCGGCGCGTTCGAGTTCATGGAGGACCTCCAGGCCCTCGACGGCTACGACGTCGTCGAGACGCTCGCCCACCAGACCTGGTCCAACGGCAACGTCGGCATGGCCGGCATCTCGTACTCGGGCTACAGCCAGCTCTACGTCGGCTCCACCAACCCGCCGCACCTCAACGCCATCGCGCCGGCGAGCCCGTACTCCGACACCTACAGCGGCATCCTCTACCCGGGCGGCATCCTCAACGACGGCTTCGCCCTCGGGTGGGCCACCGAGCGCGAGGCCGACGCCAAGCCGAAGGCGCACGGCTGGGTGAAGACCCGCATCAACAACGGCGACACCACCTGCGCCCAGAACCAGGTGATGCGCCTCCAGGCCAAGCCGCTGCTCCAGCGCATCCACAACACGCCGTTCGCGGACCACGAGTTCGACTACCTGAACACCGAGACCTTCGTCCACAAGATCCAGATGCCCGTGTACCTCTCGGCGCAGTGGCAGGACGAGCAGACCGGTGGCAGCTCGGCGAACCTCATCCCGTTCTTCGACCCGGCGAACACCCGCGTCTTCGGCGACTTCACCAACGGCACCCACGTGGAGCCGATGGGCCCGGAGGTCATCCAGGACCAGCTGAACTTCATCGACCTCTACGTCGGCAAGCGCAAGCCCCACACGGCGAACCTGCTGACGCTCGGCATCCCGTCGATCCTCGCCGACCTGTTCCAGGCCGGTGACCGCGATGCCGACTTCAGCCTCCCGTTCAACAGCTGGAACACCTACCCCGACTACCAGTCGGCCCTCACGGCCTACGAGGCGCAGCCCCGCATCCGGGTGCGCTGGGAGAACGGCGCGAAGACCGGCAAGGAGGGGCTGCCCTGGTCGACCACCAGCACGCGCTACTCCACCTGGCCGCCGTCGGAGATCTCGGCCGAGAAGCTGTACCTCCAGCCCGACGGCGCCCTCGGCTCGGCCGCGCCGGCGCTCGCCGACTCCGCCGCCCGTGCGTCGTCGTCGTACACCTACGACCCGACGACGAAGCGCGACAGCACCTCGACCGGCAGCACCGACGCCGCCTGGGGCCCGCACCCCAACTACACGTGGGACGTCCTGAAGGAGGGCAACGCCCTCAGCTTCGTCACCGCCCCCTACACGGCGAAGGTGGCCTACGCCGGCCAGGGCAGCGTCGACCTGTGGCTCAAGTCGAGCGCGGCCGACACCGACCTCGAGGCGACCCTCACCGAGGTCCGTCCCGACGGCAAGGAGGTCTACATCCAGAGCGGCTGGCTGCGTGCGAGCCACCGCTTGGAGGACCCCGCCCGCTCCACCGAGCTGGTGCCGTACCAGGACCACCAGGAGGCCGACGCCGCCCCGCTGCCCGCCGGGCAGTTCACCAAGGTGCGCATCGAGCTGTTCCCGTTCGCCCACATCATCCGCCCCGGCTCGCGCCTGCGGGTGAACATCGAGGCGCCCGGCGGCAACCAGCCGTTCTGGAAGTTCGAGGAGCTCGCCGGCCCGGCCACCAACTCGGTCGGCCACAGCACCGGGATGCCGTCGCGCGTCGTGCTGCCCCGGCTGTCGACCGCCCCGTTCTTCAGCCCGAGCACCCTGCCGGCCTGCACCCTCTCGGGCGTCACGTCCCAGGCGGTGTCCCTGCGCAACCAGCCCTGCCGCACCTACGCCCCGGACCGCAAGGCCACCGGCGTGGCGGCCACGGTCGACGGCGCAGACGTGAAGGTGACGTGGACGGCGCCGGCGGGCACCGCCCCCGACTCGTTCGTCGTCACGCCGCAGCTCGCCGCCGGTGCCCCGTCGGGCGCCACGGCCCCGGCGGCGCAGACCGTCGCCGGCGCCGCGGCGAGCGCGACCTTCGCCGACGTGGCGGAGTCGACCCCGCTCGAGTTCACGGTGAAGGCCGTCTACGGCGCCACCACCGCTCCGGCGTCGGATGCCTCGCTCGCCGTCACGGTGGACCCGTACGCCAAGCGGCTGTTCGGCGGCTGGTCGGCGTTCGTGTCCCGCCAGCTCACCGACTTCACCGGCTCGGCCCCGGCCGCAGCGGTCACGGCCGGCGTCAACGCCATCGAAGGCGGCCAGTCGCCGCTCGACTACATCGTCGGGCAGCGCCACAGCACCGCCCAGGCCGGCACGGTCGATCCCGTCACCCGGCTCTACTGGGCCTACTTCCAGCGGACGCCGGACAAGAACGGCCAGGACTACTGGGTGCGCAAGCGCCAGGCCGGACAGTCCCTCATCAAGGTGTCGAACACCTTCGCCGCCAGCAACGAGTTCAAGACCAAGTACGGCTCGCTGTCCAACAAGGCGTTCGTCGAGCGCGTGTACCAGAACGTCCTCGGCCGGGCCGGCGACGCCGGCGGCATCAAGTACTGGACCGGCGTCCTCGATGCGAAGAAGCAGCCCCGCGGCCAGGTGATGCTGAGCTTCTCCGAGTCGAACGAGTTCAAGACCAAGTCCCGGAACCGGGTCGACGTCATCAACCTGTGGCTCACGATGATCGGCAAGGCGCCCACCAAGGCCGAGCTCGACGACGCCCTGGCCACGATGACCGGGGGCGAGCCCCTCACCACCATCGTCGACCAGATCCTCCGCAGCGCCGCCTACCGCACCCGCGTCGGCGGCTGAGGCGACGCCGTGGCCACCTACATCCCCCGGACGCTCGACTTCGCCGAGTCGGCGCCCGTCATCTTCGAGAGCACCGAGGTCGTCGCCTCGACGCCCGACGAGGTGTGGGCGGTGCTGTGCGACCACGAGCGCTGGCCGGAGTGGATGGGCAGCCTGAAGCGGGTCCGCCCGACGTCGAGCCCGGCGTCGGGCGTCGGCTCCACCCGCGAGGTCGTCTTGTCGGGCGGGCTCACGTTCCAGGAGGAGTTCATCGCCTGGGACGAGCCCGAGCGCTGGGCCTTCACCGGCCTGGAGGGGCCCGGGGTCGCCCGCGGCCTCGTCGAACGGGTCACGATCCGCGGGCTCGGACCGGGCCGCACCGAGGTGAGCTACCGCATGGCCATCGAGCCGCGGTCGGGTTGCGGACTGCTGGTGAAGGCGGCACGCCGCGGGGTCGAGCGCAACCTCGCCCAGGCGCTGCGCAACCTCGACGCCACCGTGGCGGCCCGCCGCAGCTGACCCCGGCACCGCCGCCGAACTTTTCTCGGAACGGCGTCATGGACGGCGGCGCCCCCGGGTCTAGTGGGGCACCGTGGCCGACCCGCCGGTCACGGTCCCTGCCGGGGCTCCAGCCCCGGTACCACATGGGACACCACGCCCCTCCTTGTGGTGGACCACCGGTCCCGTCGGGCTTCGGCCCGGCGGGACCGGCCCCACGGCCGGGCCGGTCAGTCGGTGGAGGGGGCGATCAGCTCCACCTCGAAGCCGTCGCGGTCCTCGAGGTAGGCCACGGTCTGGTCGCGGCCGAGCGGGTGGCGCGGGTCGTCGCCCAGGCGGTGCCAGCCGTGCTCGGCGGCCTCGGCCACGAGGCGGGCGATGGCCGCGGTGCTCTCCACGTGGAACGCCACGTGGTTCATGCCCGGCCGCAGCCGCGAGTGGAGCATCCCGGGGACCATGTCGGGCGAGGACTCGATGACGATGCCGGTCCGGTCCTGGCGCCACACCCGGCCGTGCTCCCAACGGCGGGCCGGTTGGTAGCCGAGCTGCTCGAGCAGCCACCCCCACGACTCCTCGGCGCGTGCGAGATCGGGGACCCAGAGCTGCAGGTGGTGGATGGACACGGCGTGATGCTACGGGTCGATCGCCCCGCTCCACCCCGATCCGATCGACGGCACCGGGCGCGGGCCTAGGGTCCCGGGCGCCGAAGGGAGCTGGGGTGGACGCACTGGGGATCGACATCGGATCGACGAACGTCAAGGTCGTGCTCGTGCGCGACGACGGCCGCACCCTGGCGGCGGGGCACCGTCCGCTCGTCTGGTCCCGGCGGGGCGACGTCGCCGAGCAGGACGCCGACGCCCTGTGGGATGCCGTGGCCGGTGCGCTGGCCGACGTGGCCGCCGCGGCCGGGCCCGGCGGCCTCGCCGACGTGGGGGCGGTGGGGCTCTGCGGCCAGTACTCGTCGATCGTGCCGGTCGATGCCGGAGCCCGCCCGCTGGCACCGATGCGGCTGTACCTCGACCAGCGGGGCACCCCCCACTGCCACGCCGTCCTCGGTCGCCACGAGGAGGCGTTCCTCGCGTGGATCGAGCGCCACCCCATCCCGCCGGTCGGGGGCGGCCTCGCGCTGGGCCACCTGCTCGCGTTCCAGCACGACGAGCCCGCGGTCCACGAGCGCACCGCGGCCTACCTGGAGCCGGTCGACTTCGTGTCGGCCCGGCTGACGGGGACCATCGCCGCCACCCAGGGCTCGATGTTCGCCAGCCAGCTGATCGACAACCGGTCGCTCGGGGTCACCGAGTACGACCCCGAGCTGGTTGCGATGGCCGGGGTCGACGCCACCCGGCTGCCGCCGCTCGTCGAGGTCGGCGCGGTGGTGGGAACGGTCCTCCCGGAGCTGGCGGCGGCGATCGGCCTGCCCCCGGGCGTCCCGGTGCTCACGGGCATGACCGACAGCTGCGCCGGGGCGCACGCCACGGGCGCCGACCGCACCGGCCGGGTCGGGATCGCGATCGGGACCACGGGCGTGGTGCTGAGCTCGGTCGGCGAGCTCGGGATGGACCTCGACCACGAGGTGCTGGCCATGCCCGGCCTCCGCACCGACCGCTACCTCGTCTCCGCGGAGAACGGGATCGCGGGGCGCGCCGTCGAGCACGTCCTGGCCCACCTGGTGCACGCCGACGACGTCCTCGGCTCGCACGGCGCCGACGATCCGTTCGACGGCTTCGACGCCGCCCTCGGCGAGTCGCCCGCAGGCGCTCGGGGCGTGCGCTTCCTGCCGTGGCTCTCGGGCTCGATGTCGCCCCAGGCGGACTCGTCGGTGCGCGGCGGCTTCCTCGGCGTGTCGCTCGACAGCCGGCGGGTCGACCTGGTGCGGGCGACGGCCGAGGGCGTGGCCCACAACCTCCGGTGGCTGCTCGGGCCGGTCGAGGCCTTCACGGGTGAGGCGGCCGAGGAGATCGTGCTCACGGGCGGTGCGGCGCGCTCGGCGGCGTGGTCCCAGGTGATCGCCGACGTCCTCCAGCGCCCGGTCCGGATCCTCCACGAGCCCGGCCACTCGGGCGCGCGGGCGTCGGCCGCGTGGGCGCTGGAGCGCCTCGGCCGCAGCGACGGCGACTGGGTCCGGATCGACCGCACCTTCGACCCCGATCCGGGCACGGCCGGGGTGCACGCCCACGCCCAGGGCCAGTTCACCGCGGCGTTCGACGCGCTCCGGCCCCTCGGCCTCGGCGCGCCGTCACCCGGCTGAGCCGGCGCCGTCGGTCAGATGATCGACGGGACGATGGCCTCGATGACGTGGGGGCCCTTGGCGGCGAGCGCGGCCTGGAGCTGCTCGCAGAACTCCTCGGCCGTGGTGGCCCGGGTGGCGGGCACGCCGCAGCCCTGGGCGAGCGAGACGAAGTCCATGGTCGGGCGGGTGAGGTCGAGCATCTCCTTGGCCTTCGGCCCGCCCTCGGTGGCGCCGACCCGGTTGAGCTCCATGTTCAGCACCGCGTAGCTGGCGTTGTTGAAGAGGATGGTGACGACGTCGAGGTCCTCGCGGGCCATCGTCCACCAGCTCTGCATCGTGTACATCGCCGAGCCGTCGGACTCGAGCACGATGACCTTGCGGTCCGGACAGGCGACCGCCGCGCCGATGGCGGCGGGGAGGCCCTGGCCGATGGCGCCACCGGTGAGGGTCATCCAGTCGTGGGCCGGGGCACCGGCCGTGTGGCCGGCGGCGAAGAGGCCCGAGGTGTTGCCCTCGTCGGAGACGATGGCGCCCTCGGGCAGCAGCGCCCCGACCGCCTGGCACACCGCGTCGGCGGTGAGGGGCCCGGTGGGCAGTTCGGGACGGGCCTCGGCCTGGATCGTGGCCGCGCCGGGGGCGGCGCCCACCGCGTCGGCCAGCGCCGCGAGGGCGGCAGCGGGGTCGCCCGACCAGTCGGCCAGCACGTGCACTGTGCAGCCCTCGGGGACCAGGTCGCTGGCCTTGCCCGGGTAGGCGAAGAACGAGACCGGCGCCTTCGAGTCGACGAGCACCAGGTGCTTCAGGCCGTCGAGCTGCATGGCGGCGAACTCGGCGAGGTAGGCGAGGCGGTCGACCGGGACGCGCCCGGCGCCGCGCTCGATGCGGGCCGGGAAGGTCTCGGCCATGAGCTTGGCGCCGGTGGTGTTGGCGACGCGGCTGGCGTCGACCAGGGCGTCGGCGCGGCAGGCGCGGCCGCCGACGAACAGGGCCGCGGGCTCGTCGCCCTGGAGCACCGCGGCGATGGCGGCCACGGCGTCGGCATCGACCGGCGCGGGCTGGGCGGGAGCCACCGGCGCCGCCGGCGTGCCGCCCTCGGTCCAGCTGACGTCGGCCGGCAGGATCAGCGTGGCGATCTGCGACGGCGGGCCGGAGGCGACGGCGACGGCGTCCGCGGCGTCGGCGGCGACCTCCTCGACCGAGGCCGACGTGCGCAGCCAGGTCGACACGTTGCGGGCGACGGTCTCGATGTCGGACTCGAGCTGGGCGTCGTACTGCTTGTGGTACGTGGCGTGGTCGCCGACGATGTTCACCACCGGCGTGTGGCCCTTGCGGGCGTTGTGCAGGTTGGCGAGGCCGTTGCCGAGGCCGGGCCCCAGGTGCAGCAGCACCGCGGCGGGCTTGTCGGCCATGCGGGCGTACCCGTCGGCGGCGCCGGTGGCCACGCCCTCGAACAGGGCGAGCACGCCACGCATCTCGCGCACGTCGTCGAGCGCGGCGACGAAGTGCATCTCCGACGTGCCGGGGTTCATGAAGCAGACGTCGACGCCGGAGTCGACGAGGGTGCGGATGAGTGCCTGGGCACCGTTCATGGAGCTGTTCCTTGCTGGTCGGGAGACGCGGCCGGAGGCCGCCTCAGTCGAAGATGACGCCGGGGTTGAGGATGCCGGCGGGGTCGAAGCTGGTCTTGATGCGGCGCATGAGGTCGAGCTTGGCCGGATCCTCGATCTGGGCCAGGTAGGCCTTCTTCTCCGTGCCGATGCCGTGCTCGCCGCTCACCGCGCCGCCGAGGTCGGCGCCGGCGCGGAGGATGCGGCCGACGACCTCCTTGCGGGTCTCCACGTCGGGCTGGAAGACCGACAGGTGGACGTTGCCGTCGCCGGCGTGGCCGCAGCCGACCACGAGCGAGCCGGTGTCCTGGCCGATCTGCTGGACCGCGCCCAGGTACTCGGGGATCGAGCCGCGGGGCACGACCATGTCGATGATGTCGTTGGCGCCGTTGGCCTTCGCCGTCCAGAACGCCTTCTCGCGGGCGTCGATGAGCGCCGCGCCCGAGCCGGTGGGCAGCACGTAGAGGTCGAGCGCGCCGAGCTCGGTGGCGAGCTCGGCCAGCTCGTGCACGTCCTCCTCGACCCGCTCGTCGTTGCGGTTCTCCAGGACGACGACGAGGTACGCCATCGCCGAGTCCTTGATCTCCTGCGGGACGCCGAGCTCCAGGTTCTGCGCCGTGGTGATGGCGCTCATCGTGATGAAGTCGATGTACTCGAGGATCGTGGGCATGAGGCCCGAGCCGACGATGCGCGGCACCGCCGCCGCCACCTCGTCGAGGCCGGGGAACGGGATGAGCACCGTGGCGCCGTGGGTGAGGCGGGGGTGCAGGCGCAGGGTGGCCTCGGTGGCGAGGGCGAGCGTGCCCTCCGACCCGATGATGAGCTGCGTGAGGTCGTAGCCGGAGGTGGCCTTCACGAACTTGCCGCCGGTGGTGATGGTCTCGCCGGTGCCGAGCACGGCGGTGAGCCCGAGCACCTGGTGGCGGGTCACGCCGTAGCGGACGGCCCGCATGCCGCCGGCGTTGGTGGCGACGTTGCCGCCGAGGCTGGCCGAGTTCTCGCCGGGGAACACCGGGTAGACGAGCCCGACCGCGGCGGTCGCCTCGTCGAGCTGGGCGAGGGTGACACCGGGCTGGACCCGGGCCACGTGGTTGTCCAGGTCGATCTCGACGATGTCGGCCATGCGGTCGAACGAGACGAGGATGCCGTCGGCCTGCGGGATGCAGGCGCCCGAGAGCCCGGTGCCCGACCCGCGTGCGGTGAGCGGCACGCCCTGCTCGGCGGCGAGGGCCACGATCGCGGCCACCTCGCCGGTGGTGGCCGGACGCACGACGGCGGCGGGGATCACGGCCAGCGCGGTGATGGCCTCGTCGTGGGTCAGGTCCTCGGCGATGGCGGCGCCGGTGGCCACGTTGGCGGCCCCGACGATGCCCTCCAGTGCGCTGACGAGATCACCCATGAAGCCCCCTGCGTTGCTGGCGCCGGGACGCGCGGGTCGGCGTCCGGCGAACGAGGCCGCCAGCATGCCACGCCCCCTGGACGGGCGAACCGACCTAATCTGACGGTCCGTCAGATTCCGGCACCGGGAGCTCACCTTGATCCTCGACTCGTTCCTCCTCACCGACCAGGTCGCCATCGTCACCGGTGCCGGTCGCGGCATCGGCGCCGCCTGCGCCGTCGCCCTCGCCGAGGCCGGCGCCGACGTCGTGATCTCGGCCCGCTCCGAGGACCAGCTCGCCGGCGTCGCGTCGCAGATCGAAGCCGCGGGCCGCCGCGCCCACGTCGTGGTCGCCGACCTGAGCGACCTCGACGCGGTGGCAGCGCTGGCCACCGAGGCCAAGGCCGCGTTCGGCCGGCTCGACGTGGTCGTCGACAACCTCGGCGGCACCATGCCCCGGCCGTTCGAGCACACGTCGCCGCGGTTCCTCGCCGAGGCGTTCTCGTTCAACGTGGTCACCGCGCACGCCCTCAACCGCGCCGCCCTGCCGATCATGCTGGAGACCGGCGGCGGCTCGATCGTCGGGATCTCGTCGAT
>Ga0247823_10004989_pt1 | contig 10572 bp, 12 predicted proteins | sample 13C_PalmiticAcid_2_FD_192426 | JGI IMG/M metagenome (GOLD analysis project Ga0247823, IMG submission 192426) | Soil microbial communities from agricultural site in Penn Yan, New York, United States - 13C_PalmiticAcid_Day30 | ecosystem: Environmental > Terrestrial > Soil > Agricultural land...
GAGCTGACCGCGAAGAACATCATCCTCGCCACCGGCGCGCGTGCCCGCGACCTGCCGAACCTGCCCGCCGACGGCAACAAGGTGTGGACCTATCGCCACGCGATGACGCCCAAGGAGATGCCGAAGAAGCTGCTGGTCATCGGATCGGGCGCGATCGGGATCGAATTCGCCAGCTTCTACAACGATATGGGCGCCGAGGTGACCGTGGTCGAGATGCTCGACCGCATCGTGCCGGTCGAGGACGCCGACATCTCCGCGCATCTCGAGAAGGCGCTCAAGAAGCAGGGCATGACGATCATGACCAGCGCCAAGATCGACAAGATCGCCGCGGACGCGAGCGGCGTGAAGGCGACGATCACCGGCAAGGACGGCAAGGCAACGGACGGGCAGTTCAGCCACGCCATTGTCGCGATCGGCATCGTGCCCAACACCGCCGATATCGGCCTCAAGGAGCTGGGCGTCGATGTCGACGAGCGTGGGTTCCTGAAGACCGGGCCCGACTGCAAGACCAACATCGACGGCCTCTATGCGATCGGCGACATCACCGCGCCGCCGTGGCTGGCGCACAAGGCGAGCCATGAGGGCGTGATCGCTGCCGAGGCGATTGCGGGCAAGCATCCGCACGCGATGGACCCGCGCAACATTCCGGGCTGCACCTATTGCCACCCGCAGATCGCCAGCGTCGGCCTGACCGAGGCGAAGGCCAAGGAAGCCGGCTATGACGTCAAGGTCGGTAACTTCCCCTTCATCGGCAACGGCAAGGCGATCGCGCTGGGCGAGCCGGAAGGCTTTGTGAAGACGGTGTTCGACGCCAAGACCGGCGAGCTGCTGGGCGCACACATGATCGGTGCGGAAGTGACCGAGATGATCCAGGGCTACACCATCGGCAAGACGCTGGAGACCACCGAGGCGGAGCTGATGGAGACGGTGTTCCCGCACCCGACGATCAGCGAGACGATGCACGAGGCGGTACTCGCCGCCTATGGCCGCCAGCTGCATATGTGATGCGAAGTCCGGCAATCCTTCTCTGCAGCGCACTCCTTGCGATATCGCCGGGAGCGTCGGCGTGGCAGACGGAGGAGCCGGGCATCGGACCTGTGTGCCTGTACGCTATGGTCAGTCTGGGTGAGGAAATCGGCAAGCGCTGTTCGAACCTGCACGACGAGCGAATTCAGGCGGTGATGTCCGCGAGCGTACAGAAGCTCGACGCTTATTTCGCCAAGGGCGGCTGGACAGCGGAGCAGATGGCGACGTTCAAGCGGAAGCAGGCCCGGGTTGGCGTGCCGGATCCCGAGGGTTTGCTGTGCAAGGGGGACGCGGTGTCGTTCTATCCCGAGAGCGAGGCCGCGGCCGCGCAGGTCGTTGCGTTGACCGACCGCATCGTGTCCAAACCCCGGCCACTCGAGTGGGGCGACTGCCTCTAGCTTGGCAGCCTTTCCTGCCGTCTTCAGCTTTTCTTGGGGAAACCCTGCCATGCTTTCGCGCGATTTGCGGGAGCATGGCATGTCGGCAAAGGCATTTCTGGGGATCGTCCCCGTCTTCTGGTTCGCCGGGCTGGCGATCTATCTCTATCGCGTGAACCAGTCGCTGGGCGGGATGGCGCAGCAGCAGCTGATGCCGACGATCATGGGGCTGGGCGCGATCAGCCTGGCATTGAGCGTCCCGCTGCTGCTCAAGCTGGTGCGGCTGGCAAGCGGTGGCGCGGCGAAACCCAAGGGAAAGACTCCGCGCAGTTCGGACGGCGCGATGCCGGGCGATTTCGACCCCGACGCGGCGATCGCCCGTTATCTCGAGAAGAAGGCGGCGGGCGAGGCGTCGTTCGAAGTGCCCGACACCGCCGCCCCACGCCCGGTCTTCGGCCGCAAGCCGGTCTGACGCCGGGAGCGACCGGCCGGACAAGGCGGTGACTGCCGCTTGTCCGCTCTACATGTCACATTACCCTTTCAAGGCGAGTCCTGGGGGTGAGATGAACTATCGTCGTCGGTCCAAGCTGGTTTCGATGCCGCGGCGCCTTACCGAATGGCGGCGGCAGCAAATCGCCGACGAGGTTGCGAAGCACATGGCAACGCATCTGGCCGGCAACCTGTCTGTGGCGGATCGAACGCCGAAACGGGGATGGCTGGCGACCATCGGAGTCGCGTTCGGCAAGGCGTTTGCCACGACGGGCGCGGTGGCCGCGGCCCTGGCATTGGTTCTCGGATTCGAGCAGTATCGGTGGTCGCGTGAGCATGCGAGCCGGTCGGCGCTGGCGGACCGATCCACCCAACGGCAACTGCTTGAACAGGCCATGTTCGGGCAATGCATGGAGATTGTGGACTTTCTCTATGGCAAGCCGCCATTCTCGACTCGCCTGAAAGCGGAGAGCTTCTCAGCTCTCCCGATATGAGAGCACCTGTGCCGATCTGGGGGTCGATCTTGCGGTCGCCAGAAGCGAGTTCATCCTGCGCCAGCCCAAGCTCTTTCCTCAGCCCGTCAGGAACGCGGCGGCCCGGGTTCGAAATGAACTCCGGGCCCGGACGCGTCCTGCCCGGGTTGAGAGCGACCTTCAGCTCAGCGAGGGGTTCACCAGCCTCGAACGGTTCATCGTCGATGCGAACATCCGGCAAAGGAACTTCGCGCCGGCAACGCTCAGATACGGCTCGGCGGATCAAATGGTGCCGGATGGCAACGCCAGCGCTCTGCCGGCGGAACCGCGGTCGGACTAGCCCGGCCGATCCCTCACCCTGTTCGGTCAGGAGGATGCATGGCTTTCGGCATATTCCTGCATCAGCCGCGGATAGTCCGACGGTTCCGGGAATTTGTCGAAGCTATGGGCCGCGCCGGTCTGGGCCCAGGGCAGTCTCTCGCTGGTATAGGTTTCCATGAACGGTACGAACCCGCCGGCGTCGTCGAGCATCGTCGCGCGCACGTTCACCGCGCCATATTCGGGCGGCAGCCGGGTGAAGAGCCAGCTCTTGCACCAGCCGCAATGGTGGTGGCGCGCTTCCTCCCCGTGCAGGCCGCCAAGCTCCGGCTCGCCCTCGATAATCTCGAGCGCGTCGGCGGGCAGGGTGAGGGTGGTCGAGAAGGCGCTGGCGGTCATCTTCTGACAGCCGCGGCAATGGCAGACCGCGGTGACGAACGGTTCGGCGTTGATCCGGAACCGAATTTTACCGCAGCGGCATCCCCCTTCCTGACCCGTCACCATTCGATCCTCCGCTTTACAGCACGGCCTCGCGCCGCCACGCTGCCCCCATAACCGAAGGGAGGGGTGGCGGCATGGGTATTTCGATCTTGTGGCCAACATTTGCGCTGGCCGCGCTGACGTTCGTGGTGTTCCTGGTGATGTTCGTGAAGCGGCTCGGCCATATCCGTGCCAACCCGCCGACGGCCGAGGATCTTGCGACCGGCGAGGCGGCGCTGCGCTATTTCTCCCCGGTCGAAATGCCGGCGAACAACTATCGCAACCTGTTCGAGATGCCGGTGCTCTATTTCGCGCTGGTGCCGCTGCTGATGATCTCCAACCAGGACAGCAGCGTCCAGGTGGGACTGGCATGGATCTATGTCGCGCTGCGCTACCTGCATAGCTTCATCCATATCGGGCCGAAAAAGGTGCAGGTGCGGGCGATGCTCTTCGTGTTCTCCGCGATCGTATTGTCGGCGATGTGGATCGGTTTCGCGATCGATATCGCGAGCGCGCAGTCGGTGCTCGAGCGCGCGATGGACAACCCGGCGGCGGTTTGAGCGTTGGGACGAGATGGCAAATCGGGATGACCATGAAACCGTCTGGCGCAATTTCCGCGAGGCCGTGAACATGAGCGCGAGCGAGATCGAGGATTGGCTGGCGACCGAGGAGAGCGCCAGGGTCGGCTTCATGCGGCCGGGGGAGACGGAGAGCGTCGGGCGCGCGTCCGGCCGCAGGATCGTGGCGATCCTGCGCACGAACAAGGCCGGGCTCGACGGCGGCGACTATGCGCATATGCGCAAGGTTGTCGGCTTCGTGCGACGGCACCGCGGGCAGGGGCCGCATGAGGAATTCCGCATCCCGACCTCGCGCTGGCGCTATTCGCTGATGAACTGGGGGCACGACCCGCTGAAATAGTTGACCTTTGGCGCAGGCGCGGCGAGCGTCGCGAAAACGCCAGACGGGGGATTCCATGAAGCGCCAGATGATCGCCGCGGCCCTCGCCGTGTTTGCCGCCACGCCCGCCGCCGCCGAGACCGTCGTCGTCACCGCCGACCGGATGGTCGATGTCGTGGCGGGAACCGTCGTCGACTATCCCGCAGTCTTTATCGAGGATGGGCGGATCAAGAGCATCGCCGACGCGCGCACGGTGCGCTGGGGCGCGGATGTCCGGCATATCGATCTTTCCGGCAAGACGATCCTGCCCGGGCTGATCGACATGCACGTCCATCTCGACGCCAACCCGCTATATGGCGGCTATACCGGGCTGCAGTTCACCGACAGCTTCTGGGCGATCCAGGGCGTCGCCAATGCGCGCGCGATGCTCAAGGCCGGCTTCACGACGATCCGCAATGTCGGGTCGGAGAATTACGCCGATGTCGGATACAAGCAGGCGATCGAGGAGGGGCTGATCGCGGGGCCGCGGATCGTGCCGGCGGCGCACGCGCTGGGCGCGACCGGCGGGCATTGCGACCAGACCTACCTTCCGCCGTCGTTCAAGGCCAAGGGCGTGGCGGTCGGCGACGGGCCGCAGGAACTGCGCGTGAAGGTGCGCGAGCAGCGGAAATACGGCGCCGAGGTCATCAAGATCTGCGCCACCGGCGGGGTCTTCTCACGCAATACCGAGCCGGGGCAGCAGCAGCTTTCCGAGGAAGAGATGCGCGCCATCGCCGACGAGGCGCATCAATGGGGCCTGAAGGTCGCGGCACATGCGCATGGCGCGGCGGGGATCAAGGCGGCGATCCGCGCGGGGATCGACACGATCGAACATGCCAGCCTGGTCGATGACGAGGGGATCAGGCTCGCAGCGGCGCGCAAGCAGCCGGTGTGGTTCTCGATGGATATCTTCAACACCGACTACACCCAGGCCGAGGGCAAGAAGAACGGCGTGCTGGAGGACAATCTGCGCAAGGACCGCGAGGTGGCGCAGATCCAGCGGGACAATTTCCGCAAGGCGCATGCCGCCGGGGTGCGGATGGTGTTCGGCACCGACGCCGGGGTGATGCCGCACGGCACCGCCGCGGGGCAATTCCGCACGATGGTCGAATATGGGATGACCCCGATCGAGGCGATCCGCGCGGCGACGGTGAACGCCGCGCAGGCGCTGGGCCGCGAGAAGGATGTCGGTGCCATCGCGGTCGGCCGCTATGGCGACCTCATCGCCGTGGAGGGCGATCCGCTCAAGGACGTGCGCGTGCTCACCGCGGTGAAGGCGGTGATCAAGGGCGGGACGCTGATCTCAGACTAGGCTGACGGCTGCCGGCTCGACCGTCGTCGCGAGCGGCGCGCGCGGGGCGTCGCTTCCGATCAGCGGGGTGATGGTGACGGTGGTCGCGCCGATGCGGCGCATGCGACCGTCGATATGGCCGCCATTCTCGATCGTGATATTCTCATACTCGACGTCGCCGGTGATGCGCGCGGTCCGCTCGACGGTGAGCTGGCGGACATGGACTGCGCCCTCGATAGCGCCGGCGATCCGTGCGCTCTCTGCGGTGACGCCGCCGACGATATGGCTTTCGGCGCCCTGAATCAGCGACGCGCAATCGACGTCGCCCTCGATCCGGCCCTCGACATGCAGTTCGGCGCTGGCCTTGATGCTGCCCGAGATGACGACATCTGCGCCGATCACGGAGAACATGCCGCGGCGGCCGCCGTTGCTGCCGTTCGCCAGCGGCATCGCCGGCCGGTCGTCGCGCGTCTTGTTCCCGAACATAAGCCTTACTCCCCCCGCGGCCCTGCGACCGGCGCCGACATCATATCAAAGGACAATGTGCCGCGCAGCCCGTGCGGAGGCGGGATTCCATGCGATCCGTCGCGATTATCATTCGCGTGAGGGACAATCAGTGGCTGCGCCGCGATCCATGTCGCGGCAATCATGCACACCGCGCCGATCGCGACCGCCGGCATTCCCAGTCCGATGTATCCGACGATCGCAGCGGTCGATCCGATCTGAACGAGCGAGGCGAGGATGAAAGCACTGCGCGTGCCCCGTGCTATCGCGAAGGCGACGATCAGGATGTCGGCGAGGAGAAAGTAGCGCTCGTGCATGCGCGGGAGCAGGCCGGCGGAAAGGAGGACGGCGAGCGCGGCCATGCCGACGAGACCGGCCCTGTCGAAGCGCACCACCTGCATTCGCGCGACAAAGGCGGCGGCGGCGCCGAGCGCCGCGGCAATTGCGAGGCCGAACAGCTGCGGCGCGTGTGCGGGCGAGATCGCACCGGCGAGCGACCAGATGTTTGGCGCGTTGCGCGCGATGTCGTTGCTGTAGGTGCCGGCCTGACGGAAGTAGATCGTCGCCAGATCCGCGGGCGGCCAGCCGGCGAGCAAGGCGGGGGCCATCATCGCCAGCAGGGCGGCGGGCGCGGCGAGCCAGTACAGGAATGGCACGCGGCGGCGGATGGCAAGCGCAAGGAAGAAGGGCGCGACGAGTACCGCCTGCGCCTTGAACGCGAAGGCGATGCCGCACCAGACGAACATGGCGAGGTGACGCCGTTCGAGCGCCATCGCCACTGCCATCACGCATGCGGCGGCATAGATCGCGTCGCACTGGGCCATCAGCAGCGCGTTGAACGCGACCGAGGGCAGGGCAAAGACGGCGGCGGCCCACTGCGCGCGTTGCGGTGCGCCGAGCGCGCCGAGCAGGCGGTGGAAGGCAAGTGCCAGCATCGCCGTGCCGGCGATCGACAACAGCTTGATCACGCTCATCGGATCGAGCCAGTTCGCCAGCGGACTGACCAGCGCGAGCAGATAGAGGTAGCTCGGCATATAGTTCGAGAAGGGCTGCTCAAACGCCGATACCACACCCTGCTCGCGAATGGTTTCGAGCCAGGGTACGAGGAACGCCGTCATGTCGGGCGTGTAAAGCGGCCATAGCGCCCATGCCTGCGCGGCCGCCACCGCCGCGACGATCCAGATCGCAGGCGCGGGCATCGGTGGACGAAGGGGCAAGGGCGGCATAGCCTGCAATTGGAGCAGTGCTCTGAAAATCGGGTTAAGGATCGGATCGACTTTCGGCGGGGGCGGATGGCGAAGGGGAAGCAAGCGGGATTCCGGGGCAGGTTCGGTGCGTTGCCGCTGCTGTCGTCACGAGCAACCATCCGCATCGGCGCCGGCCTGGCCGCCGTCGTCATGCTGGGGCTGATTGCACTCGGCGGGAGGTGCGCATCGCCGACGATGGTGAGCTGTTCGATCGACACGTTGTTCAGCGGTGGCCCGAAGCTCGACGTGCCCTATAAAGGCACCCGGCCCGCGGTGATCGCGCGGATGCTGGAGATGGGCGAGGTCGGTCCGGGCGATCATGTCATCGATCTCGGCACAGGCGATGGCCGCATCCTGATCGCCGCGGCGCGTGAGCGCGGGGCCAGCGGGCTCGGTATCGATCTGGACGCGGTCCTGATCGGCAAGGCGCAGGCCAATGCCCGGAACGCCGGCGTCGCGGACCGGGTGCGCTTCGAGACCGGGGACCTGTTCAAGGCCGAGCTTGCCGCGGCGGACGTGGTGATGATGTACCTGTTGCCGGAGGTGAACTGGCGACTGTGCCCGCGGCTGCTCGCGCAGTTGAAGACCGGAACGCGGATCGTCAGTCACGCTTTCGACATGGGCGACTGGCGGCCGGACGAAACCCGGCGCGCCGGCGGCGCGACCGTGCACCTTTGGCGGGTGCCGGAGCCCGGCGCGCGCAGCGGGCTATGCACCGCCGCGCAGGCGAGCGCGAAGGGCGGAAGCGGGTAGCCGCCGTGCCATTGACCGGCCATGGGCGTGCGCGTATAGGCCGCGCGTTCCGCACCGGGGCTGGGAGTCGATTCTGTCGGCTTTTCGGCGTTCCGGGTGGGGCAGAGCTGAACGGTGTCGGAGACTTGGGGCCAGGGGGTTCGCCCGCCAGGCCCTTTTGTATTGCAAAACCAGGGCTCCCACACAGTAACCGCCGGGCGACCGGTAACGAAAAAGGTGAAGGGCTTCATGCCGACGATCAACCAGCTGGTCCGCAAGGGCCGCGAACCGCAGAAGGCCAAGAGCAAGGTCCCTGCGATGGAGCAGAACCCGCAGAAGCGCGGCGTTTGCACCCGTGTGTACACCACGACCCCGAAGAAGCCGAACTCGGCGCTTCGCAAGGTGGCCAAGGTCCGTCTGACCAACAGCCGCGAAGTCATCTCGTACATCCCCGGCGAGGGCCACAACCTGCAGGAGCACTCGGTGGTCCTGATCCGTGGCGGCCGTGTGCGCGATCTTCCCGGTGTGCGCTATCACGTTCTGCGTGGCGTTCTCGATACCCAGGGTGTCAAGGACCGCAAGCAGAGCCGTTCGAAGTACGGCGCGAAGCGTCCGAAGTAAGCCAAAGTAAGCCCCGGACGTGTTCCGGAACCGGCTGAAGTTTTAGAAGGAAATTCAAGATGGCACGTCGTCGTCGTCCCGAGAAGCGGGAAATCCTGCCCGATCCCGTCTATGGTGATCAGGTCCTGTCGAAGTTCATGAACAGCGTGATGCTGGACGGCAAGAAGTCCGTCGCGGAAGGCATCGTCTATTCGGCGCTCGAGGTTGTCGAGCAGCGCGCGAAGAAGGATCCGATCGGAGTCTTCCACGAGGCGCTCAACAACATCAAGCCGGGCATCGAAGTCCGCAGCCGCCGCGTCGGTGGTGCGACCTATCAGGTTCCGGTCGAAGTCCGTCCGGAGCGTGCGCAGGCGCTCGCGATCCGCTGGCTGATCACTTCGGCCCGCAATCGCAGCGAGAACACCATGTCGGGCCGCCTGTCGGGCGAGCTGCTGGACGCTTCGAACAACCGCGGCAACGCGGTCAAGAAGCGCGAAGACACGCACCGCATGGCGGAAGCGAACCGCGCGTTCAGCCATTATCGCTGGTAAGCCTGGGCCATCGGCGAAAGCCGATGATCTGGCACTGGTAATTTTCGCACCTATATTCCGGGGAGCCGTCGCAAGCGGCTCCCCACATCGCTAAGGAACCCCGATCATGGCCCGCAGCCATCCGCTCGAGCGTTATCGCAATATTGGCATCATGGCGCACATCGACGCCGGCAAGACGACGACGACCGAGCGCATCCTCTATTACACCGGCAAGTCCTACAAGATCGGCGAAGTGCACGAAGGCACTGCGACGATGGACTGGATGGAGCAGGAGCAGGAGCGCGGGATCACGATCACGTCCGCAGCGACCACGTGCAAGTGGCGCGCTGAAGAGGGCAAGGGTGAAGAGCACCTGATCAACATCATCGACACGCCGGGCCACGTCGACTTCACGATCGAAGTCGAGCGTTCGCTGCGCGTGCTCGACGGCGCGGTCACCTGCTTCGACGGCGTTGCCGGCGTTGAGCCGCAGTCGGAGACTGTGTGGCGTCAGGCCGACAAGTATCGCGTGCCGCGCCTCTGCTACGTCAACAAGCTTGACCGTACCGGTGCGAGCTTCGAGCGTTGCGTCAACATGATCAAGGATCGTCTGGGCGCGCGTACCGCCGTGCTGTATCTGCCGATCGGTATCGAGAGCCAGTTCGTCGGCCTCGTCGACCTGGTCGAGAACCGTGCGATCGTGTGGCTCGACGAGTCGCTGGGCGCGAAGTTCGAATATCGCGAGATTCCTGACGATCTGAAGGACGCCGCTGCCGTTGCGCGCGGTGAGCTGATCGAAATCGCCGTCGAGCAGGACGACGCGGCGATGGAAGCTTATCTCGAAGGCAATGAGCCCGACGTCGCGACGCTGAAGGCGCTGATCCGCAAGGGCACGCTGGCGTTCGACTTCGTGCCTGTGCTGTGCGGCTCGTCGTTCAAGAACAAGGGCGTGCAGCCCCTGCTGGACGCGGTCGTCGACTATCTGCCGAGCCCGCTCGACATCCCCGACGTTCAGGGCGTGAAGCTCGACGGCGAGACCGTGGACACGCGTCCGCCGTCCGACAGCGCGCCGATGTCGCTGCTCGCGTTCAAGATCATGAACGATCCGTTCGTCGGTTCGCTCACCTTCGCCCGCATCTATTCGGGCACCCTCGCCAAGGGTCAGTATCTGAACTCGGTGAAGGACAAGAAGGAAAAGATCGGCCGTATGCTCCTGATGCACGCGAACTCGCGTGAGGACATCGATGAGGCGCGTGCGGGCGACATCGTCGCGATCGCGGGCCTCAAGGAGACCACGACCGGCGACACGCTGTGCGATACGGCGCACCCGATCATTCTCGAGCGGATGGAATTCCCCGAGCCGGTGATCGAGCTGTCGGTGGAGCCGAAGACCAAGGCCGATCAGGAAAAGATGGGCCTCGCGCTCAACCGCCTGGCCGCCGAGGATCCCTCGTTCCGCGTTTCGACCGACCATGAATCGGGTCAGACGATCATCAAGGGCATGGGTGAGCTTCACCTGGAAATCCTGGTCGATCGCATGAAGCGCGAGTTCAAGGTCGAGGCCAATGT
>Ga0247823_10004991_pt1 | contig 10567 bp, 7 predicted proteins | sample 13C_PalmiticAcid_2_FD_192426 | JGI IMG/M metagenome (GOLD analysis project Ga0247823, IMG submission 192426) | Soil microbial communities from agricultural site in Penn Yan, New York, United States - 13C_PalmiticAcid_Day30 | ecosystem: Environmental > Terrestrial > Soil > Agricultural land...
GCACGCTCGGCGAAAAAGGCGTGCCGAAGCGCCTTCGCCTGGGCGCCGGTGACCAATTCCTCAAACAGTCTCCGCTCGAGCGTCAGGCCCTCGTCGAACGGAAGTTCAACCGATGCCCTGACCGCCGATATGCAAGCCTTCGGAGCGTCGAGCGTCCCGATCCTGCGTGCGTTCGCGGCTGCAAAGCGCTCGAATGCGCCAGCATCGTGGGCAACCTGCTTGTCCCGGGTTCGCCGCGGGGCGTCGAGGATCCGGGCATAGGCGATCGCTGCGGCCGGGAAGTCCTCTTCGTCGACAAGGCGATCGACGAGGCCCATGGCGAGCGCGCTCGAAGCGTCCACAGGGCTGCCCGAGACGATCATGGCCAGCGCAGCGTCCAAACCGACGAGACGCGGCAGACGTTGCGTGCCGCCTGCGCCAGGCAGGATGCCGAGCGAAACCTCGGGGAGCCCCATTTTTGCGCTCGGGGTGGCCAAGCGGTAATGACATCCGAGGGCGAGCTCGAGGCCACCGCCAAGCGCGGTGCCGTGGATCGCAGCGACAATCGGCTTGGAACTGGCCTCGATCGTGTCAATGATGGCTGGAAGCGCGCACCCGGTCGGCGGTTGGTCGAACTCGGTGATGTCGGCGCCCGCCGAAAACAACTTGCCGGCCCCGCGGAGCAGGATCACCTTGACCTGATCGTCTTCCTGCGCGGCGTCGATGGCTTGAGCGAGCGCGCTGCGGACCGCCGCGCCCAGCGCATTGACCGGCGCATTGGCAATGATGATCTCGAGAACGTCTTCATGGAGCTTGGTTTCGATCACTGGCTCATCCCGTTTGAAAAATGTAAGTTGGCGCATTGCGTCTTCGGTTGGATTTTCAAGGAACTCGCTTTCGCCGGCGGCTGCCGATGGGCTCGCGGGTGTCTGAACCAGTGCCTTGAAAGCGGCGCGATAGGGCAGGCTAGGGGCTGCTTCGTATCGTCGTTCCACCATCGATCACGATGCTCTGCCCGGTCATATAGGCCCCGGCCTTCGATCCCAGGAACACCGCGGCTCCCGCGATCTCGGCGGGCTCGCCGATCCGGCCGAGCGGAATCGATTGCCGGAACGCGGCTTCGGCACCGGGCGCCTCCCACAAGGCGCGTGCAAAGTCGGTTCGGATCACACCGGGGGCGACGGCGTTTACCCGGACATTGTGCGGTCCGAATTCGACAGCGAGATTTCGTGCGAGCTGGAAGTCGGCGGCCTTGGAGATATGATATGCTCCGATAACGTCCGAGCCGATCAAACCACCGATGGACGAGATAAGGATAATCGCACCGTCGCGGCGCTCGATCATCTGGGGGGCCACCATCGAGATCAGCCAATGGTTTGCGAGCACATTGTTGTCGAAGACTTTGCGAAACTGTTCGTCGCTGATCCCCGCCATCGGTCCGTAATAGGGGTTCGACGCTGCGTTGCAGACGAGTATGTCGATGCGCTCAAAAGTCTCGAGCGCGCGCTTGACGAGCATTTCGAGCGCCGCCTTGTCCGAGATGCTCGCTGCGATCGCGACGGCGCGCCCCTCGCCATATTGGGCGTTGATCGCAGCGGCGACCTCGTCACAGGCATCCTGCTTGCGGCTCGAAATGACGACGTGTGCGCCCTTGGCAGCATAGGCTTCGGCGATTGCCCGGCCGATACCGCGCGAGGAACCCGTAATAAGGGCTGTTTTGTCAGATAAATCGAACAGGTCCATGATTATCTCCTAGCTTTCCACGGCGCCGGCTTTTCGCGCCTCCGCCCACGCGGATTTGGCAAGGGGGCGTACCCGCTCAGCGGATGCTGCGGCTTTCGCGCTCGACGCGTTGCCGTCAGCGAGCCGTTTCTTGATGCCCTGGACAATGCTCGCGAGACGAAACAGGTTATAAGCGAAATACCAGTGGAGATCGGGTAGGCCGTCGCGCCCGGTGGCCTCGCAATAGCGATCGGTAATATTCTCGAGCGAAGGCAGACCCGCAGTCTCAAGGTCAAGGCCGCCGAGACCCGATTGCCCATCGAACGGGATCGCCCAGTTCATTGCGAGATAGGTGAAATCGGCGAGCGGATCGCCGATGGTCGCGAGCTCCCAGTCGAGAACCGCCCGAACCCGGGGTTCTTCCGCTCCATAAATGAGATTGTCGATCCGGTAGTCACCATGGATGATCGAGACGCGAGTCTGCTCGGGAATGGTGCGGGGCAGCCATTCGATCAGACGCTCGATTTCGGCGACATCATCGGTCTGTGCGGCTCGGTACTGCCGTGTCCAGCGATCGACCTGACGCGCAAAGAAATTGCCGGGGCGGCCGAAGTCCGTCAAACCGAGCGCCTCGTGGTCCAGACGATGAAGCGCGGCTAATGTATCGACCATGGCGTCGTAGCAGGGGCGGCGTTCGGCGAGCGGCAGCAGGGGCAGCGACGCGTCCCAGAAGGTCCGACCTTCGACCAGCTCCATCAGGTAGAATGGGGAGCCGATGACGGACGCGTCTTCGCACAGCGCGATGGGAGCGGGAACCGGGAAGCCGGTCGGGCGCAGTGCCGACAGGAGGCGAAACTCGCGTTCGATCGCGTGCGCGGACGGGAGCAGGGGCCCGAACGGCTTTCGGCGAAGCACATAGTCCTGCCTCTCCGTTTCGACCCGGTAGGTCGGATTGGACTGGCCGCCCGAAAACTTCTCCAGGCTCACCAGCTTCGGGAAGCCGGGCACTTCGCCGTGGAGCCAGGCTTCGAGACGTGCCGCGTCGAAATCGCTCACCGATGCTCGTCCCGATATTTGGCGAATTCGGCGCGGGCAATCGCACGGGCGTGGACTTCATCGGGACCGTCGGCGAAACGCAGCGAGCGGACATGCGCCCAGTCCGCGGCGAGCTCGAAATCCGCGGACACACCGCCGCCGCCGTGCGCCTGAATCGCATCGTCGATGATGCCGAGCGCCATATGCGGTGCCTGGACCTTGATCATCGCGATTTCGTTCCGGGCAATCTTGTTGCCGGCTCTGTCCATCATGTCGGCGGCCTTGAGACAGAGCAGTCTCGTCATTTCAATGTCGATGCGCGCGCGCGCGATCCGCTCTTCCCAAACGGAGTATTCCGAAATGCGCTTCCCGAACACGGTACGCGACCCCAGGCGTCTCGTCATCGCTTCGAGGGCCTCCTCGGCGAGACCGATCGTCCGCATGCAATGATGGATGCGGCCGGGGCCCAGCCGGCCTTGTGCGATCTCGAAACCACGTCCCTCGCCGAGGAGCAGATTCTCCGCCGGTACCATCACGTCGGTAAGCGTGATCTCCGCGTGACCATGGGGCGCATGATCATAGCCATAAACCGAGAGGAGCCGCTCGACCTTCACCCCCGGCGTCTCGAGATCGAGCAGGATCATCGCCTGCTGGCGGTAGACATCGGCCTGCGGGTCGGTCTTTCCCATCAGAACCGCGAGCTTGCATCGCGGATCGCCGGCACCCGACGACCACCATTTGCGGCCGTTGATGACATAATAGTCGCCCTCGCGCCGGATCGAGGTGCCGATGTTGGTGGCGTCGGAAGAGGCGACGTGGGGTTCGGTCATGAGGAACGCCGAACGGATTTCGCCGTCCATCAACGGCCGGAGCCATCGGTCCTTGTGCGCCCGTGTCCCGTAGCGGTGCAGCACTTCCATATTCCCGGTGTCGGGAGCCGAACAGTTGAAGACTTCCGAGGCCCAGCTGATCCGGCCCATTTCCTCGGCGCACAGCGCATATTCGACGTTGGTGAGGCGTTCCCCGGAAAATTCGAAACTGTCTTCCACATGCGACTGGCCGCCCGATGGCGGCATGAACAGATTCCACAAGCCGGCGCTCCTGGCTTTGCCCTTGAGGCGCTCGATCGTCTGTAGCGGCTGCCACCGATCGCCCTGCGCAAGTTCCTGCGCGTAGGCCGCCAGCGATGGTCGAACTTCTTCAATCATGAAGTTGCGGACACGCCCGCTGAAATCCCGTTCACGCTGCGTCAGAGTGAAATCCATACCCGTGCTCCCAATTTGTTCCGGTCGAGGCTTGCGAAACGACCGTGGATTGCCCGATCAGGCGGCGAGGACCGTCACGACGGCCGCAGCCTCCTCGACTCCGTGGTGACCGCCCCCGTTTTCAGCCACGGCGATCCTGGCCCCCTCGACCTGGCGCGCACCGGCCCGGCCACGCAGCTGGGTGACGAGCTCGTAGATCTGTCCCAGACCGGTTGCGGAGATAGGATGACCTTTCGACTCGAGGCCCCCCGACGGGTTGACCGGAATACGTCCTCCCAGGGTTGTTTCGCCCCGGGCGGCTATCCAGCCGCCTTGCCCGACTTCGCAGAAGCCGAGATTCTCGACCTGGATGATCTCGGCAAATGCAGAGGCATCGTGCACTTCGGCGACCGAAACATCCGATGGCGCAATCCCCGCCTCGTTATAGGCCTGATCCGCCGCCCTGCGGCACAGATGCCGGTCGAACTCGGCCCATTCCCGGTCGCTCCCGCTGGTGAGCACCGTCGACAAGAGGCGGACGGGCGCGGCATCCCCGAAACGATCGAGACCGGCGCGTGTGCACAGCAGTACCGCGGCGGCCCCGTCGCTGATCGGGGAGCACATCGGCAAGGTGAGGGGCCACGCGATAAGCGGTGCACCCAGCACTTCGTCGATGCTCATGTCCTTTTGATATTGAGCAAGAGGATTCATGGTGGAGTGCCGGTGGTTTTTGGCCGCGACTGCCGCGAGATGCTCCTGCGTCGTGCCGAACATGCGCATGTGACCGCGGGTGACCGAGGCATAAAGTTCCATGAAGGGGCTGCGGACCCCTTCGGGTGTTCCCGGTGGCGGAGAGACGCCTTCGCCGATCGCAGTCAGGCGCGTCGCTATTGCATCGAGGTCGTGAACGTCCCAGCCGCCGTCGAAGATCGCCGACGACTTCAATTTGTCCTCGTCGTACATCTTCTCGGCACCGACCGCCAAGGCGACGTCCGTTACGCCGGCCCTCAGCATCATGACCGCCTGATGGAGCGCCGTGGCGCCGCCCGCGCAGGCGTTCTCGACGTTGAGGATCGGAATTTCCGAAAAGCCCATGTTGCGCAGGGCTATCTGGCCGCGGATGGCGTGCTGCCCTTCCATCAGGCCCTGCGTGATATTGGAGAACGCCGCGGCGCCCACGTCCGACTGCTGTGCGCTGGCATCGGAGAGCGCACCACCGACGGCTTCGGCAACGAGTGACTTTACGGATCGGTCGAGATGCTTGCCGAAGCGGGTCATTCCTACACCGACAATGAAAATTTCTTCCATCGAGCTTCCTCATTCGGGACTGCCAGAGAGCGAAGCGTGAGCTGATCGGCCACGCGCGGCATGATTCTAAGAATCATGGGTTAGTTATCTGACTTCAAAGTCAGAGTCGAGTCGATTTTATCAGAGACGGCGCGGCACCAGTCCCGCCATCGTGCAGGCATCGACATCATCAGGGCCCCGGCCACAGGGATTTGTGCCGGGCCGGAATATGAGGCGGGAGAAATCTTCCGGTCCAGAAGCGGCAAAAAACCTGGAGCGACCGGTTCCGGTGGACAGCAGCCGGCGGAAGCGTGAAGCTTGCGCTGGCCTGTCTTCCCTCTGGGCCGGCGGCCGGACTAGGCGAGCGGCGACGACGTGCGGATCGGATCCCGCCCGTCCCAATTTTGCGCATGCCCTTCAATGGCCTCGTAGAGTGCTCGCTTGGTGCCGCGATATTCCGAGATTTCAATGACGGACTCGGGCCGGTTCGGCTGAAAGACATAAGCGAAGCGGCTATGTTCGCCGAGCGGGGAGCCGGTTTGCCCGACGATATAACCTTGCTGCTGCAATTGTTCCAGGACATCGTCGAACATCTCGACCCAATAGGCCTTATGCTGCAGGCCTTCGCCGTGCCTCAGCGCGAAGTCGCGCAACAAGGACGGCCCGTCGTTCATCAGTTGCAAGAGCTCGATCTGCATTGGCCCCGCATAAGACCAGGCTCCCCTGACCCGCGAATCGGTCGGCTCGCCGAAATAGAGCTGATCGCTTTTTTCGGGAGATTCGGCGACATAGAAAGGACCGATGCCCACATCGGTCCAAGCGCGGATCGCGTGATCCAGATCGCGCACCACAAAGCCCAACTGCCGGATCGGGCCAAGCGGCTTCATCGCCTGCCGTGCTGTCAGGGCATCATCCTCAATCGACATCTCGCTAGTCCTTTCGGAAGTTCTTGTTCGTCGGAAAGTCGGGTCTGGCAAGCGACCGTCCGGTTACACGCTTCCGCCTGGTGACGCCAAGCCGAACGAGATGCCCGCGCGCTCCTCGAGGCGACGCTGAAGCCGCGCGCCGAGGGCCGCCGCCGCGGTCCAGACGCCACCGGTGGCGGGGCTTGTACCCTCGGTGAGGCACAGCGCGCACTCGGCGACGATACGCGGTGTCAGGGCATAGGGATCTCCCTCTCCGGCGATCGTGGTGCGGATTTCCTGCCCGGCGGCTGTATGGCCGACGAAGAGTATCTCGAAAGAACCCGCGGCCAACTCCTCCTCGCTCGGCCCTTCGCCCGGTTTCAGATCGATCTGCAAGGCCCGCACGACATTGGACCAGATATTGGCATCCGCTGCGGTCCGCGCCGACTCCGAATCGATGGCTTCCGGAAGCATGATCCTTTCGTCGTAGATGAAATCCTTGCCATATGGCCATCCGAGCAACGCGTTCGAGAGATGGACCGACTTTGCATTCATGCCGGCCAGGATGAAGGGTGCCACCCAGCTTTCGACGTCGGGATCAAAAGCCACCTCTTTTTCGGCAGGTTGCGCCGGGCCTGCGAAATCGGGCACGAGCGCGAAAGGATTTGCAAGAAGCTGCGGAATAGACGGATCGGCACCTGCCGCCTCGATGCTCGCCCGGCCGCTGGCAAGCGTGCCGCCCGACAGCCCGCCGACTAGCCGGCGGATACGGCCCTTGACCGTTATTGCCGACGCCCCAAAACGTTCGCGGGCTGCCTCCTGCAGCAGGAACACGCCGAGATCCGACGGCACCGAGTCGAAGCCGCACGTAAAAATAAGGCGCGCGCCCGATGCGATGGCCGCATCCTGGTAACGATCGAACATTTTGCGGATCCAGACGGCGTCACCCGAGATGTCGACATAGTCGGTGCCGCTTTGCGCGCAGGCTGCCACAAGGGGTTCGCCGACGGTGGCGAACGGGCCTGCGGTGCTGACGATTGTCTTCGTACGCCGCGCAAGCGATGCCGCCGCTGCCGGGTCGGTAATATCGGCTTCGATCAGCTCGACATGGCTCGGCACCGCAAACCGGGTTCGAATATCCTCGAGTTTCGCCATGTTGCGCCCTGCGATCGCCCAGCTCAGTTCGCTCCCGTAGCCTTGGGCCAGATGCTCGCAGACGCGTTGGCCGGTATAGCCGGTCGCCCCGCAAACGATAATGTCGAAATCCGTCATTTGGCTCTCCTATTCGCTGCCGCCGGCTCGTTCGCTGGCGAATGATGAAATAACGCTCGGCGCCCTCTCCAGCGGGGCGCGATCGGCCTGTCTTCGCTCGCCAAGGCGGCGGCGCTCCAACCGACTATGCTCACAAGATTGACGCAGAAGTCAGTTCTGTCAATCAATTTTGCCTGCTTGTACAGGCAGGATTTCCTCAAAATCTACGAAAATTCGCGGCGCATTAAATATCTGATAACGAGAGCGCTCAAAATGAATTGACTTTAGCGTCACTTCTCCGAAGATGGAGACGGCATTACATTGGCGATTCCGGCGGGGGGTGTGCTTCGGCCGATCGTCCTCGCCAGAAACTGCGGCCGAAACGCCTCGGCGAGCGCTCGTCGCAAATGAGATTCACGATTTCTAAGATTGGGAAGAGACATGGACAGCATATTGGATTTGACCGGCAAGATCGCACTGGTGACCGGCGCCGGGCAGGGTGTCGGGCGCGCAACCGCGATGCTCTTGGCGGAGGCCGGCGCGAGCGTTGTCGTGAATGATTTCCACGCGGATCGCGCCGAGGCTGTCGCCGAGGAAATCGAGGCGCTGGGCGGCGTGGCATTGGCCCAGCAAGCCGATATCACCAACCTTCAAAGCGTCGAGGCGATGGCTAGCGAAGCCGTGGCACGTTTTGGACGAATCGACATATTGGTGAACAATGCCGGCAACGCCGGACCGTCGGATCCGAACATCAGCCCGAAACCATTTTGGGAAACATCGCCCGAGGAATGGGAGCCGTTCATCTCGACGAATTTCAACGGTGTCATGAACTGCTGCCGGGCGGTTCTGCCGTCGATGACGCAGCACCGCGGCGGGCGCATCATTACCGTCATTTCCGACGCCGGGCGTGTCGGTGAGCCGCATCTGGCCGCCTATTCGGGAGCGAAGGCGGGCGCTGCCGGCTTTATGCGTGCGATCGCAAAAGCCGTCGGGCGCTACGATATTACCGCCAATTGTGTCGCACTCTCAACGGTCCGCACGCCCGGCGTCGCGTCGATGATCGATGAGGGCGCTTTGGGTAAAATCCTGAAATCCTATGTCATCCGGCGGCTTGGCGAACCGTCGGACGCCGCAGGGCTCATTCTCTTCCTTTCGTCGGGCGCAGCAGGCTGGATTACGGGCCAGACCTATCCGGTAAACGGCGGATATGCCTTTTCGAGTTAATGGTGCGCTGGGCGGCGGCGGAGGCCTGTTGTCGGCTACGCACTGGTGCGGGCCCGCAGGGGCAGGAGCGGCTCCCGCAACGGGCCGCCTTTGGTCGAAGGCAGGGCCATTTCGGGCCGTTCGCCGCAGGCTTTCGGTACGCCGCCATCAAACGTATTGACTTCATAGTCAGATTATCTAACTTATGATTCGAGACCCTGCCGAACGCAGGGCGACCCAACGATAAGACAAGGGAGATGGAGAATGATCAAGATGACGCGCCGGAAGGCCATGCTGCTGCGCTCCGCGGTTCCCGTTTTCGGATTCGCCTTGCTGTGCGGGCCGCAGGCGGCCTGGGCTCAGCTTGCCGGAGCGGCCGATGCCGGAGCCGCCCAGGCCGAAGCCGAGCAAGCCGAACCCGCTCAAACGGATGGCGTGCAGGACATCATCGTCACGGCGCAAAAGAAGAACCGTGCGGAGCGATTGCAGGACGTCCCGGTCTCGGTGACGGCGCTCGGATCCGCCCAGCTCGAACAAACGCATTTTCAGAACCTGACCGATATCGCAATCCGCGCGCCCGGCGTTTCGCTTGGCCCGAACGGCGGTGCGCGTGGCTATGCGTCGTCCAACATCCGCGGCCTCGGTACCGCTTCGGGCAATCCCGACTCCCAGCCGGCGGTCGGCGTGTTCGTCGATGGCGTCTATCTGGGCGTCAATGCCGGCACCAACTTCGATACCTTTGACCTCGAAGGCATCGAGATTCTGCGCGGGCCGCAGGGCACGTTGCAGGGACGAAATGTCACTGGCGGCGCCGTGCTGCTCACGACGCGTCGGCCGGGAAACAAATTCTCGGTTTATGGACAGGCGAGCATCGAAACCGGGCCCGAGTATAATGTGGCGGCCAGCGTCGAGGGGCCGATCATCGAGGACAGGCTCCTTGCGAAGCTTTCCGGCTATTACCGCAACGACCGCGGCTGGTTCGACAATCCGTCGCTGGGCCGCAAGATGGGGCGGGAGGAGAATTGGTTTATCCGGCCGACGGTCGTTCTCAAGCTCGGCGACGCAATAACGCAGACGGTCATCGCCGAACGCGGCCGCACCCGGGGCGATGGTTCGGTTTTCCAGAATCTGCCGCAAGGTGCGGTGCCGCGCGACCCCGACTTCGAGAATTTGCAGGGGAATCCTGGCTATACGCGCACCGATTATTTCTCGATCACGTCGGAGACACAAATCGACGTCGCTTTCGGTGACGGTGTCATAACGAACCTCTTCAACTATAGAGAGTTGAAGAACGAGTTTCAAAGCGACTATGACGGCACGCCGGCATATATTTTCGACAACACGGACTATCTCGACCAGCATCAGTACAGCGACGAGCTTCGCTATGCCGGACGGTTCGGCAATCTCGACATCACTGCCGGTCTTTATTATTTCAAGCAGAAATATTTCTATCTGCAGGATCGGCAGATCCTGAACGCAACGATCAACCGGACCTACGGGGGAGACGTCCGTCAGGAATCGATCGGCATTTTCGCGCAGGGCGAGTATCATGCGTCCGACCGTCTGTCCTTCACGCTCGGCGGGCGATATACGAGCGAAACCAAGGATGCGATCGTCTATCTGCAGCCCACGAACAACAACAGCGCCTGCAGCTTCGTAACAAAGACATGCGACGTCCCCGGGGGACCGCCGCCCTATTATGCCAAGCACAAATGGCCATCGTTCACGCCCAAGTTCGGCATAAACTACAAGCCCGAAGAGAATGTCCTGATCTTCGCGAGCGTCAGCGAGGGGGTTCGCAACGGCGGCTATAATGTCCGCTCGAACGCCGCGAACGCCTCCGCACCCGGGGTTACCCCGGTGGTGCCGGCGAACACGGTCCCGGCGTCCGATCCCTTTTTCGACGTCGAAACTGTCTGGTCCTACGAAGTCGGGTTCAAA
>Ga0247823_10004992_pt1 | contig 10566 bp, 7 predicted proteins | sample 13C_PalmiticAcid_2_FD_192426 | JGI IMG/M metagenome (GOLD analysis project Ga0247823, IMG submission 192426) | Soil microbial communities from agricultural site in Penn Yan, New York, United States - 13C_PalmiticAcid_Day30 | ecosystem: Environmental > Terrestrial > Soil > Agricultural land...
CGCGCGCTGGCCGTGGTGGTCATCTGGGGCCTGAACTTCGTGGTGATGAAGCTGGGCCTTCAGAGCATCAGCCCCATGCTGCTCGGCGCCTTGCGCTTCGCGGCGGCGTCTCTGCCCTTCCTGCTGTTCGTGCGGCCGCCGCCCTTGCCCTGGCACTTCATCGCGGGCTATGGCCTGGTGCAGGGCCTGGGCCAGTTCGGTTTCCTGTTCCTGGGGCTGCAACTGGGCATGACGGCCGGCATGGCCTCGGTGGTGATGCAGACGCAGGCCTTTTTCACGCTGCTGCTGGCGGTGCCGCTGCTGGGCGAGCGCGTGCGCGCGAACCAGTGGCTGGGCCTGGGCGTGGCGCTGGTGGGGCTGCTGATGATTGCGTCCGCGCACGGCGAAGGGCCGGGCCAGATGACGCTGGCGGGCTTCGTGCTCACGTTGTCGGCCGCGGCCATGTGGGCCCTGTCGAACATCGTGGCGCGCCGCGCCAGCCAGATCGCACGCTACGAACCTTTCCCCTTCGTGGTGTGGAGCAGCGTGTTCCCCATCCTGCCGTTCACCTTGATCGCGCTGGCCACCGACGGTCCCGCGAGCGTGCAACAGCAACTGGCCGGCATGGGCGTGGGCGCCTGGTTCGCGGTGCTCTACCTGGCCCTGGGCGCCACGCTGCTGGCCTACAGCCTGTGGACGCGCCTGCTGCAACGCCACGCGGCCACGCGGGTCACGCCGTTCTCGTTGCTGGTGCCGGTGGTGGGGCTGTGGGCGGCGTGGGCTGCCTTCGGCGAGGAGCCACTGCCGCTGCAGTGGCTGGGGACGGTGGCCGTGCTCTGTGGGCTGGTCGTCAACCAGTCAGCCGGCTGGTGGCGAGCCCGCCCTCGTTGATCCGGAAGAACCCCACCGCCTCCGCCAGCCGCGCCGCCTGCGTGCGCAAGCTCTCGGCCGCCGCCGCGCTTTCTTCCACCAGCGCGGCGTTCTGCTGCGTGGCCTGATCGAGCTGCGTGATGGCGGTGTTCACTTGGCCGATGCCCTCGGTTTGTTCGCCGGCGGCGGCGCCGATCTCGGAGATCAGGTCGGTCACGCGGCTCACCTGGCCCACGATGTCGTCCATCGCGGCGCGCGCGTCACCCACCAGACGCGCGCCGGATTCCACCTTGCCCACGCTCGCGCCGATGAGGATCTTGATCTCCTTGGCCGCCTCGGCGCTGCGCTGCGCGAGGTTGCGCACCTCACCGGCCACCACCGCGAAGCCGCGGCCCTGTTCACCGGCGCGCGCCGCTTCCACGGCGGCGTTGAGCGCCAGGATGTTGGTCTGGAACGCGATGCCATCGATCACGCCGATGATGTCGGCGATCTTCTGGCTGCTCTGCTGTATGTCCTGCATCGTGGCCACCACCTGGCCCACCACCTCGCCGCCTTTCACCGCGGCCGAACTGGCCGAGGTGGCCAGTTGCGTGGCCTGGCGCGCGGTGTCGGCACTGTTGCGGGCGGTGGTGTTCATCTCTTCCATCGACGCGGCCGTCTGCTGCAGGTTGCTGGCCTGCTGCTCGGTGCGGGTGGAGAGGTCGGCGTTGCCCGTGGCGATCTGCGCGCTTCCGCTGGCGATGCTCTCGCTGCCCTGGCGCACGTCGCCCACGATGCGCACCAGGCTTTCGTTCATGGCCTTCAGCGCGGCCTGCAGTTCGCCCAGCTCGTCGTGCCGCGTCACATCGACGCTGGAGCGCAGGTCGCCCGCGGCGACGGTCTGCGCCACGCTCACGGCCTGCCGGATCGGGCCGACGATGGTGCGGGTGATCAGCAGCGCCAGCAACAGGGCGGCGACCACGGCTGCCACGCCGGAGCCGATCATCACGTTGCGGTTGGTCGTGTAGCTCGCGTCCGAGGTCTTGACTTCGATCGCAGCCTGCTCGGCGGCGTAGGCGAGGTAGGCATGACTGGCTTTCACCAGGGCCGCGAGCAGCGGTCGGCAGTCTGTCTCCATGCGTCGCACCGCGTTGTCGCGATCGCCCTTCACGGCAAGGTCGAGGATGCCCAGTGCCACCGGACCGTACTTCGCTTCAACGGCCACGAGTTCGTCGAACAGGCGCCGCTCCTGCGGCGCGGTGTGCTCGTCGGCGTCCAGCGCCTCGCGCAGCACCTTGAAGCCTTCCACCACCTGGCCGTGGGCCGTCACGGTGGCGTCTTTCTCTTGCGCCCGGGCCGCGGGATCGTTCACCAGCACGAGGTTGCGAACACCGATGGCGCGCGCGTTCGCGGCGTCGAGAATGTTGTTGGCCATGGACACGCGCTGCGAGGTCTCGCCCGCGTACTGGGTGAAAGTGGCGTGCTCGTGTCCGAGGGCACGCACCGACAGCGCAGCGACGGCCAGCACGATGACGGCGAGCAGCATGAACCCGGCGAATAACCGGGCCTTGACGGACAGACGATCGATACCCATGACTTGGCTCCCTTGCGTGGCGAATGTGGCTAGTGGTGGGCAAGCGGATTTCTTGCTCCGCCTTCCGGATATCGACGCGCCACGCAGGGATTTCACGTTGTGCGACAGCCGGTCATGGGGCTGTCACATTGGTATCAAGCGGCGGATGGGCCGCCCGGGAAGTGTGGCCTTTCGGCCGAAGGGTCTGTCCGTTCAGACCAACGCGCGCCAGTCCAGTTGCCGCAAGGCGTCCACCTGGTCGTCGATCTTCTCCAGCATGGCCTCCATTTGCGCCAGCTCCTCCGGACTGAGCGTGGACACCAGCCGCTCCTCGATGCGGATCGCGAAGCGCTCGACGTCGCGGTAGACGGCCCAGCCCGCGGGCGTGAGCTGCAGGCTTGCGCGGCGCCGGTCCAGCGGATCGGGGTTGCGCGTGATGAGGTCGCGACGCACGAGCAGGTCGATGGCGCGCGCGACCTTGAAGGCGTCGGAGGAGGTCTTGGACGCCAGCTCCTTGGCCGACAGGTTCTCGTGCCGCGCGATGACGGCAAGGCAGCGCCAGGCCGGCGTGGTCAGGTCGTGCCGCTCGGCGTACATGGGCGCGGCGAAGTCCCCGACGCGGGCGGCGATGAGTCCGAACCGGTAGAAGACCCATTTCTCCAGCGGCAGGTTCTTGACCGCCTTCTTCTTGTTGCGCGTTGTGGTGGCCATGGTGGTGCGACGTGAGGGTGCCGAAAGCATAGACAAGATCGGGCTAGGGAAAGTACGGATATTTGCAGATCGCAAGTAACGCACAATGATTGCATATTGCAAGTAAATGAGCTTGCCGGGCACCCGCCGGCAAGAAAAACGGAGACCCCACGATGTCCCCAACCCCGCGCCGCGGCGCGAGCGTGCGATGAGTCTTTCGCGCACCCTGGCGCTGGGCGCCTTGCTGCTCACGCTGGCGTTCCTCACGGTGTACCCGTTGGGCATGCTGGTGTACGGCAGCTTCCACTCAACGCCCCCGGGCATGGCGGGGGAGTTCAACCTCGACGGCTACCGCAGCCTGCTGAGCGAACGCGCGCTCACGGTGCTGTGGAACTCGCTGACCATCGCCTTCGCCAAGACGGTGCTGTCGCTGCTGCTGGCCGTGTTCTTCGCCTGGGTCATCGCGCGCACCGACACGCCTTTTCGCGGCGCGATCGAGGTCCTCATCACGCTGCCCTTCTTCATTCCCCCCATCCTCACGGCCACGGCCTGGGGCATGCTGGGCAACCCCGAGGTGGGCACCATCAACCTGGCGTGGAAGTGGCTCACCGGCGCCGATGCGCCGCTGGTGAACGTCTACTCCTGGGGCGGGGTGGTGTGGCACATGATGCAGTACTCGGTGCCCTTCCTCTTCCTGCTGCTGGTGGACGCGTTCCGCGCCATGGACCCGGCGCTGGAGGAGTCCAGCCGCATGTCCGGCGCCACGCGCACGCAGACCTTCTGGCGCGTGACCGCCATGCTCATGCTGCCCATGCTGACGAGCGCCTTCATCCTCAGCTTCATTCGCGGCATCGAGGCCTTCGAATCGCCGGTGATCTTCGGCACGCCCGCCGGCATCGAGGTGCTCACCACCGAGATCTACAACCTCATCGCGCAGCAGGCCACGCCCAACTACCAGGCCGCCACAGCCTACGGCTTCCTGTCGGTGGCCCTGCTGCTGGCCCTGGTGGTGCTGCGCTGGCGGCTGCTCGGCGGGCGCAGCTTCACCACCGTCAGCGGCAAGGGCTATTCGCCGCGCGTGACGCCGCTGGGCCCGTGGCGCTGGGTCACGTTCTCCGCCTGCGTGCTGTTCTTCGTGCTGACCGTGGCGCTGCCGGTGGTGCAACTGCTGCTCAGCTCCTTCTTCAAGTTCTTCGGCTTCTACCAGCGCGACATGTTCACGCTGGACCACTACCGCAACGTGTGGGCAAACCGCGACTTCTGGGAGGCCCTGCGCAACACGCTGTTCCTGGGCCTGGTGGGCGCCAGCGTCACCATGGTGCTGGGCAGCCTGGCGGCCTACGTGGCGGTGCGCACCACGTGGAAGGGCCGGCGCGTGGTGGAGGTGCTGACCTGGCTGCCGTGGACCATGCCGGGCATCGTGCTGGGCATCGGCTTCCTCTGGGGCTTCGTCATGCTGCCGGGCTGGATCCCCATCTACGGCACCCTCAACGCGCTGCTGCTGGCCTACATCGCGCTGGGCACACCGGTGGCCGTGCGCGTCATGAGCGGTGCCTTCGGCCAGCTCAGCAAGGACATCGAAGAGAGCTCGCGGGTGCACGGTGCCACCTTCTGGCAGACGCTGTGGCGCATCCTCATCACGCTGGCCTGGCCCTCGTTCGCGGTGGGCTGGATCCTGCTGTTCTTCGGCATCCTGCGCGAGCTGAGCGCCTCCATCCTGCTGTACTCGGCCGACACCAAGGTGCTGTCCGTCGTGATGCTGCAGATGTGGACCGGCGGCAACCCGGAAGAGGTCAGCGTCATCGGCCTGATCCTCGTCGCCCTCGTGCTGCTGTTCCGTTTCGTCGAGTTGCGCGTCCTGCGGCGCCGGCTCGCGCGATGAGCCTTTCCGCCCCACCCACACGACACAGGAGACAAGCCATGAAGCCATTGTTCCGATCGATCGCCCTGGCGCTGAGCGCCGCCCTGCTGGCGGCCCACGCGGGCGCGCAGGCCCCGAACTGGGACGAGATTACCGCCGCCGCGAAGAAGGAAGGTTCGGTGGTGCTGTACAGCGCGGCCGTGGGCGCGCCCACGGTGAAGGAGATCAACCGACTGTTCGAGGCCAAGTACGGCATCCGCGTGCAACTGCTGGAAGCGCGCGCCAGCGAGCTGCGCGAGCGCGTGCGTGCCGAGCAGACCGCGGGCCGCTTCCTGGGCGACCTCATGTACAACGGCAGCACCACCACCGACCTGATGCAGCGCGACGGTTCGCTGCAGCCCCTGGCCCAGTTGCCGGCGGCGCGCGACTTCGCGCCGCCCTGGCAGGCCGACGAGATGCGCACCCCCATCAACGCGCTGTGCTACGGACTGCTGGTCAACAACAACCTGGTCAAGCCGGGCGAGGAGCCCAAGAGCTGGCGCGACCTCGCCGACCCGAAGTGGCAGGGCAAGATCATTTCGGACGACATGCGCGCCCTCGGCGGTGGTTCCATCTTCTTCTTCGTGACGCACGACGCCTTCGGCCCGGCGTACCACGAGGCGCTGGCCAAACAGAACCTGCACTTCTCGCGCGACATCCGCAACGAGGAGCGCCGCGTGGCGCGCGGCGAGTACCCGATGTACATGCCCGAGGTGCTGCCGTACTTCCTGCAGCTCAAGGGCCTGCCGGTGCGCTTCGTGGTGCCGCAGGAGGGCTGCCCGTACGTGCGCTTCGACATGTCGCGCCTGAAGTCTTCGCCGAACCCCAACGCCGCGCGCCTGCTCGCCAACTTCTACCTGGAGAAGGAAGCGCAGCTCGTGTTCGCCAACGCGGGCTTCAACCCCGTGAAGCAGGGCATCGTCGAAGCCGCCGACCCGGCGGTGCGCGACCTGCTGCGCACCAAGCCCATGGGCACCAGCAACGTGGACCGGCAGACCGAACTGCTCGAGCTGGCCAACAAGATCTACAAGCGATGAGCGCATCGACCGCCGCCCGCGGGGTGTCCCTGCGGGGCATCACCCGCCGCTTCGGCCAGACGGTCGCGGTGGACGACATCCACCTCGAGGTCGCGCCGGGTGAACTCGTCACGCTGCTGGGTCCGTCGGGCTGCGGCAAGACCACCACCCTGCGCATGGTGGCCGGCCTGGAGAACAACGACGCCGGCACCGTGCGCATCGGCGACGAGGTGGTGAGCGACGCGGCGAGCGGGCGCTTCGTGCCGCCCGAGCGGCGCCAGCTCGGCATGGTGTTCCAGTCGTACGCCATCTGGCCGCACATGACGGTGTTCGAGAACGTGGCCTACCCGTTGCGCGTGCGCGGCATCGACCGCCGCACCGTGGAGGGCCAGGTGCGCCGTGCGCTCGAGCTCGTCGAGCTGGGGCCGTACGCCGACCGGCCCGCGCCGCTGCTCTCGGGTGGCCAGCAACAGCGCGTGGCCATCGCGCGGGCGCTGTCGTTCGAGCCCGGCGTGCTGCTGATGGACGAGCCGCTGTCGAACCTGGACGCGCGTCTGCGCGCCCAGACCGCGCGCGAGTTCCGCCTGCTGCAGCGGCGCCTGGGCATCACCTGCCTCTACGTCACGCACGACCAGGAGGAGGCCATGATGCTGTCCGACCGCATCGTGCTGATGGAGCGCGGCCGCATCCTGCAGCACGGCACGCCGGTGGACATGTACCGGCGCCCCGCCAGCCGCGCGGTGGCGGCCTTCTTCGGCGCGCCCAATTTGCTGGACGTGAACGTCCTCGCCAGCGCGCGGGCCGACGGTGGCTGGCGCATCCGCGTGCGCGGCGCCGGCTGGGAGGCCGAGGGCCTGGCCGACACCGACATGGCCACGGGCAGCCCGGCCACGGCGGTGTTGCGCGCCGAAGACCTGGTGGTGGACCGGCCCGAGGCTCCCTTGCCCGACGGCCATGTGGCCTGGACCGCCACGCTGGCCGAGCAGACCTTTCGTGGCGCGCGGCAAAGCCTGGTGGCGCGCACGGCCGACGTCGAGCTGCACGCCGAGTGCGGCTTCGACCAGGCCTGGTCGGTGAACGACCGCCTGCGCGTGAGCCTGCCGCGCTCGCGCATCCGCATCGTGGCCCGCTGAACGCGCTGGCGCGTGCGCGGCGTCGACCTGAACAGTTGCATTTTGCAAGTACATCGAAGGAGCAGACCCATGACCCAAGTGAAGAACCCCCCCGAACAACCCGTCGTGTTTCTCGGCCAGCAGCAGCAGGGTGGTGGCTACGGCAAACAGCCCGGCCGCTACGACGCCCGCCTCACCGAGGTGGGGCCGGGCACGCCCTGTGGTGAGTTGATGCGCCGCTACTGGCACCCGGTGGGCCTGTCGGCCACCACCACCGACCGGCCCCAGAAGGTGCGCATCCTCGGTGAAGACCTGATCCTGTTTCGCGACAAGAAGGGCCGCCCCGGCCTGCTGCACAGCCGCTGCGGCCACCGCGGCACCACGCTGTACTACGGCCGCGTGGAGGAAGAGGGCATCCGCTGCTGCTACCACGGCTGGCTGTTCGGTGTGGATGGCACCTGCCACGACCAGCCCTGCGAGCCGGAGGGCGGCCTGCACCGAGACAAGGCGCGCCAGCCTTGGTACCCGGTGGAAGAGCGCTACGGCCTGGTGTTCGCCTACCTGGGACCGCTGGACCGAAAGCCCCCGCTGCCGCGTTACGACGTGCTGGAGGACCTGGGGCCCGACGAGAAACTGGAGCAGGAAGGCAAGAGCTTCTACATCGGTGGCGGCACCAGCGCCGAGCAGCCGCTGGCGCCCTATAGCTGGCTGCAGAACTTCGAGAACGTGGTCGATTCCTTCCACGTCGTGATCCTGCACTCGCGCTTCAGCGGCATCCAGTTCCGCGACCAGCTCGCGGTGATGCCGCAGGTGGAGTGGGTGCCCATGGACCACGGCGTGGCGGTGAAGTCCATCCGCGAACTCGATTCGCAGCGCTACCGCCGCATCACGCAGACGCTGCTGCCCAACGTGCGCATCGTGCCCTCCATCGAACTCACGCCCGGCAAGGGCCGCGAGGTGGCCTGGCTGGTGCCGGTGGACGACCACCACCACCGCTCCTTCGGCGTGGCGCGCGTGGGTGTGGACGAGGAGCCGGTGTATACGCGCCGCTCGCGCATCGCCACGCACGAGGGCAAGACCTGGTGGGAGATGTCCGAAGACGAGCACCAGCGCTTCCCCGACGACTTCGAGGCGCAGTCCGGCCAGGGCAGCATTCCTTTCCATTCCGAAGAGCACCTGGCCACCACCGACAAGGGCGTGGTGATGCTGCGGCGCCTGTTGGCCAAGCAGATCCAGGTGGTGCAGGACGGCGGCGACCCGCTGGGCGCCGAGCCGGGCGAGGACCGCCTGATCGTGGTGCAGGCCGGCAACTACTTTGAGTGAGTGGAGAGAAGGGCCCGCCACGCGCCTGGTCGTGCGGGCCCTGCGGCTGGAGGCGCGGGACGTGATCTCGTGCGAGCTGGCGCGGCCGGACCGCCAGCCGCTGCCGGCGCCCGAGCCCGGCGCGCACGTGGACTTGCACCTGCCCGGCGGGCTGGTGCGCCAGTACTCGCTGGTGGATTGGGGCGAGCGGCACTACACCGTCGCCATCCAGCGCGAGGCGAACAGCCGGGGCGGCTCCCGCTTCCTGTGCGACACACTGCGCGTGGGTGACGAGCTGCTGGTGGGCGCGCCGCGCAATGCCTTCGCATTGGACGAGGGCGAACACCCCAGCGTGCTGGTGGCGGGCGGCATCGGCATCACGCCCGTGCTGCCCATGGCGCGCCGGCTCGCCGCGCTGGGGCGCGACTGGGCGCTGTACGTGGCCGCGCGGTCCGAGGAACAGACGCCGTTCGTGGACGAGCTGCGTGCGCTCGGCGCGCGCGTGCGCTTCAGCTTCGAACAGCCGGTGCCCGGGCGTTTCGATCTGGCCGAGATCGTGCGGCGCCATGGCGAGCACGCCCACTGCTACGCCTGCGGCTCCGCGCGCCTGCTCGACGGCTTCCTCGCGGCCACCGCGCACCTGCCGCCCGCGCGGGTGCACATCGAGCGCTTCACCGCAGTGCAACCCGAGGCCGGGGACGGCGGCATCGCCGTGACGCTGGCGCGCAGCGGTCGCTGCGTGCAGGTGGCCGCGGACCAGACCATCCTGGACGCGCTGATGGCCGCGGGCATCGCCATGCCGCATTCCTGCCAGCAGGGCATCTGCGGGCAGTGCGAGGTGCGTGTCATCGCTGGTGAGCCCGAGCACCGCGACAGCGTGCTCAGCGAGGCGGAACGAGCCAGCAACCAGACCGTGATGGTGTGCTGCTCGCGCGCCCGCTCGGGCGCGCTCACGCTCGATCTCTAGCGAGCGCCCGGTGCGCGGGCAGCGGGTCGTGGTACCAGAGGCCGTCGCCCAGCAGCACCTCGTGGTGGCCGCAGCCGGCCGGCACCATGGGGTAGCAGTTCTCCTGCGCGGCCACCCGCACGTCCAGGAAGAAGGGGCCGTCGTGGTCCAGGCACTGCGTCAGCGCCCCATCCAGCGCCCCGGGCTCGTCCACGCGCCGCGCGCCCCAGCCGAAGGCGCGCGCCAGGGCGACGAAGTCGGGCAGCGCCGCGTTCCAGCTGTGGCTCAACCGGTTGCCGTGGTTGAGCTGCTGCCACTGACGCACCATGCCCATGTGCCCGTTGTTGCACAGCACCAGCTTCACCGGCGCGGTGTGCTGCACGGCGGTGGCCAGCTCCTGGATGTTCATGAGCACCGAGGCGTCGCCGCTCACGCACACCACGGTCCTGCCCGGGTGCGCGATCTGCGCGCCGATGGCTGCCGGCAGGCCGTAGCCCATGGTGCCTGCGCCACCCGAGGTGAGCCAGCGCCGCGGGGCTTCGATGCGCAGGCGCTGCGCGGCCCACATCTGGTGCTGGCCGACGTCGGTGGAGACGATGGCGTCGCGCCCATACAGGTGGGCCTGCAGGCGGTCCATCAATTGCTGCGGCAGGATCACGGCGTCGTCGGGCTCGAAGCGCAAGCAGTCCGCCGCGCGCCAGCGCGTGATACGCGCCCACCACGGCATGAGTGCCTCCACCGGTGGTGGCAGCAGTGGCATGAGCGCCTCGAGCACGTCGCCGCAGTCGCCTGGCAGAGCCACGTCCACTGGCACCACGCGGCCGATGTTGCCGGGGTGAACGTCGATGTGGATGCGCCGCGCGCCGGGGCTGAAGTCGCTCAGGCGGCCGGTGATGCGGTCGTCGAAGCGCGCGCCCACGCAGACGATGAGGTCGGCGTGGTGCATGGCGAGGTTGGCCTCGAGCGTGCCGTGCATGCCCAGCATGCCCAGGAACAGCGGGTCCGACGCGGGCAGGGCGCCCAGGCCCATCAGGCTGAGCGTGGTGGGCCACCGCCGCTCGCGCGCGAGCGCGGTGAAGGCCTCGCACGCGGTCTCGCCCGCGTTGATGAGGCCGCCGCCGCCGTAGAGCACGGGCTGCCGCGCGTGGGCGATCAGGGTGGCGGCGCGCTGCAGGGCCTCGCGGGGCGGCAGCCCGTGC
>Ga0247823_10004993_pt1 | contig 10566 bp, 13 predicted proteins | sample 13C_PalmiticAcid_2_FD_192426 | JGI IMG/M metagenome (GOLD analysis project Ga0247823, IMG submission 192426) | Soil microbial communities from agricultural site in Penn Yan, New York, United States - 13C_PalmiticAcid_Day30 | ecosystem: Environmental > Terrestrial > Soil > Agricultural land...
GCATCCAGCGCGCCATCGACTTCATCATCGCCCAGCAGGAACCGTATCCCGCCTTCGTCCTGGACCGGCACTGGAACATCCTGCGCGCCAATGCCGCCGCCCTGCGGGTCAACGGCTTCCTGCTGGCCGGGCGTGCCAGTCCGCATGCCAACATGCTGCGGCACGTATTCGATCCGAACGACCTGCGCGCCGCGCTGGTCAACTGGGAGGAAGTCGCCGGCGATCTCGTCCATCACCTGCACGCCGAGATCGCCGCGCATCCTTCCGATCCGGTTCCGCGCCGGCTGCTGGAGGAAATCCTGGCCCATCCCGGCGTGCCGCAGCGCTGGCGCCAGCGCGATCCGGGACAGCGGACCTCGCCGCTGCTGACCACGATCTTCGAGCGCGATGGCCGGCGCCTGCAGTTCTTCTCCAGCATCACGGTGTTCGCCGCGCCTCGCGACGTCACCCTGGACGAACTGCGCATCGAATGCTGCTTTCCCATGGACGACGCCACCGCCGCGTTCTGCCGGCGCCTGGCCGACGAGGCGGCACCGGGCTGAAGGCATTGGCCGTGACCGGCGTCCAAATCCGTAGCCATGTCTGGGACTAAGCTGTCCCGCGCATACGGTTCCCCCGCCGACAGGAGTTCACGATGGCCAAGATGGAAGCGCCCTACTACCCGATCATCTACGTCCGCGGCTACGCGATGACCCGCGGCGAAATCGACGAGACCACCGCGGACCCGTTCTGCGGATTCAACCTGGGCTCGACCGTGTATCGCGCGGTCTCGGATCCCTCGCGCAAACCGCGCAAGTACGTGTTCGAATCGCCGATCGTGCGGTTGATGTCCGAATTCGGCTATTCGGACGTGTACGAGGACGGGCGCGACATCCTGGATCCGGAATGGGAAACCGATGCGGAGGGCCAGCCCACCCGCAACCGGCTCGGCAGCCGCTCCATCATCATCCATCGCTACTACGACAACGCGTCGGGCCTGTTCGGCACCGGCAACACGCCGAAGATAGAGACGTTCGCGCGCGAGCTTGGCGATCTGATCGTCAAGACCCGCGACCTCATCTGCGGCAATCCCGACAACGGGGTGAGTCCGGCCAATTTCCGCTGCTATCTGGTCGCCCATTCGATGGGCGGGCTGGTCTGCCGCGCATTCCTGCAGAATCCGGTGCTGGATCCCAAGCAGGCGCGCAAGTACGTGGACAAACTGTTCACCTACGCGACTCCGCACAATGGCATCGACGTGGCCGGTGTCAACGTGCCGCAGTGGTTGTCCGCCTTCGACATCAACAATTTCGACCGCGACAAGCGGATGCCGGAATACCTGGACCTCAAGACGGCATTCAAGCAGCACAAGCGCGTGGACCTGCTGCCCGAGGATCGCTTCCCGTCGCGGCGGGTATTCTGCATGGTCGGCACCAACCGGATGGACTACGCCACCGCCGCCGGCCTGTCGCGCACCTTCGTCGGACACGGCAGCGATGGGCTGGTGCTGATCAAGAACGCGACCCTGCGCGGGCTGAATGCGGACGGCTCCATCGGCGCGTATTGCGCCAAGGCGTTCGCCTACCGCGCGCACTCGGGCTTTTTCGGCATCGTCAACAGCGAGGAGGCGTTCCAGAACCTCGCCCGCTTCCTGTTCGGCGACGTGCGCGTGGACGTGTGGCTGGACGTGGACGAGATACGCCTGCCCGAACCGGTGCAGAAGGCCGCCGACCAGGGCCGCCAGATCGACGCGCTGTACCAGGTCGAAGCGCTGGCGGCGCCACGCGGCAAGCTGTGGTACCTGACCCGCCGCATGTCGGAGGAGGACTCGGTGTCGTGCTTCTCGCACGCCGAGTGGAAGCAGCAGAAGTCGCACTACCTGTCCAGCGTGTTCCTCGCCAACCGTGCCCGGGTCAATCCGGATCGCCGCTCGCTGTCCTACAGCATGACCCTGGGTGTGCGGGTGCCCGACTACGAGATCGAGCGCAAGCTGTGGATCAACGAGCACTACGAGGGCGGCTACCTGTTCCGCAATTCGTTGATCCTGGATCTGACCCCGCCATTGCAGGCTGGCGGCAAGTGGAAGATCAGCTATGCCTGGCAGGACGCCGGCGTGGCGGCGGCGCATACCGAAATCGACGCGAAGAAGATCAGCGGCGAGGAAGTCGAGATCGCCATTCCCTTCGACAGCCATACGGTCGCCGCCGACGGCAGCCGCCGGCCCAGCGTGCCGGGCATCCGCGGCAAGGTGCGGCTGCGGATTTCGGCTTGGGAGTGAGGCAATATAGTCCACGCGCCCACTGGTTCCCGGCGCCACACGACACAAGGAAGATCGCAGGAACATCTGCAAGCAGGAGCACCGTTACGACGAACGCTTCGAATGGTTGCCCCTCGACCAAGGTGGGCCGGGGCGCCATCGTTGCGCAGGCTGTGCCTATCAATTGGGTTATGACGCGGGCAAGCGCGGCGACCCAGGATTCCAGCTGGATCTGGATTCGTTGCCCGAAAGCCAGGCGGGCAGCGTGCGCCATCGTGATCCGGAGGCGGCGTTCCAGTTGGGTCTCCATCTGGGCGCGTTGGCGGCGCGAGGCGCTTAGGACGGGTTTCGATTGACGGAATTACCGGGACTAGGTTGGAGTCGAGAGCGCGGTCGCGACTTACGTCGCTCCCACAAGGATGGTTGGACGCAGGCACCACCGCGCCGGAATTTCCGTTTGCCTGGCCGTGACGCCAAACAAAGCCGTTCAAATTGCCGATGCTGACGGTGGGTGTATGGGAAAACGGGGTGATGAAGGAGGAATACCTCTACTGGGACAACCAGGCGCTGATGAAGCAGATCGGCCTGGCCCAGTAGCGCCCACGGAGCAACGGTGGGCGGACGCCGCTTACCTCGCTCCCGCGAGGGGCGAGGCGCCGGACGCGGCTTCCGCCATCACCGGTTCCGAGGCGTTGCGGCCCTCGGCCATCCAGGCGAAAAGGGCTTCGAACACCGGGCGCAGGCGGCGCGCGGGCTCGGCGATTGCGTATTCCACGCGCGGCGGTACTTCGGGATAGATGGTGCGGCTGATCAGCCCGTCGCTTTCCAGCTCGCGCAACTGCTGGGTCAGCATGTGCTGGGTGACGCCCGGAATCGCGCGACGCAGTTCGTTGAAGCGATGCATCCTGTGGCTGAGCAGCCACAGGATCTCCAGCTTCCATTTTCCGCCGATCGATTGCATCGCGGCACGAATCTGGTCATGCCGTGGAGCCACTTCCTCGTAACTGCCTTCGCAGGGTTCGGTATGGTTTTGCATACTAGGTATTGAAAAGCATCCTTCTTGAAGGAAGCGCGATACGCCAATAGTTTCATGCGCCCCACACGAGCAATCGCGCATGAACATCCTGCACATCGATTCCAGCATCCAGGGCGACCAGTCGGTCACCCGTTCGCTTTCGGCCGCCATCGTAACCCACCTGCGCAAGCACCAGCCGCACGCGCAGGTGACCTACCGCGACGTCGCCGCCGCGCCCTTGCCGCAATTCTCGACGGACGCATTCGTCACCAATTCCGCGTCGGCATCGACGCGCGAACTGGCCGTCGCACTGGAGGAAGCACTGGCGGCCGACGTCATCGTCATCGGCGCGCCGATGTACAACTTCGGCGTGCCCAGCCAGCTCAAGTCGTGGCTCGACGCACTGGCCATCCCGGGCCGGACCTTTCGCTACAGCGAACAGGGCGTGGAAGGATTGCTCGGCGAAAAACGGGTCATCGTCGCATCGGCGCGCGGCGGCTTCTATGGCCCCGAAAGCCCGATGGCCACGCTGGAACACCAGGAAAGCCACCTGCGCGCGTTTTTCGGTTTCCTCGGCGTGACCCGCCTGGACGTGGTCAGCGCGGAAGGGGTCCGCATCAGTCCCGAGCGCGCCGATGTGGCGATGCGCCAGGCGATGGCGCAGGTCGAACAGTTGCAGGCGGCGTAAGAGCGAAGTGGTCGCGCGCCGCGGGACGCGGCGCGTGGCTACGGCCTGGGAGGATGCCGCACCACGAGCCTCGCGGCCGCCTCGGTCTCGGGTCCGAGCATCGGCGCTGCGATCGCCGCCGCGCTGGCGACGCGCGGCAATCGAGCCGGAGTGGCACCAGCGGGTTGACGGGCGGAGATCGGAATCGCATCAGGCGAATTGGACGACATGGCCTGTCCGGGCGCTCCGGCGCGCTCGTGCGCGGCATCCCGTCCCAGCGAATAGGCGCTGGCCCAGAGGCACAACATGCCGGCCAGCAGCAGCATGTGGCGTGTCGCGCTTTTCATCCTGTTTCTCCGGGTCGGCGCGCGGGTCGACCGTGCAGCGCAGGTTGCCCCATTCCGGGTGAGGATCCGGTCAAATCCCGGATTCATTGCAGCGCGTTCATTGCGGCGCGCCCGCTCCGGCGCTAGCGTGGCGGTCCCTCCTCGGTCCGACTCCGCCATGCGCCTGTTCATGTACCTGCTGATGGTGGCCTGCCTGGTCCCTGCGTCGGGCGTCCTGGCGCAAACGTCGCCGCCGCGCGAGGAACTGGCCGCCGGATCGCGATACCTGGTGTACGAAACCGGCGCTGTCGGACCCGCCGATGCGCTGCCGCTGATCGTCGCCCTTCATTATTCCGGCGCCCATCCGGAGGTGCTGGTCGACGCCTTCACCGGCCTGCAGGTGCCGGCGCGGGTGGTGCTGCCGGAAGGCCCGCACCCGCGTCCACAGGGAAAGTCATGGTTCCCGCAGGGGTATGGCCAGCGTCCCGACATCGAACAGGCGGCGCTGACACGCGAAAGCGAAAGCCGGTTGCTTGAGGTCATCGGCGCGGTGGAAGCGCGGTATCCGGGACGCGGCAAGGCAATCGTCACCGGCGTTTCCTATGGCGGCGATCTGGCGTTCCTGCTGGCACTGGATCATCCCGGTCAGTTCCGTGCGGCGTTCCCGGTGGCGGCGCGGTTGTTGCCGGAGTGGCTGCCCGCGCGTCCGGCCTGCGCGGCGGACTGCCCGCCGCTGCATGCGCTGCACGGGGAAGACGACGCCACGGTGCCGATCGGCCCGACCCGGGCGGGGGTGGAGACCTTGCGCGAGCGCGGTTTCGATGCCGCGCTCACCCCGTATCCCGGCATCGCCCATGATTTCAGCGCGGACATGCAGGCGGACCTGCGTGCGCGCATCGAGGCATTGCTGCGCTCACCCTGATCCGCGCACCTGCTCGGCAGCAACCGGTCATCGGTACCTGCGCGCGCCATCGCCATCTCCGACGTCGTCTTGAAGCAATGCTGTTCCGGCTTGAAGAAATCGTGAAGCGGCGCGCCACGCGCCGATGCTATAAGACGAATCCACGCCATCTCGGGAACTTCGTCCATGGATACCAACGAACTCCACCGCGGTCGCCTGATCGATCACCTGCAACTGGTGGTGCGCGATCTGGAGGCCAGCCGCCGTTTCTATCAAGCCGTCTTCGATGCCTTGCAGATTCCGATGAGCGGCAGCGGCGACGATTATTTCTGGGCCGACGAACTGTTCGTGTCCACCGCCAGCAGCGAGGCCGCGCAGGGCGAACTCACCGGCCGCCATCACCTGGCGTTCCAGGCGCAGGACCGCGCGATGGTGGAGGCCTTCCATCGCGCCGCGCTCGCCAACGGCGGTCGCGACAACGGCCCGCCCGGCGAACGCGCCTATCACCCGGGCTACTACGGCGCGTTCGCGCTGGATCCGGACGGCAACAACATCGAGGCGGTCTATCACGGCGAGGCCAAGCGCAGCGCACCGTCGGTAAAAGTCACCTTCTAGCCGCGCGGTCACGCTTCCCCGGAAGGCACTTGCGCAACACATAAGTAATCGCTAATGTGTTGCGCATGGTCGAAAACGACATCTTCAAGGCCCTGGCCGATCCCACCCGCCGCGCGATCTTCGAGAAGCTGGCGGCGGGACGGATGAACGCCAGCGCCCTGCGCACGGGCCTGGACATCAGCCAGCCGGCGATGTCCCAGCACCTGGCCGTGCTGCGCGGCGCGGGACTGGTGCGCGAGGAACGCGAGGGCCGGTTCGTGAATTACGAAGTCGATCCGGACGGCCTGGCGCTCATCGCGCGCTGGCTGGCGAAGTACCGCGCCTACTGGCCTGCCCGGATCGACGCCCTGAAGGCGCTGTTGAAGGACATGGACCAATGAACGACTCCGCGATCGAAACGCAGGCCGACGATGGCGATCTGGTGCTCGAATACGATCTGGACGCGCCACCGGCCCAGGTCTGGCGCGCCATCAGCATCCCGGAATTCCGCGAACAGTGGCTGCCCGACGGCGCCCTGGCCGACGCCACGCCGGTATCCACCGTGGGGGGCGAGGAAATCCGCTATCGGGTGCGCGATGACGAACCACCCTTCCTCGAAAGCGTCGTGACCTTCCGGATACGTCCCAACGAAGGCGGCGGCAGCACGCTGCGGATCATCCATGCGCCGCCGGATCCGCGGCTGACCTCCGCCGTGCCGGCCGCCAACGACGACGCCCCCGTCCTCATGCGCGCGGCCTGACACCGCGCACCCCTCGCCACTTTCTGGAAACCGGGAGTTCGCGCATGCGCGAAACGATGCAACTCGTCCCCATGGTGCTCGAGCAATCGAGCCGGGGGGAACGTTCCTTCGATATCTATTCGCGGTTGCTGCGCGAACGGATCATCTTCCTCAACGGCGAGGTCAACGACACCGTCTCGGCGCTGGTGTGCGCGCAGTTGCTGTTCCTGGAGGCGGAGAATCCGGACAAGCCCATCCATCTCTACATCAATTCACCTGGCGGATTGATCACTGCCGGCCTGGCGATGTACGACACCATGCAATACATCAAGGCGCCGGTGCACACGCTGTGCATGGGAACCGCCCGTTCGATGGGTTCGTTCCTGCTGATGGCGGGCGAACCGGGCGAGCGCAAGGCGCTGGCCAATGCCAGCCTGCACGTGCACCAGCCGCTGGGCGGTTTCCAGGGGCAGGCCTCGGACATATTCATCCACGCCGAGGAAATGCGGAAAACCAAGGAGCGCGTCATCCGCCTGTACGCCGAGCATTGCGGACGCAGTTGCGCGGAAGTCGAACGAACGCTCGATCGCGATCACTACATGAGCGCGGAGGAAGCCAGGGAGTGGGGCCTGATCGATCACGTGCTCAAGCACCGCGAAGCCAAGGCGGCCTGACCGCCGCGCCGGTTCAGGCGCGCAGCACGCCTTCCACGTGGTCGCCGAACGCCGCGTGCAGCGCGTCCGGATCGCCGCCCAACGCGCCGCGCATGCGCTCCTCGTCGATCGGGCGCACCACCCACTGGTAGCGCCCGCTGCGCCAGCCGTTGCGCTGGTACTCGGCGACGGCGACGTAGTAGTTCGGTCCCGGACCCACGCAGTACCAGAACGCCGCCAGCGGTGCGTGGTCGCTGTGCCGCGAAACCTCATGGGTCACCCGCTTGACCACGGTGATTTCATCCACCCGCAAGGTACCGGTCCCGGCTGGAAACCGCAGTCCCTCGAAGGAGCGTTGCAGCAGGCGATCGCCCACCCGGCTGTGCTGGACATGCAGCATCACCACGGCGGCGAAAATCAGGACGGAAGCCAGGAACGCGTAGACCATGACCGGACCCGGGAACGAAACGATCTACAGCCTATCTTACCCATCCCGGCGAACCGCGCCGATCGCGCGCGGCGGGCAAGGCAATCGGTTCATTGGCCCAGTCCGGGAGCCGCGGCAGGCGGATGTTCCTCTTCCGGATGCACCCAGACCCGGATCGCCTCGGTACCCGCATCCATCGGCTTGGGACACTTGCCGTCCCCGGCGCCGGTGAAACCGCCGGACGGACTGCAGATCTCCTTGCCACGCGCATCGAGCAGCGGGTTGAACTGATCGCAGCAGGGCGACACCAGGTAGAACGCCGGCGATCCCTGATGGGTGATCCGCCAGATCGAACCGGGCGCGCCGCTTGCGGGCAGTCGTTCGTAATCGGCGATTCTCGCGCGCAGCCAATCCGGCAGCGGTGCCTGTCCCGTACTCGCCGTCGTGGCCGCACTCGTGGTGTTTCCGTTGTTTCCGCTGCCCGCATCCGCGCCGCTGTCCGCGGGCGCATGCGTGCAGGCGGCCAGGGCGGCCGATAGCAGGAAACACGAGGTGATCCGGAAGCGCGTCACGCGCCGCGGCGATGTCATGGTCCAGCCACGCGATCACGGAAGGAGGACACAGCCTACCAGTCCGCCCGGCGGGCCGGTGTCGTGATCCGGCCCGCCACATTTCGCATGCTTCGCAACCCGGCATCAGGACGCGTCGCCAGGACACGTCGCCAAGGTCCGGTCAGAACCCGGCATTGACCTCCAGCTGGAAGACATCGATGGACAGCGGGGCGCCGCTGACTTCCTTGGCGGCCATCCAGCGGCCGGTCAGCCAGACCTTGCGGTCGAAGGCGTAGGAGGCGCCCAGGTAGTAGCCCTTGGCGTTGGTGCCGCCGAGATGGAAATTGGAGTCGTTGAACCCGTCCGGCAGCGCGTCCGGGTCGATGCGCTTGTAGCCCAGCCAGGCGTTCCAGTCGCCGGCCTTGGCCAGGGCCAGGTCGCCGAAGGTGGCCTGGACCAGGTAGGCGGTGTCGCCGCTGTCCAGGTCGGCCACGGTGGGGGTGGCGCCGGCCGGGGTGGCCAGGTTGGTGACCAGCCCGCCATGGGCGCGGGTCCACATCCGCTGCGGGTCGTAGGCGGTGTTCTTGACCCCGTGGGCGTCCAGGCGCAGGCGGGTGCCGGCCAGGGCCGGGGTCTCCCAGCTCAGATTCACGTCCACCAACCTGAAATTGGCCGCCAGGCCCACGTACTGCGGCAGCGGGGTGTTGGCCGGGTCCAGCGGGTCCAGGGCGATGTTGCGCAGGAGCATGAGGGTGTTGCCCTTCTGCATGAACGCCGGGCGGGTGCCGTCGGTGCTGCAGACCTGGGCGCCGGCGTACAGCGCGCAGGGGGCCGAGTACTCGCCGGAGATGTTGCGGAACTGGTAGTAGGCCAGCGCCGCGCGCAGGGTCTGGTCCTGCCCGAAACGCCAGTTGGCGCCCACCTGCAGGCCGTTGAGCCACTTGTCGCGGCTGGCCTGCTTGTCCTGGCTGGTGGCCGGGAAGTTGTCGGCCGAGTATTCCAGCGGGCTCAGGCCCAGGGTGGCGAACAGGTCCAGGCCCTGGCCCACGGCCCGTTCGTACTTGACCGCCAGGCCGTCGAAGTTGAGGTCGTTGGAGAACAGGATGTCGGTGGACCAGTAGGGGTTGGCGAAGCGTCCGCCGGTGAACTCCAGGCCCGGCAGCGGCGACCAGGCCAGCCAGGCCTGGTCCAGCCAGGCGTCCTTCTTGGCCAGGCCGCCGCCCAGGGTCTGGGTGGTGGAGACCGGGCCGTCGTCGTTGCCGGTGGCCAGGCGCACGCCGGCGCGGGTGTGGTCGCCCAGTTGGGCCAGCACGCCCAGGCGGGCGCGGATGCGCCAGGAGTTGTTGCGGTCCTGGCGGGTGTTGCGCAGCGGCGGCAGGTCCAGGTTGGTGTTGGGGTTGATGTCGTAGCCATCGCCGGCGTTGATGCGGGCCCAGTCGGTCTCGATGGTGCTGTTGCGTTCGGAGAACAGGCGCGACTCGTTGCGCACGCGCACATCGCCGGTGACCTGCACGCGCTGGGTCCACTCCGGCACCGCCTCCGGGGCGGCCCAGCGTTCGGCCTTGGCCTGGGCCAGCACCTCGGCCTTGACCTCCTCGCGGATGCCTTCGCGCACGGACTCGGGGATGTAGGGCACGCGCACCTCGCCCGGTTCCAGGGCCGGGCCGGCGGTGCTGGCGGCCGGGCGGGCGGCGGCCTCGCGGCGGGCTTCCTCGAGCAGGGCCTGGCCCACCTGGGGGGTGAGCGCGCCGCTGTCGATGAGGCCGCGGATGAGCTTGACCAGGGTGCTCTCGGCGGCCGGGGCGTCCTGGACCTGGGCCTGGGCGGCGGTGGACAGGACCAGGGCCAGGCCGATGCCGGCGGCCAGGTGGCGCAGGCGGGAAAGGGGAAGACGGGTCATGGGCAACTCACAAGGCAGGAAAAAGGGGCGGGAAAAGGGGGGCAGTGGTCGGCACGGGGCGGTCCGGGTCAGCCGGCGGGCCGGCGGCCCTGCACCAGCACCCGGGCCGGGAAGGTCAGCGAGGCCGGCGGGCGTTCGTCCACCCGGCCCAGGGCGCGCACGGCTTCCAGCACGGCCTGGTCGGCGTCGGGGTTGCCGCTGCCGCGGGCCAGTTCGACCCGGCTCAGTTCCCCGCCGGGGCCGAGCCAGACGTGCAGGGTCAGCTGGAAGGCCAGCGGGCGCAGGCGTTCGTCGCGGGCGATGGCCTGCTGCAGCACGTAGCCCAGGTAGCGGCCGTAGGAGGCGTTGCCGGCGCCGCCGGCGCCGACCCCGCTCATGCCGCCGCCGCGGCCGGACTGGATGCCGAAATTGTCGGTGCCGGCCTGGGCGTCGGCGTTCATGGTCACCGGGTCGGCGGTGTCCGGGGTGGGCGCCTCCTCGGCCGGCTTGGGCACGTCCTCCAGCGGCTCGGGCTCGGGCATGACCTCCTCCGGTTCCACTTCCGGCTCGGGTTCGGG
>Ga0247823_10004994_pt1 | contig 10565 bp, 11 predicted proteins | sample 13C_PalmiticAcid_2_FD_192426 | JGI IMG/M metagenome (GOLD analysis project Ga0247823, IMG submission 192426) | Soil microbial communities from agricultural site in Penn Yan, New York, United States - 13C_PalmiticAcid_Day30 | ecosystem: Environmental > Terrestrial > Soil > Agricultural land...
GGTCGCCGTCACGGCGGTGCTCGCAGCGGCGCTCGCGTTCGCCACGAGCAACGCGCGGGCGGTGGAACCGGGGCAGTCGGCGCCGGCCATCGAACTGGCCGGGCGCACGGCGCCGGTGAACCTGGAGCGCCTGCAGGGCAAACTCGTCTACGTGGACTTCTGGGCCTCGTGGTGCGGGCCGTGCCGGCAGTCGTTCCCGTGGATGAACGAGATGCAGGCCAAGTACGGGCCCCGGGGATTGCAGGTCGTGGGCGTCAACCTCGACAACAACAGCGACGACGCCACGAAGTTCCTGTCGCAGGTGCCGGCGTCGTTCGCCGTCGCGTTCGACCCGAAGGGCGACACCGCCCGCCGCTACCAGGTCAAGGGCATGCCCAGTTCGGTGCTGATCGCGCCGGACGGCAAGGTGATCCGGGTCCACACGGGCTTCCGTGACGACCAGCGCGCCGCGCTCGAGGCGGCCATCGTGGCGGCGTTGCCGGTGGCCCGATGAGCTGCTCCGAATCCCAGTTCGACGACGGCGGGCTCACCGGCCGCGCGTCCGTGCGTTCGATGGTGTTGTCCGCCGTGCTCGTGGTGGTGTCCGCCGTGGTGGCGGTGATGCTCGCCGGCTGCGCGGCGCCCGCCGCATGGGAGAAGGGCAACCTCGCCAAGCCCGAGATGACCTTCGGCCACGATGCCCTCGAACAGCGCAACGCGGCCCACGTGTACGCCAGCAAGGAAAACGCGAGCGGCGGCACCGGCGTGGGCGGGGGCGGCTGTGGCTGCAACTGATCGCCCCCGGCCCCCCCGTGGCATCGGCTCCATCGTCGCCGCCGCGCTCAGCGTCTCGGCACTGCCCGTGGCCCACGCCGAAGGCGCGCCCGAGAAGGGCAGCATCGCGCTGAAGTACCTTTACTACAAGGACTACCAGAAGGCCGAGACCCAGTACCCGGGCGAACCGCGGCCCGATGGCGCGAAGTTCGACCGCATCACGGTCAAGGCCCCGTCCGTCCAGCTCGTGGTGCCGATCGGCAGCGACTGGTCGGTGGAAGCCGGCGCCACGGTCGACGACGTGTCGGGCGCCACGCCGCGCTACTACACCTCGGTGTCGGGCGCCACCAAGTCACCCGGCGGCATGAGCGACAAGCGCAACGCCGGCGACGTCAAGGTGACGCGCCACTTCCCGCGCGGCGCGGTGGCCGTGGGCCTCGCCACGTCCAGCGAAAACGACTTCGACTCGCACGCCGTGGCGCTCGAGGGCCGCATCGCCACCGAAGACAACAACACCACCTTCCACGTGGGGGCCGCCGCCACGCGCGACAAGATCGGCTCCACCGACGACGCCACGCTCGACGAACGCCGCCGCACGAACGAGGCGATGCTGGGCGTGACCCGGGTGCTCGGCGCGAACGACATCGTGCAGGTCAACCTCGGCTACCGCCACGGCTCGGGCTACTTCAGCGACCCGTACAAGTCCGCCGACCGCCGCCCCGACGAACGGAACCAGGGTACGCTGCTCGCGCGGTGGAACCACCACGTGGCCCCGCTCGGCAGCACGCTGCGCACCGGCTACCGCTTCTACAAGGACAGCTTCGGCATCGCCGCCCACACGCTCGAGGCGGCGTGGGTGCAGCCGTTCGCCGAGTGGTGGTCGCTCACGCCGTCGGTGCGCTACTACTCGCAGAGCGCGGCCAAGTTCTACTGCGACCCGTCGTCCGACCCCGCCGTGTTCCCGTTCTGCCCGGGCTCGCCCACGTACGGCACCACCGACCAGCGCATGTCCGCGTTCGGCGCGGTCACGCTCGGCATCAAGCTGCAGCTGCGCTGGGAAGACTGGACCGGCGACGTGAAGTACGAACGCTACACGCAGAAGTCCGACTGGCGGATGGGGGGCAAGGGCTCGCCCGGCATCGACCCGCTGTTCGCGGACATCGTGCAGGTGGGCGTGAGCAAGGCGTTCTGACCCGCTTTCCAAACTCACGTCATCCCGGCGCAGGCCGGGACCTCGTGCCTTCACCGACGCGCCGAGGGTCCCGGCCTGCGCCGGGACGACATTCTTGCGGGACACTCCGACGATGACCCCCGACTTCGGCTTCGAGTTCGACGCGATGGGCACCCTGTGCCAGCTGCGCCTGTGCGCCCACTCGCAGGTGCTGGCCGAGGCCGCCGGCCAGCGGGCCATCGACGAGGTGCGCCGCATCGAGGCGAAGTACTCGCGCTATCGCGCCGACAGCATCGTCTCGCGCATCAACGCGGCGGCGGGCACGGGCGAGCGCATCGCCGTCGACACCGAGACCGCCGGCCTGCTGCGCTTCGCCGACACGCTCTTCGACGCGAGCGGCGGCCGCTTCGACATCACCTCCGGCATCCTGCGCCGCGTGTGGGACTTCAAGGCGGCGCGCGTGCCGTCCGCCGCGGAGGTGGCCGCGCTGCTGCCCGACATCGGCTGGTCGCAGGCCGATTGGGACGGTGAATCCCTCGCGCTGCGCCGCGCCGGCATGGAACTCGACTTCGGTGGTTTCGCGAAGGAATACGCCGCCGACCGCGCCGCCGCCGTGATGCACGAGGCCGGCGTGACCGGCGGCACCGTCAACCTGGGCGGCGACGTGAGCGTGGTGGGCCCGCACCCGGACGGCCACCCCTGGACCATCGGCATCGCCCACCCGCGCCGTCCCGGCCAGGTCGTGGCCAGCATCGACCTGACCCATGGCGCGCTGGCCACGAGCGGGGACTACGAGCGCAGCTTCGAGGTCGACGGCAAGCGCTACTGCCACATCCTCGACCCGCGCACCGGCTGGCCGGTGACGCGCTGGCAGTCCGTGAGCGTGGTGGGGCCGGCGTGCCTGGCGTCGGGCGCCCTGACGACCATCGCGATGCTGATGGGCGACGAGGCGCATGACTTCCTGCGAGGGCAGGGAGTGGCGTTCCTGACGGTGGATGCGGAGGGGGCGTTGCACCGGGAAATGCCGGAAGGGCCTTGAAGGCCTCGGAGTGGGTGCTCGTGCTGGCGTGACCGCATCAGCTTCGGGGTCAGGTCTGAAATCTGGAGCTCAGACGCCAGCTTCGGCCCTGCTTCCGTGTCGCGTCGGCCGAGGCGCGTGGAGCGCCCCCCTGGCGAACGCCTCGGTGCCCAGCGCCCGCGCGGCCTCGACATGTGCCGTGCCGCCTTGTCCGTTCACCCCCAGCAGGAATTCCGAGGTCACCACCGGCGCACCGCAGAAGTCGAAGATGCCATGGTCGATCTGGGTGCGCATCGCCTGGTCGTAGCCGTGTCGCGCGTACGTGCCGCTGTCCGCGCCGCCGATGCCGACGAGGTGCACCGGCAGGTGGCCGAGGCGCTTGCCGAGCGTGCCGTCCGGCCGCTCGTCGTAGGCCCAGCCGTTGGAGAACACGCGGTCGATCCAGCCCTTCAGCTGGCCGGGGAAGGACCACCAGTAGACGGGGTAGACGAGGGCGAGCGCGTCGGCCCGGTCGATGCGCGCCTGCTCGCGCAGGATGTCCGGCGGCCGCGGTTGCTGGAGAAAATAGGCGGAGCGATCGGCCTCGTTGAACGCCGGCTGGAAACCCTCCGCGTCGATGTCGGCGATCTCCGTGGTGTGCTGGCCCGATCGGGCGACACCTTCGGCGAACGCGCGCGCGACGGCGTGCGTGAGAGACTTCGGGTCGGGATGACTGACGACGATGAGGGCGTGCATGGCGTGCTCCTGCGTGGGTTAAGCTACTGTTGGTAGATTACCTTTGGTAAGTTTTCAATGTCAAGCAAGCGGATGAACCCGGCTCCGGAAGCCCCCCCGAAAAAGCGCCTGTCCAAGGAGGACCGCAACCGCCAGTTGCTGGACGTGGCGTGGTCCATCGTGCGCAGCGCCGGCACCGACGCGCTCACGCTGGGTCACCTGGCGGAGTGCGCGGGGGTCACGAAGCCTCTGGTGTACGACCACTTCGGCACCCGCACCGGCCTGCTCGGCGTCCTCTACGCGGAGTACGACCACCGGCAGCACGAACGCATGGACGACGCGCTGCGCACCGCCGGCAAGACGTTGCCGGCCGTGGCGAAGGTGATCGCCGCGGCCTACGTCAGTTGCGTGATGGAGATGGGCCGCGAGATGCCCGGTGTCAGCGCCGCGCTCGCCGGGTCCCCGGAACTCGAGGCGTTGAAGAAGAAGCACGAAGCGGCGTTCCTGGCGAAATGCCAGGCCACGCTGCAGCCGTTCGCGAAGCAGCCCCTCGGCGCGGCGGCGATGCGGGCGATGCTGGGCGCGGCGGAAGCCGTCTCCTTCGCGGCCGCCGCGGGCGAACTCGATCCGAAGGACGCGGAAGAGGAGATCCTCGACGCCATCCTGCGCATCGCGCGCAGAACGTAGGAGGCTGCCCGCGCCTCAGGCCACGGCGTAGAAGCCCTGGTCCGACCGCACGCCCGCATTCCGCGTGAACGCGACGGGATCGAACCCTTCGTCGGCGAACTTCTGCTTCACGAAGGCCGTGGCGGATGCCACCGCCTCCTCGTTCGCCCACTCCACCAGCGTCAGCACGTTGAACTCGCCCGCGCCACCGGTCTGTTCGAGGACCAGGGTGCGTTGGCAGCCCGGCAAGGTGCGCAGCGTCTCCTGGATGCGCTGCATCTGCGCGATGAACGCCGGACGCACCTCGGTGGGCACCACGAACTTGTCGATGCGGAAGACGGTGGCGGACGAGTGGGTGGCGAAGTCGTTCGGCATGGAGGTTCCTCGGGTCGGTGCGCGCAGGGCCTGGGCGCCGGACCTGATTCTCAAACCTCGAGCAGGGTTGAGGTCAAGGGTTCTCGCCAGTCGATGAGCGAAACATCGAGCGGGCAACCTCCCCGGGCTCGAAACGCCGCCAAGCGCTCCGCATACGGATCCAGCGCATCCTCCGCCGTGCCCACCGGCAACCCCGTCACCACCGCGAACCTCGCCGGCGTGACCTGTCCGTGGGTCATCAACTCGTCGACCAGCCCGAGCAGCGCGTCCCGGTGCGTGTCGATCAATGCCGTGGCCCGCGCATGCTCGGCCTGCAGCATGGCTTCGAGCGGCGCGTTGCTCGCCGCGACGTCGGTGCACAGGTTGTCCTCGCTGTTGACGGACACGTCGCAGCGGCCGATGCGCTCGCCGTGGCCGAGGTGCCTCAGCATGCGCGCCGCCGATTCGGTCGCCTTGCGCAGGTCGCTCTCGGCCCCGCTCGAACTCATCGCGGACCCGAACACCAGCAGCTCGGCCGCGCGCCCCGCGAGGCTCGTGCAGATGGAGTCGAGCAGGTTCTGCCGCGACCACACCTTGCGCGATGTGTAGGCGTTGTACCCACCCTCGAAGCTCGCCACGTGGATCTTGATCTCCCGGGGCGCGCGGCCGAAGAGCAGCGCGTGGACGAGGCCGTGGCCGGCTTCGTGCACGGCCAGCAGCGCGCGGAAGTCGGGGTTGTTGCGCTGGCGCAGGCGGCTGATCTCGAACGGGGCGGCGATGGCCTGGGACTGGCCGTGCCAGTGCGCGACCAGGCTGCGGCCGTCGGCGGAAAGGCCCACGGTGTCGCCTGCCGCGGCGCCGCGTTCGAGCGCCCACAGCGCGGTCTTCGCGAGGCCGGCGCCGAGGATGGCGTGCAGCGACGAGAAGAGCGGCCGGGTGCCCTGCGCGGGGAACACGGCGTTCGCGTAGATCTGTTCGCGCACGCTGGCGTCGAGCTCGAAGCGCAGGCCGCAGCGTTCGCCGGTGTCGCGGGCGTAGCGGGCGCAACCTTGTTCGATCAGCTGCTCGTACGCGCGGCGCGACAGTGACGGGTAGACCACGTGCTCGTTGCCGAGGCGGGCCACCTGCTCGGGCTTGAAACGCTTGTTGAGCGCCTGCTTCACGTCGATCACGCTGAGCTTGCCGGTCAGCGCGTGGAACGTATCGGCATCGCTGTCGCAATCGTCCACGCTCGTGGCGAGGTCCTCGTACATCTCGTCGAGGTTGCCGCACACGAAGACGAGCAGCCGGCTGTGGTCGGTGTCCCACTGCTGCTGTCCGCTCTCGCGGAAGGCGTGCAGGCGCGCCTGGATCTGCTCGGGCGTCCACGCCATGATCTCCATCAGCGGCTCGTCGAGCTTGAGGTTGCGCTGCAGCGCCTGCGCCTCCCAGCTGCGCAACTTGAAGCGCAGCTTGGCGTCGTCGGCATCGGCCCGTTCGGCGTCGAAGGCGGCCTCGGCGATGGACGATTCGATGTCGACCAGCAGCGAGAGCGCCGGCGGCAGTCGGCCGTCCGACAGCAGCGCCCAGACGTCCTGGTAGCGCTCGACGCGCAATTCGCCGCGCTTGTTGTCGATCGTGCGGAAGCGCTGGAACTCGTCGAGCACGAGGATGCCGGGTTCGCCCTCGCGCACGCTCGACTGGGACAGCATGCCCGAGATGCTCTGCGCGCCGCGCCAGCCCGCGCCGTTCGAGAAGCCGTCCATCTGCACCTCGACGAAGCGGTCGTAGAAGCCCAGCAGCTGCGCGAGGCGCCGCACGAGCTGGGTCTTGCCGGTGCCGGTCAGGCCCCACAGGCACACGATGACGGGCCGCGAGACGAGGTCCGGCAGCACGTACCAGGCGCGCACCGAATCGATGACACGGTCGATGATGGGGTCGATGCCGAACAGCTCGGTCTTGAGCTGGTCGGCGACCGCCTGCAGCTTCTGATGTCGTTGCGCCAGCTGTGCGCGCAGGTCGTGAGGATCACTCATTCCAATCCTTTCTCCGCGTGAACGCCTGCAGCGCCACACGGTCGGCACGGCGCTGCGCGCCGCGGCTCTGGATGTGTTTCCCCGCGCCGCGCGCGCCACGCTGGGCGAGCGCGCGGGCGACGGGGTCCCGCGCGCCGGGGCTCGTCTCGAGCACCAGCGTCAGCGGCTGTTTCATGCGGCGCAAGGCCTTGACCCGCCCCTCCTGGAGGGCGCGGGATCGGAGTTGTGCACTCATTCGGTTTCCGAAAAGCAAAAAGCCCCGGCTCGGTGGCTGCGGGGCTTCTTGGGCTTTCCGCGGCTGAGGCCGTATCTGTGAAGACACGGTTCAGCCGGGGCTCGGGAACCGTGTTCAGTCGAGGGTCGAGATGAACAGTGAGGACATAGCAGGGATCTCCGTCATGCGGGCGCTGTCGTGGGCGCCTTCAGCAGTGGGGTCGAATGATGCGCGAGGCGCCGCGGGCGTGCAAGCGCGAGGCCCGTGGCGCGTTGTGCGGCGCCAACGGGCGATCGCGCGGTGAACGTGTCACACGTGCCGCACGTGCGCCTTCCCGAGCTTCGCGAGTGCGTCGACGCCGCAATGCAGCGTCGTGTCCACCGTCTCGTCGTGGAAGTACTTCAGCACGCTGTCGACCCCGCTCGCGCCGAGGGCCAGCGCCTTCACGACGTCGGTGCCGCGGCGGATGCCGCTGTCGCGGATGATCGGCACGTCGCTCTTCAGCGCGTCCGCGATGGCGGGCAGCACGGTGATGGCCGCCGGCGTGCCGTCGAGCGCGCGGCCGCCGTGGTTGGACACCTGCACCGCCGACGCGCGCGCCTTCATGGCGGCCACGGCATCGTCGGCACGCGTGATGCCCTTGACGATGACGGGCAGGCCCGTGACCTGGCGGATCATCTCGATGTCCTTCCACGACCTGGGTCGCGGGGTCATTCCTGTCTGTTGGGGGAGGGCATCGAGACTGGCGACGGCTGGCGGACGATGGAGAGAAAGGAGTTTTGCCGTCCGCCGGAATGGTTCCCTCGTTGGGGCGGAGTGCGCACGGGCGACTTTTTGCCCCGATGTCTCGCGGCGGACCCCGCTCAAGGCATGGCGACCTCGAGCGCCGGGGCGAACGAACTCCGGTTGCGCCCGCTGCCCTTGGCCGCATACAGCAGCTGGTCGGCACGGTCGAAGCAGGGCTGGAAGCGCGTGTCGAGGTGGGCGGCCCGGGCGAGGCGGACCACGCCCATGCTGGCGGTCACCGGCCGTCCCAGTTGCGGGACCGCCATCGCCACCCGCGACGGAATCGCCTGGCGCCGGCGCTCGGCCTGTGCGAGGCCGTCGTCCCCGCGCAGCAGCAGCACGAACTCCTCGCCACCCAGCCGGAAGGCCTGGACCTGCGCGTCGGGCTGCAGCGCGTCGGCCGTGGCCTTGAGCACCGCGTCACCGACACCGTGTCCGAACTGGTCGTTGACCGATTTGAAGTGGTCGAGGTCGAGCACGGCCAGCGTGTCGTAGCCGTCGGCGCGGAATTCGGCGAATCGCGTCTCGATGGCACGCCGGTTGAGCAGCCCGGTCAAGGCGTCGTGCGCCGACAGGCGCTCCAGCAGCGCGGCTTCGGTCTGGGCCCGGTCGCGCTGGTGCTTCAGGGACATGAGGCGGTCGGCCACGCCCATGGCCGTCGACAGCACCTCGAAGACACATCCGATGTGGAACAGGGTCTCCGCATCGTTGCTCGTCAGGCCCGGCACGAGGCCCGTGACGAGGCGGATCAGCCCGACCAGCAGCAGCGGCGCCCAGCCCACGGCCTGGAAGCGGGCGGCACGGCTGCCGCGCCGCAGCGCGTCGACCAGCGCCCAGAGGACGATGATGAGGATTGGCCCGAAGGCCGCCGTGTAGAACAGGGACTGCACGGGCCGCGCCACGTAGGGAAAGGCGGCATGGAACGCGCTCAGCGCCACCGCGGTGATCGCGCAGTACGGCAGCGCGCGGCGCAGGCGCGGGTTCATGTGCTCGGGCTCGACGAAGCTGGCGGTGAACATGACCCCGGTGGCGATCGTCATGCCGAAGACCAGCGTCGCCATCCAGCTCAACGCCATGGCCGGCAGGTCGAGCAGCACCGGTGCCAGCTCGGAGGTGACCAGGCTGCTCAGCAACAGCGACACGGCCAGCGCGGCATGCCAGAGCACGAAGGGCTCGCGCAGGACGCGGTAGAAGGCGATGTTGAAGACCAGCGGCATGATCAGCATGCCGCACAGCCCGGCCAGCAACAGCAGGTGGCGTGTCGCCGGTGCGCTGTCGGCGCTGGCCAGGTGCGCCTGCTCCAGCACCATCCGGTGCGTGGGCTTGTCGATGGCGACGATCAGTCGGCGGGTCTCGCGGGTGACGCCGGTCAGGGGGAGCTCGAAATAGCCGCCCGCCTGGGCGGTCTCCAACTGGTCCGGAGAAAACGACGCGCGGCGCAGGCTGCCATCGGCGTCGATCGCCAGCAGGTGGACGGCTTGCAGCGCACTGCGCCGCGACAGCAGGTGGCGCGGCAGCGCCTGTCCCGGGTCGATCTCGAAGCGCAGCAGGACCCGCTCGCCCTCGAGGGTGTAGTGCCGGTCCCCGCACCGCCAGCGCGACTCGGAGCGGGCGACGTCCTCGAGCGTCTCGGTGAGGGTGCCGACGGTCCAGCACGACGGCTGGAGGGTCGACACGGCCGTCGGGTTCGCCGCAGCCACCGCGATCGGCAGCAGCGCCCACAGCATCGACAGAACCCGGACCGCGGCTCGCAGCGCGGATGGACAACGACTCCCGAACATGAATGGCAGAGAAAACAATGCGAACGCTGGCGCCCGGCGCCGTGCCGCCGGCGAGATGGCCGGACCTACCGTCTCATCGGCCGTTCCGGCCCGAACTTGAGTCCTGCGGGCGCTGGTCGCGCGCCGCGAAGTGCGCCCGCACCCCTTGTTCGCACGCCGCCCACAACGTGGGCGATCCCCTGGCGATGACGGGCCCGTACCGCGACAGCACCTGCTCCAGCGTGACGCCGTTCTCCCGCCAGGTGCCGCCGTCCGTCCGCAGGTTCACGAGCAGCGGCTGCACACGGTCGAGCGCCTTCGCGAACTTCGCGTCGTCCGACTGCGCCTCCTCGAACTCGCGCCACAGGGCCAGCATCGCGGCCCCCTGTTCACCCGGGATCAGCCCGAAGAGCCGGATGGCCGCCGCATCCTCCAGCGCCGCCTGGGCGGACTCGGGGCCCACGTTGTGGATCGGCGTGTCCCCCACGTCCACCTCCACGATGTCGTGGATCAGCAGCATCTGGATCACGCGCTCCCGGTTCACCGAGGCGGCGGCGTGTTCGCTCAGCAGCAGCGCGTACATCGCGAGGTGCCACGAGTGCTCGGCGCTGTTTTCCTTGCGGCTGCGGTCGAGCAGCGGCGACTGCCGCACCACGCTCTTGAGCCGGTCGATCTCGCGCAGGAACGCGAGCTGCTGGTGCAGGACGTCGGGTGACAGGGTCAGGCCCTCGGCGCCCCGTCGGGCAGCCGCCACAGCCAGATGCCCACCGCGAGGCAGCACAGGCCGGGCATCCACCGCCACGGGTGCGCCAGCACGAACCAGCAGCCGACCGAGCTGACGGTCATCATCGCGATGGCGAGCTGCTTCGCGCGGCGGGGCACGGCACGGTGTTCCCGCCACTGGCGGGTCATGGGGCCGAAGCGCGGGTGGGTCAGCAGCCAGCGCTCCCAGCGCGGGCTGCCGTTCGAGAAGCAGAACGCGGCCAGCAGGATGAACGGCGTGGTGGGCAGCAGCGGCAGGAAGATGCCGATGAAACCCAGCAGCAGCGCGATGAACCCGCCGGCCATCCACAGGTGGCGCTGCCACGCGGGGCGGGGCGGCGCAGCCGGGACG